>Ga0335075_10013227_pt1 | contig 12426 bp, 9 predicted proteins | sample Lox_Sample_24_FD_206723 | JGI IMG/M metagenome (GOLD analysis project Ga0335075, IMG submission 206723) | Soil microbial communities from Loxahatchee National Wildlife Refuge, Florida, United States - Lox_Sample_2.4 | ecosystem: Environmental > Terrestrial > Soil > Wetlands | place: USA: Florida... | reverse complement strand
TTGCTGCACCGCATTTTGCTGCACCGCACTCGCGGACGAGGCGACAACTGGGTGCTGCATGGTGGCACGCGCACCGTGGACATCGTGTTCGCCGCCACCGCCGCCCTCCCTGCCGAGCGTCCCAGCGGGCGCGAGCCCGGCCTGGAGCGGCGGGGCCGGCTCTACACGCCCTACCTGGCTAACTTGTCGGGGCCTGAAAGCCGCGGCCGCCTGGACCACCAGGCGGGCGCCGACGCGCGAGGCCAGACCGCATGACCCAGCAGTACCTGATCGGTGAGCTGTCGGTGCGACTGGAGCAGCTGCAGGCGGTCGCGGCCAGCGACGCTGCGTCAGACGTTGCCTGCCTGCGCCACGAGGTCGAGACCGGGCCAGCGACGGGCCTAGCGCAGTCTGCCGCGACTGCCATCGCGCTGGCCGACGCACTGTGCTGGAGGTCGCTCGCGACCGGTGACGTCACGGCCTTCACTCGTCAGGCTGAGGTCTCCGCCGATCTCCGCCTGTTCGGTGTCTGCGCGCACCTCATCAGCGACGGCTAGCGCTGGCGCTCGGAAGAGCCCGGCTGGCATACGCCGGCGGGCGGCGAACAGGAACGGCAGTGCGGCGACCTGGCAGGCGACCGCGAACACCGTCACCGCGCCGAGCGACACTGAGAACAGCGCCTCGATCGCTACGCTGCCGAGCAGCCAGCCGGTGCCGTAGATCCCGGTGAACAGCCCATAGGCAGACGCCCGCCGGTCGGGAGCGACCAATGGCGCAACGGCGGCCGGCACGATCGACTCCTGCACTCCCATGCCGATCCCCCAGAGCGCCATGCCGCCGAGCGCGGGCCACATGCCGCCGAGGAACACGAGCGGCGCGCAAACTGCCGCGCCCGCCGTCAGCGGGATCAGCACGCCGATCCCGGCCCGGTCGTAGAGCTTGCCGAAGATCAGCGAACCGGTCCCGCTCACCGCCATCGCCACCACATAGAAGACCGGCACCAGCGGCGCAGAGACCGTATGCGCCTGGGCGAAGTGAAAAGAGATCAGCGAGAAATCAGCGAACCCGGCAGCGGCGAAGGCCGCGGCGGTCAGGTAGATCCAGAACACTCGCGGAAGACCGGACGTGCTGACCTCGGCCGGTCCGGCTGACAGCTCCTGCGGCCGGGGGAAGAACCGGCGGGCGACCAGCACGAGCGCGACGGTCACGACCGCAGGTGCAGCCAGCGCGGCAAACGCAAGCTGTATTCGTGATTGCTGACCGCCAGCACGAGCGCGACGAGAAGCGGGCCGAACGTCGCGCCGAACTGATCGAGTGCCTCGTGCACGGCGAAGCCCCAGCCGTAGCCAATCTCCTTAGCGGCGTGCGACAGCATCGCGTCCCTGGGCGGGCTGCGGGTCGCCTTGCCAACCCGCTCGGCGATGATTAGCAGCGCGGCCACTTCCCAGTTGCCCGCCAGGGCGAGCAACGGCACGGCGGCCATCTGCACGACGTAACCGCTGATCGTAATCGGCCAGTACCGACCGGTCCGGTCCGCAGCCCGGCCGGAGAAGAGCCGCAGCCCGTAGCCAAGGAACTCGCCGAGTCCGCTGATCACGCTGATGGCCAGCGCCCCGGCACCCAGCGTGCCGAGGTAGGGTCCGATGACCGAGCGAGAGCCCTCGTAGGTGAAGTCGGCGAAGAAGCTCATGACGCCCACCATCACCACGAACGTCAGCGCCGGCGACGCGCGCCGCGCGAACCTTCCCCGCTGACCATCCTGCTGACCGTCCTGCTGACCGTGCTGGCGGTCATGCTGCTCAGGGCCGGCCCCGTCAGTCATGAGGTCTGCTGGCCGGCCCGGCAGACGGGGCAGGACGGCTCGGCCAGCGCCCGGCGGGCATCCACCGGCAGGAAGCTGCCGAGTCGCTGCCGCGGACTGCCGGCCAGTACTCTCGCCTGCAGACCTCCGCGTCATGAGTTGACATGCGCAGAGGCCATCAGCCGTCGCGGCGGTTCAAGGCGGACCCTGCCGGGTGCCTCATCCGGTGCCGGCAGCGTATCGCAGCGATTTATCTAGTGCAGTCCCGTCACAACGGCGAGGACCGCGAGCAGCGCAACCAGCATGTAGGCCAGATACGCGCCCAGTCGCCCGGACTGCAGCCGCTGCGCGAACTGAACCAGCATCCGGAACGGCATGCGGAACGGCCGGTACAGGTACTCGTCGACGACCTCCACAACGTCGGAGCTGTACTCGACGTGCGGTGCGGCGTCTCGGCCGGAATCGCCGTCAATATCCGGCTCCTCGGCCTCCAGCCTCGTGACCTCAGCCTGAGTGTGCAGGACGGCGGCGAGCACTCGCCGCGTCGGGTTGGCGAAGCCGAAAGCCGTGTAGCTGTCGTGACCCGTCACCCCCGCGGTCGCGGACCGCCACGCGGGCACCCGGCGGACGTGCAGCGGCCGCCTGCCGGATAGCAGCCAGGCACCGGCACCGACGACGACGAGCAGCGCGGGCATGACGATCCAGAGCCATGACGGGGACAGGATCGAGAACCCGGCGAACACCGGCTGCAGCACCCACGGCGACCTGAGCGCGGCTGTCACGGCCCCGGCCGGCAGCACCGGCGCCAGCCCGGCTCCGATCAGCCGGATCTCCAGCGGCGCGAGCGCGGCCAGCGCGAGACATGCCACGCCGAGCACCGCGATGCAGAGCCGTCCGCCCAGTCCCGCGTCGGCGCCCGAGGCCCGGCCCTCGCGAAGCGGACGGCCGAGCACGACCAGCCCGATCAGCCGCACGAACGTCACGCCCGCAAAACCGGCCGTCAGCGCGACCGCGGCGCCGGTAATCGCGAGGACAAGCCGGTCGCCCAGACCGGGCACCCGGAACTGCTGCATCAGCGCCTCGAGGAGGAACCACTCCGACACGAAGCCCGCCGTCGGGGGCAGCCCGGCCAGGGTCAGGCTGCCGACCGCGAGCCCGGTTCCGCTCCATGGCGCCAGCCGCGCCGAGCCGCGCAGGCTGTCCAGGTCGTCGCTGTGCGCGGCTGCCTCGATGCCGGCGCTCGAGCAGAACAGCAGCGATTTAGCCGCGGTGTGAGCTATGACCTGAAGCGTTGCGGCCAGCAGCCCGACCGCCACAAGGCTGTGGCTGCCGCGGGCCGCGCCGATCAGCGCCACACCGAACCCCGCGAGGATCAGCCCGGTGTTCTCGACGCTGGAATACGCAATGACCCGCTGCAGGCTGCCCTGCACCGCTGCGTGCGCGATGCCGAGCACCGCTGTCGCGCTGGCGAGGATCAGCAGGATGTCGGTCACCACAGCCGGGGGCGGGCCGAGCAGCGCCAGCGTTCGCCAGAGCCCGTAGAAGCCGACGTTCACCGCGACCCCGGCCATGATGGCCCTGGCTGGCCCTGGCGCTGCCGCATAGCCGCGGGGCAGCCAGACCTGGAACGGCACCATGCCGACCTTGACCGCGAAGCCGGCCAGCAGCAGCACGACCGCCGTGGCCCGCAGCGGCCCTGGTGCCACGTGCGCCAGGTCGGCCAGGGCCAGTGATCCTGACCTGGTCGCGAGCAGCACCAGCCCGGCGAGCAGGCACGCCCCGCTGACCCGGCCGAACGCGAGCGTGATGAGCGCGGCCAGCGGGCGCCCGGGCGCGTGCCGGCGGAACCCGGCAAGCAGCCAGAACGCCAGCGTCAGCGACTCCCAGCCGAACAGGAACGTGAACGCGTCCTGCGCCGTCAGGACGACCGCTACCGAGCCGAGCGCAAGCGCGTAGCCGGCGCCGAGGCCCCGCCGGGCCGGGCCCGCGGTGTCCCCTGCACGCCCTGTGCCCGCAGCCCAGGAGGCGAACGCGAGCGACACCGCGACCGCCGCCGCAAAAGCGACGACGAGGAAAAGACCCGACAGCCGGTCAGCGCCAAGGCCGGCGAGATCCGCGAAGAGGGAAACGTGGCCGTTCGCACCGGCCGCCGGCGTCACGCCCCGGCCGCCTGTGCCGCTCGCACCCGTGGTGATGGCTACAGTGCCGAGCAGCCCGGCCGACCGCAGTGCCACCGATCGTCCCGCGAGCGCCGCCGCTCCGGCCGTCAGAAGGCACGCCGACCCTGCGGTGCCGATCAGGTAAGGTACCGGCCGCCAGGCCGGGCGGCGCACGCCAGCCAGCAGGTCGGCGGCCGCAGCCACAGCGAGCAGGATCAGGCCGACTGCGAGCACCGCGCCGTACCCGCTCACCGCTGCTCCCCGGACACTGGACTGGGCAGTGCGTCCGGCAGCCGGCCGAGCGCCAGCAGCAGCGCGGACAGGATGGCGAACGGGCTCGGCGGCGAGCCAGGCAGCCACACGTCGACCGGAACGATGTCGCCGACGCCGCCGCTCGTGGCGTACGACGGGCTGACGATGCCGCCGCCGACCGCGTCAGTTCCGACCGCGATGACGACCTTCGGGTGCGGCATGGCGTCATAGGTCTCGCGCAGCGGCCCGGCCATGCCGTGCCCGCCAGCCCCGGTGACCAGCAGGACGTCGGCGTGCCGCGGGCTTGCGGTGAAGAACAGGCCGAGCCGGTGGATGTCGTAGACCGGGTTCAGCAGCGCCAGGATCTCCCATTCCTCGCTGCCGTCGGAGCCGGCGTCGACGTGGCGCAGGTGGACCGACCGCCGCAGCGCCGTGGTCCGGGCCCGCAGACCCGCGCTCACGGCAGCCAGGGACTGCTCGGTCTCCTGCGCAGGCACCACGAGGCCGGTCCTGGTGATCGCCGCCTGCGCGGGGCCGGCCGACCAGCCCACGACATCAGGGCGAGCCGCGACACACCGGCCGCACAGGATGCACGCGCCCTTGTCGATGCGCAGCGGATCAGGGCTGATGGCCCCCACCGGGCAGAGCCTCGCGAGGTCGGCCCCGTCCGCGCTCGGGGCAAACACGGTGGCCGGCCCGCGCGTCGCGGCCGCGTACTCATCCGGCCGGGCCGGCCAGCGCGTCGTCAGCACACCATGACGCAGCCCGCGCAGCGCCCACATCGCTATCCCGCCTCCCGCCTGCTACCCGGCTACCCCGGCGACCGACAGCCCGAAGCTCGCCTCGATGAACGGGAAGTCGGTGAGGATGTCACCGGCGAACACCTCGTGCATCAGCACCAGGTTGTGGAATGAGGCCGACCGGCTGCGGCAGCGGGTGATCCGGCCTTCGTTGATGCACACGTCGTAGAGCACCTCACCCTGCGGCGCCTCCGCCCAGGCCAGGGCGCGGCCATCTGCAGCCGGGCAGTCCGCGCGCAGCTGCCCTGGCTCAGCCTCGCCGAGTTCGTCGGCGACCTGCCGGAGCAGATGCACGGTCGACTCGATCTCGTCGACCCTGACCTCGAGCCGGGCCAGCGCGTCGCCGTCCCGGCGCGAGCTGACGGTCAGGCCAAGTGAGCTGTAGGCGCCGTACGCGCGCGCCACCCTGGCGTCGTCGGTACTCGCTGAGGCCCGGCCGACCGGGCCGAGCGCGCCGTGCTCGGCCGCGCGGTCCGCTGGCAGCGGGCCCGTCCGGCGCAGCCGGTCCAGGAACGACGCGCTGCCCAGAAGGAGCCGGATGTCAGGGCTCAGCTGACGGTCAAGCTCGCTGACGGCGGCCAGTATCCGGGCCGGCGCCAGCAGCGGCGGAAACGTGACCCCGCCCGGCACCACCACACCGCGGCCGAACCGGCTGCCGCATAGCTGGCCAGTGAGCCGCAGCACGCGTTCCTTGTGCCAGCCGAACCGGGCGGTGGCCACGGCCAGGCCGGCTCCGTCGGCCAGCCGGACGATGACGTCCAGGTGGCAGGCCAGCCGCTCCAGCTCGGCGTGCAGCACACGGACCAGAGCCGCAGGCCACGGCACGTCCGTGCCGGCGATGGCCTCCAGCGCCTGGCAGTACGCGATCGCGTGCGCGACCGACGCGATGCCCTCGGTGCGCTCGGCGAGCAGCACACCGTCGCCCGGATGCATCCTCTCGAATCTCTTCTCGATGCCGCGGTGCTTGTAGAACGGCCGCATGTTCAGGTGCGGGATGTCCTCGCCCGGCGTCTCCACCAGGTACTCGATCGACTCGACGACGCCTGAGCGGACCGGGCCATGCGGAATGGTGAACATGCCGGGGCCGATCACGTGCAACGGCAGCGCAGCCGGATCAGGCCAGATCGCGGCAGGCTGCCGCGGGTCACCCGGTCGCGGCAGCTCACCGCCGCTGGCCGGCAGGACCAGCGGTTCAAGCCGCGGATGTCCGGCCGGCACGATGCCGAACAGGTCGTGGATCTCCCGCTCGTACCAGAAGGCGGCCCGCACCAGCGGGGTCAGCGCCGGATAGCTGTGCTGGCCGGGCGGCAGCAGCACGTCGATCGTCATCATGCCGCCGCGCGCGGCGACCTGAGCGGTGATCAGGATGCGGTCACCTCGCGCGGTCGCGAACAGGTCAGCGAGCCTGCCGCCTGCCGCCACCTCCGCCGCCACCCGCTCCCAGCTGACCGTGAGGTTATCGGCCGACGTGCTGCCGAGCCCTGCCGTGGCGGTCACGACGTCCTCCCGCCCAGCAGGGTGACAGCGCGGCCGAACAAGTCCGTGAGCTCAGCCGGCGGGTGCACGCCGAGCAGCAGCAGCGCCAGTGCGCCCGCCGCGACCGGCACTACCATCCAGGCGCTCGGCTCGCCCCGGACCACCCGCGTCCCCGGCGCCACCGGCGCTGGCAGCAGGAGCACCCTGGTGAGCGAGCTCGCCAGGCCGAAGAACGCCACAGTTACGCCGACGATGAGGATCGCGGCCGCCGCGTAGCTGCCGGAGCTCAGCCCGCCCGTCACGATCTCGAACTCGCTGCGGAACAGGCCGAACGGCGGCATTGCGCCAAGCGCGAACAGCGCGAGCAGGAACAGCGGCCCGCTCCACGGCAGCAGATCCAGGCCGCCCCGCATCGACATGATCCGCTTGCTGCCGAGCTTGCGGACGAGCACGCCCGCGCCCATGAACGCGTTGCCCTTCGCGGCGGCGTGCCCGAGGACGTGCAACAGCACTCCGGCCAGGGCCGCTGGTGCGCCGAAGCTCACGCCAATCGCGAGGATGCCCATGTGCTCCACGCTCGAGTAGGCCAGGAGTCGCTTGATGTCCCGCTGGCCGAACAGGTAGAGCATCGCCAGCAGCAGCGACGCGACCCCGAAAACCAGCAGCACGTCGCGCGGGAAGCGCGGCCCGAGCGCGGCGCTGGCGACCTGAAAGAAGCGAAGGATGGCGTAGAAGCTCACCGCGAGCAGGGAGCCGGACAGCAGCGCGGACACCGGCGTCGGCGCCTCCGAGTGCGCGTCCGGCAGCCAGGTATGGACCGGCACGAGCCCGGTCTTCGTGCCGTAGCCAAGAACCGCGAGCACGAACGCCAGCCGGACGGCGGTGTGCGGCAGCCGCGGTCCAGCGGCCAGCAGTTGGGTGAACCCGAGGTCGTAGTGCTGGCCGAGCACGTGCGCGCCCGCATAGTAAGCGAAGATCGTCGCCAGCAGCGCGAGGGCGAGGCCGGTGGAGGCCAGCAGGACGTACTTCCACGCTGCCTCCGCGGCACCGTCGGTGTCCTCGATCGCGACCAGTAGTGCCGAGATCACCGTGGTCACCTCGATCGCCACCCACAGCAGCGCCAGGTTGCTCATCATCGGCGCGGCTAGCATCGCCCAGGCGAACAGGTTCAGCCCGACCCAGAATCGCCGGGCGTACCGGGCCTGCGGCAGGTGGTCGTGCCCGCCGGATAGGTAGCCGACCGAGTACACCGCCACAGCGCCATAGAGAAAGCCGGTCGCCAGCATGAACACGGCACTGAGCGCGTCCACCCGGAGCAGCCGCAGGTAGCTGATATCGCCGTGGGCTGCGGCGGGGACCAGCGCGATCACCAGGCCGAAACTCGCCGCTCCGCTGAGGGCCGTGACCGTGCGCGCCGCGGGAAGCGGTGCGCGCAGGCAGATCAGCGCCGCGCCGGCCGGCAGCGTGAGCAGCAGCAGCAGGATGATGTGCACTGCTATCCCCGCAGGCTGGTCAGATCGGCGGTGGACATGGACTCGGCGCGCCCGTGATGCACCCGGATCAGCAGACCGAACACGACCGCAACGACCAGCAGGTCGAACAGGAACGCGATCTCCAGGATCAGCGGCAGCCCGGCGGCAACCACCAGCGCGGTCAGCGAGACGCCGTTCTCCAGTGACAGGAAGCCGATCGCCTGCGATACCACGTCCTGGCGGACGATCATCAGCACGAATGCGACGAGGATCACCGCGATCGAGATCGACAGCGCCGTGACCGGCAGCACCGGACTGCTGATCCCGAGCGCTGCGACGGTGAAGAAGCCGAATGCGGCGACCACGATGGCGATCAGCACCGTGCTGGCGATCCCGAGTGTGTGACTCCCGGCAATATCGCTCCAGCGTGGATCCCCGCCGTCGGCGCCGATCCCGCGCAGCAGGCGCCGGACCACCACCGGCACGATGACGGCCTTCAGCGCGAACGACAGCCCGGCGAGCACGTACAGCTCAGGCAGATGGCGGGTGGCCGCGACAACGATTGCCAGCGCAGCAAGCAACACGGACTGAGCCGCGTACAACCGGACCTGATCGCGCAGCAGTGCCTGCCGGAACATGCCGAACTCGGCCAGCAGCACACCGAGCGCGATAACATTCGCGCCGCCCGCGAGCGCGCTGGGCGCGGCGACGGTAGCCGCAAGCATCAGCCACCGCCCAGGTACAGAGTGAAAACGCCGAGCACTGCGAGCAGGAATGCGGCTGCGGCGAATTCAGTGATCTTGAACAGCCGCAGCTTGGCAAACGAGTTGTCGATCACCGATACGACGAGGCCGAGCAGCGCCGCCTTGCCGGCCAGCGCGGCGATCGCCAGCAGCACCGGCACCAGCCCCTGGGTCGAGGCGAGGCCCCAGGGGGCGACGAAGACGTTCAGCAGGATCGTGTAGAGGATGAGCTGCTTCATGGCCGAGCCCCACTTCAGCAGGGCGAAGTACGGCCCGGAATGCTCGAACGGCCTGGCTTCCTCGATCATGCCGAACTCGTTGGTGCCGGTGTGCGTCTCAACCGGGATCCTGCCGGTCTCGTACAGGATCACCATGAACAGCGCCGCGGCTGCCAGCAGGTGCGCCGGCCGGATGATCTGCCCGGCCGACGACCGCACGGTCGCCGCGAGCGCGTACGGCAGGTCAGTGCCGGTCACCAGGGCGACCGTGAACACCACGAACAGCACGACCGGCTCGGTGATCGCCCCGAACGTCTTGGCCCTGCTGGCCCCGAGTTGCGCGTACGGGCTGCCGGTGTCCAGCGCCGCCACCGCGACCAGGAAGCTCGCCAGCGACAGGATGAACCCGCCGCCCAGGATGTCTCCCATGTAGCCGAGCGGCAGCCCGAAGGTTGTCAGCACCGGGATCAGCAGCGGCACGGTCAGGTAGCAGACCATCGCAGCGACCGGCGCGGCAAGGAACACCCAGCTCGAGCCCTCGGGCGCGAGCGCTTCCTTGCGGAACAGCTTCGCGAGGTCGTAGTACGGCTGCAGGATCCGCGGCCCGGTCCGCCCTTGCATCCGGGCCTCGACCCGGCTGATCACTCCGGACACGCCCGGCGCTGCACCGGCGATGGTGACGACCTGAAGCAACTGGACGACCGGAATGGGCAGTTCCGGGCTCACGGGCGAGCCCGGCAGCTATCTTTGCCAGGCGGCTCGCTTGGCTCGTCGATCATGATGGTCTCCTCTGCCACGCCGGGCTCCCGGCTGATCGTGGTAGAGGCCATCAGCGGACTGACCGCGGTTAGTGGCGAGCCTCATCGCCAGTTCGTCCTTTGTATCGCAGCAACATGGCGACCGCAATTCCCAATGTTCACTCTGGTCTCAGCAGTTCACTCAATACGCTGCGCAGGGCGCACTCTCGCTCCCGCAGCTCGGCGAGCTGCCGCGCACCCAGCTCCTGCGTTTCCGCCCGGATCTTTGCGGCGCGCTCCAGCGCTGCGGTCAGCCGCTCGGTCGTGCCGGAGTACCGGCCGCGCACATCCCGCACCAGGCTCCGGGTCGCCTCGGCGAGCCGGTACTGCAAGTTCCCGCGAGCCCGGCCGACCTGGGCGCCGACCAGCTCCGGCACTTCGGCCAGCAGCCGCTGCCGGGCTACCCGGCGGCCGAACTCGCCCGGCATCCTGCGCCGGACGGCCCCGGCCAGCAGCTCGGCCTGGTCGACGCGCTCGCCGAGGGTATAGAAGAAGCCGAGATCAGGCGCGAGCCGGGCGCCGTCCGACGGCAGGGCCAGCTCGACTCCGAGCAGGGCGGCGGCCGCAGCGCGGACATCGGCAAGCTCCGCGTCAAGCTCAGCGGCCAGCCTGCGGTCGATGTCGCGCAGCCCTTCCTCGAGCAGTTGCGCCTGCTCCTGCCGCCAGCCCTCCACCACGTCCGACACCAGCACGGTGAGCCGGTTCCGGCCGTCGCGCTGCAGCTCGGCAGGAGAAGCGCTGGCCAGCTCTCCGTCGAGGAGGCTTGTCATCGCCGCTGCGATCCGGGCGGCTAGCCCTGGCTCGGTCCGGCCGGCCGATACGTTCAGCGCGTCGAGCAGCCTGTGCGACTGCGCGGCGGCGCGATCCTCGGCGTCAAGCTGGCGGCTTGTCATCTGCTGAAGGCGGGCGGCGAATGCGGCCAGCTGCGCCGCGGCTTCGTCGCCGGGCAGGAGCGCGGCGTGCTCCGCCAGCGAGACCTCGTCGAGCAGCTGCTGGCAGATGCGGCGAGCGTGCCGGGCGGCCGACTCCGCCAGCGCGGCGATCCGGCCGGAGTCGAGGAAGGAGATGAAGTCCGCGGCGAAGGCATCGAATCCCGGATCACCGGATCCGCTGACCGCCGCCTGGGCGGAGAGCGGATAGAGGCGCTCCGGACGGCCGGCCGCCTCAGCGACGACCCGGCTGGTGAACTCGGCGGCCTCCGCGAGCGACGCCGCGTCCAGGTAGTCTGCCTTGTTCAGCACGACGAAGAGCGCGACCGACAGGCCGGCTACCTCGCGCAGCAGCTCACGCTCGCTAGCGGACACCGGCGGATCCGCCGTCAGCACGAAGATCGCCGCGTCCATGGACGGCAGAGCCTCTGCCGCGGCGGCCGTGTTGTGCGCATGAACCGACCCCGTGCCGGGTGTGTCCACGATCTCCACACCGCGAGCGAGGATGGGCGCGTTCACCCCGACGGTGATCGCCGAGACGTGCCGGCAGTTGCCGGGGTTACCACGTTCCGTTCCGAAAAGGTCAAGCTCAGACAGCGGGAAGCGGTCGGAGCCGGCGGACGTGAAGGCGACCTCAATGCCTTCCTCGCCCGGCCGGGCGAGGACCACGGCCGCGGGAACCGCGGTCAGGGGCGTGACGCCGGCGGGCAGCACCTCGCGTCCCAGCAGCGCGTTGACCAGTGTGCTCTTGCCGCGCTTGGCCTCGCCGACGACCAGGACCCGCAGGCGCGCCGAGTCAAGCCGGTCGCGGAGCGCGGCCAGCGCCACCCGATCACTGTCGTCGGCGAGCTCACCCAGGCGGTCGAGCACCCCGGCGAGCTGCCTCTGCCCGGCTGCGTGCACGGTCGTCACCTACCTCTGCCAGGTAGGGACCGTTGGCGGACCAGCCGCAGTTCCGGTGGCGGGCCCCTCCGCCTACGCCGATGCCAGCCAGGCTAGCCGCTCGCCGCCCCGAGCGCACAACTCGCGTTTCTGCGCAATTTGTGGTGGCGACGAGGCTATCCGGCCGATAATTGCCTGTCCCCGAAGGCCGGCACTGGGCGGGTTCGATCATGGAAGAGCTGACTCCGGGTGACCCGCGGTATATCGGGTCGTACCGGCTGCTCGGCCGCCTCGGCAGCGGCGGCATGGGGCACGTCTTCCTTGGTCAGTCCCCTGGCGGCCGCCGGGTGGCAGTGAAGGTCATCCGCCCTGAGCTGGCCGGCGCGCCTGACTTCCGCCGGCGGTTCGCCCGTGAGGTGACCGCTGCCCGGCGGGTCAGCGGCATCTTCACTGCGCCGGTCGTCGATGCTGACCCGGCGGCGCCGCAGCCCTGGCTCGTGACGGCGTATGTCGGCGGGCCGTCGCTCGCCGACCATGTTCTGCGGAACGGCGCCATGCCGGAGAGCGATGTCATCAGGCTGGGCCGTGCCCTTGCCGAGGGCCTCGGCGCCATCCATGCCGCTGGCATCGTGCACCGCGACCTCAAGCCTTCCAACGTCCTGCTGGCCAGCGACGGCCCGAGGATCATCGATTTCGGCATCTCCAGGGCCGCCGAGGAAAGCTCCCTCACGCGGAGCGGGATGGTATTCGGTTCTCCCGGCTTCATGTCGCCTGAGCAGGCAGACGGCCGCGAGGTCGGCGCGGCGAGCGACGTGTTCAGCCTGGGCGCCGTCCTGGCATTCGCCGCGACTGGCACGGAACCGTTCGGGACCGGCGCGTCGTCAGCACTGCTCTACCGGGTTGTCCACGCCGAGCCCG
>Ga0335075_10013226_pt1 | contig 12427 bp, 10 predicted proteins | sample Lox_Sample_24_FD_206723 | JGI IMG/M metagenome (GOLD analysis project Ga0335075, IMG submission 206723) | Soil microbial communities from Loxahatchee National Wildlife Refuge, Florida, United States - Lox_Sample_2.4 | ecosystem: Environmental > Terrestrial > Soil > Wetlands | place: USA... | reverse complement strand
CCCACCCTCACGCCCCATCGCAAGAGCCGCGTCAGTCCACCGCAACCGATCTGCGGCACGGCTGACGCCAGTTGTCAGCGGTCCAGTGACATGCGCACGGTGTGAATTGGGTGGTGCACTTCACAACAATCCGGCTGGCCTGCGCGCCGTAGGCTTGGGGCATGAGTCGCATGTCGGAGTCAGGTGCGCCGATCGAGAGTGTCTACGGCCCGAAGGACGTGCAGGATTTCGATCCGGTGACCGACCTCGGCGAGCCGGGCGCTTTCCCGTTCACCAGGGGCGTCTACCCGACGATGTACCTGACCCGGCCGTGGACCATGCGGCAGTACGCGGGTTTCTCTACGGCCGCGGACTCCAATCGCCGCTATCACCAGCTCATCCAGGCCGGTACCACCGGACTGTCGGTCGCCTTCGACCTGCCGACTCAGATGGGGTACGACTCCGACGCTGAGCAAGCCAGAGGCGAAGTCGGCAAGGTTGGGGTGGCGATTGACTCGCTGGACGACATGCGCCTGCTATTCGACGGCATCCGGCTCGATCAAGTGTCCACGTCGATGACCATCAACGCGCCAGCCGCGTTGCTGCTCCTGCTCTACCAGCTGGTCGCGGAGGAGCAGGGGGTGTCCCCGGCCGCGATCTCAGGCACTATCCAGAACGACATCCTGAAGGAGTACATCGCCCGCGGCACCTACATCTATCCGCCGAAGCCGTCGCTGCGACTGGTTGCCGACACCTTTGCGTACTGCCGGGCTGAAATTCCGCGCTGGAACACGATCTCGATCTCGGGTTATCACATGGCCGAGGCGGGGGCGACGCCCGTCGAGGAGATCGCATTCACGCTGGCAAACGCGCGCGAGTACGTCCGCACCGCTATTGACTCAGGCCTGGCCGTTGACGAATTCGCGCCGCGGCTGTCGTTCTTCTTCGTGGCCCGCACGACCCTGCTCGAGGAGATAGCCAAGTTCCGGGCGGCCCGGCGCTTGTGGGCGCACATCATGCGGGATGAGTTCGGCGCGCGCGACCCGCGGTCGCAGATGCTCCGATTCCACACCCAGACCGCGGGTGTCCAGCTCACCGCGCAGCAGCCCGAGGTGAATCTGGCCCGGGTGACGCTGCAAGCCCTCGCTGCGGTACTCGGCGGCACCCAGTCCCTGCACACCAACGCCTACGACGAGGCGATCGCGCTACCTACGCAGAAGGCCGCGACGCTAGCGCTGCGGACTCAGCAGGTGCTTGCCTTCGAGACCGACCTGACCTCGACGGTCGATCCGCTAGCTGGCTCGTACGCCATCGAGGCCATGACCGACGACATCGAGGGCCGTACGCGCGAGCTGATGGACAAGGTTGCTCAGCTCGGGGGCGCCGTCGCCGCCATTGAGCAAGGCTTCCAGAAGGCCGAGATCGAGCGGTCGGCTTACCGGATCGCACGGGAGGTCGACTCTGGGGAGCGCAAGGTCGTTGGCGTTAACGCCTATGCCAGCGAGCATGAGGAGCCTTACGAGCCACTCCGGGTCGATCCGGCGATCGAGCTGCAGCAGGCCGCGCGGCTCGGCGAGCTTCGCGACCGGCGGGACTCGGCTGAAGTGACGCGGCGCCTGGACGAGGTCAGGCGGGCTGCCGCGGGCGACGTCAACATGCTCTACCCGCTGCGCGAGGCCCTCAGGGCGCTTGCCACGATCGGCGAAGTCAGCGACGCGCTTCGCGACGTATGGGGCGTTTACCAGCCGCCCGAGGTCTATTGACCGAGCCAGGAATTCGCAGCCGTTTCGAACGTGGTCGGCTGTCCCGGAAGCAGCCGGAAGGCGCCGCTCCGTGACAATCCCGCATCCTCAGCGGACGTGCAATCCCAGGCGGTACCATGCTGACCAGTAAAGCGAAGTCGTAAGCGATCGACCAGAACGTTCGGGGCGCCAGTCGGCGCCTCGCTGATCTTGTCGGATAGCGGTTGTTGCTTGCGAGCAGGATCACGGGTTGCCCGGCGCGCGTGCGTAGGTTTGACAGGCGTTACGGCTGGTACCTACGGATGCGTGTGGGGAATAACCTGCCTGGCACATTTCCGGTGCGAGGGACGCCGGAGCAGTTCTGGAGCGGGCATGTTACCGGGCACAGGCCCGGGATCCGGTGCCGTTGAGGCGTTGTCGAATCCCGGACCGGCCTCGCTTGCTAGCGGACTGGAGTGTGTTCGAGGTTCAGATGGATAAGCCGCTAAGCGCCGACGGCACGCGGCGCAGAACAGCAGCCCGGAGAGCCGACGAGGTAAGTCTCAACGGGGAGGCAGCTAATGGCCGAGCATGACCTCGAGGGTGAACTCGACGCGTTCCTCGCCGGGCACGAGCCGGAGCTCATCGAGTTCCGGCGGGACTTGCACGCGCACGCCGAGACCGGCTACCACGAGTACCGGACTACCAGGCGCATCGCGCTCCGCCTGGAGGCCGCTGGCCTGAAGCCGGCCATCCTGCCGAAGGGCACCGGCCTGATCGTCGACATCGGGGACGGCCCTGCCGATTCTCAGGTCGTAGCGCTGCGCGCCGATATCGACGCGCTGCCGATCAACGACGAGAAGGACGTGCCATACCGGTCGCTCAACCGGGGCGCGTGCCACGCGTGCGGGCACGACGTGCACACGGCCATCCTGCTCGGCACCGGGCTGTTCCTTGCTCGCACGGCTGCAGCGCGCGCCCTGCCAGGCAAGGTCCGGCTGATTTTCCAGCCGGCCGAAGAGGTGCCGGGCGGCGCAATCGACGTGATGGCGGCCGGCGGCATCGCCTCGGTCGACCGCATCTTCGCGCTGCACTGCGACCCGCGCCTCGACGTCGGCAAGATCGGCACCAGGACCGGCCCGATCACGGCTGCCTGCGACAAGCTGACGGTCAAGGTCACCGGCCCGGGCGGGCACACAGCGCGCCCGCACCTGACCGCTGACCTGGTGTTCGCTCTTGGGAAGATCATCACCGAGCTGCCGGCGGCGTTGTCTCGCCGGGTAGACCCTCGTTCCAGCCTGAGCCTGGTCTGGGGCCGGGTGAGCGCGGGCTCGGCTGCCAACGCGATCCCCGATGACGGCGTCGTCGAGGGTACCGTCCGCTGCCTCGATGACGCCGCCTGGCACGAAGCGCCGGACCTGGTCAAGGCGCTGCTGGAGTCGGTCGCGAGCGCTTATGGCGTGGTTCCGGAGATCAGTTACCAGCGCAATGTCCCGCCGACGGTAAACGAGGCGATCAGCACGGCCATGTTCGAGGCCGCCGCGGACCGGGTGCTCGGGCCTGATGCGATCACCGAGGCGCCGCAGAGCCTGGGCGGCGAGGATTTTGCCTGGTACCTGGACTCCATTCCGGGCGCGCTGGCCAGGCTCGGCACGCGAACGCCCGGATCGGCCGCTGATTTCGACATTCACCAGGCCGTGTTCGACGTCGACGAGCGGGCGATCGGATACGGCGTGCGCCTCATGGCGGCAACGGCGCTGACGGCGATGCTGGACGGTGGCGCCGTGGCGCCTGGCGCCATGCCCGGCGCGACTGCCGGCCGGTCGCGGCCAACCCACGCTGCACTGGCCTCAGCCACCGAAGCGGGCTAGCCGCCAGCGACGCACGGGCGCATTCGCAGCCAGGTGACATAGTCTGCGGGCGCCCCGGCCGCCTCCGCGGCGTCGGCGATCATTCCGAGGTAGCCGGCCGACGGAAGGCCGCCCTCGTAGTCGTCGAGCACATAGAGCCACGCGAGCACGTCACCGTCGAGCGTGCTCACCCGCACTTTGGACTTGCGGTAGTAGCCCAGATCGGCACCGTCCCACTGGTCGAGTGCAGCCTCGTCGGCTTCGGATACCTCGTAGAGCACTACGAAGACGCGCTCGTCCTTGTCTTCGACGACCGTGGGCAGCGCGCCCTGCCAGCCGAGTTCAGCGCCGCCGAAGGTCAGCCGCCAGCCTTCCAGCCAGCCGGTGGCCTGCTGCGGCGAGTGCGGGCAGCGGCGCGCCATCTGCGCCGGATCCATATTGCTGCCGTATGCCGCGTATATCGCCACGAATGACAAGGGTACGAGCCCCGCAGCGACGATGCTGGCTAACCGGACTGCACGCGGGGGCGATTGCCAGCCTGTGCCGATGCGCCATGCCCAGCCTGGATAGGACAGAATGGGAAAACGTGAGCCAGCCGCACGCGAACATCGCGATCATCGGCGGCGGGCCGGGTGGCTACGAGGCTGCCCTGGTCGCCGCGCAACTCGGCGCTGAGGTCACCGTCATCGAGCGGGACGGCCTCGGTGGCGCGTGCGTGCTGACTGACTGCGTTCCGTCGAAGACGCTCATTGCCACCTCGACGATGATGGCAGCGATCGAAGGCTCAGGGAGCCTGGGGATCAAGGTCAATGCAGACGGGAACGAGGCCGCCCTCATTGATGCACCCCGCCTGTACGCGCGGGTGCAGTCGCTGGCGAGGGCCCAGTCCGCCGACGTTGCCTCCCGGCTGTCGGCTGAAGGGATCAAGGTCGTGTCTGGGACCGCCCGACTCAGCGGCCCGCATCGTGTTGTGGCGGGTGACACCGAGATCGAGGCTGATGCGGTACTGATCGCGACCGGTGCGCAGCCGCGGGTGCTGGCCGGCTCGGAGCCGGACGGTGAGCGGATCCTCACCTGGCGGCAGCTGTACGAACTGGATACCTTGCCGCCCGAGCTGATAGTCGTCGGCTCTGGTGTTACCGGCGCGGAGTTTGCCAGCGCTTACCAGGCGCTCGGTTCCCAGGTGACGCTGATCTCCTCGCGAGACCGCATGCTGCCGCACGAGGACGCGGACGCTGCGATGGTCGTCGAGGACGTGTTCCGCCGCCGGGGCATGACGGTGCTCAGCAGGTCCAGGGCCGAACGGGTCGACCGGTCCGGCGATGGAGTGACGGTGACGCTGACCGATGGCCGGACGGTGCGCGGCACGCACTGCCTGCTGACTGTGGGAATGGTGCCGAACACCGGTGGCCTCGGACTCGCCGAGGCTGGCATCGCGGTAGACACACGCGGATTCGTGCCGGTCGACAAAGTCTCGCGGACGTCCGCGCCAGGCGTCTACGCGGCCGGCGACTGCACCGGGGTGCTGATGCTCGCGTCGGTCGCGGCCATGCAGGGCCGGATCGCGATGTGGCATGCCCTCGGCGAGGCGGTCAAGCCGCTGCGCCTCAGTAACGTGGCTGCGACCATCTTCACCGACCCGGAGATTGCCACCGTCGGTGTTCCGGAGATGGCGGTGGCGTCCGGACAGACGCCGGACGCGGTGGTGGTTAAGCAGCAGTTGGCGACCAATCCGCGCGCCAAGATGCAGGGCTTCCGTGATGGCTTCGTCAAGCTGATCGCCCGTCGTAGTAGCGGGACCGTCCTCGGCGGGGTGATCGTGGCGCCGCGGGCCAGCGAGCTGATTCTCGCCGTGTCCCTGGCTGTAGAGCGACAGCTGAGCGTCGACCACGTCGCGCACACGTTCGCGGTGTACCCGTCGCTGTCCGGCAGCCTGACCGAGGCCGCACGCAAGCTGATGCAGCCCTCCGAGGGCGTTGCTGACTAGGATCCCGTGCTTCCGGAACGTGCGACAGCTGGTGGCATTTGCTCGGTCTTCTCAGCTCGCGGGCTGGTCTCGAAGCAGCCCGGCGATGAGTAGCCCGACCATGCGCCGCGCGTCGTAACGCTCAACCGCAAAGCTGCGCGTGGTTGCCGAGCATGCCGACGTGTGGAACATGCCCGGTGCTGACATCGACGACGCGGTCCGTCGTAGCGCTCCCCCCGTACCCCGGAGACGTCGCGCACTGGGTCGCGGGCGAGTTAATCGACGAAGTGGGCTTGGACGTCGTCGGCTAGCGCTGGGGTCATGCGCTGCGGGAGTTGGCGCGGCAAGACGAACTCTGAGCTGGCGAATCGCAACCGAACGCCGCCTCCGGGCCGCTGGCGGTTTCACGGCAGGCGCATCTGCAGCTCGACCATGCGGCGGCTGGCGTAGTTCATTTCCTGCACAGTCAAGCGCAACCGGAACCACAGGCACCGGATGCGCTCGCTGATGGTCCAGGAGACCGACTGTTCTAGCTGCCGCTTTTGGAGCTGTTCTGCCTTACCCGGCCTGGCGGTCATAATCGCCGGCTGGCTGGTGGGCGTCGTTGACTGCCGTGATGTCCTTGTCGGCCGCAGGTACATGCGCTCTTTGCTCCCGGTTAGTCGCCTACCCGCCACCCTGCCGAAGAACGACGGGGCGGCAGGGTCTGCCAGTCGTTTTCGAATCGCGTGCGGTTACCGCCGCTGTCCGGAAGGTAGAAGGGCAAAACCGGCCGAGCTATAGGCGGACCGTACCCACGTGCTCGTGAGAGCGGAAGATAGGCAGTCGCCGGAGTATGGGCGGGCCAAATATGAGCACTCGGGAATTCCAACTTAGGTGTGATCAGGGACAGTTCAGCTTGGGCAGTGCCTGGTTGAGGCGTCAGTCGGTATCGGCGCCTGGCGAGGTCGGCGGGGCCCACATCGAGGAACTGGCGGAAGTGATGTCAATGACTTGGATGACGAGATCGTTCGGGCCGGGCTCGTCGCCGGAATCCGGGGCGCGCGGGCCGGGTAGTGCCCGAAGGCCGACCGAGCTGTCCTCGGCATGAGCCGCCGGGGGCAACGCCGCCGTTGGGCGGAGTACCAGTTCCAAGCCCCTGGGCGCCTGCACGATCTCTGGAGTGCCGAGGTACCAGCGCAGCGACTGCTGCTTGGCAGAGTCGGTCGTCCACGCGAAGGCCAGCGCACCGCCGACAAGTCCAAGGATCATTCCGAGGAAGAATCCGCCAAGGTTCGAGGTGACCCAGGAGCCGAGCGCTAGCACCATCGCGAGCAGCGAATAGAAGGTCCGCTGAGCAGGGCTGAACCACAGCAGGATTCCGCACAGCAGCAACATCACCGGAATGAGATAGCCCGCGAGCCCCTGGGTCCCGATATGAATGACGACGTCGAGCGGACCCTGCTCGGAACTCAGGATTTCGCACGCGCCGGCGCTGACCAGGAGGCCGCCCCAGAACGGGCGGGTACGTCGCCAGAGTCGGAACGCACGGCGAGCGTCGCGCAGCAAGACCGCCATGGCCGCCGGGAGCGGGCTATGCCTCGGCAAGTGGCTGCGCTTACGACGTGGGCGCTCGGCTCGCGTGCTGCGCCCGGGAGGGCGTCCGCTTTCGAGCGCCAAGCGTTCAGGCGGCCGGCGTGCAGAAGCCCGGTCTTCAAGCGCCAAGCGTTCGGGCGGCCGGGGTTCGGGCGCCCGACGGTCGAGCGGTCGGCGCACCGACGGCTGGCGTGCAGGTGGACGCCGATCAGGTGAGAGGTGCTCAAGCGGGTGGCGTTCAAGCGGCGGGCGGCGCTCGGGATCGCGGTTGTTTCCGCGAGCGGGGCGTAGGGGCTGCGGGCCGCGTTGCACGGGTCGGTCGCCAACGCGTGAGCGGCGCTGAAACAGCCAGCTGCGCTCGGGCGGATGGGGTCGATCTGACGGGTGGCGTTCTGGTTCGTTCGGGCGGGGGCGGCGTTCGGGAGTGCGGCGGTCTGGGAACTGGCCGCGCTCGTTCTGGCTGGGTCGGCCGGGCGGCCGAGGACGGCGGTCTGGGAACTGGCCGCGCTCGTTCGGGCGGGGTCGGCCTTCGGGCGTGCGGCGCGGAGGTAGCTGGCCGCGTTCGGGCGGGCGTCGTTGTTCGGGTGTGCGGCGGTCTGGGAACTGGCCGCGCTCGTTCGGGCGGGGTCGGCCTTCGGGCGTGCGGCGCGGAGGTAGCTGGCCGCGTTCGGGCGGGCGCCGTTGTTCGGGCGGGCGCCGTTGTTCGGGCGGGCGTCGTTGTTCGGGTGTGCGGCGGTCTGGGAATTGGTCGCGCTCGTTCGGGCGGGGTCGGCCTTCGGGCGTGCGGCGCGGAGGTAGCTGGCCGCGTTCGGGTGTGCGCCGTTGTTCGGGTGTGCGCCGTTGTTCGGGTGTGCGGCGGTCTGGGAACTGGGTGCTCTCGCCGGGGCGGGGCCGACGTTCGGGCGAGCGTCGTTCAGGTAGCTGGCGGCGTTCGGGCACCCGGCCCGATTCCGGCGCGCCGGGCTGCGGCAACCGGGCGGGCTCTGCTGAGTCGCCGCCATCGGCACGGTCCAGATCAGGCACTCCTAACAGCTTCCGCCGAGACGGAGGCTAAACCCGGGGAGCGTAAACGTCCCGGCGGTGGTGGCGTAAGCGTGCTGTCGCAGATGGGTGATTGTCACCCTCGAAGCCTGAAGAGCGAACGCGCCTGCCGGACCCCTCACTCCGGGGACCTGGCTGAGCGTGCTGGCATCCTGGCCTTGACTCAGATGGAAGAAGGACGCGTTCCCGGAAAACTCGTTCGCGTCGACGACCAGGTCGGTCGCGGAAACGGGGGTAGAACCATCGCCAGCCCTGATCACCATTGAAATTGGACCAATCTTGACATTCTGGCAAAGGTGGCTTATTTTTGCCGAGCGGATCGCAGTGGCCATAAGGGAAATATGGTTGGAATCTCCTGGCAAGTCGTTTATAGCCGAATGATCTGTCACCGGAAACTGCTCGAAACCGTAGCCTTTCAGTACCCCGGCGGTGACGGTAAAAGCCTCGCCAGAGATGCTAAGCGACACGGCCAGGACTGCTTGCGTGCTGAGTAGAACGAGCATGACGGCGAGCGTCAGGGCTGGGACTATGGTGATCGCGAAGCGTCGCCAGCGAACGCGGCCGACCCTGCTCGGAGCCGTGTCTGCGAGAGAGGTCATGCATTGCCTCCAAGCCGTTGGGCGGGCAATCGGCCCCGCGAGAGCTGAGCTTTCGACCTCGCCAACTGTTGTGGCCGCTCACGCAATTTCCCAGGAGTATTAATCGGCTAATGGCCGGGGGGTCATGGCCTTGTTCTGTTGTACCTGATGTAGTCATTGGCGGCGGGATGACGCGCCGGGCCTTTGCTGGCTGCAGGAATCGGCCCGAGTCAAATGGCTAATTTCTCCTGAAAGCCCGGCTAGCATTTAATCTGGCGAATTGCGGTCATGGCGCACGCGGAGACGCTTCCGCAGCGGCCGGAAGCTGCCGTAGGCTACCGTGTTGCCGGGCACTCGCCCGGCGCTGCGGCAGGCGGCTCCGTGCTCCCCCCGGGCAAGGGATGCGGCGATGGACGATAGCGCAGGCGAACCGGACGCAAAGGCGAGCAGTCATCAGCCCGCCACGGCGGCGACGGTGTACCGGCCGGCGCCCGGCTACCGGCGGCCGTTTCTTGCCCGTTTCGTCCAGTATCTGGTTATCACAGCCGCGCTCTTGGCTATCGGGAGCACAGTATCGATCGGCTACTACGTCGGCTCGATCACAGCGGCGGTCGCCCTGGCCTACGGCATCTCCTATCTGTGGCGCGGCCGGTTCCAGACCATCGTGACGCCGGCTGGGATCGAGATCCGGCGGTTCGGCAACCTGAATGTGCCCTGGAGCTCCGTACGGGCCATCGCGGTCGGCGGCTACGGCGCGGCGAGCGTGCGGCTATCGCCCGGGTACCGGCGCCGCGGCCTCAAGTCAGCTAACCCCGTCTGGGGCAGGACCTCAGGCGTGCCGGCCGAGCTGGCAACCGTCACCGTCGTCCGCCTCGACAACAAGCGGATCCTGCTCCCGGCGCCGCGGGTGACAGCCTGGGCTTCAGACCCTTCCTTCACTGACAAGGCCAGGCAACTGCAGCAGCTGTGCGACCAGTACGCCGGTCCGGTCGAACTGCGGTCCACACTCCCGCACAGCTAGCCCGCACGCCGGCCCCGCACAAAAAGCACTGCGCGGCGCCACTGTGCTAGCTGTACGGGCGGTAGGCCGGCCACGCAGTTAGTGCGTCGGGCGGCCCAGATCCGGATCGTCCGGAACGTCCAGGCCGTGCTGCCGTAGCCGGCTGGCCCTGATGTCGTCGGCGTAGGCGGCGACCGTGAAGACACTGCCGCACAGGATCAGCCCGACCATCATCACCGCGAACCACGCTGGCGCCGGCGACAGCACAAGCAGCCCGACCGCAACCACCGCGCAGATCGGGAGGATGACAGCCAGGTGCCGCCACACCGTCCTGGCACGCCAGCCCGCATCAGTGAGCTCGTGCCGGACCCAGTCCAGGTTCTTATCCGGAAGCTTGAATCCGACGGCAAACTTCAGCCAGCCGAGAACGCTGGGATCACCGGGCAGCCTGGCCATCAGCGAAGCTGGCAGATCACGGCTCCGGCCGGCACCGTCTGTCCGACGGCGATGCTCAGCCCGGAGACCGTCCCCGCTTTGTGCGCGGTCAGCGGCTGCTCCATCTTCATAGCCTCCAGGACGACGATCGTATCGCCGGCCTCGACGTGCTCACCGTCCGCCGCCACGATCTTGACAATCGTTCCCTGCATCGGGCTGACCAGCTCATCGCCGGTTGGCGCGCCACCGGCGACCTTGCCGCCGCGCCGATCGCCGGACCTTGTTCTGGCGGCCGGGGCAGCGGACGGCTTGGCGCCTGCACCGCCGAAGTCGGCTGGGACAGTCACCTCGAGCCGCTTCCCGCCGACTTCGACGGTGATCCGCTCGCGAGCTTCGCTATCAGGCGCCGTGGCTAGGCCGCCCGCATACGGCGGTATCTCGGCGGCGAATTCCGTCTCGATCCAGCGAGTGTGCACCCGGAACGGCTCGTCGGTGAACGCTGGATCCCTGACGACGGCCCGGTGGAAGGGCAGCACGGTCGGCATGCCATCGATTTCGAACTCAGCCAACGCCCTGCGAGCACGCTCCAGCGCCTGCTGACGGCTTGCGCCGGTGACGATGAGCTTGGCGATGAGCGAATCGAATGCCTGCGGAACCGTCTGGCCGGCTGTGTACCCGGCGTCTAGGCGCACACCTGGCCCGGACGGCTGGCGCCAGCCGGTAATCGTGCCCGGCGCGGGCAGGAAGCCGCGCCCCGCGTCCTCGGCGTTGATGCGGAACTCGATCGAGTGCCCGCGCGTCTCGGGATCGCTGTAGGTCAGCGCCTCACCGTCGGCGATCCGGAACATCTCTCGCACCAGGTCGATGCCGCTGACCTCCTCGGTGACCGGGTGCTCAACCTGAAGCCTGGTGTTGACCTCCAGGAAGGAGATGGTGCCGTCCTGGCCGACCAGGAATTCACACGTGCCGGCGCCGACGTAACCGGCAGCGCGCAGAATGTCTGCCGAAGCAGTTCGCAGCTGCTTGTCCTGCTCGGCGGACAGGAACGGAGCGGGCGCTTCCTCGACCAGTTTCTGATGCCGTCGTTGCAGCGAGCAGTCGCGGGTGGAGACGATCACGACATTGCCGTGGGAGTCGGCCAGGCACTGCGTTTCGACATGGCGTGGCTTGTCGAGATATCTCTCGACGAAGCACTCGCCGCGGCCGAAGGCTGCGACAGCCTCGCGGACGGCCGACTCGAACTGGCTGGCAATCTCGTCGGCCGTCCTGGCCACTTTGAGGCCGCGGCCGCCTCCGCCGAAGGCGGCTTTGATCGCGATCGGTAGCCCGTACTCGGCGGCGAACGCCGCCGCTTCCTCAGCCCCGCTGACCGGGCCGTCGGTGCCGGGCGCGAGCGGAGCGCCCACCTCCTTGGCGATGTGCCGGGCGCGCACCTTGTCGCCGAGCGCGTCGATGGCAGCTGGGGGCGGGCCGATCCACGTCAATCCGGCATCGATGACCGCGCGTGCGAAGTCAGCATTCTCGGCCAGGAATCCGTACCCAGGGTGCACGGCGTCGGCGCCGCTGGCTGCCGCCGCTGCGAGCATCTTGCCGATATTCAGGTAGCTCTCTGCCGCTGCCTGACCGCCCAGTGCATACGCCTCATCGGCCATCGTCACGTGCAGGGCGTTGAGGTCCGATTCGCTGTAGACGGCGACGCTGGACAGCCCGGCGTCACGGCATGCCCGCGCGATCCGCACAGCAATCTCACCACGGTTGGCGATCAGGACCTTGCGCACGTGCGTCGTCTCCTCGTTTCGACTGTGGAGGAGTCTAGGTGAGAGCTACTGCCGGTGCCGGATCGGCCGGCCTGGCTGCATAACGGCCATCATCAGGCATGTCGGGACTGTCTGGGTTCAGGAAGCTAGCGTGTCGCCTAGCCGCTACCCGCGTGCTCCAGCTAGCGGCCAGGCAGGGTGCTCGCTCGCCAGGCACCTGGCCCGGCCATGACCGGCGGGCGCATCATCCGGTCCCTAGCCGCCCAGGCCGAGTGCCGCGGCCTGCCAGCCTGGGCGGGAACAGCGCGGCTGGCCCGGCCGCCTAGCACAACGAGAACGGCGGCAAGCTCCTCCGCGGTGGGCTCGCCTCGAACTACCTGCACATTTGTGGGCACGATCGTCAGTTAACCCTTCGACTTGCCAACGCCGAGGCCGAACTGGCGGTGCACTCTAACCCAGAAGGCATCGCGCAGCCATTCCCTGGCCTCCTGATAAGAGCGCAGGGACAGGCCCAGCTCCTTCTCA
>Ga0335075_10013224_pt1 | contig 12430 bp, 10 predicted proteins | sample Lox_Sample_24_FD_206723 | JGI IMG/M metagenome (GOLD analysis project Ga0335075, IMG submission 206723) | Soil microbial communities from Loxahatchee National Wildlife Refuge, Florida, United States - Lox_Sample_2.4 | ecosystem: Environmental > Terrestrial > Soil > Wetlands | place: USA... | reverse complement strand
GTCCTGGATGGCTCATCATCAGGGAATGTGTCTGCTGGCGGTTACAAATCTTCTCAGGGACAATGTGCTTCAGCGGTGGTTTCACATCACGCCGCGCGTTCGTGCCGCCGAGCTCCTCCTGCACGAGAAGCCGCTCAGCAAAGATACGCTGCGGGAGTTGGAGCAACGATCTCGCTCCAGGACGCCAACAGCGGAGAAGTCGCAAGCGAGTGGCTCCTCAACTCTGACCGCTGCCAAACATAAGACGGCTGCCGTCTGAGCGCCGGTTATGGAAAATGCGAGGTTACGGCGAGTCCGGGCCGGTTCCGCCGCGCATAATCACGACGGCCGATTCGCTCAGGCGAAACACGTCGTTGGGTCCGGTCAGGATACGAACCCGAACCGGGAACCGCGAGGCAAGGTGCACCCAATTGAGGGTGCGCTGCACATCCGGAAGCGAGTTGGTGAAACGGCCGATGAGGTCGGCGTCGGGGGTAACGCCGAAGCCGATGCTGTCCACAACTCCGTTATAACGGATATTGGGCCTCGACAGGACATAGACGTAGGCCTTCATTCCCGGGTGGATGTGGTGCAGCTGCGTCTCGCGGAAATTCGCGACGACCCACCAGACGCGTGTATCGATGAGCGTGAACACCTGCTGTCCGGCGCGGGCGTAAGCTCCTTCAGAAATGGTCAGATTGGTGACGCGCGCATTGAACGGAGCGTACACGTCGCAACTATCCAGGTCGTATTGTGCCGTATCGATGGTCGCGTCTCTGCCCGATCGCTCCGCAGTCAGCGGCTCCAGCGTGGTAACCGAGTGCGTGGCCTGCTGCACCTGGTGGTGGCTCTGCTCTAGCATCGCCACTGCCTGGTTGTAGGCGGCGTTGGCTGAAACGAGACTAGCTTCGGACAAAGCAAGCTGCGAACGGGCCTGCTGCAATGCTTGGCGCTGAGCCACTTCGGTAGTTCGCGCCAGGTCGATCTGGTCGACGGTGACAAATTGCTTCGCCAACAATGGCTCAAGACGCTTGAGGTTGTTGCTGGCATAGGAAAGCTCCGCTTCAGCTCTTTGCACGGCTGCCTTGGAGTTTGCGACATCTGCTTTAGCCTGATCGACCGCGGCAGCGGCGCGGGCTACGGCAGCATCCGCGCCTCGGCTGCTGGCCAAAGCGACATTTATGCCGCTCTCTTGCGACGCGATGACCCGCTTTTCGTCGACGATTTGCCCTTCGAGCGTTGCACGCGCCGACTTTGCATTGGCCAGCGCATAAGCGTACGGGCGCGGATCGATCTCATACAGCAGGTCGCCCTGCTTCACCAGCTGGTTGTCCACAATGGGAAGCTTGACGATCGGCCCATTGACTACGGGCGCGATGCCGATGAAATTCGCAAAGACCTCGGCGTCGTCGGTTCGCGGATTGGTGGTTGTCAGCCACAAGACCACCAATCCCATGACGATTGTTGCGAGGATGATCGCAATGCTAAGTGTGCGACCAATACTGCGTCGGGCTTCAGGAGTGAGCTCAAGTGCCATGATTACCACACGTTAAAGAAGATCAACCACAGGGTGAAGGCAAAGAACGCCGCGAGGCATGGATACACGACGATTGTCCATACCATTTCCTTGGCGAGTTGCATGCGGTCAAGCAGCCAATAGACAGCAGCCGTCAACAAAATTCCGGCAACAAGGCACAGCAGCCACGCGGGAAAATATGATCCCAGAATGCTGAAAGAAGGTGCGCGGCCACATCCGCATACCACGAGCAAAATGCCCGTAGCTACGATGGACGTCACCGATCTTCGAGACAACGGCACGAGCAGATTCCTTTCTGGCTAAGGTCCTTTGGGTGTTCTCGCAGGCGGCGTCTGGATGAGGTCGCCCGTGCGGAAGGCCAGGTTCGCTAACTGTATCAGCAGTTGGGTGCGGGTATAAATATCTTCGGAGCTCGCCTGCGCCAGCGCCTTTTGGGCTGAGACGACGTCAAGCAGATTGCGTACGCCGTATTGATAGGACTCGCGAGCCGCGTCATAGGATTGATTCGCAGAAGCAAGGAGGGCCACGGCTGCCTGTCGCTGACGCTGCGCTGTTCTCACATTCGAGTAGGCGGCCCATACCTCATTAGCTATTTCATCTCGCAGAGCGTCGATGCTCGCTTGCGCCTGGGCTTTCTCCGCTGTTGCCTGCGCGATTTGATGCTCGCGGCGGGTGCCATCGAAAATAGTCCACTTCAGCTCCAGTTCCACGTTCCACACCTCGCCGCTGGTATAGGCCGGCGGCAGCTGATCCTGCTGGCCGTACTGTCGCTGTCCCCCGCCGTCTCCTGAGAAAGCAAGCGTTGGGAAATAAGAAGAACGCGCCTGCTTGATACCGGCTTCCGCCGCGCGAAGCCGCGCGACCTGTTCTTTCAAGTCCGGTCTTTGCTGAAAAGCGCGATCGACAGCCTGTTCCACTGATTGCACCAGGTCGGAGGGTGCGGGCAGCGAATCAATGGCTTCAATCTTAATTTGCGTCTCCGGCGGCAGCCCCAGAGCTGTCGCCAGATCTCCACGCGCGATGTCTTCCGCACCAACCACGGCCTGGAGATCGTACTCCGCCTGGGCGGTTGCTGCGGTAGCTTCCAGCACGTCGGGTTTGGTCGCGAGCCCATGAGCGAGGCGATCTTCCGCGTCTTCCTGGACAGTCTGCGCGTTCTTCAAACTGGCCTCAGCCGCGCCTTGCTGGCCAATCTGATTCAGCAGGCCATAGTACGCTGCCATCACCTGGAAGATAATCTTACGGTGCACGTCGTTGAAGGCGAAGTCAGCGGCAATGAGATTTGCTCTCGCCGCATCGATGGCACCGCTTCTCCCGCCAAAGTCGAAAATCAGATAGTCAACGTGAAGTTGCGGCTGGAAAACCCCGTATGTTTGGCGAACGAACTCGGAGTTGAAGAGGATCCTTGCCCGCGCCGTGTCAGCCAGCGCCACAGCCACAAGCGTGGGATAGAGAGCGCTGCGTTCGATTCCCAGAACGGCGGCTCTCGCCTTCGCGCCCTGCCAGGCGATACGCGTCTCAGGATTGTGTTGTTCGGCAAGATCGATCAATTCGGCAAGCGAATATGTTTTGGCTACATCAACCTGGAACCCGGCTTCAGGCACACTCGCCTGATTGTAAGAAGTACTTTGTTCCGCCCTGGTATGCCACACCTTGTCGGGCGATGGGGGCGCACTCTGGGCCCTACTGCAGATTGAACCCGTGGAGGCGACGATAATAATGATCACGGTCCGAACGGATCGATGCATGCCGATTATTGTAGGTTGACGCTCGCCCTATGGGTGAACAGGCCGAAATCCCACATTACTAACCCGCGCCTTGTTGATCAACAGAAATCAGATGACCTCGACATTAATTGGGGGGAGGAAATTGTTAGTGCTCGAACCAGGTCCTCGAATGGTGCACACGCGCGATGGGCCAGCGCTCAACTGAGACACTTGATAAATTGGGCAAGACGACCTTTATTTCTCAGAGCGGGGTTTGTGGTGACGAGAGAGTTCCGGCTGGATGGCAAGACAGTAATAGTTACGGGTGGCGGCAGCGGTATTGGCCAGGCCATCGCAAAGCAGTTCGCGGCGAGCGGCGCTACTGTGCATATCGTTGACCTTCGCCTCGAGAGGGCGAACGCGACGGCCACGCAGATTTCAGAAGCGGGCGGCGCTCTTGCATTGGCCGTTCAATGTGACGTCACCGACGCGATGCAGACCCGACAGGCTTTTAAGACTATCGCCGACCAGGGGCGAATCGACATTCTGGTAAACAGCGCAGGTATTTCCCACATTGGCCGTCTCGATACGACAAGCGAGGAAGATTTCGACCGTGTTTTTCGCGTGAATGTAAAGGGCGTATTTCAGTGCATGCAGGCCGTGATCGAACCAATGCAGGCGCAGGGCGGAGGAGTGATTCTGAATCTTGCCTCGGTCGCGGCGACCGCGGGGCTAAGCGACCGATTCGCCTACTCGATGAGCAAAGGAGCTGTACTGTCGATGACGCTCTCTGTCGCGAAGGACTACCTCAAGGATAAGATTCGCTGCAACGCGATCTCCCCGGCGAGAATTCATACGCCGTTTGTCGATGCTTTTCTCAAGGAGCATTACGCCGGACACGAAGACCAGATGTTTCAAAGACTCTCGAACGCTCAGCCTGTCGGGCGGATGGGCTTGCCTGCAGAAGTTGCATCGCTGGCCCTCTTTCTTTGCTCGGACGAGGCGTCGTTCATTACTGGTGCCGATATTCCGCTAGACGGCGGATTCGTCAATTTGCGAGGGTAAGCTCAGTGGATCTGCACCTGGAAGATAAAGTCGTTCTGATCACCGGTGGTGCGCAAGGCATTGGCGGGGCGATCTCGGAAGCGTGCATTGCAGAGGGGGCGATTCCCGTCATGGTGAACCGCGATGTCGAGGGCGCGCAGCAGTTTGCGGACCGGCTCGGTAAACAGGGCGCCAGATGCGAGCTTCTGACCATCGAACTCAGAGAGCCCGGGAGTTGCAGGCACGCTGTCGAGGAAACGCTGCGGCGATGCGGACGAATTGACGCTTTGGTGAATAACGCTGGCGCGAATGACAAAGTCGGGCTGGAACATGGAACTCCGGACGCATTCATCGAATCGGTCCAGCGCAATCTGTGGCACTACTACTCGATGGCTCACTATGCACTGCCGGCACTGAAGACCTCGCGCGGCGCCATCGTCAATATCAGTTCGAAAACAGCGGTTACGGGGCAGGGCGATACCTCGGGCTATGTGGCTGCGAAGGGAGCTCAACTTGCCCTGACAAGGGAGTGGGCGGTGGAGTTGCTGCCATACGGGATTCGAGTAAATGCGGTGATTCCAGCGGAGGTGATGACCCCACTCTATCGGGACTGGGTGTCGACATTCCCCGATCCCGAGGAAAAATTGCGCGCGATTACCAGGAAGATCCCGCTCGGCCAGAGAATGACCGAGCCTTCTGAAATTGCGAGCGCTGTGGTGTTTCTGTTGTCAGATAAATCGGCGCACACGACCGGACAGCATATATACGTCGACGGCGGCTTTGTTCACCTTACTCGAGTGCTTCCGCAAGAGGAAGAGCAATAAGCAGATGTCTGTGGGGAGCCAGAAGGCGTAAGTGAGACTCAGTTGGAAGGCTGCCGAGAACCTTCTTAATCGCCATTAGGCTTCAGTCGCATCGGGCGAGTAAAACGTTTACAATTTGGCACGCAAGCCAACTGAGCGCTCCGCTCGATATCTAACGCATGAAAGGAACCTACTTGCGTCCTCGCCGGAACTCGTTTTTTCTTTCCCTGGCCTTCCTCGCTCTGGCCATCGGCATTCAGGTGAGTCCAGCACAGGAACCGGCGGCCGGAGCCTATACGGTTCCGCCTCCGCCGCACACCAAGCAGATACACCTGAAACACGTTCTGGTTGTCGGCCAGACCAAGGGATTTGAGCACGACTCGGTTTCCGCGGCCATGGCTGCCATCTACAACATGGGCCAGCAGAGCGGTCTATGGGATACCACAATGCGGACGGATACCGAGCTCATCACCAAGAAGGATCTGCTGAGAAACGTGAAGAACCTGAATTACTTCGATGTTCTAATCTTCGCGAGCACGACCGGAGAGCTGGATCTCGATGCCAGCCAAAAGGTAGACATGATGTCCTTTATCAAGGACGACGGCAAGGGTTTTGTGGGGATTCATGCGGCACTCGATACAAATTACACCTGGCCCGAATACGGAGAGATGATCGGGGGCTGGTTTGACCAGCATCCCTGGGGTACGTTCAACGCGCCGATCATCAATGAAGATCCCGATTTCCCCGCTGTGCGCCACTTTCCCAAAGCGTTCGTGAAATACGATGAGATCTATCAGCCAAAGGCGTGGTCTCGGGACAAGGTAAACGTGCTGCTCAGCCTCGATCCGACCAAGCTCGATTACTCGAACAATCCCCGCATCCATCGTGCTGATCATGATTTCCCCGTGGCCTGGAGCAAGATGTATGGCAAGGGTCGCGTATTTTATTCGACACTTGGCCACACGGAAGACTCCTGGCAGGACCCGGACATTCGGAAGATGTACTTCGAGGCCATCAAGTGGGCATTGGGCATGACCGAGGGGAGCACCGCTTCTCACCCGCGTCCGGCCGCATCTGCACCGAATCAGTAAGCCCAGGAAAGCACCTATGAAGAAGCTTGGCATGGGCCTGATTGGCCCCGGATTCGTTGCCGCGCATCACATTGACGCCGTGCGTCGCCTGGGAGACGTGGACGTAGTGGCGATTGCGGGTTCATCTCAGCAGTCAGCCGAGCGAAAGGCGCGAGAGTATAAGGTCGATCGCTCCTACGGCGATTTCCATGCGCTTATCGCCGATCCGGACGTGGAGGTGATCCACAACACGACGCCGAATCACCTCCACTTGCCTGTCGTTATGGCTGTCCTCAAAGCAGGCAAACATATCATCTCCGACAAACCTCTGGGCTTGAACCCCGAGGACGGACTCGCGATGCGCGACGCGGCGCTCGTGGCGAAGGTGGGCCACGTAGTCACATTCAACTATCGCGGAAATCCTCTGGTGCAGCAGGCGCGGGGTATGGTCGCGTCAGGCGAGACCGGAGACATCGGCTTTGTCCATGGGCAATATCTGCAGGACTGGATGACGGATCCTGATGTTTTCTCGTGGCGGTCCGATCCCGCTAAAGGCGGCGCCACCTCCGCCCTGGGAGACATCGGATCCCACTGGTGCGATCTTGCTGAGCATGTTTCCGGTCTGAAGATTCATTCGGTGCTGGCCGATCTCACCACCGTTATTCCCATCCGATATTCCTCCGGTTCGTCGTCGGAGGCTTTTTCGGGCACTAAAGCAGGTGATCGAACGGAAGTGCGCGTGAAGTCAGAAGACCTCGCCAGTGCGCTGCTCAGATTTGAGGGGGGCGCGAAAGGTTGCTTCTCAGTGGGCCAGGTTCTGCCGGGTCATAAGAACGACTTGCAGCTGGAGCTGAACGGGCGAGTCTGTTCGCTGAAGTGGAAACAGGAAGAGCAGAATGAGTTGTGGATTGGCCGTCATGACCGACCCAACGCAGTCATGATGAAGGACCCGTCTCTGGTGTCGCCCGATGTTCGACGCTACATACGTCTGCCCGGCGGACATCAGGAATCCTGGGCCGACGCATTCTTCAACGTGATCAGCGATGCATATCGGTGGATTCGTGAAGGAGCGGCACCCGAGGCCAAGCCGGAGATGTTGCCCACCTTCGAGGATGGTTACCGGTCAAACTGCCTTGTGGACGCCATGCTGAGGAGCCACGCAGCCGGCAGCGTCTGGGAGAAGGTCAGCTATATACCGGGATCTGCAAGTTAGATCCGGTTCGGGTGTTTGCACAGTCAACAGGGAGGATTAGGGAACCGTCGCATGAGAGTGGGAGTATTCACGCCGTTGCTGTCGCAGTTGCCCCTGGAGGGTGTGCTGACCAAGCTTAAGGCACTCGACATTCACACCGTGGAGCTCGGGACCGGGAATTATCCCGGTGACGCTCACTGCAAGCTTTCGATGCTGGATGATCTTCCAGCTTTGAACGAGTTCAAACTCAAGCTGGAGGACCACGGCGCGACCATTAGCGCACTGAGCTGTCACGGGAATCCGCTGCATCCCGACCCTGACCATGCAAGCCAGGCCCAGGAAGTGAACCGCAAAACGATTCTTCTGGCGGAAAAGCTGGGCGTGCCTGTGGTCGTCGATTTTTCCGGATGTCCGGGCGATTCACCACATGCCAAGTCCCCGAACTGGGTGACCTGTCCATGGCCGCCGGACTATCTCGACGTATTGAAATGGCAATGGGACGACGTCGTCGCGCCTTACTGGGTGGAACGAGCAAAGTTTGCGGAGCAGCATGGGGTTCGCATCGCCATCGAAATGCATCCCGGCTTTGTAGTTTACAGCCCGGAAACAATGTTGCGGCTGCGGGCGATCGCCGGCCCGTCGATCGGCTGCAATTACGATCCGAGCCACATGTTCTGGCAGGGGATTGATCCCATTGCGGCCATTCGAATTCTGGGCGATGCGATCTTCCATGTGCACGCGAAGGACACGCAACTCTATCCGGCTAACCTGCCACGCGCTGGCGTGCTGGACACGAAGCCGTACACTGATGAAAGGAATCGCTCGTGGATCTTCCGCACCTGCGGCTATGGACACGGAGCGGAGTGGTGGAAGGAGTTTGTCTCGACGTTGAGGATGTTTGGCTACGACAACGTGCTTTCGATCGAGCACGAGGATAGTCTTCTCTCTCCCGAGGAAGGTCTTGCCAAGGCGGCCCGGTTTCTCAACGAGATTGTCATCAAGGAGGAGCCAGGAGCAGCATGGTGGATTTAACCGCCTTCATTCGAAGGACGGCCGGGACATCGATGGATCGCAGAAGCTTTCTTGCCGGAGCAGGCGCCTTGCTCTCGAGCCGGGCGCTCCACGCGCTCGCCCCCATTGAGGCCGTGGATGCCGGAAAAGCCGACTACACCCTTCGCATTGAACCGTACAGCCTGGAGATTGGACCGGCTGTGACGGTCAAGACCCTTGCCTACAACGGGCAGGTTCCGGGACCGCTGCTGAGGTTGCGCGAGGGCGTGCCGGTAACCATCGATGTCACCAACGCGACTGGGTTGCCTGACATCGTGCACTGGCACGGCCTGGCGATTGATTCGCTGAATGATGGGGCGATGGAGGAAGGCTCGCCGATGATTGCCGTTGGCGCTACGCATCGCTATTCCTACACTCCGAAGCCGTCGGGCACCCGCTGGTATCACACGCATGCGACGGCTTACGACAATCTTTCGATCGGCACCTATAGCGGGCAGTTCGGATTCCTGCTGATTGAAGGTAAGGATCAGCCCGCTCATTACGACCAGGAGATCAATCTCGCCATTCATCATTGGGAGCCGTCCTTCGTTCCGATGGTCGAGACAATGCGCGCGGAGTCGTCGAACGCGCCGCTCACCACGGGTTCCGACGTCGGATATAGGTACGCCACCGTTAACTCGCATATGCTGGGCGCCGGGGAGCCAATCCGCGTGAAGCAGGGGCAACGGATATTGCTGCGCCTGCTCAATGCCAGTGCGACAGAGAACGTTGTTCTTGCGCTTCCCGGACACAGCTTCAAGATCATCGCGATGGATGGGAACCGCGTCCCGAACCCCAAGTCCGTAGACGTGCTCTCACTGGCGGTCGCGGAGCGCGTGGACGCTATCGTCGAGATGAATTCTCCCGGTGTCTGGGTGCTGGGATCGACCCTGGAAAAAGCGCGTCAAATGGGTCTCGGCATTGTCGTCGAGTACGCCGGAAAGACCGGCATCCCGGTATGGAAGGATCCGACGCCGGTCGCCTGGGACTACACCCAGTTTGCCGACTCATCCGAAGCGCCGAAGCCCGATGAGACGTTCACGCTGACGTTCCGCGACTTCGGGCCCATGCACGGCTCCAAATTTGACACCTGGACCATCAACAACAAGTCATGGCCTGACATCGAGCCTCTGATGGTGCAATCCGGCAAGCGTTACCGGATGGTCTTCCGAAATGGCAGCGGCGATCAACATCCCATTCACTTGCACCGGCACACATTCGAGGTAACTCGTATTGGCAACAAGCAGACCAGCGGCCTGATGAAAGATGTCATCAACGTCATGCCCCTGGATACAGTCGAAGTGGATTTTGTAGCGAACAATCCCGGAAACACGTTGTGGCACTGCCATCAGCAACTGCATATGGATTACGGCTTCATGCAGCTGATCAAGTATTCCGGCTGAGTGCGGTCGAGTTTGCGGCATTTTGCGCGAACAAGTCACGCTCTTCTTAACATGAGGATTCTGATTGAAACGATGAAGAGAACTCGGGTGATAGTGCTTCTGGCAGCAGCGGGCTTCGTTGCCTTTCAATGCCGGCAAATGACAATCTACGCAGCTTCCGATGGTTTGGCGTTGGGCAATACCGCAGCACAATCCTCGCAGCCGCAAGGCAATTCCATTTCGGATACGCCAGGCGCGAAAGCCTACGCAGAGCATTGCGCTATCTGTCACGGCGACAATCGCGAAGGCGACCTGCCGGCGTTTCCGCCTCTGCTCGGAATAAACCGGCAGTTGAGCGATCAGCAGATCACTGGTATCGTTCGCAGCGGCAAAGGGCGCATGCCCGCCTTTCCGAAGCTGGGGCAGGATGAGCTGAGTGCGTTGCTGCAATACCTGTCGACAAGCAACGCGCCTGCGGCTGCCCCGAACGGTAACTCTTCAGTCGCATCTTCCAGCCTGAGCGATGCAGGCGAAGCCCTTTTCCGTCAGAACTGCGCCTTCTGTCACGGCCGCGATGCTCAAGGCGGAGAAACTGGTCCTGATCTTACCCAATCGAGGCTCGTTCGCCGGGATGTTGGCGGAAACAGAATCTCGGAGGTGGTGAGAGACGGACGGCCAGAAAAGAAGATGCCCGCCTTCCATTTTTCCAACCAGGAGATATACAGTCTCGTCGCCTTCATTCACGAGCAGCAGGCCAAGGCGGCGTCCAGGCCGGGCGGCCGTAGAGGTGTGGAGGCCGCCGATCTCCAGACGGGCAACGTTGCGGCTGGCCGGCGGTACTTCAACGGTGCAGGGAACTGCGTGGCCTGCCACTCTGCGACGGGAGATCTCGCTGGCATCGCTTCACGGTACGAGGGGCTGCAACTCGAGGAGCAGATGCTCTATCCGAGGGACGTAAAGAGCCACGTTACTGTCACCCTGCCGTCAGGACAACAGATATCCGGAACGGTGGCGTATCTGGATGAATTCACCGTGGCGCTGCGCGATGCCGGCGGCAGTTATCATTCCTGGCTGGTGGGCAAAGTGAAGTACAAACTCGACGCGCCGGTGAACGCTCATGTGGATGCATTCGGCAAATATACCGACGACGACATCCACAATCTGATGGCATATTTGCAAACGCTGCGCTGATCCTGTTCGCGCCGCAGGCTTGAGGTTACCAACGAAGATGAAACCGCTGAGATATAGGGCAGTCCTTGTCGCTGCCATCCTGTCAGGGCTTGCCGTACTGCCGCACTTGCTTCTGTCGCAGAACCTGAATTCTGCCGAGCTGCTGCACCCGTCGGCGGACAGCTGGCCTGGATATCATGGCGACTACTCCGGCAGGCGCCACAGCCGTCTGACACAGATAACGCCGCAGAACGTTCGAGGCCTGGGCCTCGCGTGGGCCTTTCAGACCGACCAGACTGCCCAAATCAAATCATCACCGCTGCTAGTCGATGGAGTGCTGTACTTTACCGTGCCCGAGAATATCTGGGCAGTTGACGCACGCTCCGGACATCAGGTGTGGCATTACACCTATCCCCCGAGCACGGGCGATCACATTGGCAATCGCGGCGTGGGAATGTACAAGGGGTGGCTCTACTTCACGACTCCGGATTGCCACCTGGTCTCGCTGAATGCCAAGGATGGAACCGTGCGCTGGAAGGTCGAGGTTGCCGACGTTAAGAAGGGTTACTGGACAACCATGGCGCCGATGGTGGTCGGAAACCACATCATCGTCGGAGTTTCCGGCGATCTCGACAATCTGACTGGCTATCTTCGATCTATCGATCCTGAAACCGGCCAGACGCAATGGCAGTGGGACAGCACTCCACCGGCGGGAACTCCCAACAATACGACAGGTGGCATGACATGGATTCCGGGCACGTACGATCCCTCTCTCAATCTGCTCTATTGGGGCACGGGGAATCCTACGCCTGTGCTGAACGGCAAAACCCGGCCGGGCGACGATCTCTACACCTGCAGCATCGTCGCGCTCAATCCTGACACGGGAAAGCTAGTATGGGCTTTTCAGGTCTCGCCTCACGATACGCATGATTGGGATGCGGTCGAGGTTCCTGTTCTGGTTGACGGAACCTTTCGCGGGCAGCCTCGGAAGATGCTGATGCAGGCTTCGCGAAATGGCTACTTTTTCGTCCTTGATCGAACCAACGGAAAGAGCCTGCTGACCGTTCCCTACGGTCCTGTCAATTGGACGCTGGGCGTCGACAAGGAAGGTCGCCCGATTCCGAATCCCGCAAAGGAACCGGCACCTGACGGCCGTCTGATCGCCCCCGATGAGGGAGGCCTGACGAACTATCGCTCTCCCAGCTTTGACCCCAAGACCGGCCTTTTTATCGTCGATGCCCACCCCAGTTACAGCATCTATTTCGCCAAGCCGGCCGACGGAGCGTACGGCTGGGCAGGCGCCGATTACGGGCTCTGGGGAAAGGGAGTTATCGAGGCCATCGATTATCGCACCGGCAAAATACGCTGGAGCCATGACGTTGGCGCGGGCGGCTCAGGCGCCGGTGTTCTCACCACCGATTCCGGTGTGACATTCACAGGTGACGCCTATGGAAATACGTTGGCACTCGACTCGACTAACGGCAGAACACTGTGGCA
>Ga0335075_10013222_pt1 | contig 12431 bp, 10 predicted proteins | sample Lox_Sample_24_FD_206723 | JGI IMG/M metagenome (GOLD analysis project Ga0335075, IMG submission 206723) | Soil microbial communities from Loxahatchee National Wildlife Refuge, Florida, United States - Lox_Sample_2.4 | ecosystem: Environmental > Terrestrial > Soil > Wetlands | place: USA... | reverse complement strand
CCCGGCCCCGGCCCCGGCAGGCGCGCCCGGGCCGGCGCCGGCGGCGCCATCCGGCCGGTGGAAGTCCTTCCGCCGGATCAGCACCGTCGACAGCACCGCCCCGACCAGCGCCACCCCGGCCGTCACGAACAGCAGCTCGTTCAGCGCCGAAGCGAAGCTGGACCGCAGCGCCAGCCCGGCCACCCCGCGCGACGCGGGCGGCAGCGAGCCGATCGCGGCCGACACCGATCCCTGCCGGATCGCGTTCACCATCGACGCGGCCGACCCCGCCAGCGACGGCGGCAGCGCCGAGGTCAGGTGGCTCTGGATGGCCGACACGAAGATCGACCCGAGCGCCGCGATCCCAGCCGCGATCCCGATCTGCCGGAAGGTCGAGTTGACCCCGGACGCCATCCCGGCCTTGGCCGGCGGCACCACGCCGATCGCGGTCGAGGCCAGCGGCGGGTTCACCAGGCCGGCCCCGAGACCGCCGACGATGAACCCGGGGATCAGGTGCGTCCACGACGACGTCCCGTTCAAGCCGGTCATCACCAGCAGCCCGACCCCGACCAGGAACAGCCCCGGCCCGATCAGCCACCGGGTCGGCACCTTCTCCGACACCCGCCCGGCCACGACCGACGTCACCAGCTGCGCCAGCGACAAGATCGCGACCCGCAGCCCGGTCCCGAGGGCCGAGTAGCCGAGCACGTCCTGCAGGTAGATCACGAAGTACAGCAGCACCGCGTACAGCGACCCGTTCATCGCGAACGCCGCGATCGAGCCGCCCGCGAACGTCGGCACCCGCAGCAGCGACAGGTCGAACATCGGGTGCGCGACCCGGCTCTCGGTCAGGCCGAACAAAGCCAGCAAAACGACCCCAGCCGCCAGGCACGCGATCACGCCGGTGTCCGACCAGGTCGTCTCGCCCGCCCTGATCAGCCCGTACACGAACGTCACGAGCCCGAGCGTCAAAAAGGCGAAGCCCGCCCAGTCCGGCGGCGTCGCGTTGTCCGACCGCGACTCCTCAACCCGCCAGACGGTCACGATCAGCGCGAACACGCCAACCGGGATGTTGACCAGGAAGATCCCCCGCCAGTCCCACTCGGTCGTGATCACCCCGCCCAGCACCGGCCCGAGCGCCGAGGAGATCCCGACGACCGCCCCCCAGATCCCGAACGCGACCCCGCGCTCCCGGCCCCGGAAGCTGTGCCCGAGCAGCGCCAGCGACGTCGCCATCATGATCGCGCCGCCGATCCCCTGACCGCTGCGCGACAAGATCAGCATCAGCGGGTTGACCGCCACGCCGCACAGCAGCGAGCCGACCGTGAACACCGCCAGCCCGATCGTGAACAGCAGCTTGCGCCCGTACCGGTCGGCCAGCGAGCCCGACGTCAGCAGCAGCGACGCGAGCGTCAGCGCGTACGCGTCGAGCGTCCACTGCACATCGCTGAACGAGGCGTGCAGCCCCGACTGGATCGACGGCTGCGCCACGATGACGATCGTCACGTCGAGCAGCAGCATGAAGATCCCGGCGCAGACCGCGATCAGCGTCCACCATTTCTTATCCACCGCTATTTCCTTCCCTCGTCGTACACCGTACATCCTCCCGCACGAGCGCCGGGTGACCCTTATTTCTGGCCTACCGCGCCGGAACTCGACATCTGTAAGCTGATTTCCGTGAAAACCAGTCAGCTCGACGAGGTCGACCGCCAGCTTCTCCACGCGCTGGTGCTGGCGCCGCGGGCGTCGTTCCGGGTCCTGGCGGCGGTCCTCGGCGTCTCCGACCAGACGATCGCCCGCCGCTACCGGCGGCTGGCGGACGCGGCCGACCTGCGCGTCACCGGCCTCATCCACGGGCCGCGGGCGGGCTGGGTCGACTGGATGGTCCGGCTCCAGGTGACCCCGGGCAGCGCCCAGCGGATCGCCGACACCCTCGCGCAGCGGCCCGATACCCGCTGGGTGCGGCTGTACTCGGGCGGCACCGAGATCGTCTGCACGCTGCAGGCGCGCACCGCCGAGCAGCGCAACGCGCTGTTCCTGCGCGGCCTGCCCGGCAGCCGCCACGTCACCGGCATCACCGCGCAGTCCATCCTGCACGTGTTCTCCCCGGTCGCGTACATCACCCACGTCGACTCGCTCGCCCCCGACCAGATCGCGGCGCTGGCCGAGGCCGCCCCCGAGCCGGCCCCGGAGCGCAACGAGAGCGTCGCCGCCCCGGCCGAAGGGGACTTCTGGACCCCGGCCGCCGACGCCGACACGCTGCTCCGCCCCGAGGACGACCCGCTGCTGGCCGAGCTGACCCGCGACGGCCGGACCCCGATCGCCGACCTGGCCGCCGCCACCCACTGGCACGAGTCGACCGTCCGCCGCCGGATCGACGAGCTCAGGCGGGCCGGCCTGCTCTACTTCGACATCGACTTCGACGAGTCCGTGCTCGACATCAACGCCAACGTCATGCTCTGGCTCAAGATCGCGCCCGCCTCGCTCGAGGCGGCGGGCGCGGCGATCGCCGCTCACCCCGAGATCCCGTTCGCCGCCGCCACCACCGGCGCCACCAACCTCGCCGCCAGCGCGGTCTTCCATGACACGCGCGAGCTCTACGCCTACCTCACGACCCGGCTGGCCGACCTGCCCGGCCTCCAGTCGGTCGAAAGCGCCCCGATCATCGGCACGTTCAAGCGCACCGCGAGAACCGAGCTGCCGGGCGGATAGCCTCGACCGGTGACCGCCATCGACCGCCCCCTGCCGCCGCTCAACGCCGACGAGCGCACCACGCTGGAAGCGCGCTCACCGGCGCCTAACGGGATATGTGCAATCAACTAGATTGACAAGTTGCTTGACAGTCAAGGCTCGGTCGTCATAGGTTCGGCCGTGTGACCACCGAACCGGACCCGAGCTTCATCCCGGCGATGCTGCGCGGCGCCCGCGGCGCCTACGCCACCGTGATCGCCGCCAGGCTGACCGCGGCCGGGTTCGACGACCTGCCCCGCAACGGCCCGTTCGTGCTCGGCGGGATGGCCAACCACGGCGACTCGGTCGTCGACCTGATCCGCGGGCTCGGGGTCAGCCGCCAGGCCGCCAGCCAGCTCATCGACGTGCTGGTGCTCCGGGGCTACCTGGACCGCCAGGTCAACCCGGACGACCGCCGCCGGCTGGACATCACGCTGACCGACCGGGGCCGGGCCGCCGCGGCGGTGATCAGGGCCGCCGTCGAGGACGTCCACCGCCAGCTCGCCGCCGCCATCACCCCGGCCGAGCTCGACGGCCTGCTGGCCGGCCTGGCCGCCCTGGCCGCGATCAAGCGGTCAACCGAAGCCAGCTCCCAGCCAGCCGAGGAGCCGGCGCCATGACCGCTTCCCCCCACAATCCCGTTCCCGGCGACGCCTGGCCGACCATCCGCTGGAACGACCCGCTCGCGGTCGAGGCCACCGCCGCCGTCCAGCGCGGTCAGGCCGACCGGCTCCGCCGCCTGCTCGGCGAGCACCCCGAGCTCGCCCGGATCCGGGTCGTCAAGGACGGCGAGGCGGCCGGCCAGCGCACGCTGCTGCACCTGTTCGCCGACTGGCCCGGCCACCGCCGTAACCCGGACCAGATCGTCGCCGTGCTCGTCGCCGCCGGGGCCGACCCCGACGCGCCCGGCATCCCGGGCGACCCGAGCCCGCAGAGCCAGGAGACCGCGCTGCACTGGGCCGCCAGCAACGACGACGTCGAGCTGGTCGACGCCCTGCTCGACGCCGGGGCCGACGTCAACGTCCCCGGGTCGGTCATCGGCGGCCTCGGCCCGATCGCCGACGCCGCGGTCTTCGGCGGCCAGCGAGCGGGCCGCCGCCTGGTCGAGCGCGGCGCCACCACCAACCTCTACCAGGCGGCCGCGCTAGGACTGGCCGACCGGGTCGCGGCCGCGCTCGAGGGCGAGCCCGCCCCGGACCCGGAGCAGGTCACCACCGCCTTCTGGGCCGCCTGCGGGGCCGGCCAGCAGGAGATCGCCGCCCGCCTGCTCGCGGCCGGAGCCGACGTCAACTGGCTCGGCTGGAACAGCCAGACCCCGCTCGACGCCGCCCGCTGCGCCGGCGCGGACGACCTCGCCGCCTGGCTCGAAGCCAACGGCGCCCGCCCGGCCGCGGCGTTAGGCCGGAACCTCCGCCAGCAGCGCCCGGGTCTCGGCCACCACCCGGTCCTGGAAGGCCGGGTCGCGCACCCGGGCGGATCCGGTCATCGGCCGCCCCCGCTCGTCGAAGTACACCCCGGTCGGGTCCGCGTCGGACGTGAGCACCCGGGCGATGACCCGGGCGGCCGTCTTCGGGGTCCCCATGTACTTGACGCGCGGAGCCAGCGGCGCGAGCGCGTACTTCATCGCCAGCCGCAGCGCGACGTTGCTGTCCCGGCCGAGGTCGGTGCCCGGGTTGAAGCCCGGCTCGACCGCGTTGAACCGCAGCCGGGGCGTCTCCCGCGCGAACGCGAGCATGGTCGCCAGGTTGCACTGCTTGGCGGTCGCGTACGCGTCCGCGCCCGGCAGCTTGGATCCGCCCGGCGCCCACTCGCCGCGCGCGCTCGCCTCGGCCGAGAGGTACCGCCCGCCGCGGAATCCCGCCATCACCGCGAACCTCCGCTCCGGATCCTCGACCCCCGAGCACACGAACACGACCCGCGCGCCGTCCGGCAGCGTCGGGACCAGCGCCTCGGTCAGCGCGAACGGCCCCAGGTGGTCGGTCGCGAACGTCATGTCCCAGCCGAGCGCGTTCGCGGTCGGCCGCAGCTGCATGATGCCGGCGTTGTTGACGAGGCCCGCGATCGGCCGCCCGAGCCCGCCGATCTCCGCCGCCGCCTGCCGTACGCTGCCAGGCTCGGCCAGGTCGCAGACGACGGGAACCGCCCGACCGCCGCCGCGCTCGATCGTCTGCCGCACCCCCGACAGCCGGCCGGCGTCCCGCCCGACCAGGATCACCGCCGCGTGCCGGGCCAGGTCGAGCGCCGTCTGCCGCCCGATGCCGGCGGTCGGGCCGGTGACGATGTAGGCCCGCTCGCCCGCCGGGCTGTCACTGGAAGTCATTGCCGTGCCTCCTTTATTGTCTGACTAGTCAGTCATCTATGGGCGCGCGCCGCCGCCGCTGGCGTCGCCGCCGTGGCCTCAGGCGAGCATCCGCCAGAGCGCCTCGAATCCCTCGCGGGCGTGCGCCTCGGCGTTGGCCGGGTCGCGGATGACGAAGTCGATCGTGGCGTCGGCGACCGCGTTCGCCAGCGTGACCACGAACGCCAGCGGGGCAGCCCGCAGCGGCCCGCCGGCCCGGCTCCGCTCCAGGATCTCGGCGATGCTCTTCATCTCCGCGCTCGCGGCCGCGTGGGTGTCCGGCGTGATCTCGTCGGACACGTCGAGCTGGGCCAGCGTGCGGCGCTTGTCCGGGTTGGCGGTCGCCCACCGCAGCCATCCCGAGCACATCGAGAGCAGCTGCTCGCGCGGGTCCCCGTCGGCCGGGAACCCGCTCAGCGCGGCCGCCCCCATCTCGGTCTTCAGCTCCAGGTAGAGCTGGTTGAGCAGGTCCGCCTTGGTCGCGAAGTAGGTGAACAGCGACCCGTTGGAGACCCCGGCCTCCCGCGCGATCGTCGCCGTGGGCGCCCCGAGGCCCTGGGCGGCGATCACCCGCGCCGCGGCGGCCATGATCGCCGCTCGCTTGTCGTCACTTCTCGGCCGGGGCATAAGCTCAGTATGTAGGAGAGTGTCTAGTCAGTCAAATCAGCGTCGGCCGCCACCACGTCGGCCACGATGCAGGTGACGTTGTCCGGCCCGCCGCTGTCCATCGCCAGCCGGACCAGCTCCTCCGCCGCCGCGTCGGGATCGGCCACCCCGACCAGCACGCCCGCGATCGCGTCGGCCGGCACGCACGCATGCAGCCCGTCCGACGACAGCAGGTACCGGTCGCCCGCGACCGCGTCGTGGAACTGCAGGTCGGGCGAGAACGAGTGCTCGCCGTCGAGCGCCCGCAGCAGCATGAACCGCTGCGGGTGCGACGACGCCTCCTCGGCCGTGATCGAACCCGAGTCGAGCAGCGACTGGACCACGGTGTGGTCGCGGGTGATCTGGAATACCTCGCCACCGCGGACCAGGTAGGCCCGGGTGTCGCCGATGTGCACCAGCCCGATCCGCGACCCCGACCGCAGCAGCGCGGTGACCGTGGTGCCCATCCCCTTCAGCGACGGGTTGGCCGAGACCATGTCCCGCAGCGTCCCCTCGGCCCGCTGCACCGCGTGCCCGAGCGCGTTCAGCAGCTCGCCCGACGGCACCTGGGTGTCGAGCGGCCGCAGGGCCGAGATCACCGCCGCGCTGGCGACCTCCCCGGCCGCGTGCCCGCCCATCCCGTCGGCGATCGCGAGCAGCCGGCCGCCCGCGTAGGCGGCGTCCTCGTTGTCCGCCCGCGCGAGCCCGATGTCCGACCGCACCGCGTAGCGCACGCTGAGCTCTTCAGAACCGGCCGATGTCATGGCAGCGTCCCTTCCTGACAGGTACCCGATGAGGAAGGACGCGAGCTCCCGCCTGGCCGCCGTTTCCGCCTCGACCCGGTCCCAGTAGGCGCCGAGCTGCCCGGCCGCCGCCGCGGGCGGCAGCGCGGTGACCGCGCGGATCTCCGCCAGCGGCATGCCCAGCCGCCGCAGCCAGGCGACCAGCCGGGCCTGGTCGAGCTGCCCGGGCGCGTACAGCCGGTACCCGGTCTGCGGGTCGACCCGAGCCGGCGTCAGCAGGCCGAGCTCGTCGTACAGCCGCAGCGCCTTGCGCGTCAGCCCCGACGTCCGGGCGAACTCGCCGCTGCTCATCAGCGTCACGTGCGTCCTCCTCAGGCCGGGCGGTCGCCCGGCCCGCTCAGGTTCGGGGTTGCCCCAAGGGCCAAGTCAAATTCCAATCATCATCCCGAACGGTCCGCGGCTCCGCGCCCCGTCTCAACGCTCGCCGCCGCCCGGCGCCAGCCAGAGGACGGGCTTACCGCGGCAGCCCGATCGGGTCCTCGCTGACCGCGAGGGACCAGTTCCCCCGGACCAGGTCGCCCTCGGCCCCGCCCGCCAGCTCGGGTCAGCCTCCCGGCGCCAGCCGCCAGCGGTCGCCGCCCGCCGCCTTGGCCGCGTACATCGCGCGGTCGGCGTCCGCGAGGAGCTGATCAGCGGCGATGCCGGACGCGGACAGGGCCGCCCCGATCGACGTGGTCGGCCAGACCTTCGTCCCCTCGAGTTCGAGCGGGAGCTGGACCGCCGCCATCAGCCGGGCGGCGATCGCGGCCGCCTCAGCCGCCGACGGCACCGGATGGGCGACGACGACGAACTCGTCGCCGCCGAGCCGGCCGACGGTGTCCGCCTCCCGGGCGGTCGACTCGAGCCGCCGGGCCACCTCGGCCAGCAGCTGGTCGCCGGCCGCGTGCCCGTAAGTGTCGTTGATCTCCTTGAAATGATCCAGGTCGCAGTAGAACACCGCCACCCGGTCCCGGCCCGACCCCGACTCGGTCAGCGCCGCCGCCAGCCGGTCGAGCACCAGCGCCCGGTTGGCCAGGCCGGTGAGCCGATCGTGGGTGGCCGCGTACGCGAACCGGGCCTGGATCGTCCGCAGCACGGTGATGTCCTCGATCTGGGTGAGCAGCAGGCACGGCTCGACCTCGCTCTCCACCTCGAGCATGGTCGAGCTGACCCGGCCCCAGACCTCGCTGCCGTCCGGCCGGCTGAAGTGGATCTCGTAGGGGCCGCCCGTGCTCGCGGCGTCGTCCGCCGCTCGCCGGGCCGGGATCGGCGGCGCCGTCAGCTCGTCCGCCACCGTCCCGATGAGCTCGGCCGCCGACCGCCCGAGGAGCTTTTCGAACGCGACGTTGACCCGGGTGATGCAGTGGTCCTCCTCGGTCAGCAGCGCGATCGCGATCGGCGACCGGTCGAACATCGCGCGGAAGAGCCGCTCGGAGTCGGCGACGAACGTGTGCACCCGCGCGTGCTCGATCGCCAGCGCCGCGTGCACCGCGAACTGCTCGAGCAGCCGGCAGCTGGCGGCGTCGGGGAGCCTGCCGCCGGGCGGCAGGTCAACGCTGAGCACGCCGATAAGCGTCCCGTCGGGCCCGTAGAGCGGGGCGAACAGCGAGTCGTCAGGGTGCCAGGCGTCCGGGACGTCGGCCGGGTCGTTGGGCGGGGTCCAGCCCGCGATCGTGTCGGCCACCCCCTGGTCGCTGCGGTGATCGAGGAAGCGCAGCTCGCCCCAGGGCTCGCAGCTGGCCAGGAGCGCGTACCAGGCGTCCATCGGCGCCCGCGTGCCCATCAGCGCGTCGGTCGCCTCATCGGACCCGGCCACCGCCACAACCTCGCAGACGTCACCCGGCCTGGCCATGTTCACCAGCGCGACGCCGAACCCGAGCTGGTCGACGACCGACTGGACCACGATCTGCAGGGTCTCCTGCAGATCGAGGCTCGAGGCGATCCGGCGCGCCAGCCCGGCCAGCAGCCGGGCCGACTGCGCCTCATCGGCGGTTTCCTTCACGCCCTGCCCTCGCTCGAGTGACCACTAAGGGCAATGATCATATGCGAATAGTAGTCAACCGGGGCCTAACCTCGCAGGGAACGCCACCGCCAACGTCAGGCTCTAGCCGGGCGGCCGGGCCGGAGGCGCGCCGCGAACCCCGCCCCGCCGCCCCGGCCCGGCCGCCCGTATCAGGGCTTGCGGGCGACGATCCCGTAGACGGGGACGGAAGCGGCCGGGTCGACGCCGACCTCGGCGGCCGGCCGCCACTGGGTGACCGGGACCAGGCCCGGCGGGACCGGGTCGAGCCCCTTCACCAGGTCCGCGACCACGGTCCTGGGGCGGAGGGTGATCGCCTGGGTCGGCATCATCTTGTTCCAGATCCTGGCCGCTTCCTCCATCATCGGGTCAAGATCGCTGGCCAGGTGGTAGATCGCGACGTAGCTGCCCGACGGCAGCGACGCCGCCAGCGCCGACACCACGTCGGCCGCCTCGGCGTCGTCGGTGACGTAGGCGAGCGTGAACAGCAGCATGACCGCGACCGGCTGGCCGAAGTCGACCGTGTCCTTCGCCCCCGCCACGATCGCGCTCGGCTCGCGGACGTCGGCGTCGACGTAGCCGACGACGCCGCCGGGGGCCGACTTCATCAGCGCCCGCGCGTGCGACAGCACCATCGGGTCGTTGTCGACGTAGGCGATACGGCACTCCGGAACCAGGGACTGGGCGACGTCGTGGGTGCTGCCGACCAGCGGGAGGTCGGTCCCGATGTCGAGGAACTGCCTGATCCCGGCCTCGAGGACCAGGTAGCGGAGCAGGCGCCGCTGGAACCCGCGGACGGCGGGCGCGATCGCGGCGACCACTGGCGCCGCCGTCGCCAGCGAGCGGGCGGCCTTGCGGTCGGCCTCGAAGTTGTTCTGGCCGCCGTACATGTAGTCCGCCACGCGCTTGGCGTTGGGCACCAGGGTGCTGATCAGCGCGGCCTTGGCCCGGCGCGTGTCGTCTTCCCCCCAGTCCGCTTCCACGGCTACAAGTATGCGACAACGTGAGGGTTCAGACACCGATAGCCGCGCCGATTGCCGCCTCAGCCGATCGTCGGCCAGTCCCAGCCCAGTTGCAGGAACATCCCGAGCCGGTCGCTGACCGCGCGGATCTCGGTGATCAGCCCGCCCGCGAGGGTGAAGATCCAGATCTGCTCGACGTCGCAGTCGCGGCCGGTCGGCTCGGGCATCCGCGGGTGGCGGCCGGTGTGCTTGCCCACCACCCGCAGCCGCGCGACCACCCGGTCGCCCTCGGCGATCAGCTCCTGCACCAGCATCCCGCTCGGGCCGACGTCGGCCGGCCCGAACGCGGCCAGCTGCTGGCGGAAGCCGTCGATGGCGGCGCCGGGCTCGTCGGCCTCGCCGACGATGATCTTGTTGTGGTCCACCACCCGCGGCGACAGGTACGCCGCCCAGTCCTCGGACCCGTCGAGCACACCGGCGTTGAGGCGCTCGAAGAACGCGGCGATCGTGGTCTTGTTGTCGGCGATGGTGACGGTGCTCATGGTGTTCCTGCCTGTCCTCTGCTCCGGCGAATTCCGGCGAATTCCGACGACAAAACTCTTACAACGTAAGAGTCGCTGACAGGTCCATCATTGACTTACGATGTAAGAGTTGTCAACCCCGGAAGGAGACCGCGGTGGAGGACGCAGCGGAGGACGCAGTGCAGCGGACGGCGCCCAAGCGTACCCGGGCCGACCGGGCGGGCCTGACCCGCGAGCAGGTCCTCGACGCGGCCCTGGCCCTGGTCGACGCCGACGGGATCGCCGCCCTGTCGATGCGCCGCCTCGGGGCCGAGCTCGGGGTCGAGGCGATGACCCTGTACCACTACCTGCCGAACAAGGACGCGCTGCTCGACGGCATCGTCGAGCGGGTGCTGGCGGAGGCGGACACCACCCCCTCCGGCGGCCCGTGGGAGCAGGCGCTGCCCGCCTACGCCCGCTCGCTGCGGACCGCCCTGCTGCGCCATCCGGGCGCGGCGCCGCTGGTGGCGACCCGGCCGGCGGTGACGCCGGAGACGCTGCGAGCCGCCGAGCGCGGGCTCGCGCTGCTGACCGCGGCCGGCTTCCCGGTCGGCCGGGCGCTCGACACGGTGAACGCGCTGACCCTGCTCACCGTCGCCCACGCCGTATCCGAGGTGAGCACCGCCGCGGTCAACACGGCCGGCGCGGCCGGCTCGCAGGACTACGTCGCGGGCCTCGACGAGCGCGAGTTCCCGCTGCTCACCGCCGCCGCCCGCAGCTCCGCGGGCACCGACGACGCCGCCCGGTTCGAGTTCGCGATCGCCGCGTTCCTCCGCGGCGCCGCGCCCCCGGATCGCATGGTTGCGGCAACGAGCCGGTCATAGGCCGGTCATAGGCGGCTGGTTGCCACCACCATCCGCGCTGTGCGCGCCCGCGCGTCAGCGGGCGCCCGCGCGTCAGCGCCCCCCGGCCGCCCGCGCGAACGCGGCCCCGCCGTCGACCGGGATCGTGGTCCCGGTCACGTACCGCCCGGCCCGCGACGACAGGTAGATCACGGTCCCGGCCACGTCGTCGGCCTCGCCGATGCGGCCGAGCGGAATGCGCCCGGCCACCTGCGCCCGGGTCGCCGGGTCGTCGAGCACGAACGCCATCATCTTGCTGTCGAACGGTCCCGGCGCGATCGCGTTGACCGTGATCTGCTCGGCGGCGAGGGTGCTGGCCAGGTGCCGGGTGAGCATGTGCACGCCGGCCTTGGACGTGCTGTAGGCGTAGTTCTCCGTCGCCGGGATCGTCAGCCCGTCGATCGACCCGATGTTGACCACGCGCCCGGGGTCGGCCGCGCTGGCGGCCGCCCGCAGCAGCGGCAGCGACTTGACCGTGAGCTCGAACAGCGCCTTGACGTTGACGTTCCACAGCTTGTCGAACGCGTCAAGCGGGTACTCCTCGAGCGGCGCGCCCCAGGTCGCCCCGGCGTTGTTGACCAGGATGTGCAGCCGGTCCTCGCGCTCGCGGACGACCTCGAGCAGCCGCTCGACCCCGCCCGGGTCGGCCAGGTTGGCGGGCACCGAGACGCACTCGCCGAACGCGGAAAGCTCGGCCGCCTTGGCGTCGCACTCGGCCGCCTTGCGCGCGGTGATGTAGACCCGGCAGCCGGCCTGGACCAGCCCCGACGCGATCATCGCGCCGATTCCCCGCGACCCGCCGGTGACCACCGCCACCTTGCCGCTGACCGAGAACAGCGATCCAATTCCGCCGGACGTCTCTTCGCTCGCGCTCATTGAGTTCATGCCCTTTCGCCACCGATGCCTGAGACAGGATCTTAGGCTCGGCACCGGGTGCCGCAAGAGCCCCATGCTCCGCATAAGCAGATAACAGTAAGAAGTGACCCAGCGTGCTCAAGTCCTCGCCGCATTCGGAACCACCGACTACGCCTCGACGCTGATCGTGCACTGGAACGGCAGCGCCTGGGGCTGACCAGGGCGGGCGGCCGTCACCGGAGCGGGACGCTCAGGTCGCAGACCGGGGTGTCGGGCCCGGCCGTCCGCTGGTCGGCGATCAGCACCTGGCGCAGCGGGCCGGCCGCGACCCGCCCGCGCTGGCTGATCCACGCCTCGAGCGCGTCCGCGGCCGGCGCCAGCGTCGGCCAGCCCAGGTCCTTCCGCGCGACCCGGATGAACACCTCCTCGTGCGAAGGTTCGGTCCGCGCGTCGAGGTCGGGCCCGGCCGGGGCGGCCGCGACCGGGCGGCACAGCTCGACCGGTCCGTCGCTGTCGGCGCTGACCTCGCCGTAGTAGACGACGAAGGGACAGCCGGCGACGCCCTCAAGCCCCGGCCCGACCGCCCGCAGCCGCGCGAACGCGTCGCTGAAGAAGCGGTCGGCCTCATCCGCGTGCACGTGCCGGGTCAGCGCGACCAGCTCGCGTTCGGGGATCGTCCGGGTCTGAATGTCGTACGAGGTCATCTCGGCTCCCTTGA
>Ga0335075_10013221_pt1 | contig 12432 bp, 8 predicted proteins | sample Lox_Sample_24_FD_206723 | JGI IMG/M metagenome (GOLD analysis project Ga0335075, IMG submission 206723) | Soil microbial communities from Loxahatchee National Wildlife Refuge, Florida, United States - Lox_Sample_2.4 | ecosystem: Environmental > Terrestrial > Soil > Wetlands | place: USA: Florida... | reverse complement strand
ATCCTCGCCCCGACCGACACACAGCAACCAGCTGAGGATCCGGAGGTCGCGCGCCTTGCCGCCTGACCGCACCCTCCCCGGGCGACGCGCACGCGCGTGTCGGCCCTCACCTCCGCCGCGCACGGCTCGGCAGAGCCTCGCCCTACGCGCCTCCGGTTCACGCCAACACGCGCGTACCCCCGAACCAACGCGATGAGGAGGTGAACCGGCTCCACCCGGCCTGAGCAGCCATCCCCCGCCGACGAGCTCAACGCGTTACACCACTAAATCCGACTTGACTGTGCGGGGCGATCTAAGCCGCTTTCTCGAGGCGCGCAAAGGCCGCGCCCATGAGCAGGGCGGCGGAAGACGTCACCTCAGCCTCAAGCCATTCTGTGACCGCGGCGGTGCTCCCGCCGAAACACGCGATTGGCGAGCGGGCCACGACCTGAGGATCGAACGCCGACCTTTCGAAGTTCCGCTCTGGCCGACATGGACATCAGCCGAACCTGGGAAGGCCCTACGCCTTGATCCTGTGCGAACCCCGCGAGGCGTGCTGCAAGCGCAATCAGTACGCGCCGCGGCCGAGCAGCACGGCGTGCACGGTACGCAGGATAAGCTTCACGTCGCCCCACAGCGACCAGTTCATGACGTAGAAGCAATCCAGGGTTACCATCTCCTCAAACGGGATCTCGGACCGGCCATGGATCTGCCAAAGGCCAGTCAGCCCAGGCGAGGAAGCAAGTCGCTGGCGAAACCGTCCTTCGACCTGTCTGTCCTCGTTCTCGATCAGAGGGCGGGGACCCACGATGCTCATGTCGCCTTTGAGTACGTTCACGAGCTGCGGTAGCTCATCTAGCGAAGTCCGGCGCAAGAAACGTCCGACGCGGGTCACCCTCGGGTCTTCGCGGACCTTGAACATTCCGTGGACGTTCCCGCCCCCGTGGAAGTTGAGAGCCGCCACCTGTTCCTTGCGCGCGTCAGCGTCGCTCCACATGGAGCGAAACTTGAGAACCTCGAAGCGTCGATTGTTCCGTCCTACGCGACGCTGACGGAACAGGACAGGACCCTCGGAGTCGAGCTTCACTGCGAGCGCGCACAGCGCCAAGACGGGCGAGAGTACCAGTAGCGCGAGCGAGGTGAGAAGGACGTCGAAGGCGCGTTTGCGCCGCTGGTCGCTTCGCCGCATCTCCGTGCGAGGCACGCTCAGCAGCGGCATGCCCTCGAGCTCGTGGAACTCCAGTCGACGCCCCACAACCTCCGACCAGCTGGGGATCAAATCGATGTGGATCTCGAATCCTGACAGTGCGCAAAGGGCCTCCGCTCCGCCACGCGGCTCCTTTGCGCCTGGCGCGAAGATGACACGGTCGACATCGCTATCGCCGAGCAACTGGGCCAGCTCGACATCCCCACGGATCAGCGGAATGGGTCCGATCATCCGTGCGACATCTTGCTCCGCAGCGTGACCCAAGGGAATGCCGCATTCCGTATCGACGCAGGCGACAACGTCGATCCGGTACTCCGGGTGGCGGCGAACGCGTCTCGCCACCGCGGCGGCCTCTAGCGCCGGGCCCACGACAAGCGCCGTCTGCAAGTACCACGGTCGGCGCCGGGCGACCACGCGTGTAGCTGATCGCAACGCCAGCAAAAGCACGATGATAAGCGCCCAAAACAGGGCCAGCTTGGGAAGCGTGACGGGGCGAATTCCGGTCGCCGAGATGCCGAGTAGGATAATCCAGCTCCATACGGTGGCTAGCTGGAGAATGGGGGCGAGTTCCTCCGTCCAGCCGTGGTCGGCCTTTCGGCTGTCGGCGTGATAAAGGTTGTGCGCGTGCGCGAGCAGTATCCACACCGGAATCCCGAACCCGAGCAGCGTGATATCGGGGAGAATCCAGCCGGTCGTCCCGCCGTGAAGGCCGCCGGCGACCTCGATGACCGCGTATGCGAGCGTGAGCGCAAGGGCATCCGTCACCACTAGCAGTCTTCGAATTGTCGATTCGCGGCGGCGCTTGCCTCCGCTCGTACGGCGGTCGCCCGCGGCGGAGACGGCGGCGAGCGCCAAGCCCGGCGACCCAACCGTCGCGTCCCCCAGGTGCTCCGCCGGAACCTGGATGCTCAATTAAGGTCCTTTTCGCCGCGCGATCCGTCCATTGCCCGACCAACGAGCGAGCGATTCATGTGCTCGCGCGAAGAGAGGGGGAAATTCGGACCGTTCGATGGTCTCCCGGGCATCCGTGGGGATACTGGCCCGACACCAGGAGCGTATCTGCCGGGCCACGGACCAGGCGCTCGTGCTGGCGGCCGCGGAGCGGGAGACCAAGTAGCTGGAGACCGATCGGCCGGTCGCCCGGAAGGTCAATGAGGTCTTCCTGAGAGACGACTACACCCAAGGAGCTCTTCTCGGTGATCGAGTCCCTGATCGGTCAGCGGCCAACGTCCGGTACGCTTGCCGGACCTCTGGGTCTCCGAGTTCTGGTATTAGGTGTGGAGGGGTGTGCCGGATCCGCCACGCACGCTTCAACGGGATCGGCCTGTCCGGCGCCGGTGACGTGTACGAGGCCCCGCACGAGAGGGTGCTCAGAGTCACCGCCGGCCCAAGCTACCGCCGGAACATCATCGTGGGGCATAACGGGGTGGATCATGCGCGAGCTCCAGATCAAGAGACTGCCGACTCGGCGGCGGCCTCACGGAAAGCGGTTGGCGGAAGTCGTCTCCTTTGATCTGCTGCGCTGGTCGTTCCGACGCGATCGCCCGGACAAGCCCCGGCTGACCGACATCACCGAGTACCCGACGCGCGAGAGGAGCTGTCCTGCCGCGTGGTCTTGGACACGTTCTGCCGCCGCGTGGTCGGATGTGCGATCGGCAGCACCGAGACCACGATGCTGGTCCTCAACGCGCCGGGATGGCCACCTGGCGTTGCGAGCACCGGCACGCACTCATCATCCACTCGGACCGCGGCGTGTTGTTCGCCTCCTGGGCGTTCAGCCAAGTGGTGCCCGACGCCGGGATCGCAACGTCGATGCGTGCGCCGGCTCGTGAACCGGCACCGCGACGATGGAGGCGTTCTCGCCATGCAGGTCGGGCTGCTCAACCGCCGCTGGAAGACTCGCATCGAGCTCGCCAAAGCGATCGACGGTCGGATCGAGCGCTTCTAGCCGTGCGGCCGACACTCTGCGCTCGGGATCTGCACCCACCCTACGCCGAAGCCGAATGGCTCACGCTCGTCGACGAACGTAAACGGGCTAGAACCGCGGAGGTTGCCGTGGATATTTCGAGCGCATATGGGTGGTGTCACCGCCGCGTAGTTCAGGATGACCGCACACAACAAAAACATCATCGACAACAACGGCCAAGTCTAGAACCCGGACTCCACCTAACGCAGAGCGGGTCAGCATGTCGACGGAACGAGGGCCGTCCACTTTCAGCACCTACGGACGACGCGGGAGCGTCGCGGGGAACGTTCGCGGTGGCGCTCGTGTGATAGAGACTTACTCGTTGCCACGACCCCCGTCGACCACGACAGGACCCCGACCGGCGTTGGTGGACGAAGTGGCCGAGCAAGCCGGAACCGGCTTAATTAACTTAACGGGCATGCGGCCTGACTCCGAAGCCATTGTCCTGATGCTCAGTCGCTTAGATCGCGCGATACCGTCGGACACGTGACCGCATCGTCCCGACTCCCCCGTCTCCCTCGTTGAGCCAGCGGACGACATCGAACTGGGGTTGCGCGAACCGATACATCCAGTTCGCCTCCTTCGCCCAACGTCGCACGAATACGGCGCTTGTCAGGTCCGGGTACGGCTGACCAACCAATGCCACCTTACGCTCGTACGGCAGCCGGTCGAACTCCTCGATGTGCTCCGCCGTGATGCTGTCCTTTCCGTCGGAGAACTTGAAGTACAGATTGTTCCAGTCGATCCGTTGAAGGCGGCGATACCACTTAGCAGCAAGTTCGTCCTCGGTACCACCATGGCCGAAATGAATCTCGATTTCGCCGCCGAGCGTCGCGATCGGGTAAAACCAGCGTAACGACTCCCTTAGTTCCACGGCCTCGCAATACCGCGTCTTGCTCGTGAAGCGGAGTGGCTGGTTGATCAGTGCCCGTAGGTCTCGGAGAAGTGTAAGGAAGCACGGTCCATAAATGGTCGCGCCGACGAACGGCGTCTGGTATGGAAGCCCTAGAACGTCGTAGACTTGCCCGCCCCAGCAGTCGTTGGAAATAATCGTAAACGATTGCTTACGCAATGCGCGACGATCGAGCACATCGGCTAGTCGGAATGCCTCTCGGCGGAGCCCTCTTCGTGTCAGACCGTCTGTCATGTCCTAGCAACGCGCCGCGAGGAAACGAATTTCCGCGTTGCCGGGAGCACCGCGCGGTGGCCGAAAAGGTACGCGTGTAAATCGCCACTTTTCGAGCTTGAGCTCGCAGGCGAAGGCCCTCGCCGGACTCGCGTCGGGAGCGTTGCTACGCCGCCATCCTAAGGGGCCCTCTCGCCGCGCGATGGTCCTGCTGGTAGCCGGGCTCTTCCAGCCATAGCTCCTGTTCGATCTCTTCGATCGAGTGCCCGGCGAGCATGGACCGGCACCAAACCTCGGCCGACCAGAGTCGGACTCTGACGACATGATTGCCGGCGGCGACCACGCTCCGGAACTCGTGGTTCGGGATTCGGAGGGTGTCCCTGAGGAGGCCGTCGTTTAGGAAGCTTGGGTTAGCGGCTTGTTCGATCCATGTACGGGCATCGAACGCCATCCCGTAGATCTTGGGTCGATGCGCGATAGACCACGGCAGCACTCGGCGACCGACGTCGCGAAGGATTCCCTTTGACCACGGTCCTACCCTCGCTTCAAGCGGAAGGTTCAAGACCAGCTTGACCACCTCGGGCTCCAGGAACGGAACGCGGGCCTCCACCGAGGCCTGCATGACGTTCTTGTCCATGCGGTTCAGCAGCCAACACAGGCTGTAGTCGAGGTGGCTGAGGAGTCCTGCCTCGAGTGCACCCCGGTCGCCCGGGTGATGGGCGTAAGCCAACACTGCTTCAGTGGTGGGAGCGTGATTGCTGCCGGGGGTCAGCACCGGCAACCACGTCGACGCGGGAGGCGGGCCAAGGGCAACTCGCGCGATATCCCGCGTCTTGCGAAGCACGTACGGTAGGTTCAGCGCACGTACGGGATCAGCGGACAGCGCCGGTTCGGCGGCATGAACCACCCGCTCATACCATGGAAGGAACGCCCCCAGTGTGGCGGCATGGAGCTTCCCGTACCCCCCGAACAGCTCGTCCGCGCCCTCGCCCGTGAGGAGCACCTTTACCCCACATGCGCGCGCGCGCTCAGCGAGTTGCGCAACGGTGACCGCGCTCGCGTTTGCGATAGGAACGCCGTGATGAACCGTCGCAGGAACAAACGCTGCCCTCCAACTTGCAGGCGTCACCTCGACTAGCTCGAGCTCCACGCCAAGCGCATCGGCGACCCGGCGAGCGGCAAGCCCCTCGTCACGTCTCCCATCTCCCGCGTAGCTTGCCCCGAAGGCGACGAGGTCGGGCACCTTCTCAGTCGCCAGTGCCGTGATCAGGCTCGAATCAACGCCACCCGAGCACAACGTTCCGACCGTCGTGTCGGCAAGGAGCGAACCGTGCACGGCGTCGCGAAGAGTGCTCTCGAGCTCGGCCACGAGCTCAGAGCGCGATCGACGCTGTAGACGAGCTGCGCGGACGCAATCGACTTCGTCGGCTGGGGTATGCCACCGCCACGTCTTGATCCCGGCGTCTTCGAGCGAGATCTCCGTCCAAGATCCCGGCGGGAGGCGCGTAATTCCGTTCAGAAGCGTTTCCTCGCCCCCGAGGTACAAGCCGTTGGACAGGTCGTGCCAGGCGGTATCGACCGGCTCACCAGGGGCACCGGCCGCGATCAGGGCCGCCGGTTCGCTCGCGAACCACACGCCACCGGCAAATTGGGCTAGGTACAGGGGCTTGATCCCCCACCGATCACGACACAGCAGCAATCGTCCGCCGTCTAGATCCAGGGCGGCGAACGCGAACTGCCCGCTCAATTGCGATACGACGTCCTGGCCCCACCGCTCAAGCGACCAGAGCAGCGTCTCCGTGTCGCTGGTCCCGAGGAACGTAGTCCCTTCGAGCTTGCTCCGCAGACTTGCATGGTTGTAGATCTCTCCGTTGTAGGCCAGCCACCAGTCGCCGCCCGGATGGCACATCGGCTGATGGCCGCGGGAGCTGAGGTCGACGATCGACAACCGCGTATGGACAAGCGCAGCGTTGTCGATGACCTCGATCCCAGAGTCGTCGGGGCCTCGATGGGCCAACGCATCGCGCATCGCGGTAAGACGGTCCTGCTCGGGCTTCGCCCCGTGCGCGAGCACACAACCTGCAATTCCGCACATGTCCGACCAACGCATCCAGCGTCTGCGTGCTTGCACCGGAAGCGGACCGGGCGGTCATGCGTTCAATGAACAGCAGTGAGTTCGGACACATCGTTTTGGCATCCGTACGCGGACATGGGCTCCGTCCGGCGTTCCGAGCTCGTGATCGAGCTCGGAGAGGACGTCTGGCTGTGGGACTCGGACGGCAACCGCTACCTGGACGCCACCGCCGGTCAGTGGTACGCCAACGTTGGTCACGGCAGACCCGAGATCCGCGCGGCCGTCGCAGCCCAGATGGAGCGCCTCGAGGCCTCCTCGGCGTTCTTCGACCTCGCCAACCGGCCGGTGCTGGAGCTGTCCGAAATGCTTGCCGAGCGGGCGCCCATGCCGGCGAAGGTGTTTCTCGCCTCCGGCGGGAGCGACGGGATCGACACAGCAGCCAAGCTGGCTCGCCGCTACTGGTGGGAGCTGGGCCAGCCGGAGCGCACCTTGCTGGTCAGCCGCACCGCCGCCTATCACGGCACCCACGGGCTTGGGACCGCCCTCGGCGGGATCCCCACAAACCAGGAAGGGTTCGGGCCGCTGGCCGCGACGATCCAGGTACGCCACGACTCGCTCGAGGAGATGGAACAGACCTTCGCGCGCCTCGGCCCCGAGAAGGTGGCAGCCGTATTCGTAGAGCCGGTGATCGGCGCCGGCGGCGTGCACCCCCCCGTCCCCGGATATATCGAGGGCGTCGCGGAGCTGTGCGAGCGAACCGGGGCACTGCTTATCGCGGACTCGGTGGTCTGCGCGTTCGGCCGCCTGGGCACCTGGTTTGGCGTCGAGCGCTGGGGCGTGCAGCCGGCGATGATCGTGTTCGCCAAGGGCGTGACCAGCGGCTACCTGCCGTTGGGCGGAGTGATGATCTCGGAGCGGGTCGCCGAGCCGTTCTGGCGTGAGCCCGGGGGGCCGGTCTTCCGGCACGGCTCGACGTACGCGGGCCACCCCACCTGCTGCGCCGCTGCGATCGCGAACATCCACCTGCTCGAGCGCGACGGCTTGCTCGAGCGCGGGCGTGAGCAGGAACAAGCACTCTTTGATGCACTCAGGCCGCTTGCCGGACACAACCTGGTGTCGGAAGTACGCGGCGGCGTGGGGACGATGGCCGCCGTCGAGCTCACCGCCGAGGTTCGCGACCGCCAGCCCCGAGCAGTAACACGGCTGGCGCAGGCGGTGCGCGCCGCCGGGGTCCTGGTCCGACCGGGTGGCAGCGCCGTCGCGGTGTCGCCTCCCCTGACCGCCGGTCCCGAGCACTTCGCGCTGATCGCCGAAGCGATCGACCGGGGCCTCGAGACGCTTCGCGACGACATGCTCCTCGCCGCCTAACGCGTCAACTCGCGGGTACGACGACCTCGATCAGGTGGGGGCCGGGCTCCGCGAGAGCGCGCTCGAGGACGCGCTTGAGCACTTCCGCCGTGTCTACGCGCTGCGAGGGGATTCCGCACCCGGTTCCGAGGCTCACGAAGTCGAGGTCCGGATCGCCCAGATTGAGGAGAGCCGTGACCCTGGGGCCGGCGTCGTGCATTTCGGCCCGCTCGAGCTCGACGTCAAGGATCTTGTAGGCGCGGTTGTTGAAGAGGACGACGGTGACGTCGAGCTGCTCGCGCGCCATCGTCCAAAGCGACTGGATCGTGTACATCGCCGAGCCGTCGGCCTGGAGCGCGATGACCGGGCGATCCGGACACGCGATCGCCGCCCCGACCGCGACCGGCAGGCCCTGCCCGATCGCACCGCCCGTCAAGGTCAGCCAGTCGTGCCTTGGAGCTCCCGCGGTATTCGGTGGCAGGGCTACCCCCGACGTGATCGCCTCGTCTGAGACGATCGCGCCCTCGGGGAGGATCGCGCCAATCGCCTGGCAGACCTTCTCCGCCGTGAGTGGACCGTCGGGCCGTGGCGGTCTGCCGGGCGGCTGCAGCGCCGGCACGGCGTCCCGAGCATCCAACGCCTCCATCAACGCCTCGAGGCTGGCTACCACGTCGGACTGGGGCGCCGAGAGCTCGTGTACCTGGCAGCCATCGGGTATTAGTGAGCTCTTCTCGCCTGGATATGCGAAGAACGTGACCGGTGCCTGCGCGCCCGCCAGGATGAGGTGGTCCAGACCCGCGAGTTGAGCTGAGGCGAGCTCTGGCCAGTACGCGAGCCGCTCGACTGCCGGGAGCCCGGCACCGCGCTCCAGGCGAGCCGGAAACATCTCGGCGAACAGCTTCGTTCCGGTGGCTGCCGCGATCCGCGCCGCAGCCACGAGTCCACGCTCGCGCAGCGCTTTGCCGCCAAGCAGGATCCCGGTTCGGCGGCCGCCCCGGATTGCCCCGGCCACAGCATCGATTGTCTCCGCCGAGGCCGGCAGCGGCTCGACGAGCCGAGATGGTGCGGCCGGCCGTGCGCCGTTCTGCCAGGACACGTCGGCCGGAACGATGAGCGTCGCCACCCGACCAGGTGGGCCGGTTGCGACGGTGATCGCGTCGACGGCATCGCGCGCAAGCTCGTCGCTGTTCCTCGACGTCCGGACCCACGCCGACACGTTGCGCGCAATCGTCTCGATGTCTGACTGCAGCGGCGCGTCGTAGGGCGTGTGGTATGTCGCATGATCGCCGACGATGTTGACCACCGGGACGCCGGCGCGGCGCGCGTTGTGGAGGTTGGCGAGTCCGTTGCCGAGCCCCGGCCCGAGGTGCAGGAGGGTTGCACCGGGCGCGTCCGCCATCCGCGCGTAGCCGTCGGCGGCCCCGGTTGCCACGCCTTCAAACAGCGTCAACACGGCGCGCATCTCGGGCACCGAATCGAGCGCCGCCACGAGCTGGATCTCCGAGGTCCCCGGGTTTGTGAAGCAAGTCGTGATGCCCGCGTCGACCAGCGTGCGGATTAGTGCGTGGGCGCCATTGGGCATCAGCTGGACGGCTGAGGAGCCTAGCGCAGGGCCTGCAAGCCCTGGGGGTTCGCAGACGTTTCTTTCAGTGAGATCGGCGTCTGCCTTACCACCCGCGCGCGCGAAGGATGACCAACCCCATGCTTTCCGGACTGATGATGGACGACTTCCAGCTTTCGCTGACCTCGCTCGTGGAGCGCGCCGAGCGGCTCAGCGGCGCGCGTCCGGTGGTGTCCCGTCGCCCCGACGGCTCGCTCCACCGCACGACGCTCGGGGAATGTGCCGGCCGCGCCCGGCAACTGGCGACTGGACTAGCCGCCCTGGGGATTCGCGAGGGCGACCGAGTCGCGACCCTGCTCTGGAATCAAGCCGAGCACCTGGAGCTTTACTTCGCCGTGCCGCTGATGGGCGCAGTGATCCACACGCTCAACCCGCGCCTGCACCCGGACGACCTCAGCTACATCGCGGCCGACGCAGCCGATCGCGTGATCGTCGTGGACGAGTCCCTGCACCACATCCTCGCCTCGGTGGACTGGGAGTTCGAGCACGTGATCGTCGTCTCGCACTCCGGCTCGGTGCCGGACGGCTCGATCGACTACGAGTCGCTGGTCACGTCGTCGCCGCCGATGACCTGGCCGGCCATTGGCGAGCGCCGCGCCGCGGGGATCTGCTACACGTCGGGCACCACGGGCCGTCCCAAGGGGGTCGTCTACTCGCACCGAGCGCTCGTGCTGCATTCGTTGGCGACGGCGCTGCCGGACGTGCTCGCCATCAGCTCGCGGGATGTGATCTTGCCGGCGGTGCCGATGTTCCACGTCAACGCGTGGGGCCTTCCATACACCGCCCCACTGACCGGCGCGGCGCTCGTGCTGCCCGGCCCGCGGCTCGATCCGATCAGTCTCCTCGATCTCCTGGCCAGCGAACGCGTGACCGTCACGGCCGGGGTGCCTACCGTCTGGATGTCGCTCTTGGACGCGCTCGATGCCGAGCCCGACCGGTGGGATCTGCGCGCCCTCCAGCGGGTGAGTCTGGGCGGCGCTGCCGCGTCGCGCAGCCTGCTCGAAGGATTCGATCGCCATGGCCTGACGATCATCCAGGGCTGGGGCATGACCGAGACCTCGCCATTCGGCACCTTGTGCCGGTTGCCTCCGGAGTTCGAAGCAGCTTCGACCGCCGAGCGCTACGACTACCGCACGCGGCAGGGCGTGCCGCTCCCACTCGTCGAATTGCGGGCGCGAGGGGAGGACGGCGAGCTCATTGCTTGGGATGACCGGGCGATGGGAGAGCTCGAGATCCGCGGGCCGTGGGTCGCTTCGGGCTATCACGGCGGAGCCGGCGCCGACAAGTTCACCGATGACGGGTGGTTCCGAACCGGCGACATCGTGCGGATCGACGAGCGCGGTTGCATCAGGATCTGCGACCGCTCCAAGGATCTCGTGAAGTCCGGTGGCGAATGGATCTCGTCGGTCGAGCTCGAAAACCAGTTGATGGCGCATCGGGCCGTGGCCGAGGCGGCCGTGATCGCGATTCCTGATGATCGCTGGGGTGAGCGGCCACTCGCGGCGGTCGTCCTGCGCGACGGCATGCAGGCCACCCCGGAGGAGCTACGCACGTACCTCAGCAGCGACTTCGCCAAGTGGCAGCTGCCCGAGCGAATCGAGTTCATCTCCGCGATTCCGCGCACGGCCACGGGCAAGTTCAAGAAGAGCGACCTTCGCGACCGGTTCGTCTCGTGCGCCGCGTGGTAAGACGGCAGACATCCGCCCCGACGGGGCCGACCGGAAGATCCTTTCCCCGTACCTCGTTCAGTAGTCGGTAAACGGACGGAACAGGGGTCAGCTGTCTTGCTACGGATCGCAATCGTTGGACTAGGACCATGGGGCGTCTGCGCTCTCGAGCGTGTGGTCACGACGGCGCGACAGGAGCTCCCGCCGGGGCTTGATGTCGCGGTCCACGTGATCGAGCCCGGGACTCCCGGTTCGGGGGTCTACGACGTCGGCCAGCCCGACTACCTGGTTCTCAACAATCCTTGCGGCGAGCTGTCGCTCTACCCCTTCGAGACCGAGGCTGACCAGCCGTGTTACGCCGTCGGCCTCTATGACTGGGCTGTCGCGCGCGGCTACCGGTGGGTGGGCGACGGCTGCGCGATCGACCCGACGGGTCGCCCGATTGAGCCACACCACTTCCTGCCCCGTCGCCTGATGGGCGAGTACCTCCAGTGGTTCTACCGTGCTCTTCTCGCCGGCGCGCCGCCGAGCGTCCACATCGTCCACCACCCGACCGCCGCGATCGACATGGTCGCCAGGCGAGACGGGAGCGAAGAGGTGCGCCTGGCCAATGGAGGAACGGTCGTCGCCGACCACGTGATCGTCACCTCCGGTCATACGGCGAACGAACAACCCCCTGCGTCCGGACGCGACCTCGATCCCTATCCCGTCGGCGCTTATGTCGACTCGATTCCGGCCGGGGCAAGCGTCGCGGTGTCAGGAATGGGATTGGTGGCGGTTGACGTGGTGAACGCGCTCACCGTCGGACGTGGCGGCGAGTTCGTCGATCAGGGCACGGGTCTGCGCTACCGGCCGAGCGGCCGCGAGCCGGTGGTCCAGCTCTACTGCCGCAGCGGCCTGCCTTTCACCGCGAAGTCGGTCACGGGCAAAGATCGCACCGACGTTTACAAGCCGGTCATCTGCACGCCTGCCGCACTCGATGCGCTAAGCGGGCGCCCCGATGGCCGCAAGCGACTGGTCGATGTGCGGAGCGAGCTGCTGCCTCTGCTGTTCGGCGAGATGTACGCGCGCTACTACGCACAGGTCGCCTTCCAAGCGTATGGGGCGGTCGCCGCCGGCGCCGCGGTGCGCGAACAGCTACGGACGGCCTGGACCGAAGGAACCTTCGAGACGGAACTGGCACGACTTGCCGATCGCTTCGGCAGCTTCGACGCCGAGGCGCTGTTCTTCGGCCACCAGCCCAACTACAGCGGCAGCGACGACTACGAGCAGTTTGTCTACGAGTCGCTGGCCGACGATCTCCGCGAGGCGGAGGTTCCGGATGGCGCAAGTCCCGTCAAGTCCGCCGCGCAGGTGTTCAGGATCTTCCGCGACGCGATGCGATCCGTGGTCGAGCTGGGCGGTCTTTCGCTCGATTCCTACCTGGACTTCAACGCGGACATCTG
>Ga0335075_10013220_pt1 | contig 12433 bp, 7 predicted proteins | sample Lox_Sample_24_FD_206723 | JGI IMG/M metagenome (GOLD analysis project Ga0335075, IMG submission 206723) | Soil microbial communities from Loxahatchee National Wildlife Refuge, Florida, United States - Lox_Sample_2.4 | ecosystem: Environmental > Terrestrial > Soil > Wetlands | place: USA: Florida... | reverse complement strand
CCAGCGCGAGCTGGTTGGTGAAGGTGGTCTTGCCGGTGTCGCGGGGGCCGAACAGCGCGACGTTGGTCTGCCCCTTGAGCGTCAGCGCGACTTCGTGCGCGAACGTCTCCATGCCCACGATCTTCGCCGGGTCATCCAGCGGGCGGTCCCAGATGAACGGGTTGAGCGTTGCGGGCATCGGACTATTGTACCTAGTATCCGGTACAGCCTTGGACCGCATACGCGGTACATGCTCTAAGCGCGCCGAAGCACGTAGACGTCCTGGTTGCTCTGGTTGCGACCGGGTGCGAACTCGAGCACATGCCAGCGCGGGCAGAGCTGCGCGAGCATCCACTCCGCGGACAGGAAAGCGGTGCCCCACTGCGGGTTGACCACGCCCCAGTCGCCCTGCTCGCCGAACTCGGCCGCGTACCACCAGCCACGGCTGTAGAGCGCATCGGCGATCTCGCGCGACTGCTCGGGGGCACGCAACCCGAGCGAGACGTACAGCGCGACCGAGGTCAGGCCGTGGGTGGTGCACACCAGGTGGCCGCCAGGGCGCAGCACGCGGCGCATCTCCTCGAACCAGCGCAGCCCCAGCGAGGGCTCGAAGTGCGACCAGATCGAGATCGCGTACACGAGGTCGAGCGAGGCCTCCTCGAGCGCGAGTGGCGGCGCGTCGGCGCTGACGAACAGCTCGGCGCCGGGAAGCTGCTCGGCGGCCCACGCGACCGCGGGCGCGTTCGGGTCGCACCCGTGCCAGCGCACGTCCGGGTAGGCGGGCACGAGCGCGCGCAACACGCGCCCGGAGGAGCAGCCGAAGTCGAGGGCGCTGCCGACGTCCGAGAGCGCGACGCCGACGCTCGACAAGGCTTCGGCGATGAGGTCGGCCTCGTAGAAGCCGCCGCCCGCCGCCAGCGGGCCGCGTGCCATCGCGTGCACGTCCTCGGGCGGCTGCGCGGTGATCAGACCGGCCTTCTCGCTGACGGCGGGCACGCCCAGCCATGCGCCGGCGACGAGCGTGAGCGTCTCGCGCACCGCCCGCGTGGGGGCGACCGTGTAGTGGGCGTGCAGCTCGGGCACCTCTGTGATGCGGCGCACTATCTCCTCGACGTCCTCGTCGCTCAGCCGCGAGAACAGCAGGTGCGAGACCTGCGAGTCGTCCAGAGCCGGCGGGTGCGGGTGCAGCTCACGCGCGAAGTCCGAGGGCAGCAGCGGCGGCGGCTCGGGCGGCGGCGGCGGCTCGAGCGGCGCGGGCAGCGCGAGCTCGTAGCGCGAGCCGCTGCGCTCCAGCGTGGCGGCGGCCATCCGCTCTGCCAAGCGCCGGATACGAGGACGTCTCTTGAGGCTCTGCAGGCGCGCCACCGGCGGCAAAGCTAGCAGTGACGGGGCGGGCGGCTGGCGACGCTTACTATGCCTGCGTGCACATATGTACGGTCGTGAGCCGTGGCTCGCTCGCTCGTGCGCGCGTGATGGCGGCCACTCTGCGCGAGCATCATCCTGACGCTGCGCTGACGGTGCTGCTCATGGACGGCGAGGCCGACCGCCCCCAGGGCATGCGCGAGGCGCGTCTGCTGACGCCACTGTCGCTGCTCGGCGAGGACGCATGGGGGCTGCTCGCAGCGGCCAATCCCCCCGGCGCGCTGCGCATCGCCGTGTTGGCGCACCTGATCAAGCATCTGCTCGACTCGGGCGAGCGAACGGTCCTGTACGTCGACGCCGGTCAACGAGTTCTCGCGCCGCTGGCCGACCTCGAGCGGGCGCTGGACGAGCACGACGTCGTGCTCGTCGCCCGCGCAGCCGAACCCGGCGTCGTCGTCGCGCCGGCCGAGGCCAGCGTCTACAGCGAGCGGCTGCTCGCGATGCGTGCCGCAGGCGCGGCCGACGCGCTGCTGGCGGAATGGCCGCAGTACTTCGACGCCGGCGCGCAAGCCGGCGCGGGCGCGGTTCGTGCCTGGCTCGACTCGATTCCGGCGCGTGCCGAGGGCGTCGGTGTGCTGCGCGATCCGGGATATGTGCTCGACCCGCTGTCGCCGGCGGTCGAGTCGCTGGCGAGCGTGCGCGTGCTCGACGTCGCCGCGCTGGACCCCGCCGACCCGGCGTCGTGGATGTCGGGCCGCGCCGAAGCGCGCGCTGGCGGCATGCCTGCGCTGTCGCAGCTGCTCGAACGCCACGCGGCGGACCTGAGGGCCGCCGGCATGGCCAGCGCCGCGGAGGAGCAAGCGCCGTTCGCGCACCTGCACGACGGCTTGGCGCTGACGGACACGATCCGATCCCTGATCCTGCGGGGGATCCAGGAGGGCCGGCTCACGCGCTCGCCGTTCGCGCCAGCGGGGCGCGAGGAGCTGTACGGCTATCTCGACGAGCCCGACGGTCGCGGACGAGCCGCAGGGCTCACGCGTCTGCACATGGCGATCTGGGAACGGCGCCCGGACCTGCGCGACGGCTATCCCCACATAGACGGGCCCGACGGCGCGGGCCTGGCGGGTTGGCTGTGCGCGCACGGCGGCGAGCAGGAGGGGCTGGTGCCCGCGCTCCTGCCGCCCGCGCCCGAGCTGTCCTATCGTGACGCCAACCCCCACGTGCACGAGGCCGAGCCGCGCCTGGGGGTCAACGTGGTGGGGTTCTTCAGCGGTGAGCTGGGGGTCGGCGAGGCCGCGCGTCTGCTCGTGCGCGGCTTGGACGCCGTGTCGATACCCGCGCTGCCGATCCAGGGCCAGCTGATGCCGCCGAGCCGCCGGCAGGCGGCGTTCGAGCATGCGGGCATCGATGACGCCGCCTACGCGATCAACATCCTGTGCATCAACGGCGACGGCGTGCCGCTGTTCGCGCGCGAAGCCGGACGCTCGTTCTTCGACCGGCGCTACACGATCGCGCTGTGGTGGTGGGAGGTCGGCGACCCGCCCGCCGAGTGGTCGCGGGCATACGAGTTCGTGGACGAGGTGTGGGTCGCCTCGCGCCACATCTACGACGCGCTCGCGCCGAGCTCGCCGGTGCCGGTCGTTCGGATCGCCCTGCCCGTGGTCGAGCCGCCCCTCGCCGCGCGCACGCGTGGCGAGCTGGGCCTCCCGGACGACGGCTTCCTGTTCCTGTACGTGCACGACTACCATTCGGTCGCCGCCCGCAAGAACCCGCTCGGCTTGGTCGAGGCGTTCAAGCGCGCGTTCCCACCCGGCGCCGCACGGCTGGTGATCAAGTCGATCAACGCGGACACGCGACCGCGGGAGCACGAGCGGGTGGCGCTGGCGGCGGCGGGACGCGAGGACGTGACGCTGATCGACGCCTACGTGCCGGCGCAGGAGAAGAACGCGATGATCGCCGCGTGCGACTGCTACGTGTCGCTGCATCGCGCCGAGGGCTTCGGCCTGACGGTTGCGGAGGCGATGCTCCTCGGCAAGCCGGTGATCGCGACCCGCTACGGCGGCACGATGGAGTTCACCGACGAGGAGAACGCGTACCTCGTTGGCTGGACGCCCAGCGCGGTGGGCGACGAGGCGTATCCGTACGCGCCCGATGCGCGCTGGGCAGAGCCCGACCTCGACCATGCGGCGAGCCTCATGCGCGAGGTGCACGCCGACCCCGCGCGGGCGCGCGAGCGCGCGCGCCGCGCGCGCCGCGACGTGCTCGAACGCCACTCGCCGCAGCGCACCGGCGAGACGATGGCGCGGCGCCTTGAGGTAATACGTGCGCGCCTGCTGGAGGGGGGCGCACGCACGCTTCGCCTCACGCACGTGCCCTCCGCGGACAGGCCCCAGGAGATCGACGGCCTGATCGGCAGCTCGCCCACGATCGACTGGGGCAGCGGCCGGCTCGCGCGGCTGAGATGGCGCGCGCTGCGCCGCGTGGCGGTCTGGTCGCGGGCCTACGTCGAGCACCAGAGCAAGATCGACGCCGAGATGCACAAAGCGATCGCGCGCGTGGACGAGCGCTTGATCGAGGTCGCGCGGACGCTGCACGAGCAGCAGAACGCCCACCACGCCGAGACGCTCGCCGCCCTGCGCGGCTCAACCGGCGCGGCGCCCGCGACCGAGGCGGCGCAGCGGCATGCCGAGGCGCCACAAGAGGGACGAGCGCAGCTCTCCGAGGGCGAGGGCTGACGCGTCCAGAGCCGCGCGCAGCTCGTGCTCGCGCGCCTGTGCCGCGCGCAGCTCGTCGGTGGCCATGCGCAGCGTGGCGTTGCGCTCGGCGAGCATCGTCTTCGTCCGATGCAGCTGCTCGGCGCCCGCAGCGGCCTCGCCGCGGCTGTGCTCGAGATCTGCGAGCGCGTCGCGGTAGGAGCGCTCGAGCGCCGCGTGTGCGTGCGTGGCCGACTCGTATGCGGCCTGGGCCGACTCGTACGCGGCGCGAGCGGAACTGTACGCGGCGTCGGCGGACCGATGCCCCGCTTCGGCGGCGCTCACGTCGCGCTGCGCCAGCGCCAGGTGATCCTCGGCCGAGCGGGCGCGCGCGATCCAGTTGGACAGCTCCTCGACCGAGGTGAGCATCGCGAGCGAGCTGGCGCTCGGCAGCGGCGCGTCGCTCGCGAGCGCTAGCGTGAAGGTCACGCGCTCGGGGTCGAGCGCTGCGACTTTGCCCACGTGGACGCCCAGGTCTCGGGCCGGGTCGTCCTCGCTGAGAGCCTGCTCGTCGCAGATCATGCTCGCAAGCCACGCCTGCTGTCGCGCGAGCGCGACGTTGGCGAAGCGCTCGGCCAGGGCCGCGCGCATCTCCTCGGGGGTGTATTCGCGCGTGTGGTGGGGGTTGCCTGCCTCGTAGACGCCGCGATTGGGCGAGGAGATCACGACCAGGCCCTGCGGGGCGAGCACGCGCCGCAGCTCGTCCAGCACGGCGTCCTGCTCGCGCACGTGCTCGATCGCCTCGAAGCACACGACCGCTTCGACAGACCCGTCCGCGATCGGCAGCGAGCGCAGATCGCCGAGGATGAACTCGAGCTGCCCGTCGGAGCCGGCGTGCGCACGCGCGGCGTCTATCGCCTCCGGCGCGATGTCGACGCCGACAACGGGCGCGGCGCCGCAGTCGACCAGCAGTCGCGAGCCGTACCCCACGCCGCAGCCGGCGTCGAGCACGCTCCTGCCGCTGAGGAGCCCGGCGGCCCAGCGGTAGCGCGCCAGGTGCTCAACCTCGATCAGGCCGTGCATCTCGCCGGGGACGAAACGCTCCGGGAAGAGCTCGTCCTCGCTCTCGCGCTCTAGCTCGTCGCGCTGGCGCCCCCTCACGGCATGCGCCGCTCGACCCTGGGGGTGTCGAGATCCAGGTCGACCTCGGCGCTGGCGTGCAGGACCAGATCGCGCTCGCGCGCACCGCGCTCGGTCAAGGGCGGGCGTTCCCGCACGAGCGCGCCTCGCAGCTCCTCGATCTGCGCAGCGATGTCCTCCGCCCATGCGGACTGGCGACGAAGCTCGGCCAGCTGCGCGGCTGCGCGGCGCGCCTCCTCGAGGCGGTGGCGGCGCATGGCATCCGCGTCTTGCGCCTGTGCTCGCGAGACGTGGTCGATCGCGCGCAGCAGCTCGGCGTTCACCATCTGCTGGTGCGCGGTGAACGGCTTCATCAGACGCAGCACGAGCCGGCGGAGCGGCCCTCCCAGCGGCCCGGCGGCGGAGTGCGGCGGGGGCTGCGGCCCGCGCTCGATCAGCTCGGCCGGGCGGGTGAGATCGTGCTCGCCGGTTGCCGCGGCGACGCGTCGCGGCCACTGCACGCGGCGGGAGCGAACGTGGTCGAGGCGTTCCTGCATCGTGCGGCCGGCGACGGTGGGGGAGTGACGCTCGCGCAGGTCGCGCTGCCCCCTGGCGGCGCGGCGGCGCGCCTCGTCGCGATCCTCGAACACGCTGCGCATGTGCGCAGCCGCCTGCCCGACATCTGGGTCCGCCCAGCTCCCGGTGGCCGGATAGGGATCGCATCCGGGGCCGATGGGGACCCGTCGCGCGTCGATGAGCCAGCTGTTCGAGTCGTCCATGAACTCGAGGTTGCCCCCGTAGCGGGTCGCGATGGCGGGCTTGCCCAGGCACATCGCCTCCGCGATCGTCAGCCCGAAGCCCTCGGCACGGTGCAGCGACACGTAGCAGTCGGCGGACGCGATCATCGAGTTCTTCTCGCCCGCGCTCACGTAGCGGTCGATCACGCGTATGTCGGGATGATCGCCGACCGCGAGCAGCAGGCGCTCGTGCTCGGCGCGATGGTGCTCGTGGTTGATGCACTTGATCACCAGGCTCGCGCCTGAGCCTGCGGGGAAGGCGCGCCTGAACGCCTCGACGGTCGCTAGCGGGTTCTTGCGCGCGAACGCGCTGTGGTAGTCGAAGATGAACAGGAACAGGAAGCCCTCCGGGAGTCCCAGCTCGTGGCGTGGTCGCAGTCGCGCCGGCGGCGCGCTGATGGGCATCGTGACCTTCGTGACCGGCACGCTGGAGACGGGCGCGATGCTGTCGGCCACATGCTGCGCGCCGACCCACACCTCGTCGACGAGGTCGAACGCGGGCAGCCAGTCGGTGGGGAACGTGTCGACCTCCCACCACCACAGGCCGATCGTGTAGCGCCCGGCGCGGAAGGCGTCTCCTGCCTGGGCCATCCAGTAGGCGAGCACGTCGGCGTTGACGCACACGATGTTGACGGGGAAGACCGCCGCGTCGGTGTCGAACATCGCGTAGGTGTGGTCCTGGCGGCTGCTGGGACGCCATGATCCGTGCACCGGCAGCAGCGGTATGCGGGCGGCGTCCAGCCCCGAGATCAAGCCGCGGGCCGCCTCGCCGATGCCGAGCTCGGACTGCAGGAAGCCGGCGACGTTCACGCCCCAGGGCTCCTCCTCCTGGGCGCCACCGTGGGCGATGCCGGCGCGGGCGAGCGTCGCACGGTCCTCGACGGCGAGCAGACCGCGAACGTCGCCGGCCTCGTGCCCGAAGCCATCGATCCAGCGCAGGAACGCCTCGATTTCGTTAGCCAGGTCGGGGAACACCGCGCGCAGGTCGCTGCGTTCGCGGTAGACCTCGAACCAGAAGCGGCTCACGCATTGCTCGCCGTAGCCGAGCACCGGCTCGCGCAGCCACTCGAGGAACTCCTCCGCGCCGTCGCGCTCGAACGGCGAGAGCACAAACGCGCCAGCCCTCTCGCCCTCTCGGTAGAGCCTGCGCAGGCGGCGATCCCACCTGCGGCCGTCTCCCAACTCCTCCCACGCGTACGCCACGTCGTCCTCGCCGCGCCGGCGATGAGCCATCACCTCCTGCGCGAACTCCTCGCAAAGGCGAGCCAGGTCGGGATGCTCGCTGAGGCGCGTGCGCGTCTGGTGCTTGCTCAGCAGGTGCGGCTCGGCGGGGTCGAAGCCGCTGAAGTGATAGAAGCGCAGGGGCTGGCCGTTCACGACCCAGCTCCCGTCCGGCGCGCGCGCGATCGTGCGCTCGTGCAGGTTCCAGTACGCCACGTTCATCCCCGGATCGCGCATCACGGCGGTTCCCTCGAACGTGTTGGGAACCAGGTCGAACCAGCGCTGGTCGACGAAGTAGCCGAGCGCGTGGTCGATCACGCAGTCGTAACGCAGCCGCTTCTGCCACCAGTGCAGCAGCTCGCGGACGCGTTCGCTAGGTGCCATGGCCACGAACCCGAGGTTGTAGGTCCCGGAGGCCATCAGGTCGAGCTCGCCGGGCTGGCGGCCGTCGTCGGGTATCGGCGCGGTGATGTGCGGGATCAGGACCAGCTCGCGCTCGCGGGCAACGCGCTCGATCTCGTCGACCGGCGCATAGAAGCGGATGTCAGGGTCGAAGTACGCGATCGGGCCTGCGGCCTGGTCGAACAACAGGTGCTCGAGCAGCCACGGCTTGACGGCCGTGGACAGCTCGGTCACGTCGTACATCGCGGCCATCGCCTCGAAGCGCTCGAGGGGCAGGGCGTCGGGCCGCACCACGCGAAATGGCTCCGCTGAGTCCTCCAGCTCCTGTCGAGGGTCGTCGACGACGAGCACGATCGCCTCCCCGTCCGGGTGTTGGGCGCGGAACGACTCCGCCAGGACCCGCGCGTAGGGCAGATAGTTGCGCGCGACGATCGTACAGATCCGCATTGACCCGGGCGATGCTAGCGGCATCCGTACGCTGCCGCCGTTAGGGTGAGGCGCCGGCGGGCATCGTAGTGGTGCTCGCGCCTTGCGTCACACGCGAGAACCGACCATGAGCTCAGACATCTCGACAGCGCCAAAGCCCGCCACCGCCACGTGGGGGCGCCCGGTGAGAGCGGCGCGTGCGAGCTTGCGGGTCCACAGCCGCGAGCTGTGGTGGCTGGCCGGGGTGATCTCCGCCACCGTGGTCGCCATGTTCGTGCTCCTGAAACTGTGGGAAGTGAACATGAGCGTCCCCTTCCAGTACGGAGGCGACGCCAGCGTAACGCTGATGTACATCAAGGACGTGATCGAACGGTTCTGGTATGACACGAATCCGCATCTTGCAGCCCCATTCGGGCAAGAGCTGTACGACTACCCGGCCTTCGCGGGCGACGACCTCCAGCTCCTGATCATCAAGGCGCTCAGCCTTGGGTCGCGCAACGCGCCGACCGTGATGAACGTCTTCTACCTGCTCACCTATCCGCTCGCGGCGTTGACCGGCGCGCTGGTCCTCCGGCGCTTGGGGATCTCGCGCGGGGCCTCCGCAGTGTGCGCGTTGCTGTTCGCGTTCCTGCCGTTTCACTTCTTTCGCTCCGAGTTCCATCTCTTCTTCTCGGCGTATTACGCGGTCCCTCTCGGCGCCTATCTGATCCTGGCGGCCATGGGGGACATACCCCTGTTCGGGTTGCGAGCAGGCCGCTTCGGTCGACGGTGGCCCACGCGGCGCGCCTGGATCACGGTGTTGATGTGTCTCGTGGTGGGGTCCGCGTCGGAGTACTACGCCACATTCACCATGGTGATCCTGGGCATCGGCGTGCTGCTTAGCGGGCTCCGCGCGCGCAGTTGGCGGCCGGTGAAGGCGGGGGCGCTGATCATCGTCCTGATCGCGGGGATGCTGGCCATCAACTACTCACCGTCGTTCATCTACCAGCGCGTTCACGGCGCCGACACGCAGGTGACGGAACGCCATCCTCAGGAAAGCGAAATCTACAGCTTCAGGTTGATCCAGCTCCTGCTCCCGGGCAGCTTCGAGCGGATTCCCGCGCTGGCGAGCAAGGACGCGGAATACAACCAGATCAGCCCTCTGCCCAACAACGTCGAGAACCTGACGGCCACGCTGGGAATCGTCGGCGCCGCGGGGTTCGTGTGGCTCCTGGCGGTCGCTGGCATGGGCGCGCTTGGCGCTCGCGCGGGCCCGCTCGTCAACCGCTTGACGCGGGACACGTCGGTCGCGGTGGTGATCGCGTTCCTGCTCGGCACCGCGGGCGGCCTGGCCGCGGTGATCTCCTACCTGATCACGCCGCAGATCCGGGCGTGGGCGCGCATATCGCCGTTCATATCGTTCTTCGCCCTGATCGCCATCGGCGTGCTGCTCGACGGGTTCGTCCGCTACAGCCGCAGGCGCGGATGGCGGCCGGCGATCGCGGCTGTGCCGATGGTGGTCGTGCTCGCCGTGGGGTTGTTCGACCAGAGCAGCCCGACGCTCGTGCCCAACTACAAAGTGGCTGGCTTTCAATATGCCAGCGACGGCGCGTTCGTCGGTCAGATTCAGCACATCCTTCCCAAGGAAGCGATGGTGTTCGAGCTGCCATATGAGCCTTTTCCGCCCATCATCGGCACGTCGACCGCGGCTCAGTACCAGAACGTGCGCCCGTACCTGCACTCGGTCTCCGTGCGCTGGAGCTACGGCGCCGTCACCGGCCGGCCGGGCAACTGGCAGGCGACGCTCGTCAACCAGCCCTTGTCGGTGGTGCTGCCCAGCCTTGCGTCGGTGGGATTCGATGGGGTTCAGATCCAGCACGTGGCTTACCCGGACGGCGGCAGAGCCATCGAAAACGTGCTCAAACAGCTGCCTGGCACCAACGGCTTCGGCAGCGAGGACGGCACCTTCAGTTTCTTCGACCTGCAGCAATACGACCGCGCATTTCGCGCTCGCACGGCCCCGAGCGAGGTCGCGGCCCTGCGGGAAGAGACCCTCCATCCCCTCGAACTGACTTTCGGCAGCAGCTTCTACGCCGCGGAACCGGGCGCCGGGTCTCCGCGCTGGGCGACCCGTAGCGACGAGATCACCATCGACAACCCCGGCCGACGGGCCGAGATCGCCCACTTCAGCACCGTTCTGTTCACCGGGTACTCGACGCGCTCGGACGTCACGGTGCGATGGCCGGAAGGAGAATCGAACACGGTGCACGTGAGCAACTACGGTTACACCGTGGAACGCACGATGCGTCTTGCGCCCGGCCGCAGCACGATCGACTTCACCACCGACGCGCCGCGCGTCAAGGCCCCCAGCGATCCGCGCAAGCTGTTCCTCCGGTTTGTGAGCACCGATCTGGCGCCGCGTGCGTACGCGCCCTATCTCGGGAAGTCGGCTGGAGTCGCCGGCACGACGGGCGTCGAGCCCGCTGGCGAGCTGCCCGAAACGTGAGCGCGGGTCAGGTGTCCTCGCCGCAGGCAGACGTCTCGATCGTGCTCCCGGTTCAGGACGGGCGCGCTGACTCGTCCGGCCGCTTCGAGGCCCTGGGCCGCAACGTCGGAGCGTACGTTGACGCGCTGGATGCGACAGGGTGGCGGTGGGAGCTTCTGCTGGTGCCCGACCACCCAACGCAGGCCGCAGTCCAGGGGCTCCAGTCCTCCTACGCGCAGGTGGTGGCGTGTGCGCCGGCGGCGGGATGGGGCAGGGCCGTCCGCGCGGGGCTGCAAGAGAGCAGGGGGGAGCTGCTCTGCTACGCCAACTATGAGCGCACCTCGTCGACGGTGCTCGTGGAGATGCTGGCAATTGCCCACCGCAACCCCTCGCTCGTGCTGCGCGCCAATCGCCGCACGCGCGACACGGTCGTCCAGCGCATCGGCTCGCTCCTGTTCAACCTCGAGTGCCGGATGCTGCTGGGCATCCCCGCCTGGGACGTCAACGGCACGCCCAAGGTGTTCCCCAGGTCGTTCGGCCGGCTTCTGGAGCTCTCCTCCGAGGGCGACCTATTCGACGCCGAGTTTGCTGCGGTGTGCGAGCGCTCGAGATACCCCGTGGTCGAGGTCCCGATCGACGCCTCGCTGCCTGCCGGAGTGCTCCGAGCCAGGCCACGACTGGGATCGGCCTTGAAGATGTACCTCGGCGTCCCGGCGGTGAGGAGGCGGACCGGCACAGCCGAATCGGTCTCCTACGAGGGGCCCGTGCCGGGAGCGCGCCCGCTCTAGCTCGAGCGCGCCTGCCGACGCCACTCGGTCAGTTGGCTGGCCGGGTCATACGCGATTGGGCGAAAGCCGTCCGTCCTCAGCACCTCGGAGATCTCGGGCCAGACCATGCCTTCCGGGGAGCTCGCGCCCAGGTAGAAGCGGGTCCCGTGCGCGTCGCGCAGGGCCGTCGTGACTTCGTCGAGCTGGTTGTAGCTAAGGACTCCGGAGGGATGGCTGTAGGGCGAGACGTTGACCACGCCGGCTTCGTGGGCGATCAGGTGCCCGAGGCTGGCGAGCACGACGACGGCTTCGCCCTTGACGGCCGTTCGCTTCACGAAGGCGCTGGCCGGCGAACGATCGAAGATCGCGCGCGGCGCCCGTTCGGCGATGCGGCTCACCTGCGTCCAGGGCGCGGGGAACTGCCCGATCGCGGTGGCGATCAGCCCCAGCGAGCAGAGTGCCACCGCGATCGGGAACGCGCTCGCCGGCCGGCTGCCGGGCTGGCGCGCGCGGGACGCCAGCGACCGCACCGCCAGCAGCGCGAGCAGCGCTACGCACACGCCCCAAGCGGAGAAGATCGCCACCAGGACCACCGGGTTCGAGCGCCCCATGAAGTAGCCTCCCGCGCCTATGCCGAACACGCCCGCATAGGCCAGGGCTCCGGTGGTGGCACGGTCGGGCTCGCCGGCACGACGGCGCAGCGCGGCCACCGTAAGGGCGGCGAGGAAGCTTGCGTACAGGATCAGATGCAGGCCGAAGGTGGGGGTCGGCAGCAGCGAGTAGCCGGCCTCTCCGTAGATGTAGGAGTAGCGCGTGAGGCGCCACAGCTCGGGCAACTCGCCCGTGCGAAGCAGCAGCACGACGGTCACGAGGGCCAGCGCGGCGAGCGTGCCCACCACTGCCTGCCGCGCCCACCATGAACAGCAACGTGGCGGAGCGCGGGCGCAGGCCACGCAGATGCCGCACACACAGCCACATGAGGAGGTAGGGCAGGCAGTAGCGCAGCGGAAAGACGGCGTAGTAGCTGGCGAAGTCGTACAGCTCGTTGCCCACACGCTCGGTGGGGAACAGGCTGACGGCCAGGAATGGGACGTAAAGGGCCAGCGCCAGGGGCTCGCTGCGAGACACCAGCGCGAAGACGCGCTCGACGCACAGCAGCGCGCCGAGCGTGAGCAGGCACATGATCGAGGTGAACGCGCCCAC
>Ga0335075_10013219_pt1 | contig 12435 bp, 6 predicted proteins | sample Lox_Sample_24_FD_206723 | JGI IMG/M metagenome (GOLD analysis project Ga0335075, IMG submission 206723) | Soil microbial communities from Loxahatchee National Wildlife Refuge, Florida, United States - Lox_Sample_2.4 | ecosystem: Environmental > Terrestrial > Soil > Wetlands | place: USA: Florida... | reverse complement strand
ATGTGCCATTCTGATACTCGACCGATGAAAATTTTTGAGATTACCCCTCTGAACCAGAAATTTCGCATGAGGTTTCCGAAGTTCTTTAGCACGCATATCAATGTGGCAGCTTGGAGAATCAGAACGACATAAAACCAGAGCAGAAATCTTTCCTGGTGATGGCGAGCGCGATAGACAGATGACCAAACCTCGTCAGAATGACCAGAGAAATATGTGTCACTCGAGAGTGCGAGGATTATCCGGTGGTAGTCGTCAGACTTTTTCGAGCATTCGAGTGCCGAAAGGTGAAAAGGATAATTACCGAACCAGAAACAAATATGCGAGGTGATCCAAACGATCAGAAACGGGAGAAGGACCACTAAAATGCTATGAAAGAATTCGTCGGTTCGACCGCGCGAATTTTTTTTCGCTGGAACAGTAATGTCAAGGAGCTTGTCGAACAGGAGTGATGGCAGGAGTAGATAGATTCCGGCGAGAATAGAGACAGCAACCGCAATCATTTCTTACGGTTGCTGTCTCTCGATCTTAAATCCCAATTCACGATTTTCGTAAAAGCCATGCCGCTCGATCTCGGATGCAATCTTTCCTGCATTGTCTCGTATGTCTTTCTTGATCAAGCTGTCTTGTGTTCCATTGATTATCGTTTCAGCTAAAGCGTTGAAATCGGCTACCATAATCCCCTCCCGTCCTATTTAAGGAGCCTGGACGCAAGCCCTCTGTTCGTTTGAACGGATCCCGGAAACCCTCCGCCGGTCGTCTTCTGTTTCTTTCGTTGGTCTGTCGGTCAACCAACCGCCGTACTAACTTTGCGGCCGTGGGCTTCTGTCTGTCAAACCCCTTTCTCAAGAATGAGACGCGCTGAGACCAACTTTTGTAATGGGGAGGGTTTCGGCGTTCCGACGTTAGCGAAGGATCACCTTCGCTGCATACACACAGTATGCAGCGATTTTTTGATGATTTTCAAGGGGTTTAGGCGAATAAAAATGAAAGCCATGAGGAGAACAAAAGGCGAATACGAATCTTGCTATTTATGTTGGGACAAACTCTATCAACGCTCCGCGGAGTCAAATTCGTCCGACATCGGTACACTCCCTTTTGGCCGAACAACTTCGCACGTACTGCCGGCTGACCGGGATATCCATCACCACTGTATTGAATGAAGCCGTTTCCGAGCGTTTCAGTTTGTTGGAAGCCGACCTTAGGCAGCGTCGCGAGCAAATTTTGAGGCGGCACGCGCAGAACAAAAAGAAGGGTCTTGTCGCAACAATGAATGTCCTGGAAATGGAACTATTGGACCGCTTTCAGCCCCAACAGGAGCCGTATCAGGAAGGCGACTTGGACGCGGATGGCAAACCCAAAGTCGTTCTTCATCTCCACAACCAGGATCCGGTGCCGGAGAAGTGGCGCCAGTGAAGCGCATCGTCGTCGACCTGATGGATCTGCTTCTGCGGCCGGCTAGCAAGCCGACTCTCCCGGCCGCGCCGAAGCCCCGCCTGCACTCAAGATTTCCCTAGTAAAATCTCGTCGCATGTCTGACAGCGAAAGCGGCTTTAATTGGTGGATTCGCTATGTGATCATCCCGCTGATAGGCAGCGGTGGGATCGCCGCAGTTGTTGTTGCAATCATCAATCGACCGCCTAATCAGCAACCTGCGACACAAAGTTCAATTGCCGGGCCTCAGGAGAGGGCGCAGACGAGTGATCGAACGGCAACGCCGGAACCCAATCCTGACCAGCAGAAATCACTTGTCGAACCACCTAAGGCACCAAAGATAGAAGCCCGACCGTCCAGCCTGCCAGCACAGCCTTCTAAATCGTTCTCAATCGTGACCATTGCGGACTTTAAAAGGCCTGGAACAACAGCGTGTTTAAGCTCATGCCGCGCGATGAGTCTGGACCGATGAGCGGCGTCCCCGTCATATATTCACTTGAAAAGGCGGATTGACCGTGATCGGTCGGCAACCAGCACCTAAAAAGTGACGCAAGTCTAGGTAAAAAACTATCAACATTGGTCAACTTTACAACCTCTGCGAACCCATGCCAAGCGCTTCGTTTTCAATCACATATAGCAATCAGTCAACAGCCATCAACAAGCCCCGATTACGCTTTGGGAGCAGAGGGTCGGGGGTTCGAATCCCTCCGCCCCGACCAATCAAATCAATAAGTTGACTCTAAGACCGGTTTACCCGCAACCTCACTGCCCCCCACGCGAGCATATGTGAGCAGCTTAGCGTGAGCTTCGAGCTTGCTGTCCATCATCGCTTTTCCATATACGTTCATGGTCGTAGTCACGTCAGCATGCCGCATCATCTTTTGCTGAACACCCACTGCAGTTCCTACGGCATCCAGCCAACTACGGAACGTATGCCGGAAAGTGTGCCAACCCAACCGCGGAACGCCTATTTTGACAGCTAGTGGATGGAGATGACGGCGCAGGAGAATTCCTGCGTGGTAGGGTCGCCCGGTAACGACACTGGGAAACATCCATCCTTCCTTCGACTCTGGCGCGATCTTTTGCCATCTCGTAAGAAAGGATATGAAGTCCTCCTTCAGTGGGATGACATCGCGGGACGCCTCGCTCTTTACTTCGCCAACGATTCCATCGACGGCGGATCGGCGAATGGAGAGCGTCCTGGCTTCCGAATTGAAGTCGTCCCACATCAGGCCGAGTACCTCGCAGATTCGAAGTCCGAGATAGCAGGCAAGTTCCGCCATCAACAGATAAGGATCTTCAAGATTCTCACGAACCATCAACATCTGTTCCGGTGTCAACACAACCTTCTCTATCACTCTGTTTCTCCCCTTAACACGAACCAAACTCATTGGATTCCTCTGAGCCTCGAACCAACCCTGCTTCATCGCCAGCTCGAACAGCCGGTACATCATGCCCTTGATGTGTCGCTTGGTTTCAGGGGAATATGTCAATTCTTTCAGCCAAACCTCGACCGCATGAGGACGAACTTCGGATAGCGTCATATCGCCCCATTTCGGCTGAATATGACGGTCCATGAGCAGACGGTAGTTTTGCTGGCTCTTTAAGCGTTCGGGCATCTCTTCGCGAGTGTAAACCTCCATAACAGCTCCCAACGTTGGCTCGCGAAGAGCGGCAGCCGCGTTACCTGCATTGAGTTTCAGAAGCAACGCTTCCACTTTTCGTTTAACCGCTGCCTCAGACGGGTATTTTTTCGTGCTGAGGGTTAGTTGGCGCTGTTTGCGCGCGCCATTTTCGTAAGTACTGAAACGGAATTCCCATGCGTCAGGTCCCTTTGACCTTGGAACACGGCGCAGAGAACCCTGCTGATAACGATCTCTCGTGAACTTCATGAAATCCTCCGTTCACGGGAGCGATTGGCTGATTTCAAGAATAGCCAAGCCATGAGGAAAGTGATAGGGGAGCCAACGAGAAAAGCCTAACCAGTTCGGTAATCGAGTCTCAGACTTTAGCTGACGATCCTATAAGCAAGGTCTGGGCCTGCATCCTTCAACGATTCCTGGTGCAACGGTGCAGGATCCTAGCCCTCACGCAAGGAGTAGGAAACGGCGCTACCCTGGTCAACTGGATCCTCAATCTTGACCGTGCAGAGACGCTCGCTGCTTCTGATGACCAGTTCGACGCAGCTGGCCGAGATAGGGTACTTTGACCCTTGTCCTGAGTCGCGTCGAGAGACTCGAGGGTTCTTAGCTTCTTGAACAATCGAAATCTCAGGTCATCACGCGAACTCGAGAAGCTCTTCCACGAACGAAACAGCCATCCGGTTTCTGAAGCGCAGCCTCCGCTCGAGTGAGACCATCGCTTTCTTGTTGCGCAGAGCTGATGTCCCGCCGGCCGATAAAGCTTCGCGAACCTGCTGCGCCTCGATATCAAAAATTTCTCACCATGAAGACCGGAGCGGTACGAACATCTAGGCGGCCCCCAACCCCCTAGCTCGGGCGGTCGCAAGTCGGGTGAAGGAGGACATCGCCATGACTTGCCACCAGTGCTTCGAGCTTGACCAGGAAAGGGGAGGCTCAACTCGCGGCATGCTACCTTCTTACGTCGTATGCGTGCCCATGCCATCATCTGAACCTCGCCTGGTAAGTATCAGGTTTTATGGCCCGTGGAATCCTTCGACCTTGCTCGGATGCAGCATATGCCGAAGCTGCTTGCTTTAGCTTTGATTGCAGTCTTATTTGCAGTGACCGCAACATAATTTCTGGCGCCCCCGAATCCTCAATCACAAGTTGGAACCCGCGCCGCTTGTCCCAGTTGAATGTCTCGACGACTCGCAAACCCCAATCCTCTTTACTATGCACAATGGACCGTCGACCTGCCTCCGCAGGCCTGCGGATCACCGAAGCTATTCCGATCGAGAAGTGATCCACAGCTCGCGCGTCGACGCGCGGGCGAGGTCCCCGCATCTCTCTCGACGGCTCCACCACGAGAGATTGTCACGACAGCACAGCAGATGATTGCTCAAGGTCGAGGCCGCTAAATTTGTCACCGCTAGAGAACACGTAGACTACCCGAAGCAAGAGCGTACAGTCACTCAGGGTTCCGCTCATGCAGCGGTCACTTCAACGCTGCAGGGGAGTTTCCGAGGAACTTCTTCCCACATTTGGCGTCTAATCAAATAGCGCACTTCATTCAGTCAATGCCGATCTGAACGTAACAAACCGAGTTCTCTAAGCGTGGTTCGCCCATTCGGTCTAGAACTCGAACGGCAAGTCACTGGAGCTCATTCACATGCACGATGGAAGGGGTCAGAGGAGGGGTATGTGAGGGACGGGAGCGATCCCACCCTCCGGGCTGCCGCGACGCCTGAAGTCGTGCTGATCGCTCCCGTCCCTCGTCAGCAGATTGTGAAGACGCTAGCAGATGACCTCGTTTGTCCACGCTGCACAAAATGCGAGCTGGAACAAAAACTGATGCTAATTGATCCATCACCGATCCATTAAGGATCAGCATAAGATACGATCCAGATTCAACCTTGATCACTTCGAGATCCAGTTCGAATCAAACAAATATCTGAAAGTGATACCTTGCAGCATCGCCTTGCGTCCTGCTGGATCCTGCATTGTCCGGCTTCCAACGAACTCGACAGTAGATTTCGATTCTTGAATTCGTTTCGATAGATGTGAGTGCGGCAATTTAATCCAGTCTTCGATTAACGATAAGCTCCGTTCACGTAGATCGGCAGGTCATTCGACGTGCCTCCGTCGAATTCGTCCGTCGGGAGATCGGTGATTAACGATTAACCGCTCAATGCGAAAGCCGGAGCGCTCCTAATCTGCAGGGGATACTTGTCCGATAGGCGACAAGCCGTTTATCGGCCAAGTGCGGCATCATGATGGGCGCGACCGCTGCAGAATGGTCGGGGATACGTATGCTGTTCCCACATCTCACCGAGAGCCGTTTGACTAATGGGACGTTCACCGGTTTCAGCCTCGGTTGATTACTTCCCGTCTGTCGTTGACTTGCCTCAGCGACAAGTTACGTGCTCCCCGCATTGCGGAAAGTCGTACACGTGGTCCAGTCTCGTCAGGCACTCCTATCTCAACATCAGTTGACGGAAATCGTCAAAGCGGTTGAACCTGCGCTCCCCAGATTCGTCGCCACTATGGACCCTGTACCAATATTTGCCAAGTCGGTCGCAGGCAGCGCCACTGTAACGTGTCCGGAGTCAATCACGGTGGTTGTGCGATAGCCTCCATTCCAGGTCACAGCGACTCCTGGCAGGAAATTCGATCCTGTGAGCGTCAGCAGGACATTTCCTGAACCGTGCGGGATGGAGGAAGCAGAGCTTGCCGTGAGGGTGGGCGCTGATGTTGTCTGCAACAGTTGCGGAACCACGGCTGCTCCGCGCATCAGGTAGAGGTTTCCATTCCCGCTCAGCACTGCGAGGCCGTCCTGGCCCCATCGCACCACATCTATACCGACAAACGTTGCGGGACCTTCGTAGGCGCCGAACGGGAGTGTCAACACACTCACGGGCATGAAAGTCTGCGCGCTGAAAGCAGTGATGTTGTCGTTGATGGGAGCAGAGCCACTTTGGGGTGGCGTGGTAAGGAACCAGGCCAATCCCAGAGAGGCATCTGGTGCAAAATCGGTGACCGGTGCTCCGTAGTCTTGACGCGACACAAGTCCTTCGAAGGTACCAACCTGATTCAGGGGAATGGTCGACGTATTCGATACTCCGCCTGACTCCGTTACCAGCAAGTTCCCGCTTAGCTTGAAGCAGTTGATGTTTTGCAGAACCGAGGTGTTGTTGTACAGGCTCGATTCACTCACCAGGCCGGTTGCAGTAACGCTGTATACGTTCAAGGCGGTAGGGCTGGAATAGAGATCGATGGTGTACAAGGTGGAAGCACTGGGAAACGCCTGACAAGTGCCTGTATACACTCCAGATGGGGTTCCCCTGCGGGTCGCGACCCTGGTTGCAGGGTCGAAGTCAACGATCGTGCTTCCTTGATATTCCCCCTCATCCACTGCCACTGTGTTTTCGGTTCCCGGCATGGTGGCGATGTAGCGAAGGCCGACATTATACCCTGTCGCCTGGAAGTTGGAAGCCGTGAAGTCGGGCTGCCGCGTAAGCATATTGAAGCGCGCAACCGCGCCCGTCGATGAGGACGGAAGCAATGCGTAGAGGATCTGGCCGTCATCGGTAATCGCCAGGTTGGTGGGCGTTCCGCCGATGGGCACGGGTGCACCGATGGATCCGGTGTCGGGTTGGATTGCGGCAATCGAATTGCCGGCAAGCGATGAGGTACCCGCTCCAATACTTGCCATAAGCTGGCGCGAATACGGGTCGTATACGATATGATTCGCGCCCAGGGCAAGGACCGAGAAAACACTCAGCGGAATGGCCGCGGAGGTGCCGCCTCCCGGAGCGGGGTTCGTTACGGACAAGGGAGCCCATCCCAATTTGGTGAGATCCGACGCCGGCACGGTAGCGGTCAGTTCCGTTGCGCTACTAAAACTCGTAGTCAACGCAGTTCCGTTGAAAAGGACCACAGCAGCAGGGGAAAAGTTGTTTCCGGTGAGAGTAATTTGCGTATCGCCGGAGCCGCTGACAATGGCGTCGGGAGTGACCGCCGTGAGCGCAGGCACGAGGTTGTAGGCGTTGCCGGTGGTAGTGACGGTGGAGGTTGCGAGGTTGTTGGCCGGCGCCGGATCGTTCTCTGAGGCGCTTACCTGTACCGTCATGGCAGAACTGCCCGCTGTGACCTCGAGCACCTGGAAAACGACGGTGGCCGATGCGCCGTTTGCCAGACTGCCTAAATCGCACAGGATTGTGCCGGTGGTGGAACAACTGCCTGCTGGGGTAGAGACACTGCTCAAAACGCCGCTTGCAGGAATAAGCGCAGTGAGCGCCACGCTGGACGCCGCGGCTGGGCCCTGGTTGGTTACAGAGGCGGTGTAGGTGGTGGTCTGGCCCGTAGTTCCCGGGCCGGAAGCAGTCAGGCTGACTGCAAGATCAGCATTCACGTTCGAGAGATCCTGCACCATGGGGGTGCGCAGACTGATAAAGCCCTGCGCGGCCCGCAAGGCCAATCCGTCGGCTCCCCACCGCGTGAGTCGATTGCCGGTGGCGCCGTCGTATTGATAGGCCGGAAGCGTGTCCGGATCATAGATGGTGATCAGCGGTGAGGCGGTGGCGGCAAAGTCGGAAAGATGGAAAGACTGTAATTGAAACTGATCAAAAGGGCCGGAAGCATCACCGCTGAGTACAAACGCAAGCCCGAGGTCGGCATCCACCGCAGTCGATCCTTGTGCAACCAGAGACCCGCTGGAATAGAAGTTGCCGAGCAGGGCTCCTGTCTCCGGATCGGCGATCTGCCCCAAATCCGTGTAAAGCCTGCCATTGACGATCTCCATTTCATCGGTGAGTTGTTCTGCGTAGGGAAGATTCGTGGTACTCGAAGCCTTGAGCGTCAATCCCGCGGCGTCGTAGGTGTAAACGTTGTAGTTGGTGAGGAATGTGTATTCGGGATCGCCACCAGCGGCGTAGATCTCGCTCTTGCTGCCGTCGACGATGAGGGCCCATGGATTGAACGTTTGCGTGGTTGCCTGAATGGGTTGGCCACGGATGATGCCACCATCGTAGATAGCTAGCGCCTGGCCAATGTTGCCATTGACCGTGGACACTACCACAGAATCCGGGGCGCCCGGTAGAGCCGCCAGCGCAGCTGCCGCCCGGCCCGCTTGCTCCGGCACGACTGGGAACTGCATGCCGGCAACTCCAGCCACGAGATCGACCTTGCGCACGGCCGACGCTCCGTCAAGGGCCACCCAGAGCGAGGTACCGTCGGAGGTGAGTGCAAGTTGGTCCGGCTCGCTGCCCACCGGGATGGGCACGCCTAACTTCCCGGTCAATGGATCGATCGAGACAACGGAGTTTCCATAGGGTGGGCCCGCGGCCCTGGGAACGGAGAGATAGAACAGTCCATTGAGAGGGTTGTACACCATGCTGTTGTTCGGGAGGGCAACATAGGCCGTGAACTGGAGAGGTGAGCTGACTCCACCGCCCGGCGCGGGCGTGCTGAGGGTGATGTTGTAGACGTTCGGCGCGGCAATACTGGTGGCCGGCAATTGGGCGGTCAACTGCTGGTCGCTCACGTACGTGGTGCTAAGGGCGGCTCCGTTCAGGTTGACGGTTGTTTGGTGGGTGAAGCCGCTTCCATCCACGGTAACGGTCGTCGTCGTGTTGAGTGGAGAAGCGGTCGGGCTCATGGACGTTAATGTCGGCACTGGCGCACTCAGCACAGAGACGGTGAATGGCTGCGAAAGGGGCGTAGGGAGCTCAGGCGAGCTGATCGTGACCGAGGCGGTTGTCGGGCTCGCAAGATCGGCTGCCGGAACCACGGCCGCCACAGAGTATCCGTTTGGGCCAAAGGCATAATTGCTGGCCACTAGCGGAGAGCCATTCCAGAAGACCTGTGTGTCGGGTGTAAGGCCCGTGGCTCCGATGTTAATGGTGGTGTCGGGTGAACCTGCATAGATCGTGTTCGGTGTGATGTAAAGAATTTGGGGCGGCTGTGTACCGACCGCGAGAAATGCTATGGGAGAGGTTCCTCCTCCAGGTGGCGGGTTGGTGACGTTGACGCTTATCGTGCCCCGGTTTGCTTCATCGGCAACGGAAGCCTGGAAGGCAAGGGTATGAGAATCGATATACGTGGTAGGCCGGGAGGCGCCGTCTAGCTCGACAACGGAAGCCTGGACAAATGTGCTTCCGCTCACGGTGATGGTTGTGGGTGTGGCGGCCCCCAGTGGTACTGCGGAAGGTGTGAGTCGAAGGGCGCCGACGGATGGATTGTTGATGTCCAAACGAAACGCCGAGGAGGCGCCGCCTCCGGGTGCCGGATTGACCGCTGTCAAGGCGAGACTGCCCGCCGTTGCAGTATCCATCGCGGTGAGAGCGGCACTCACCTGGTTTGCCGCGACGTAAGTGGAGGTACGAGCAGTGCCGTTCACCTCGATGAGGGTCCCTTGCACAAAACCAGTCCCGGCTACGTTGATCGTCTGGGGACCACTGCCGGCCAGGAGTGTCGCGGGTAGAACCGCAGTGATGGCGGGGGCAGCGTTTGCATTCACCACCGCTACCGTCACAGCAGAAGCCATTCCACCCCCGGGAGCACTATTGACGACTGAGACGGAGAGCGTCGTGCCGGACGCGACGTCAGCAGCAGTCAAGGCCGCGCTTATCTGAGTCTGACTCGCGAATGTGGTGGATCGTGGGCTGCCATTCACGTCGACAACGGTTGTAGGAACGAATCCCGTGCCAGTTACAGTAAGCGATGGCGAGGCGGTACCGGTCAGCAAGCTCGTGGGGGCAACGGAGGTGACGGTCGGTGCAGGGTTATCGATCTCAAGATTTACTGGCGAGGCGGCCCCACTGCTCACGGAGCCGTTCGTCACCGTGACGGCCAAACTGGCGCCGCTTGCCATCTGGTTTGCCGGCACGTTCGCGGTTAACTTTGTGCTGTCAACGTAGGTTGTGACCTCGGACAAATGATTTACGTCGACTACGCTGCCGCTCAGGAATCCCGTGCCGGTAATCGTCAGTACCAGTGCACCGGATCCAGCCGGTGCCTGCGCAGGGCTGATGGACGAAATCACCGGGGCTGGTGGAGTTGGTTGCCCTCCGCCGTCCTGGGAGCTTGGCCCTCCTCCGCAAGCGTCAACCATTGCACACACACTAAGACCCAAGAGCAAAACCGGAAACCGAAAAGTGTTCATGGCCGATCGATTATTACGCGACTTTCTTTTGACGGAAAGGTTACCTCTTTGGATACCAAGAATGTGCCGGGTAACCTGCTCGGACTTCCTGTAGGTTCGGATGGCGCTCGCGGAGCGTAACCAGGAGATGTCGTTTCTACTGGCGAGATTGGGTGACACGATACGATTCAAAATTCCGGGACGAAAAGTCCAACTCACGCGCAAAGCAACGGAGCAGGAGGTAACGTCCTCCTGTCGCCGTATAGACAGATGTGTTTACCAAGCCCCCCGATGACCGGATGAGCGATACGGTTGCAATTGGAGGAGTGGGCTATTCCGGCAACCGGTTGCGACGGACACTGGAGAGAGGCGCAGGATTGTAGAAGCGAGGTTTGTTACATCAACAAGGATTGTTCTCTCCGCAGGCGCGGGGACAGTATCTTCCCACCAGCTCCGGAGGAAAAGAATCCATGACAGTAAAAAATCTCAGCGCGAGCTGTTCAAGAGCTCATGGCAGGTAGATTGACAGCTAGACAATTCGAGGACTGGACAGTGTGAAGATCTCCGAATAACTATATGGTAACTTCCGAATAGCCGACCACACACCAATTGTTCGCTCGTACAATGCCCATATGCGTACATCCAGCGTGAGAATCGCTTTGGTTTTTGGGGCGGTAACGTTGGTCCCTACGCTGGCATTCTCACAATCACCGGTCACAGCCATAGAGATTGCGCCAACGTGGAATGGGACTGTGCAGTCGCCCAATCCCCTAGTCACAATTCGGAGTGCTGGGGGAGGTTTCGAAAGAAGCTGGGACGCCTTGGCGCTCGCGCCAAAGACCAACGACGTGAGAATCAGTATCAGCCCAAGCGATTCTCTGGCAGAACAGCCGTCAACGCCCGCCTCAGCACCGGGGCTCTCACAAGACGCCGTTCCCACAAGCAACGTAATGGCGCTTGTGACGGCTGTGGCTTCGCCCGCCTTGCTCAAACCCGAATTGTCGAACCTCGGTATCTCCTCCGCGTGGCTAGCGGAACGTGCTCCGAACGCCGCGAGGACCGTAGGTAGTCTGGGCGAACCGAATGATGTGAGGCAGCAGGAGTTCTTCCGAAGGTCATTTACCGACCTGAACCTAATCGGAACGCTGCTTCCGAGGATCATGGGAGCCAGCTGGACTGACGATCCTATTTGGGTGAGGGTCAAAATCCAATTTGCGGACGGGAGGACCTGGACTGCGGAGACTCGGAACCAGCCTTCCTTTATGCTCCCATGGACCGTGCAACGAGATGGGGAGAGCTTCCAGACGTTTAATGCTGACATTTCCAGAGCGGTCGCGACACTGCTGCCAAAAGGAGCAGTGAATAGGGAGCGCCTCGCGGGTGTTGGGTTAGACGATTTGATCGTTCGAGCGGTTGAACCTGCGATTAAGAGGCAATGGCAACAGATCGGAGCTGAAGATGAGGCTGGGGATGCATTGGCTATCCTGCGGCAGCAGTACTTCATCCGCCGATCGGAAGTATCTGATCACATATCTTTATCATTTGGTCCGAATTCTTACAGCTCCTCCAATAAACAGACGAATCTACAAGCCGACGTACGCCGCCCCAGCTTCCCGAGTAATTTCGTGGTGGCTACCGTTTTCCCAATCGAAAACGGCAATGCTGTCGGCGTTGATGATTTCATTCGTAGTGGGTCCAAGTACGAACAAATTATTCTTACGAATCCGTGGCTTATGGACTCCCTGAACAAGCACGCCGATTTGGGGGCGTGGTTGATGTTTGTTAGAGATTCGTCAATGAGCGAGAAAGCGATGCGTATCTTTTCTTCTGACATGCACGACCTTGGAAAGGATGATCTTGCACGGCAAGTCTCGGAGCATCGATCAGAGATTGCGCTTCTTAATTATTACGGGAACTACCTGATCATCTTCCCGGATCATCATGCAATCATCTGGCGCTGGGGGAAGTACCGCGATCTTTTCTCTTGGCCCGCTGACACTCTGAAGACCGAACGCTGCGAAGACTACGCCACTTCTACAGAGGGATGCGTAGCAGCGCAGGTTGATCCATCCGGCCATCTGTTGAAGTGATCTGGATCGCGTGCGTTCGCTGAATACAGTTGCTGGTGAATTACCGCTAGCCTACATCGGAAACGACTCGCGCATGACAGCTTCGGGAGGGTGAGTTGTGTTTGCGAGGCGCTTTCGATTAGGAGGTAAGAAGGAAGCCGCAGGCGTTGCG
>Ga0335075_10013218_pt1 | contig 12435 bp, 12 predicted proteins | sample Lox_Sample_24_FD_206723 | JGI IMG/M metagenome (GOLD analysis project Ga0335075, IMG submission 206723) | Soil microbial communities from Loxahatchee National Wildlife Refuge, Florida, United States - Lox_Sample_2.4 | ecosystem: Environmental > Terrestrial > Soil > Wetlands | place: USA... | reverse complement strand
CGGCGGCCGGGGACCGGATCTTCGACGACATGACCCGCCTGATCAAGTCCCAGTCGTAGCGCCGTCCGCTAAGGCCTAGCGCGGGCACCATGGGCCATCGGCGCCGCTTATAGCCGCTAGCGGCAAGTCGCCCAGCCGGAAGGCAATGCCGGGGCCGCTATTCAAGTTGTGGTCATCCGCGTGGCCGTGAGAGCGGTCGCTTGCCAACGACATCGGAGACCAACAGCAAGGGAAGCGGCTGGAAATGAGTGACCTGAAGGGCAAGACAGCGCTGGTGACCGGCGGGAACAGCGGTATCGGCCGGGCGTCGGCGGTGGCGCTGGCGAGGAACGGCGCGCACGTCGTGCTGTCCGGCCGGGACGCGGACCGCGGCGAGCGGGCCGTGGCCACGATCCGCGAGGCCGGGGGGACCGCGGACTTCGTCAAGGCGGACCTCGGCGACGAGGCCAGCGCCCGCTCCCTGGCCCGGGAGGCCGAGAAGCTCGGCGGCGGGCACGTGGACATCCTGGTGAACAGCGCCGGGGTCTTCCCGTTCGGCCCCACCCACGAGGCGACCGGGGCGGACTTCGACTGGGTGTTCGACGTCAACGTCAAGGTGCCGTTCTTCCTGATGGCGGAGCTGGCGCCCAAGATGGCCGAGCGCGGCCACGGCTCGATCGTGAACGTCACGACGATGGTGGCGGAGTTCGGGGCGCCGCAGATGGCGCTCTACGGGTCGAGCAAGGCGGCGCTGGTGCTGCTGACCAAGTCCTGGGCGGCGGAGTACGGGCCGTCGGGTGTCCGGGTCAATGCGGTCAGCCCGGGACCGACCCGCACCGAGGGCACCGTGGGCATGGGGGAAGCGCTGGACCAGCTGGCATCGGCCGCCCCGGCCGGGCGGCCGGCCCTGCCGGAGGAGATCGCCTCGGCCATCGTGTACCTGGCCGGGGACGAGGCGAGCTTCGTCCAGGGCGCGCTGCTGCCGGTCGACGGAGGCCGAGTCGCCGTCTGAGCCGGCCCGGCCGGCGGGCACGATAAAGAGATGGAGATACGCGAGCTGCGGGCGTTCATCGGGGTCGCGGACGAGGGCAGCTTCTCCGCCGCCGCCCGCAAGCTGCACGTGAGCCAGTCCGCGCTGTCGCAGACCATTCGGTCGCTGGAACGCCAGCTCGGCGTGCGCCTGCTGGAACGGCACTCGGCCGGGGTAACCGTCACCGATGCGGGTGGCCTGCTGCTGCGGGAGGCCCGCGCGCTGCTCGCCCAGCACGATCGGGTGCTCACCGCGGTCGCCGGCCAGGCGGCCGTGGGCCCGGCCACGCTGCGGGTGGGCGTGCCGCTCGAGCTCCCGGGGAGTGTGCTGCCGCGGGGGCTCGCGGACATGGGCGCGGCCTTCCCGCAGACCCGGGCGGAGATCAGCCATGCCTCCAGCGCCGCCCAGTTGGCGGCGCTGGAGGCCGGCGACCTTGACCTGGCCCTGGCCAGGGAGTGCCCGCCTGGTCCCGGCTACGACGCCGTGCTGGTGGCCGAGGAGCCGCTCGGCGTCCTGCTGTCGGCCGGCCTGGCCGCCGAACGGGCCGTTCACGGCAGCGTGTGGCTGCATCAGCTGGCGGACCTGGAATGGGCTGGGTTCTCCCGGGCCGAGTCCCCCGCCTGGCATGACCAGGTCACCGGCACGCTGCGCAGCCATGGCATCGACGTCCGCGGCCGGCCCGGGCAGGGTGGTCAGGGCCTGATCGCCGAGGTCAAGCTGGCCGCCGTCGGCACCGGCCAGGCGTTCTCGCTCGCACCGCCGGGCTGGGCCGGCACGATCCCGGACGCCGTCACCTGGTGCCCCCTGGTCGGCAACCCGCTCATCCGCCGCACCTGGGCCGTCTGGCCCGACGACTCACGACGTCGCGACCTCGCCGCCTTCGTCGCCGCCCTCGATATCACCGCTGCCTAACGCATGCCCGCCGGCCACTTGAACTAGGTCTCCATCGGGGCTTGTGAGGTGGGACCACGCGACCGTTCGGGATAGGGGTTTGCGGGGTCGTCACAGCCGGGATCTCAGCACGTCGAACTCGCAGCCGGGCGAGGACGGGTCGAAGCCGTGCTCGATGAGCCAGCGGGCCGCCCGCAGGCTTCGCAGCGACCACCACGCGCGGATCACCTCGAGGTCGACGTCGGCGCCGTAGCCGGCGACCACGTCGCCGAGGTGCTCCTCGTGTCCGAGCGTCAGGCTGGCGAGGTCGAACAGCCCATCGCCCTGAGCTGCCTCCGACCAGTCGATCACGCCGATGACCTCGTCACCGTCGACGAACACGTGGGTGATCTGCAGGTCGCCGTGCGTGAAGACAGGGGTCCACGGCCGGAGCGCGGCCTCGGCAATCTGGCGGTTGCGCCTGACCAGGTCCTGGGGGAGGGTGTCGCTGGCGACGAGCCACGCGCACTGGGCGTCCAGGTCCGACGCGATCTCGCCGAGGCTCGGACCGGGCCACGGCGGCAGCGGCGCCTCGTGCAGCCTCCGCACGGCGGCGCCCGCCGCCGCCCACGCCGCCGGCGACGCGGTTGACGGCTCGCCGAGGCGGCCGAGTGCGGTCCCGCCGACCGCGGCGAGCGCGAGGACGGGCGGCTTGCGCCACAGGACCTCCGGAGTCGGGACCGGCGCCATGGCCATCGCCTCGACCTCGACGTCGATGCGCGTCTGATCCGCGTCGATCTTCAGGAACACGTTCCCGACGCGCAGGGTTGCGCGCTCGCTATGGGCGACTACGACCTCGACCTCTCCCACGCAGGCGATTATCGCGGGATGACCACCGACGTCGCACCGGGTTTATCGGCCCGCACGCCCGGCCCGGCGGCGGATTCTCACCCCGGTAGGGCGATGCCGACGCCCGAGTGGCGTGCTTGCCTGGGAGCGCCGAGGCTATCGCCAGTGCGTCCAGGCCAGCGGAATCGCCCGGTCTGGCCTAGAGGGAGCGGCTATGACAGCGACGACTGATGGCGCGGCCGGAAGGTCTCGCGCGCGGGTCCATGACTGATGCTCCGGCGGTCACGGGCACGCCGGTCGTCAGGAGCGCTCTGCGGACGCCGCGGGCGGCCGCGCTGGCCGGCATCGTCTTTTCCGTCCTCCTGATCATCGCGCTCACCCTGCTGAGGCTTTCCGTCCCGGCTCATCCTGCCGTCGCCGGCGGGTGGCTGACCGATTCGGGGAAGAGAACCGCGGTCGCAATCGGGCTGAACATCATCCCGTTCGCCGGAATCGCCTTCCTGTGGTTCATCGGGGTGATCAGGGACCGGATCGGCGCCCACGAGGATCGCTTCTTCGCGACCGTGTTCCTCGGCAGCGGCCTGCTGTTCGTCGCCATGATGTTCGTGGCCGCGGCCTTCGCCGGCGGGCTTATCGCGGGCACGTCCTCATCCGGCTCCCCGGGCGCGGACACCCTCGCGCTTGGCCGCAACGTCACCTCGCTCTTGCTGAACGTCTACGCGATGCGGATGGCCGCGGTGTTCACGATGACGACCGTGACCATCGCGCGTCGCACCGAGATCGTGTCCAGGTGGCTCACCGCGGCCGGGCTCGCGACGGCGTTGGTGCTGCTAGTCGGCGTCGGCATCTCGCCCTGGGTGGAACTGCTGTTTCCGGCCTGGATCCTGGCGGTGAGCATCGAGATCCTCGCATCCCGCCCGAGGGCCCTGGCCGGGCCGGCCGAATCGGCCGGCCAGAGCCGATAAATGCCTGGCCTCTTCTTCGGGGCTCAAGCTTCAGGCGCCGGGAGTCCGCTCCGGCGCGTGACCGACGGCCGGCCTCACCCCGCGCTCCAGACCGCGACCCTCGAGAGCCACGCGGTGGACGGGAAGACCAGCGGCCCGTTGCACGTGGGGCAGATGTTCTTGGGGCCGTCCTGGTTCTGGAAGATCAGTTCCTGCTTGGCCGTCGTGGGCAGCGGAACCTCGCCGATGAACGTCTTGTCGTACCAGACCTCGACCTTTTCGCCGGTCCGCAACATGGAGACCGTGAGCCAGCCGGTGGAACTGGTGCCGCGCGCCCCGCATTTGCTGACCGAATTAAGGCTGGCGCGACCATTTGGCCGCCGCACCCCGTAATGGGTCTGCTCGCACGACCGGCCTCCCTGCCCCTCTAGCATGTCGATCTCGCCGTTGTTCGGCCACGGCGAGCCCGTCGACCAGAGCGCGGGCCAGTTAGCGGTGTCGCCGTTCGTACCCGGCGGGATGTACACCAGCCCTTGAACGAACGAGTTCGGCCCGATCACCGCGTCCGAGGAGATGACCTCGGCCCACTGGTCCTCACCGGTGACCTCGACGCCGAGCCCGTAGCGGGGGCTGACCGACACGGTGGCGCCCGCGCCGGGCTGGGTCACCCAGTCGCCCATGCTCTGGGTGGCGAAGTCATGGGCGTAGGTCACCTGGTAGCCGGCGGGCGGGCTGACGGAATTCGGGAATGAAGGCGCCGGCAAGCCGGGGCTGTTGAAGCCGCCCGCCGCAAAGAAACACAGCGCGGCGATGCCCGCCGCGAGAACACCGGCCACGACGGCTTTCACTCTCCGCCGTGGTGCCGCGATCGGCTGCTTATACGCGCCCTCAACAGTGTGCGTCATCTCTCCCGCGGCTCTTCCCCGATGGCCGGTTCCCGGGCTGTACGATCCACGATGGCGCGTGCTCGAGTTCTCCGTCGCCTTCCAGAGCGTCGACCCCCCAACGCAGGCTACTTCGTCTAACGTAGCTGGTCCGCCGTCTTCGGGAGTTATTGGGCGGAAGCACAGAATGTCAGACCCCGTGGCTAGCGTGCGCGATACGGCGTCGGCCAGCGTGCAGCCGGGTCGCGGTCCTCGGGGGTCAGAATGTGATGACCGCGCGGCCGCGGAGACCACCGGCTTCCATCAGGAGGTAGGCCTCGATGGCGCGCTCGGGCGGATAGAGGCCGGCCACGCGCAGCTGGATATGGCCCGCTGTGACCTGGTCGGCCAGCTCCTGCAGCCAGGCGGTTTTGTGCATGGCGTTGCCGATGCTGACCGGCTGGACGGTAATGCCTCGGCCGGGCGGCGCGCCGCCGTCCCAGCCCCGCACGACCGCGATCGCACCGCCGTCGCGGATGGCCGGTAGCACGGCGCGGGTGAGCGTGGCGGTGTCGAAGACCGCGTCGACCCCTCCGGGCAGCAGTCCGCGGACTGCGTCGGCGAACCCGTCGCCACGGGGCAGGACGTGGTCGGCTCCGAATCCGGAGACGAGGGCCTCGTCTTCCGGTTCGGCGTCGGCGATCACACAGATGCCACGCTGGCGGGCGAGGCCGATGACGTAAGAGGCGAGCAGGCCGGCGCCGCCAGTGACCGCGAGTGCCGACCCGGGGGCAAGGTCGAGCATGCGGAGGCCTTCGAGCGCGGTCAGGCCGTTCATCGGCAGGGTGGCCGCCTCCGGGGCGCTCGCCCCGGGCGGCATCGGGCTGACGGACGCTGCGCGGACGACCACCAGTTCCGCTTGGGCGCCCCCCTCGGGCAGCCACGGGCTGACGACGGCCATGACCGGCTCGCCGACGGTCAGCCGCCCGCCAGCGTGGCCGACCGACTCGACCGTCCCGGCCGCGTCCATCCCGGGCGTAAATGGTGGCTCGACCGCTCGGCGCCACATGAACACGTCAACCGGGTTAACCGCGGCGGCAGCCACGCGCAGTCGGACCTCGCCAGGGCGCGGCTCGCGTACGCTTCGGTCTTCGACCGTGATCGAGTCCGGGCCGTCGGCCTTGTTGACGGTCACTGCTCGCATCTCATCCTCCTATCGGGCGCGGGCCGGGATCGGGTGAAGAGTGCATGGTCACAACGTCACGACCAGATCATAGGCCGCGTGATCAGCCCGGAGGTCCCCGGCAGCTGGTGACGCGGCGGCTACGGCACGCGGATGAGCAGTTCGCCGTGCAGGACGCTGATCCAGCCGTCCGGGTGGGCCGCCCACTCCCGCCACGCGGCGGCGATCGCGTCGATGTCCTCCTGCGACCCCAGCCCGCTGGTGAGGAGCTGCTCGGTGATCGCCGAGCCGGCGATGCGGTCGGCCCACATGCCGCCCCAGGCCTCCCGGGCGGCCGGGTCCGCGTAGCACCACGTTGACGAGGTAGCCGACACATCTGTGATCCCCGCGGCATGGGCCCACGCCAGCAGCCGTCGTCCCGCATTCGGCTCGCCGCCGTTGGCTCGGGCCGCCGACTCGTACAGCTCTCGCCACCGATCCAGACCGGGAAGCTCCGGGTACCAGGTGAAGCCGCTGTAGTCGCCGTCGCGTACCGCCACCACGCCACCTGGGCGGCACACCCGCACCATCTCCCGCAGCGCCGCCACCGGGTCCGCCACGTGCTGCAGCACCTGGTGCGCGTGCACGACATCGAATGATCCCGACGGAAACGGCAGGTCGTGGATGTCGCCCGTGACCAGCCGGGCCGACGTGCAGCCGCGACGCTCGAGCTCCGCCCGGGTCACCGCCAACGCCGCCTCGGTCACTTCCACCGCCGTGACCGGGCCGGGCGCCACCCGATCGGCCAGGTCGACCGTGATCGTCCCCGGCCCGCTGCCGATATCCAGCAGCGACAGCCCTGGCCGCAGGTGGGGGAGCAAGTAGGAGGCGGAGTTCTCCGCCGTCCGGGTCCGGTGCGAGCGCAGCACGCTCTCGGCGTGCCCGTGGGTGTAAGTCGCGGTGTCAGGCATACCGCCGACTTTATCACCGATATCCATAATACGAGATACTCATTCTCATTATTTGAGACGAGAAGGAACCGGGGCGCTAGCCACGGGTTCAGCCCGGGATCCCCGGCTGCTGCACGATCAGCACGATCGAGAAGATCAGCAGAACGGAGCCGAACGCGATCAGGGCGTACCGCACACTGTGCAGTTTGAACGAGGAGCCGATGCCGATGAGGAACAGCACCGCGGCCAGGAACACCGTGATCCTGACGTAGTTGTCGCCGGTCTGCGCCGCCTGGTTGCCTGTGTTGAACTTCGCGTCGGCGGCGCTGTCGAGCGCGTTGGACTGCGTCTGCGCTGGCAGCTTGTATTGCGGCATGTACGTCGGGCCGGGTGCGGCGTGCGGGTTGTGCAGCGGGTCGGTCGCCATCCAGGCGTTGAAGGCGACCAGGAACTCTGGCCGGAAGCGGTGAATCGCGATCTCTTCCTTCTGCGGGTTGTTCAGGGTGAACGCGATGAACCAGGCGTTGAAGGTCGACGCGTCGAAGTTGCGGAGCGAGATCGCGGTGAGGTCGTCGCGGGTGGCGAGGTTGCGCAGCGTCGAGGATTGGGCGATGTCGACGCGAGACACGGTGCCCCATCGCGCCGCCGAGTACCCGGCCCAGGCAGCGGTGATGGTAACGAGCGCGAGCAGGATCGCCTCGCCGATCTGAACGATCCGGGAGTGACGGTCGTCCGACTCACCGGAACCTTTGTCCTTCTCAGTCTGCTCACGCTGAGCCTCCCCGTGCTCATGCAGCTGCTTGCCGGCTTCGATCGGGTTCAGCCCTTCGTCCATCAGCGCACTCCGCCTCGTACCGTCAACCGACGCCGAGCACGGCCGCAAGGGCGCGCCGTGCCGATGGCACGCCCGCGGGACCGTGCCAGCTCAGTGTCGGGCCGGCCAGCCCTGGCGGCGTCGCCCGAACGGGGTGAAACCGCCTCCTACCTCACGGCACCAGGCTGAACGCCTGGGACGGTGAACCCGGGGATGGCGAGCGCCACCGCCAGCACGAAGGCCGCGCCCAGCCCGACCCACCGCCAGGTGAGGGGTCTCGAGAACATGTGTCAGCTCCGTGATCGGGATGCGCGGGCACGGCCGGTGTTGCTCATCGGATGTTTCCGGCTTTCTGACAGTGAGATTTCCCCAGCCTTACGCATGCGTCAATTGGATGTCGCGTGAATATTTCGTTGATGATCCGATGTTTGCCAGCGCGGCTGCGGCCGTATACACGCCTGATAAATGACGCAGCGCGGGGGGACTTACCGGTTTCCGTATCGCCGGGAGCCGGGCCGTTACTCGCGTCTACACGCGCCGGGAATCAGCACGCCTGCGGCGGCCGGCCGCAGTCGGCGACGTCCGCGGCGCCCGGCCCGGCCGCGCCACGTCCTTCCGCGGGGATGAGATAGCCCGCTCGCTGCCGGGTGACGATCAGCGGCTGGCTGCCAGGCAGCTCCAGCTTGGCTCGCAGCCGGCTGATGTACGTGCGGACGTATTCCGTCTCCGCCTCGTAGCCGTGGCCCCAGACCTGGCGTAGCAGGTGCGCGCGGGACAGCAGTTTCCCCCGGTTGATGGCGAGTTCGCGCAGCAGCGCGAACTCGGTCGGGGTGAGGCGCACCTCAGCCCCCGCGAGCTGCACCTGCTTGCTCGCCAGGTTGATCGACAGGCCGCCGACGGCGATCCTGGCCGGCGCGGGCTCGGCCGGGGCCTCGGCGACGGGCCGGGTCCGGCGCAGCGTGGCGCGGATCCGGGCCAGCAGCTCCTCGATGCCGAATGGCTTGGTCATATAGTCGTCGGCGCCCATGTTCAGCGCCGTGACCTTGTCCTGCTCCCCACCTCTGGCCGACACCACGATGATCCCGACGGGTGACCGCTCGCGGAGCTCGCGGCACAGCTCGAACCCGTCGGCCCCGGGCAGCATGAGGTCAAGCAGGACCATGTCCGGCTGCTCGAGATCAAACAGGTCGATCACCTTGCTTCCGGCCGAGACGACCGTGTCGAAGCCCCGCACGACCAGGTTGGAGCGGATCAGATCGACGATGTTCGGATCGTCTTCAATAATCAGCACCTTTGTCGCGACCATCGGATTACTCACCGTAGTCATGGACTTTCTCTAGTGATTTGTCATCCCCGCATCGCGCAACTATAAGACGGTTTGCCCGCCATGATCCAGCATCCAGGAAACGTAATGTGCGGCCGTGCCAATCTGCTGATTTTCGTGTTTGTTTCGTTAGCTCTGGTCCCGAGAGAACGGCTTCCGCAGGTCCAGGCGGGCTCGGCATCGCAATGTACTCTCTGCAACGAGCCGAACGCGGAGGGCGTGGGGCGCTGGTCAACGAGGGGCTGGGCCGATCGCCAGGTGCGCCCCGGCGAGGCGGAAGGATGTTTAGTACGCATCTAGCAAATAAAAACTATCCATAAAATATTAACGGATCGGCGATCGCGCAAACATTGACCACTACGCAATTTGGCGCTACCTTTCTTCGCCGCCGTTGCTCGTGCGTAAGGCGGGCTGGCAGGTCTAGTCCATTTAGATCACGGGTGTGTTTCGGCCCTTGATGTATAGCGTTCCCAAGATCTACCTTTCATCCCGGAAGGACACTCGTGTTGTGCGGTGTCCCGCGTCGTCGTATCTGAGCGCATGGTGGCGAAAGGGGTCTGGGATGCTTCTGCGTAACAGAGGACAGGGAGGGTGGCACTCTCGTTCACAAGGCCACAGCACATTCAGGTCGATGCCCAGGCTGGGCTGGGTGGCCGTGGCAGCGATCACCGCCATGGTGGCGGCCGGCTGCTCGTCGTCCTCGTCGACCACCCCCGCGTCGACCACGGCCCCCGCATCGGCCGCGGCGGCCTCGTCCGCCCCGGCTGCGAGCGGCTCGGCCACGGTTCCCTCGGGGCTGAGCATCAGCTCCTTCAGCGTTGACATCGCATCGACGATGTCCCAGTTCAAGCCCCTGACCGCGGCCGGAACCAAGGGCGCGAGCAGCCTGCAGGTCGGCGTGATCCTGCCCGACACCACGTCGTCGACCCGGTGGGTTGACTTCGACGCGCCGTACATGAAGGAAGCCTTCACCGACGCCGGGTACACGTCGTCGGAGTTCCGCATCGACAACGCGCAGGGCAGCGACGCGACCCAGCTGAGCGATGCGACGGCCGACATCAACCTGGGCGCCAAGGTCCTGATCGTGTGCCCGCTCGACGGCCCGACCGGCGTCGCGATCGCGAAGCTGGCGGAGCAGAAGGGCGTCATCCTGATCGCCTACGACCGCGCCATCTTCCAGGGCACGGACACCTACTACGTCAGCTTTAACGGCGAGAAGGTCGGCGAGCTGATCGGCACCGGCTTCAACCAGTGCCTCACGTCCTGGGGCATCAAGAACCCCCAGGTCTACGTCCTGAACGGCGGCGAGGACACCGACCCCAACGCGATTGCCTTCGCCACGGGTTACAACAAGATCGTCTTCAACCAGGCGGCCAAGACGGTCGCCGCGGGCGCGAGCGGCACCGCCGACGGCGCCAAGCTGGTGGCCGAGAACTTCGCCCCCGGCTGGGACAACACCAAGGGCGGCACGATCTTCCAGCAGGCGTTCACCGCCAACCCGAAGATCAACGCCACCATCGAGGCCAACGACGGGCTCGCCAACGCGGTCATCACCGACCTCAAGGGCGCCGGCGTCAAGCCCAAGACCATCCCGACCACCGGGCAGGACGCCACCGCCCAGGGCATGGCCTACATCCTCCAGGGCTACCAGTGCGGCTCGGTCTACAAGCCCGTGTACAAGGAGGTCCAGGACGCCGTGTCCGTGGCGACCATCCTGCTGGCCGGCCAGAAGGTCCCCCCGGCCCTGCTGAACGGCACGGCCGTGGACTCGGCTGACTCCAGCATCGTCGAGCCGGCGTCGCTGCTGTCGGCCACGTGGGTGACCGCGGCGAACATGGAGTCGACCGTCGTCGCTGACAAGTTCGACACCGCGTCGGCGATCTGCGCGCTCGCGGGCGCGAGCGTCTGCGCCTCGGCCGGGATCAAGTAGTCATCTGACCGGGGCTGGCGGGCTCGCTCTTGCGGCGAGCCCGCCAGCCCCGCGACGATGAGTTGGGCAATGCGGACAACCTAGGCAAAGCTACCGACGGGTATTAAAAATGACTGAAGTGAACGAGGCCCCAGCGGGCGCGAGCCGCAGCGGGGACGGGGCCGAGCCCCTGCTCAGACTGCGGGGCATCGACAAGCACTTCGGGCCGGTGCAGGCGCTCTACGGGGTGAACCTGGACCTGCCCGCCGGCCAGGTGACCGGCCTCTGCGGTGACAACGGGGCCGGCAAGTCGGTGCTCACCCGCACGATCTCCGGCGCCCACCAACCGGACGGCGGGGAGATCGTCTTCGAGGGGAAGCCGGTCCACATCCGGAGCACCCGGGACGCCTCCGCGCTTGGCATCGAGACCGTGTACCAGGATCTGGCGCTGGCCAACAACCTGGACATCGTCGAGAACATGTTCCTCGGCCGGGAGCGGCTGAGCCACGGCCTGCTCGACGAGGACTCGATGGAACTGCAGGCGGCCGAGACGCTGAGCACGCTGCGGGTCACGACCGTGCGCTCGATCCGGCAGCCGGTCGCCTCGCTGTCGGGCGGCCAGCGGCAGTCGGTCGCGGTCGCCAAGGCAGTGATGTGGAACTCCAAGCTGGTGCTGCTCGACGAGCCGACTGCCGCCCTCGGGGTGGTCCAGACCCGCTCAGTGCTCGACCTGATCAAACGGCTCAGGGACCGCGGGCTGGCGGTGATGGTGATCAGCCACAACCTGAACGACGTGTTCGAGGTCGCCGACCGCATCGCCGTGCTTTACCTGGGGCGGATGGTGGCTGAAGGGCCGGCCAGCGGCTTCGACCTGCAGAGCGTGGTCCAGTACATGACGACGGGCACCACCAGCGGGCGGCCGTACGAGTCGGCCGGATCCGCTAATGGCGAGGGCTGACGCTCATGGCCAGAATCGAGAAGCGCCCGTGACCGCGGACCCGGGCGAGACCAAGGCCGGGACGGCGGGCGCCGGGACGACCGACCTCACCCTCGACGCCAAGGTGGCCGCGGCCGACGTCCCGCCCGCGATCCTCGCCCAGTCCCTCGGCCAGTACATGCGGGCCTGGTGGCTCGGGGTCCGCAGCGGCAACAGCGGCGTGCTGCCGGTGGTCCTGGCGATGGTGCTGGTCGCCGTCGTGTTCGAGTTCGTCACCCCGGAGCACGCCTACCTGCGGCCGAGCAATCTCGTGTACATCTTCGGGCTCAGCACCGTGTACATGGTGCTGGCGATGGCCGAGACGCTGGTCCTGCTGCTCGCGGAGGTCGACCTGTCGGTCGGCGCGGTCGCGCTTATCGGCGGGGTGATCGCCTTCAAGCTGGTCCAGCAGCCCGGGCCGAACTGGCCCTGGTGGCTGGCGGTGCTCGCGTCGCTCGTGATCTGCGGTGCGATCGGCGCCATCCAGGGATCGCTGACCGCGCTGCTGCGGGTCCCGTCCTTCGTCGCCACCCTGGCCGGGTTCCTGCTTTTCTCCGGGGTCGTCGTCATCGTCCTCGGCGGGGCCGACACGACCGTGAGCCTGAACACCTCGGTGGAAAACCAGAACATCATCTACGAAATGGTTCAGGGGCTCATCCCCCCCGTTGTCGCCTGGATAATCCTGGCGGTTGTGGTCGTGGCCGCCGCCGCATCCCAGGGGCTTCGACGGGCCTCGAGGCGGCGCAAGGGCCTGTCGGTCCCGCC
>Ga0335075_10013217_pt1 | contig 12435 bp, 10 predicted proteins | sample Lox_Sample_24_FD_206723 | JGI IMG/M metagenome (GOLD analysis project Ga0335075, IMG submission 206723) | Soil microbial communities from Loxahatchee National Wildlife Refuge, Florida, United States - Lox_Sample_2.4 | ecosystem: Environmental > Terrestrial > Soil > Wetlands | place: USA... | reverse complement strand
CAGCGTGGCCCGGCTGCCCGAGGCGCTCAGGACCTGCCCGGTGCCCCTGTCCACGATGGGCCGCGGCCTGGACGAGGACACCGCGTACTTCCTCGCCGCGGCCGCCGCCGGGCGGCACGCGGCCGCGCTGGCGTGGCCGGGCTCGGCGAGTCCGTGAGCCGCTCCGGGAGCGGTGAGACCTACGAAAGGCGAAACCTGATGGGATTCTCGGCAAGGGCGAGGCGGCTGCCTGGCCGGCTGGCGGCCGGAGCGTTCATCCTCAACGCTGGCCTGAGCAAGTGGTCAGCGGACGAGCAGACCGCCGCCGCGCTGCACGGGATGGCCGTGGGCACCTACCCGGTCCTGGCCAGGCTGAAGCCGGCGGACTTCGCCAGGCTGCTGTCCGTTGGCGAGATCACCCTGGGCACGGCCCTGCTGCTACCCGTGGTGCCCGCCGCGCTTGCGGGAATGGGCCTGACCGCGTTCTCCGCCGCGCTGCTCGGCATCTACGCGCGCACCCCGGGGCTGACCACCCAGGACGGCGTCCGGCCCACCCAGCAGGGCACCCCGCTGGCCAAGGACGTCTGGCTGCTCGGCATCGGCGCCGGGCTGACCATCGACGCGCTCACCGACCGGTCCTGACCCGGGCCGGCCGGCGGCGCCGTGCGGCGGTCAGCTGGAAGACGAGTTCGGGTTGACCGCATCCAGGATGTCGACAACGAACACGAGCGTGTCGGTGCCCTTGATGCCGGCGGAGGACTCGCCGCTCTTCCCGTAGCCGTCCTTCGGCGGCACCACGAGCAGCACGCGGCTGCCTACCGGCACGCCGAGCAGGCCCGTGTCCCATCCGGGGATGATCTGGGCAGGCGACGCGTCGATCTGGAAGCCGAACGGCGCGCCGCTGGTCCACGACGAGTCGAAAACCGCCTTGGTCCGCCAGTTGACACCGACGTACTGGGCGACGACTTCCTGGCCCTTGGCGACCGGCGGCCCGCTGCCCTTGATCAGCGTGGTGACCACCAGGTTGCTCGGCGGCTTGCTGGTCGGGATCGTCACCTTGGGCGCCTGGCCCGCCACGGACGTGACCGTCGGCAGGCTGCCGCCGCCGTTGGAGACGTGGGTGCCCGACGCCGACGCGGTCTTGGCATACGTCTTGATCAGGTCCACGACGAACACGAGCGTGTCGGATCCGGTGACGCCGACCTGGGAATTGCCGCTCGAGCCGTAGCCGTACTTCGGCGGCAGCACGGCCAGCACCCGGCTGCCCATCTTCTTGCCCTCCAGCGCCGTCTCCAGCCCGGGCAGCAGGGTGCCGGACAGCACCTGCGGCGTGGCGGTGTAGGTGCTGAGCACGAGCTTGTGCGTGGTGCCGCTCCAGATGTAGACGACGTAGTTGCCGAGGAAGGCATCGGTCTTGGTCAGCGCGGACCCGCGGCCCTGGATCTCGGTCTTGATGTACAGGTTGCCGCTGGCCTTCTTGGCCGGGATCTTGACGGTCGGCGCCTTCCCGAACGATCCGGTCGCGGCGACCGTGGAATTAGCGCTCGCTGGAGGCGATGACGAGCTGCCGCAGCCGACCAGGGCAACGGCGGCGATCAGCGGCAGCAACAGCGCAGCGGCAATGCGTCGCATGGCAATCCTCGTTGTCGGGGCGTGAGCGCAGCCAGCCTACCCGCCCTTGCCGGAACCGCAGCCCGGGGCGCGGGGCGATCGGAACCTGCGCGCTCAGGCGAGGACGCCGCGGCCGAGCAGGTTCCAGATGTCGGCGACGGGTTGCCGTGGCGCCAGGCCACGGTACTCGGCGTGCGGAGCGCCAATGACCAGCAGGTCTGCCCGGGCGAGCACCTCGTCAAGCGGCCACAGCGCGGGATCGGCGCTGACCAGCGGGTCTGTGCACAGGACCGTGCCTGCCCGGGCCGAAAGCAGCTGCCGCAGCCGGTAGGCGAGGCTGCACCGGACGTCATCGGTGCCCGCGCGGTAGGCCATGCCCAGGATGCCGACCGTCAGCGTGCGCAGGTCGTAACGGTGCTCAAGCCTGCCGACCAGGTATTCCGGCAACCCCTCGTTGACCGCCACGGCGGCCTGCCCCAGGGGGAAGCTCTCGGTCGCCGCCGCCAGCCGCATGACGTCCCTGAGCAGCCAGGGGCCTGCGGCGAAGCCGGCCGGCGGCAGGGCGGCCGACCCGGGGCAGGCCACCGCGAGGCAGCGCCGGATCCGCTCGAAATCGAGGCCGCGGTCGCTGGCCATCATGTACATCTGGTTGGCGGCGGCGAAGCTGAGATAGCGCCACGCGCTGGCGAACAGCCTGGCCAGCTCGGCCTCTTCCGGCGGCATGGGCACCAGCGTGGGCGTCAGCGCCCCCAGCAGCCGCCCGGCGCGCTCTAGGCCGCGCGCGGTCCGGCTGGACACGATCTGCGGTGGCCATGGGGAGCCGGCCGCCGCCTGGCCGCCGGCCGCGGCCTCCGGGCAGAGCGCCACGTCCATGTCCAGGCCGCGCTCGGACACCATCTTCTCCAGCTGGGCCGTGGCGCCGGGGGCGACACTGCTGCGCACGATGAGGATCTGGCCGTCGCGGAACTGCCCGGCGCAGTCGCTGAGCGCACGGGCCATCGCGTCCGGGGCGCCCCGCGCCCACGTGCCGTCGCCGGCTGGCCTGGTCACGACCACGTGCTCGGCGATGCTCACGATCCGCGGGTCGGCCGACGCGACCAGCCGCCCGGCCGCGGCGGCGCGCTCCAGCGCCGAGGCCGCGCCGGGCGCGGCGAACGGCATCAGCCCGGCGTTCACGGCCGCGACGGCGGGCTCACTGGTGTCGTAAAGGGCGACGCGCGCGCCCCGGTAGGCCAGGGCGAGCGCCAGCGGCAGCCCGGCCCGCCCGCACCCGCCGACCACAACCACGTCACTGGTGAAGCCGCTGGCGCGGCGTTGCTCCGGCACCGAAACGTACCCCCGGCTCGTCGGCCACCCCCTAACTGCGGAATGCTACCAACCCGCAGTAACCACTGAGATACTTTTCGTAACTACCTCAGGGATCGCTCAGGACAGGCGCTGCAGCAGGTTCTGGCGCCAGACCAGCACGGTGTAGCGGCCAAGGCGGTAGGTCTGCGCCGGCCGGCCGAAGCTCGCCTCGATCTGGCTGGCGGGGTCGAACGGCGTCAGCCCGGCCTGGCCCGCGAACCCCGGCTGCCCGGCGAACAGCAGCACAAACCTGGCATCGTGCAGCCGCGGGTCATACCAGGAAGCCTGCGACTCCCAGTGGCTGGGGCTGACGCTGTCCCGGTTCACCTGCAGGTCGCGGACCTGGATCTGGTTCCCGCTGGCGAGCGTCAGCGCGTTGGCCTGCCAGTAGCCGCTCAGGCCGTAGCGCAGGTGGTGCCCGGCCAGGAACGAGGCGAGCTGGGGGTTCACCGGCGGCGCGGGGCGTGCCAGCGCGTTGCTGCCCAGGGTCACCACATAACCGACTAAAACGGCCGCCGCCACTGGAACCAGGCGGGCGGAGATCAGCCGGCCGGCGAGCAGCCTGCCCGCCAGCACCGCCGCGAACGGCAGCGCCGCGGCCATCTGGTCCGAGTACCCGATGCCGGGCACCGCCCGGGCGAAAAGGTAGCCGGCCACGATGATCAGCGTGCCGGCCACCAGCAGCGCGGCGACCAGATCGCTGTCGCGCAGGAACCGCCGGACCGCGGCGCAGACCCCCCACGCCGCGACGGCGACGCCGACCAGGTGCAGCAGCACCAGGCCGGTGCTGAGCCCGAACCTGAGGCCGAAGAAGTCGCCGCCGAAGAGCAGCAGCAGCCCCGCCGCGGTCAGCCACACCCGGGTGTTCATCTCGCTGATCAGCGCGAGGCTCTGCGGCGCGGGCCGGGCGCTGTAGCCGCCGAGCGCGTGGATCAGGCCGGGCACCTTCAGGCCCACCACCAGCGCTGCCAGCGCCGCACCGGCCAGGGACAGCTCATAGGCGGCATCGGGGAGGCCGCGCCCCTTCTGGACGATCTCGTGATAGGCCCGGGCCAGGCTGACCAGGAGCAGCGGGGCGATGCCGATGTACAGCACGGTGGCGTCGGCCACCAGCGCCCACGCGAGCAGCAGGCCCACCGCCGCCGGAACCCACCGCCGCCGGCCGAACTGGTCCAGCAGCAGCCACGCCACCAGGACCGGCACGGTGGTGCCGACATGATCCGGTGTCAGCAGCACCTGCGTGCCGATGCCGAGCTGCGGCGCCAGCAGCAGGCCGCCCGCGATCAGCATCCGGACCCGCGCCTCGGCACCGGTCGCCCTCCCCCTTGCCAGCAGCGCTGCCAGCGCCATGACCAGGGTGTAGCTCAGGGCCGCCGCCACGTGGACCACGTCGGGGTTCAGCCCAAACACGAGCTCGACCAGCATGTACTCGGGCATATTGGTGGTGTAGTAGGGCACCTGCGACAGCCACCAGCCATGCAGCAGCAGGTTGCCGTGCAGCATGTCCCACGCCTGCAGCGCGTTGGCGGCCCAGTCCGAGTTCGCCGGGACCGTCGACGACATCCGCAGGTAGCAGCCGAAGGCCACGACGCAGCCCGCCGCGAACAGCCCGGGGCCAGCCCACCGCCGCCACAGCGGCCGCGGTCGCGGCACCGCGGCGGCATCGGCACCCGCCTGGCTGCCCAGCCCGCTGGCGTCGCGTTCAGAAACCGACATGAGACCCTCCGGTGAGGGGCGCTACATGCCGGCGATCAGCTTCTCCACACGCTCGTCGACCGAGCGGAACGGATCCTTGCAGAGCACGGTACGCTGCGCCTGGTCGTTCAGCTTCAGGTGGACCCAGTCGACGGTGAAGTCACGCCGGCGCTCTTGCGCCCGCCGGATGAACTCGCCGCGCAGCCGTGCCCTGGTGGTCTGCGGCGGCACCGACTTGGCCTGGAAGATGTCCAGGTCCCGGCACGCGCGCTCCACGGCGCCACGCCGCTGCAGGAGGTAGTACAGGCCGCGACCGCGGTGCACATCATGATAAGCGAGATCCAGCTGGGCCACCCGGGGATGCGACAGCTGCAGGTCGTACTTGGCCCGGTACCGCTCGATCAGCTGGTACTTGGTCACCCAGTCGATCTCCCGCGCCACCAGCCCGAGGTCGCCGCTCTGCACCGCGCGCAGGGTGGTCTCCCACAGGCCCAGCACGCGCTCGGTGACCGCGTCCTGCCCCCTGCGGTCGGCGAAGTCCCTGGCCTTGGAAAGGTACTCCTGCTGGATGTCCAGCGCGCTGACCTCACGCCCGTTCGCCAGCCGCACCTTGCGCCGCCCGGTCATGTCATGGCTGACATCCCTGATCGCCCGGATGGGGTTCTCCAGGGTCAGGTCGCGCATCACGGTCCCGGCCTCGATCATCCGCAGCACCAGGTCGGTCGCGCCGACCTTCAGCAGCATCGTGGTCTCGCTCATGTTCGAGTCGCCGACGATCACGTGCAGCCGGCGGAACCGTTCGGCATCGGCATGCGGCTCGTCGCGGGTGTTGATGATCGGGCGCGACCTCGTGGTCGCCGACGACACGCCCTCCCAGATGTGCTCGGCGCGCTGGCTGACGCAGTACACCGCGCCACGCGGCGTCTGCAGTACCTTGCCAGCCCCGCAGATGATCTGCCGGGTGACCAGGAACGGGATCAGGATGTCGGCCAGCCTGCCGAACTCGCCATGCCGGCCGACCAGGTAGTTCTCGTGGCACCCGTACGAGTTGCCGGCGGAGTCGGTGTTGTTCTTGAACAGGTAGATGTCCCCGGCGATGCCCTCTTCCCGCAGCCGGCGGTCCGCATCGACGAGCAGGCCTTCCAGGATCCGCTCGCCCGCCTTGTCGTGCACCACCAGGTCGATCAGGTTGTCGCACTCGGGCGTCGCGTACTCGGGGTGGCTGCCCACGTCGAGGTAGAGCCTGGCGCCGTTGCGCAGGAACACGTTGCTGCTCCGGCCCCACGACACCACCCGGCGAAACAGGTACCTGGCCACCTCGTCCGGGGACAGCCGCCGCTGGCCGCGGAACGTGCAGGTGACGCCGTACTCGTTCTCGAGCCCGAAGATGCGCCTGTCCATATGGCCCCGGCTTACCAGTCCACGGCGATGTACTTGGTCTCGGTGAACTCCAGCAGCCCGTCGTGCCCGCCTTCACGGCCGAGCCCGGACTGCTTCACCCCGCCGAACGGCGCTGCCGGGTCGGACACCACGCCGCGGTTGATGCCGACCATCCCGGCCTCGAGAGCCTCGGCGACCCGCAGGGCGCGGCGCAGGTCGCGCGTGTACAGGTAGGACACCAGGCCGTAGGAGGTGCCGTTGGCCAGGGCGATCGCCTCGTCGGCATCCGTGAACCGCACGATCGGCGCGACCGGCCCGAAGATCTCCTCGTCCAGGATGCCTGCGTCGGCGGGGACCTTGTCCAGCACGGTCGGCTCGTAGAAGTAGCCGCGGCGCTCGGGCGCGTGCCCGCCGGTCACCACCCGCCCGCCGGTCGCGACCGCGTCGTCCACCAGGCGGGCCACCTTGGACCTGGTGTCCTCGTTCACCAGCGGACCCAGGTCGGTGCCGTCGTCCAGGCCGGGACCCACCTTGAGCCCGGCAAGCCGCTCGGCGAACCGGGCGCTGAACTCGTCGGCGACCGCGTCGTGCACGTAGAACCGGTTGGCCGCGGTGCAGGCCTCGCCGCCGTTGCGCATCTTGGCCAGGAAGGCGCCGTCGATCGCGGCGTCCAGGTCCGCGTCGTCGAAGATCAGGAACGGGGTGTTGCCGCCGAGTTCCATCGAGCAGTTCGTGATGGTCTGCGCGGCGGTCTGCAGCAGCGACCGGCCGACCTCGGTGGACCCGGTGAAGGACAGCTTGCGCACCCGCGGGTCGGCCAGCATCGCGGCGACCAGGGGGCCTGCCTTGACCGTGGTGAGCACGTTGACGACCCCGGCGGGGACGCCCGCCTCGCGCAGGATGCCGGCGACCGCGAACGCGGACAGCGGCGTTTCCTTGGCCGGCTTCAGCACGACGGTGCACCCAGCCGCGAGCGCCGGCCCGATCTTGCGGGTGGCCATGGCCGCCGGGAAGTTCCACGGGGTCACCAGCACGCTGACCCCGACCGGCTGGTGCTGCACCATGATCCGGTTGGCGCCGGCGGGAGCCGTGACCAGCGAGCCGGAGTTCCTGACCGCCTCTTCCGCGTACCAGCGGAAGAACTCGGCGGCGTAGGTGACCTCCGCCCTCGCGTCCCGCAGCGCCTTGCCGTTCTCCACCACCATCAGCCGCGCGAGCGCGTCGGCGCGCTTGGTCATCAGCTCCCACGCCCGGCGCAGGCACTCGCCGCGCTCACGGGGCGGGGTCGCGGCCCAGCGCGGCAGCGCGTCGGACGCGGCGGCCACCGCGTCCAGGGCGTCATCGATGCTCGCGTTCGCGACCTCGGCGACGGGGTCCTCCGTGGCCGGGTCGACGACCGGCAGCACGCCGTCCCGCCCACCGGTCCACTGCCCGCCGATCAGCAGCGCCGTCGGCACCGCCATGCCGGTGATGGCCTCGAGGTCAGCCGTCACGTCAACCTCCCCACGCCGCGCCGCTCCTGGCGACGCCCGCACGTACTTGACACTACCCCGCCCGACTCACCATCTCGCTGCGCAGCCATGCGGCTAGTCCGTGCTGTCCGCTCCCTTCGCCTCGCCCTTCCCCTCGCCTTCGATGGCGGCGGTCCCCTGCTCCTGCTTCCGGCCGCCGATCGCCCCGGTGAGCAGCGTCTCCAGGCGGGCCCCGGTCACCCGCCGGAACATCCGGTGCGCCCGGCCCCGGTCGAGCACAGCGACTTCGAGCTGGGTCGCCGTGATGTCGGAGCGGTCCCCGTTGCCCTGCCCCCCGGACAGCGCCGCGATCGCGACGGCAAACGCCTCTTCCAGCGTCATCCCGTCCCGGTAGGAGTCCTTGAGCGCGGCGGTGACCTGGTCGGCCTGCCCGCCGATCACGACGAACCCGCGCTCGTCGGCCACCGAGCCGTCGAACGTGATCCGGTAGATCTCGTCGTCCTCCTGGGTCTTCCCGACCTCGGCGACCACGATCTCCACCTCGTAGGGCTTGGGGCTGTCGGTGAAGATGGACCCGAGCGCCTGGGCGTAGTAGTTGGCCAGCCCCCGGGCGGTCACGTCCTGCCGGTCGTAGGCGAAGCCGGTCAGGTCCGCGTAGCGGACCCCGGCCTTGCGCAGGGTCTCGAACTCGTTGTACCGGCCCACCGCCGCGAACGCGATCCGGTCGTAGATCTCGCTGAACTTGCGCAGCGCGCGGGACGGGTTCGGCGCGATGAACAGGATGCCGGCGTCGCAGGCGATCACGACGCCGCTGCGGATGCGCGTGATGGCCTTGCGCGCATAGTCCGCCTTGTCCTTCATCGCCTGTTCTGGCGAGACGTAGAACGGCATCGTCACCGCTGGAGGTCCCTTCGGGTGCTGCTGACGTGGTCGCGGGGTTGGCTGGCCTGGCTAGCCCGAGGGCAGCGCGGAAGCACCGTCCTGGGTGCCCGCCTGGCGAAGCGGGGCGGGCGGGCCGTCGGGGTCGGTCATCCTGCCCTGGATGACCGTCTGCGCGTACGCGGCGGCCTGCTCGTCGGTCAGCCGCTGGAAGCCGTCGGCCGTGATCGTCGCGACCACCGGGTAGATGCGCCGGGTCACGTCCGGGCCTCCGGTGGCCGAGTCGTCGTCGGCCGCGTCATAGAGCGCCTGCATGCAGGCGAGCACGGCGTCGTCGACCGACATGCCGTCGGCGTAGAGCTTCTTGAGCGAGCCGCGGGCGAAGACCGAGCCGGAGCCGATCGCGTGGAACCTGTGCTCCTCGTACCTGCCGCCGTCCACGGTGTAGCTGAAGATCCGCCCGATGCCGGTGTCCTCGTCGTAGCCGCAGAACAGCGGCACCGCGACCAGGCCCTGCATGGCCGCGCCGATGTTTCCCCTGACCATGCTGGCCAGGCGGTTGGCCTTGCCGTCAAGGGACAGCGCGTGCCCCTCGAGCTTCTCGTAGTGCTCGAGCTCGACCTGGAACAGCCGGGCGAGCTCGATCCCGATGCCGGCCAGCCCGGCGATGCCGACCGCGGAGAAGTCGTCGCTGCGGAACACCTTGTCGATGTCCCGCTGCGCGATCATGTTGCCGGCCGTCGCCCTGCGGTCGCCGGCCATGACCACGCCGCCGTCGCAAGCGGCGGCGATGATCGTGGTGCCGTGCGTCAGGCCGCGCGTGAACGAGCCCGGCGCCGCCGCGGCGGGCACGGCCGCTGCCGCGCCCGCCGAGCCCGGCAGCAGCTCGGGGGCGGCGGCGGAGAGGAAGTCGGTGAACGATGAGGTCCCTGTGCTCAGGTACGGCCCCAGGAACCCCCGCCCGTAGGAGTCAGCGCCCACGCGGATCCTTCCGTTGTTACCCGTCTGTAGAAGCGACCCTACTGCCGCGGTGGCCGCTGCGAGAACACGGCCTCAGGTCATTGGCCGCCCTTCTGCACGTACGACCGGACGAACTCCTCCGCATTCTCCTCGAGCACCTCGTCGATCTCGTCCAGGATCGCGTCGACGTCGTCGGTGAGCTTGTCCTGCCGCTCCTTGACGTCCTCGGTTGCCTGCGGCGCAGGATCCTGCTCTTCCTCGCTGCGCCGAGGAGCCTGACGCTGCCCACCGGTGTCCTTCGTTGCCATGCCTGAACCTCCGTGATCCGCGGAATCGGCCCGCAGCCTCAACGCTATCCTCGCCCACGCGCGGTCCGCCCAACCCTGCCGGACTGCATTGGTATGGAACCGGGATTTTCGGCTGCCGCCTCTCCCGCCCCGGCCGTCACGGGAGTGCCCGCCCGGCCCCCGGGTACCGCGTCACCGCTCTTTGCCAGCCGCGTCGTCGGCTCGGCGGAACAGGAGGTGAACCGCGGGTGATCGCCATCAAGAGAATCCCCGGCGATCCCCCGGGCGGCGGCCGTGCAGCCGTGCGTGAGGAAGACGGCGACGGCTTCGCTGAGCCCGATGTCCGTCATCGGTCACGGTGGTGGGCACCACGCTGGTGCAGGAGCCACAGCGCGGGCACCACGACCGTGTGCGGGGTGCCGGATAGACGCGTGAAAGGCGGTAAATGACCGGGATCTGGCGCGGGCTGCGGCCGCGGGCTCAGCTCTGCCCGGTGAGCGCCGCGACCAGCTCCCCAGCGGTCTCGCAGCGGTCCAGCAGCTCACCCACGTGCGCCTTGGTGCCGCGCAGCGGTTCCAGGGTCGGCACCCGCTGCAGGGACTCCCGCCCTGGTATGTCAAAGATGACCGAGTCCCACGAGGCCGCGGCCACCGCGTCCGGGTACTTGCGCAGGCACCGGCCGCGGAAATAGGCCCTGGTGTCCTCCGGGGGGTACTCGATGGCCCTGGTCACCTCCTGCTCGCTCACCAGGCGGGTCAGCCGGCCCCTGGCGGTGAGGCGGTTGTACAGCCCCCGTTCCGGCCGGACGTCGGCGTACTGCAGGTCGACGAGCTGCAGCCGGGGGTCGGTCCAGGCCAGCCCGTCCCTCGTGCGGTAGCCCTCCAGCACCTCGAGCTTGGTGACCCAGTCCAGCTCCCGCGAGGCGAGCATGGGATCCTCGCCCAGCCTGGTCAGCACCGACTCCCAGCGGGAGAGCACGTCACTGGTCATATCGTCCACGTCCGTGCCGAACCGGTCTTCGGTGTACTTGCGGGCTAGGTCCAGGTACTCCAGCTGGACCTGCACGGCGGTCATCCGCCTGCCGTCGCGCAGCGCGACCAGGTGCTTGCAGGCCGGGTCGTGGGAGATCGCGCGGAGCTCGGCGACCGGGGACTCGATCGCGAGGTCAGAGCCGAGGAACCGGTCCTCGATCATCGCGAGCACCAGCGCCGTGGTCCCGAGCTTGAGGTAGCTGGAGATCTCGCTCATGTTCGCGTCGCCGATGATCACGTGCAGCCGCCGGTACTTCTCCGGGTCGGCGTGCGGCTCGTCGCGGGTGTTGATGATGGGCCGTTTCAGCGTGGTCTCCAGGCCGACCTCGACCTCGAAGAAGTCGGCACGCTGGCTGATCTGGAAGCCCTCTTCCCTGCCGTCGGCGCCGCGGCCGACCCGGCCGGCCCCGCAGACCACCTGCCGGGACACGAAGAACGGGGTGAGGTGCCGCACGATGTCGGCGAACGGCGTGGCGCGGCTCATCAGGTAGTTCTCGTGGCAGCCGTACGACGCGCCCTTATTGTCGGTGTTGTTCTTGTACAGCTGGATGGCGGAGCCGCTGGGAATGGACCCAGCGCGCGCCGCTGCCTCGGCCATCACCCGCTCGCCCGCCTTGTCCCAGATGACCGCGTCCAGCGGGTTCGTGCACTCGGGCGCCGAGTACTCCGGGTGCGCGTGATCGACGTACAGCCTGGCGCCGTTGGTGAGGATCACGTTGGCGAGGCCCAGGTCCTCGTCGGTCAGCTGCGCGGAATCGGCCGCGTCCCGGGCGAGATCGAACCCCCTGGCGTCGCGCAGCGGGTTCTCCTCCTCGAAGTCCCACCGCGCCCGCCGGGCCCGGGCGGACCTCGCAGCCTGGTAGGCGTTGACGACCTGAGAGGAGGTCACCATCGCGTTCGCGCCCGGCTGGCCGGGCACGGCGATGCCGTACTCGGTCTCCGTGCCCATAACCCGCCGCACGCTCATAGTTCAGAGCCTAGTGCCGACATACCGCCATCGTGCCCAGGCGTGACCGTGGCCGCACATAAGAACCTCTTTCATCCTTCCCAATGCTGCCCACGTCCTGTCAGCGTGACACGTCCGGATGAAAGGGCTCTTCCTGGACGCACGTTCCCGCGGCTACAGGTACTGCCCGGTGTTGGCCACCGTGTCGATGGACCGGCCGGCCTCGGTGCCGTGCTTGCCGGACACCAGGGTCCTGATGTAGACGATCCGCTCGCCCTTCTTCCCGGAGATCCTCGCCCAGTCGTCGGGGTTGGTGGTGTTGGGCAGGTCCTCGTTCTCGCTGAACTCATCGACGCACGCGGCCAGCAGGTGCGCGATCCTGATCCCCTTCTGGCCCGTTTCCAGGTACTCCTTGATCGCCATCTTCTTCGCCCTGGCCACGATGTTCTCGATCATCGCGCCGGAGTTGAAGTCCTTGAAGTACAGGACCTCCTTGTCCCCGTTGGCGTAGGTCACCTCGAGGAACCTGTTCTCCTCGCTCTCGGCGTACATGCGCTCGACGACCCGCTGGATCATGGCGTCCACCGTCGCGGCCGAGGAGTCGCCGTGCTCGGCCATGTCGTCGGGGTGCAGCGGCAGCCCGCCGGTGACGTACTTGGAGAAGATGTCCCTGGCGGCCTCGGCGTCCGGCCGCTCGATCTTGATCTTGACGTCCAGCCGCCCGGGGCGCAGGATCGCCGGGTCGATCATGTCCTCCCGGTTGGACGCGCCGATCACGATCACGTTCTCCAGGCCCTCGACACCGTCGATCTCCGACAGCAGCTGCGGCACGATCGTGTTCTCCACGT
>Ga0335075_10013216_pt1 | contig 12436 bp, 14 predicted proteins | sample Lox_Sample_24_FD_206723 | JGI IMG/M metagenome (GOLD analysis project Ga0335075, IMG submission 206723) | Soil microbial communities from Loxahatchee National Wildlife Refuge, Florida, United States - Lox_Sample_2.4 | ecosystem: Environmental > Terrestrial > Soil > Wetlands | place: USA... | reverse complement strand
TGAGTCAGCACGAATCATGACCGGCGCCGCAATGCCCGCTGGTGCCGACGCTGTGTGCCCCCTTGAGGACGTTCGAACTGACATGGACCGCACATCCATCGTGATCAAGGAGCCGATTCCTCCGGGGACATTCGTGCGATTGACCGGAACCGATGTATCAGCTGGTGCGGAGGTGTTCGAGGCAGGCAAGTACCTTCGATCTGGCCACATCGGAGTGTTGGCCAGCCTCGGAGTACCGAGCGTCCTCGTCTACCCGATCCCAAAGGTGGGGGTGCTGTCAACGGGGGACGAGCTATGGAGGAAAAGTGGCCCTCTTCCGAGGGGCAAGATTCGTGACGCAAACCGGCCGGCTCTCCTTGCGCAACTTCGATCCGATGGCGTCACGCCGATAGATCTCGGAATAGTCGGCGACGATGAGGTTGAGATGGCTTCGAGGCTCCTTGATGCTTGCGATGAATGCGACGCAATCATCACAAGCGGGGGAGTCAGCGTAGGGGACCGCGACCTGCTCAAGGACGTCCTCGCAGCGCTGAGCGGAGACACGATGAAATGGATGCAAGTTGCGATCAAGCCTGCGAAACCTTTGGCCTTTGGAGTCCTCGAGTCGAGTCGCACCCCCGTTTTCGGCCTTCCTGGAAACCCCGTCTCCGCGCTCGTGTCCTACGAGTTGTTTGTGAGGCCGTCGCTTCGTCTGATGGCAGGGTTCACCCTCGTTGATCGACCCCGGTTCACAGCCATCGCTGACTCAGACCTCCTGCGACTGCCGGATGGGAAATTGCACTTCATACGTGTCTTGGCGCGCCAAGCTGCCGGGCAGCTAAGAGTACGAAGCGCCGGTCACCAGGGGTCGCACAACTTGCGCGCGATGGCCCAGTCGAACGCCCTCGCTCTCGTACCCGACGGTCACGGCGTCCGCTCCGGCGAGGTCGTGGACGTGATCCTCTTGGATGTCGAGGACCTGATGCAATCCTGCGAGGCGTGATGGTGAAGTCCCAACTGAATCCCCCAAGCGATGTCGATTCCCGCCACGGAGACTGGCTCGGGGTATCGACAGGTTCTCTACCCGTTGACGCCGCCTGGCGGTGGGCAGTCGTGCCGCGATGCGGCGGCATCGTGTCCTTCTGTGGCACCGTCCGGGACCATTCGCAGGGTCGTCCTGGCGTCACATCCTTGGAGTACGAAGCGTATGAAGAGCACGTCGTTCCGCGACTCGCGCAGGTGGCGGAGACGGCCCGCCAGCGTTGGGAAGAGATCGGCCGCCTTGTCCTGTTGCACCGTGTCGGCCGGCTCGAAGTGGGGGATGTGTCCGTGGTCGTCGTCGTATCCACGCCCCATCGCGCTGAAGCGTTCGCCGCGGCGGAATTCTGCATCGACACGCTGAAAGGTGTGGTTCCTATCTGGAAGCGTGAGTCCTGGCGCGGCGGCTCGGACTGGACATTGTGCTCACAAGACGTGCGAGGCCAAACACGACCAGAATCCGCGAAGGCCGAGCGCGCGCAGTGACCATGTCAGTCCGCGTTGCCGTGTCGGTCCGGGACCACTACTCCCGCTCCGGATCACCTTCCCCGAGCATGCCACTCGAGGGGCCGCTTTTGGACAGATACGGGCGAGTGCATGACGACCTTCGGATCTCGGTCACCGATCGTTGCAACTTGCGCTGCGTCTACTGCATGCCCGAGCAAGGCATGTCATTCCTGCGCCGCGAAGAACTCCTGACGTATGACGAGATCGTCCGCGTGGCGGCGGTGGCAAGAGACTTAGGTGTATCTGAGCTGCGGATCACGGGGGGTGAGCCGCTCCTGCGTAAGCGTTTGCCTGCTCTTGTCGCCCGACTGTCTGCGCTGGGGTTCCACGACCTCGCGATGACGACCAACGCCATGGCATTGGGTCCCGTTGCTGGCAGTTTGGCCGAAGCGGGTCTCGACCGTGTGAATGTGAGCTGCGATTCGCTGCGCCCGGAACGCTTTGCGTCCATTCGCAGACGCGGTGTCCTTGCGACGGTGATGAGCGCGATGGATGCTGCCGAGACGGTGGGGCTAGTCCCGCTGAAGGTGAACGTCGTTCTCATGCGCGACTGGAACGACGACGAGATCCTCGACTTCGCCTCTTTTGCAAGGACGACGGGAAGGACTGTCCGGTTTATCGAGTTCATGCCACTCGATGCTCAGGGGCAGTGGCAACGGACTCGCGTTGTCCCAAGTCGCGAAGTCCTCGAGCGCATCTCAGAGCGTTGGCCGTTGGAGGCGGTGCCAGGCGCAGATCCCCACGCGCCGGTTGAGCGGTACCGGTTCAGCGACGGGCAGGCCGAGGTAGGAGTGATCTCGAGCGTGAGCAGTCCCTTTTGTGGAACATGCAATCGTCTCAGACTCACGGCGGACGGTGCCCTGCGCAACTGCCTGTACGCCAACGACGAGCGGAGTGTCCGGGAGCTCATGAGACGAGGAGGCACCGATGAGGATCTGTCTGTGATGCTGCGGAGAGTCGTGTGGGACAAGCACCCCGGCCATGGTATTAACGAGCCGGGGTTTCTTAGCCCACAACGTTCGATGTCGATGATCGGCGGCTAGTGATGCCGCGCCTTCGGTTGTTTGGTCCGGCGCGGGAGGCAGCGGGTACGACCACCGCCTTCGTAGCCGGCGACTCCGTAGCCCAGGTTGTCGCTGAGGCAAGAAGACGATTTGGTGAGCCGCTGTCGATTGTCATAAGTCGTTCGCGTATCTGGGTGAACGGTGACGAAGCAGATCCGGACACGCCCGTCGATGAAGATGACGAGGTTGCGATCATTCCTCCTGTCTCCGGAGGGTGTGGGTGAGGGACGAACCCCAACGAGACTCGGAAAGCCTCGGAACCTTGACGCACCTCGACGAGCATGGTCACGCTCGAATGGTCGATATCACGTCGAAACCCGTTACCCGGCGTGTCGCGACCGCGAGGTGCAGAGTCGCAACGACGACGGAAGCCATCGTGCTCCTCGAACGATCTCTTGAGGGGGTCGACCCGTTGGAGGCGGCACGGGTCGCCGGTGTCCAGGCTGCCAAGAAGACGTCGTCGTTGATTCCTCTCTGCCACCCGCTGCATCTCGACGACATCGGGCTGGATGTTCAAGTGAATGAGGACAACGTGGAGATTGCCGCGGCGTGCCAGGTCACCGAGCGAACCGGAGTGGAGATGGAAGCTCTCATGGCCTGTGCCGTCGCCGGCCTCAGCGTGGTGAACGTGCTTTTGGAGCTCGACCCAAATGCGTCCGTGGGTGAGCTGACCCTGTGGCACAAGTCGGGCGGGAGATCAGGACAGTGGGTGCGAACACAAGCGGGGAAGATCTCGAGCAGCGGCTGAGCGTGCAGCTGGCAGGTGCAAGAAAATCCCCGAGAGTGTTCTGCATTTGCGAGATTGACAGCGCCGGGCTGCCGCAGCGCGGATCCGAATTGTTACCGTGCCGACATGTCGAGATCACGTGGTGTTCGAGTTGTGGCAGGCATTGCCGGCGTGCTCGTCAGCCTCTTCGGAACCGCCGTGCTGGTCCCGGTTTCGGCAGGTGCTGCCGCATCTGGATCCGGCCCAGTCGATGTCCTGTCTGCCGGCTCGCTACAAACCTTGATGCAAGATCAAGTTGGACCTGCCTTTGCGAAGGCCACCGGGTACACGCTCAACAACACCTCTATGGGTTCCACTGCAATTGCCAACGGGATCAAGGGCGGGACGCTGCAGGGGGACGTGTTCATCAGTGCCTCACCTTCGGTAAACACGTCACTTCAGGGTGCTGCGAACGGAAATTGGGTCTCGTGGTATGCAACCTTCGGCTCGTCGCCGCTGGTACTGGGCTACAACCCGTCAAGTCGCTTTTCCCACTCGCTTCGGACAAAGGCCTGGTACGACGTAGTGGATCAACCAGGCTTCCTGCTGGGCCGTACCGATCCGACTACCGACCCCAAGGGTGTCTTGGCCGTGACGGCGCTTGACGAGGCCTCGAGGGCCCACCACATCGAGGCGCTCAAAAGCCTTGCGTCGTCGACTTCGAACGTGTTTCCGGAGACCTCGCTGGTCGGCGAGCTGCAGGCCGGGCAATTGGATGCGGGGTTCTTCTACGGCGTCGAGGCGGCCGCTGCGCAACTGAAGACCGTGCCGCTAACCGGCACCAAGCTTGCGGGGCTGTACACAATCACGATTCTCAACCGGGCTCTTCACGAGCCGGCAGCCGAATCTTTCGTCACCTTCCTTCTCGGGAGTGAAGGTCGCAAGATCCTCGAGGCGAATGGCATCGTTGCGATTGTCCCGCCCAAGGTCTCCGGTAGCTCTGCTGTGCCGCACGGTCTCGCAAAGTCGCTCTCAAGGTGACGAAGGGGGCGTTACGGAGCCCCCTTCCCTGGCTCGGTGGACTTATCGTCGTCTACCTGGCCGCCCCGCTCGTAGCGTTTGTCTTCCGGTTCGTTGGGGCACCTCGCAGAGGCTTTCATATTCCGGGCCTCTTCCCGTCCCTATTCGTTTCACTCGAAACCGCAACGATCTCGCTGATCCTGATCACCTTGCTGGGCATCCCGTTGGCGTATGTCCTGTCACGATCTTCTGGTCGCTTGGCGGCGTTGGTCGGTCTCGTCGTGATGTTGCCTCTGGCGCTGCCACCCTTGATCAGCGGCATGTTGCTCATTTACATCGTTGGCCCGTACACGTTTCTCGGCCAAGTGTTCGGCGGCCGGCTGACGAATTCGATCGCAGGCATCGTGCTGGCGCAGGTGTTCACGGCCGCGCCCTTCTTCATCGTTGCCGCAAGGTCAGGATTCCACGCTCTCGACGCTGGGACACTCGACATGGCGTCCACCATGGGACATTCGCCGTTCTCGGTGTTCCGCCTCGTGGCGCTTCCCCTTGCGGCACCCGGGATCCGCGCCGGCATGGTGCTGGCGTGGCTGCGCGCGTTCGGCGAGTACGGAGCGGTGGTGGTGCTCGCGTACCACCCATTCACGCTGCCCGTCTATACGTACAACCAGTTCAGCGGCGTTGGCTTGCCTGCCACCCTGGCCCCAACTGCTCTTGCTCTGTTGGTGGCTGGGGTCGTGGTTGGTGTCGGCCGCATGCGGCCTCGTCGTATGACAGTCCGCCGTGCAGTGGTCCCGGCTGCCCAGCAGCCAGGACCCTTTCAGTCGACTCCGGTCACCTTCGAACTTGATTACCGCTTGGGCGAGTTCCATCTTGCTGTGTCCAAGAAGTCGGCCACGAACAAGCTCGGCATTGTGGGTCCTTCGGGGTCCGGGAAGTCGCAGCTGTTGCGGAGTGTCGCCGGCCTTAACGGTCCGGGTGCGGGGTTGGTCTGGTACGGGGCGGAGCCGATGGAGCAGCGAGCGGTACAGAAGCGTCCGGTCGGCTACGTCGCCCAAGGCTTTTCCCTCTATCCCCATCTCACAGTCTGGCAACAGCTGCTATTCGGCAAGGGTTCCACGCCTGGAACGGCCTCGTATTTTCTGGAGCGGCTGCATCTCCGCGGGCTGGAGGATCGCTACCCAGATCAGCTTTCTGGAGGTCAGCGTCAGCGAGTCGCTCTGGCGCAAGCGTTGTGCCAAAGGCCAGGGCTGCTACTCCTCGACGAACCCTTTTCGGCGCTCGACGCGCCCGTCAGGCTCCAGCTGCAACGCGAGCTTCGCCGGCTCCAACAGGAGATCGGTTTGGCGACGGTCTTGGTGACGCACGACCCGGAGGAGGCGGCGTTCTTAGCGGACGAGGTGATCGTCATCTCGGAGGGACGTGTGCTGCAGTCGGGATCGACGAAAGACCTCTACCGCCGCCCGAGTTCGCCGCAAGTCGCCGAACTCCTCGGGATCGCCAACCTCAATTCCGCGATAGTCGAATGCAACGGACAGATCGATTCAGGAGGCGTCAGGATTGCGGCCGCGACACAAGACCTTGAGCCGGGGACGCCCGTATTGTGGAGCGTACGACCCGAGCAGGTCGTGCTTCTCGAGAGGGGCGGACTCCTCGGTACGGTCGCCGATGTTGCGGACGTGGGAACCGCGGTCAACCTTTTCGTGTCTCTCTCGCCCAGCCTCGAACTTCATGTCCGCACAACGGAGCAGAAGGATTTCGCGGTGGGCCAGCATTGCCATGTCGAGCTGCAACGCGAAGCAATCAGTCTCTGGCGACGCGACCGCTCTGTCGCGAACGCTACAAATTGAGAACGCTTACGCCCGCACGATCAGGATTTATCGATAGTTTCGATCCCAACGTTGGTGGCCTTGACCACAGCTTTGGCCATCATCCCTGGTTGGAGCTCCAGCTCGTCAGCGGCCTCCCGCGTGATGAGCGCGACGAAGCGATGCGGGCCTGACTGCACTTCCACAAGTGCGGCGACTCCGTCCTTCCGGACCCGGGTAATGATTCCCCGAAAGCTGTTCCGCGCAGATTGCCGAGGAGGCCGGTCCCGTGCCTCTTCGTCAGCCAGCTCAACAGCAAGTCGAGCCAAGTCCGTTCCGTCGACGTAACGACTTCCGCCCGGCATCCGAGTCACTTTGAGACGTCCAGCGTCGGCCCATCGACGAACGGTGTCGGTGCTGACTCCGAGCAGCTGCGCTGCTTGGCCGATCCTGTACAACAGAGCTTCCGATGCAGGTGCTTCGTCGATCATTTTCTGATTGCCACGCACCTTGGGCAAACAAATGTCATACAAACCACCGGCGATCAGTTCAGCTGAGGGACCTGAAGAAGGGACTTCCGATGCATGAAACGGTGCTCCCGGTCGCGGGCATCCGCAATCCCTAAGTGGGTAGCGGATGGGGTAGTTACCGGAAGCGGGCGCGCCCGCAGCCGCGGCGACGCATGATGTCGCGTCGCTTTTCCGGGCCTGGGGCAACGCCCGTCGAGGACGACAGGGCCTGGGCTACCGTGGGGCAGTGGTGCGCACCCGGGATGAGGCGGCCCGACGACGAGTTCTTGACGCCGCACGCGAGCTTGTCTACGAGTTCGGGCCAAGGGCCGTGACCGTCAACGACATTGCCCTGGCGGCCAACGTGGGCCGGCAGACCATCTACAGGTGGTGGCCCTCGAAGTCAGCGGTCATCATGGATGCCCTAATTGAGATGACTGATCCTGCTCCCGCGGAGTTGCCTGATGTCACCTATGACGCGATTCGTTTGCAGATGCGCCGAGTGGCGAAAATGTTCGCCTCGAGGAACGGTGAGCTCATCAGAGAGCTGGTGGCAGACTCCCAGGGCGACCCAGCCCTCGCAAAGGAATTCCGAACACGATTCTTTGCGCATCGGCGAGCCCGAGGCGCCGCGACGCTCAAGCGAGGAGTGACCACTGGAGAGTTGCGAGCTGATCTCAACGTGGAGAATGCTCTCGATCTTCTGTACGGGCCGCTCTGGCTCCGGCTTCTCATAGGCCATCGGCCGGTGAACCAGGCCATCGCCGATGACATTCTCGACTTGGTCTGGCCCGGCCTGTCGGGCGCGGGGCCACATCTTGGACGCGCGAACGGCGCGCAAACGAGCCGACCCAAGACCCCCAAGGCATCACGACGGATGCAGACTCCGTGAGTCGCTTCATCGTCAGCAGTGCCTCAGGGTCCAACGGCGAAGGCTACGGCTCCGTACTCAGCTTCAGTTCGGATGGTCAGTTGCTCGGGTCGTTCAGCGAGGACGAACGGATCTCTGACCCTCGCGGCATGAGCATCGGCCCGGAGAACGGGCTCGCCTATATAAACAGCGGTCCGGATCGCGTCCTCGCATTCAACCAGGACGGAGTTGTCGTGCACGATTCCGGCAACATCTCAGGGCTCGATCCAGGTGGCGGTGTCTTTGCCCCGGACGGCCGCTTTTGCGTGACGTTGCGACGAAGGGGAACAGTCTTCGCCTTCTCACCGAGCCTAGATCGCGGCACCGTTCTGCTTCCCGACAATTCTGTGCCGTTCCCGCGAGGCTTCGGCTTCGGGTCCGATAGCAGAATCTTCCTGAGCTCCGGGATTGGACCTTCGGGCGAGGGCGACAACTCGATCGCGGTATTCGCTGGCGCTGGCGAACAAGTCGTGCCTCGGCTGGTCGATGATCCCAAGCTGAGTCCTCTCGATCTGACTGTTTCGCCTGGCGGGAATCTGGTGGTCAACAGCGAGTGGCCCTTTGGCGCTCCGAATGCACAGGTGAGCGTGCGTGAGTACGACTCATCGACCGGTGAGCTCCTTCGCGTCCTCACCCCTGACCCTCGCATCGGTTTCGCTCGGCCCCGCGGCTTGCGGTTGTCAATCGACGATGATCGCCTCTACTGCGTTGGCAAGGACCATGTAGTGGCGTACGAGTACTCGAGCGGAAAGTTTCTCGGAGTTCGTGCGGAGCTCTCGGGACTCAACGGACAGGCGGTGGCTGTGTTGCCGAATTAGGACGTCACGAGCGCGGCTCTGGACCCACAACGTGCTCAGAGGCTACGAATACTGCTGAATCAGGCGGTTCGCAATGACGTCGAGATCCTCGCCGATGTAGGTCGGTTGAGGGCCCACATCGAGAGGTTCATTACCTGTCCTTAAAATTAGGCCTGCCTGCCATCCCGCGGATTGAGCGCCGATTGTGTCCCAGACATGGCATGCGACAAGACAGAGGTCCTGCGGGTCGACACCCAACTCTCCAGCAACGTGGTGGTATGCCTCCTGGGCGGGCTTGTGCCGTTTGACGGATTCGTCAACGCTGAAGCGACGTTCGAAGACGTCGATCACCCCTGCCTTTTCCAGCTGGTGGCCCGCGACGCCCAGTGTGTTGTCGGTGAGCGTGAAGAGACGGAAGCCGTTGTCGCGAAGATGGCGAAGCGCTCCTGGGACTTCGGGGTGCGGCGGCATCGACGCGAACCGATCGGTCAGTTCCGCTGCGTCGGCGTCAGCAATTGCGAACCCCCTGGTGGCGCCGAACATGCGCAACACGGCTGCCCCGATGTCTGTGAACGGAACGTAGACACCGGCCAGCGTCAGAGCTTCGGAGTACATGATCAAGTCGGCGAACCACAGGCGCAGTGCCGCAGGGTCACCGAAGATGCGGTCAAAGAACGGTCGAATCGCCTCGAGGTCGAGAAGCGTCTCGTTCACGTCGAAAAGAATCAGGGGTTTGCTTGGCATAGCAGCTCCTAAGTCTCAGGGTTGTAGACCACCGAGGGTCGGGTCCGTCCTCGAGGCCTCCCGACCACGGTGCGCTTCGCTGGGGTGGGTTGGCATCCCCCGCCCGTTAGCGCCCCGGGTAGTTTCTGAATTGGGCGCCTTCGCAACGTGCTGTGGGGCGTGCATGAGCCGTCGCCGGAGGTGCCAATGGGGAGGCGGCCGGAAACCTGGCGATCCGGCCAGAACGGGGATTGGTGGAGATCGCCCTCTCGGCACCATGCGCGTTCACGATCGGACGAGTGCTGCTCTTACCCCAGAGACGTCACTCTGAGGATGGAAGGGGGACTACCCATCCCCCTACTCAGATGGGGATGCCGCTTTTCTCACTTATGCCGCAAACTGGGACGGAGTCTTGCCGGCCACTGAGGCCAAATCGTGGCCAGTCAAGGAGGCCATCACATGAGCGCTGTCCACCACCGTTTTGCGACGGTCGACGGGCACTCGCTGTTTTACCGCGAGGCGGGCCCCCCCGATGCTCCCGCGGTGGTTCTGTTGCACGGATTTCCAACCAGTTCGTTCATGTTCCGGTTCCTGATCCCACGTCTTGCCGGCCACTATCACGTCCTTGCCCCGGATTACCTCGGCTTCGGCCTGTCCGACACGCCCTCCGTCGAGCAGTTCGACTACAGCTTCGACGCGTTGGCAAGCTTGACCTGGAAGCTCTTGGCTCAACTCGGCCTTCGTCGATTTGCGATCTACGTGCAGGACTACGGCGCACCGGTGGGTTGGCGCCTCGCTCTGAATCATCCCGAAGCTCTTCTTGCGATTGTCACTCAGAACGGGAACGGCTATGAGGCCGGGTTCGAGCAGGTCTTCTGGAAGCCTGTTCGCCAGCACTGGGCCGACCCGAGCGAGGACACCGAAACTCAGCTTCGCCAGGCCATGAGCCTCGATGGAATCAAGTGGCAGTACACCGCAGGAGTACCTGATCCGAGCGTGGTGAGTCCGGACACGTGGCACCACGACTTTGCCATGGTGTCTCGTCCAGGGAACGACCTCATTCAGCTGAAGCTCCTTGCCGATTACGCCTCGAACCCTCCGATGTACCCGGCGCTGCACACCTTCCTGCGGGAGAGCGAAGTGCCCGTCTTAGCGGTGTGGGGTCAGAACGATCCGATCTTTGGACCGGCAGGTGCCGCAGCATTTCGCGACGACTCGCCAGGCGCTGAGATCCATCTCCTTGAAGGAGGCCACTTTCTCCTAGAGAGCCAACTGGAGGCCACGGCGAGGTTCGTCGGTGGCTTCTTGGACAGGACGCTCCGATGACGCAGCCGCTCGACCCGAGCTCTTCGGAGCATGGGTCACGGTTCACCATGCAAACGCCGAAATAACGAGGGAGGACGAATGACGACCGGACTGGTGAAACTTAGAGAAGACGTCACTCATGCGGACGTTGTGAGAGCCATCAAGGAGTACGACAAGCTCGGCCCCAAACCCTTCTTCACCAAGCATGGCTTCGGCGAATCGAGGTCGTACGAGCTCATCTGGGAGCGACGCTCCTATCCGCATAAGGCAATCCTCGGTGCCGCGTATGAACTGGCAACGGGCCACCGCCTGGCCTCGGGAGACTTTGAGGGAGGGAAGGTCGGGGCGGTCGCAGTGCTCACTGATCTGGGATTCACCGTCCGGGAGAAGAAATAGATCTGGACTCCTTGGGGCCTGCTGTCTGTCCGGTGTCGAGTCGCGTGACAACGAGTGAATGGACCGCCATTGCGGCTTCTCGTTGACGCAAGAGACGCCTGGTCGTGAACGTTCGCAGTGACCATGACGAAAGTGTGAGGACCCGATCGGAGCATGAGATCACTCGCATTTCGTGCGACCTCGCTCTTGCGCCCTTGCGACTCCATGTTGCGTGGCACACCGGCCTCCTCACTGCAGATGCTGCGATGCAGCAAGTGGGTCGATCAATCGCATCGGCCCTGGTCCAGCCGCAGTCCTCTGAAAATAGGAGCCGCCCAAGATGAGCACTGAAGGACGACCAGGCCACCTTTACGTCCAGACGAGTGACACGCGAAATGCAGTAATCCATTTTGAGCGCGCCGCGGACGGGACGCTCGGTGAGGCGGAGACTGTGGCAACTGGCGGCGCTGGCTCTGGCGCGTTCAACTACAGGGCCACCCCAGCGGGCCTTGTGGTCGAGGGCGCAAATAGTGTCCTCATGACACCTGATCAGCGACTTCTGTTCGCGGTCAATGCAGGGGACAACTCAATATCGAGCTTCGACGTCAACAAGGACGGCAACCTCACGCTGCTGGATGTCAAACGAACAGGAAATGCCGTCTCCGGCAAGAGTGGCACAGCGAAGTCGTTGGAGTACGCATCGGCGAGCCGGACTCTCTATGTGCTGCATACGTTCGGACCCGATCAGATCAGGCTGCTATCGGTGGATGAGGACGGGCTCCTTCAGCTTCGGCCCGAGCGGTATTCAGCGGTGCCACCAGACAAACCTGCTCGTATAACGACCATGCTTACCGTTTCACCGGATCAAAAATATTTGTTGGTGGGCTGCTCGGTCGACGAGCCGCCAGCAGCGAATCCTGACGGCAGCCCCATTGTTTGGGTGTCGAAAAACGGCGAGCCACACTCCATTTTCGCCAACGCGCCCGACCCCGATGGTCTCGCCGTATTTCCAATAGACGCGTTGGGCGTACTCGGCGATCCCACGTTTCAAGATGCCGGGGCGAGTTCACCATGGTGCCCACTTTTCCTGCATCAGCGACCCACAGAGTTCGTCATCGGATACGCAACCGCCGACGGGCTGGCCCTTGCGGGTCTGGGCGTGGACGGCCGCGTCTCCACGGGTCCTGTGGTGCGCGCCGACACGGGTATCGGAAGGCCGTCGGAATTGTGCTGGATGGCCATTACGCCGGACGACGGCCTTGTGTTCGCCACGATGACCGGATACGGCTACGTCACGAGCTGGCGCCTCCAGGGCAACGTCCTTTCCGTCGCCAAAGATCCGGCGTGCCCCAAGCCAGCCGGCGACGGTACGTTCAGAGGCTTGGGAGGGATCGTTGGAACGAGTCCCAGCGACATGTGGATGTCGCCTGACGGCGCCTACCTGTACCAGATCTACCCCAATGCATCGAAACTCATCGGGTACGCGATCCGACCCGATGGATGGCTCGATGAGATCACGTGCGCCGCGATTCCCTACAACACCACCCAGGGACTCGCCGGCATCTGATCCAACCGAAGAAGAGCTCTTGCACCGTCTTTCAGGGGCGGGCCAGGAAACACTGAGCGCCCCGGGCAGTGACTGAGTTCAGGACATCGGAGACCGCCTGAGCCCAGGCATGTGTCAAGACATAGGAG
>Ga0335075_10013214_pt1 | contig 12437 bp, 10 predicted proteins | sample Lox_Sample_24_FD_206723 | JGI IMG/M metagenome (GOLD analysis project Ga0335075, IMG submission 206723) | Soil microbial communities from Loxahatchee National Wildlife Refuge, Florida, United States - Lox_Sample_2.4 | ecosystem: Environmental > Terrestrial > Soil > Wetlands | place: USA... | reverse complement strand
CCACGCCGATCTGCGCCGGCGGGACGAGCCGCGCGATCACGATCGTGCCGATCAGCTGCGTCCCCCTGCTCAACGCGAACGACACGACCGTCCACGGCACCCCCCGCAGCGCCTGCGTGCCGACGGAGCCCTCCGCCGGCAGCTCCGGCTCGCCCGCCGGGTTGACCGGCTCAAGCGGATTCGCGGGGCGGGCGTCCGGCGCGGATTCGGCTGGCCCGCCTGGCTGAATCACACCAGGGCATGCTAGCCCCCGCGGCTAGGATCGCCGCGGTGACCCGCGTCCTGCTCGTCCATCAGCCGATCGACGGCGGCGTAGCGCGGCACCTCGGCGATCTGGCGGCGGGGCTGGCGCAGGCGGGTCACGAGGTCGTGCTGTGCGGGCCGGCGCTCCCGTCGGGCGCGCCGGCGTCGCTGCGGCGGGAGCGCTGCGAGCTGGGGCGGGCGATCGACCCCCGCGCGGACGCACGCGCGCTGGCGCAGCTCGTCGCGATCGTGCGCCGCGTGCGGCCCGCGCTCGTGCACGCGCACAGCTCGAAGGCGGGCGCGCTCGCCCGGCTCGCGAGGTTGGCGACACCGCGCACCCCGCTGCTGTACACGCCGCACGGCTATGCCTTCTACGGGCACTTCGACAGCAGTCGCCAGCGCTTGGCGTATCGCGAGATCGAGCGCGCGCTCGCCCCGCTGGCGAGCCGCGTGCTGTGCGTGTGCGAGGCGGAGGGGCGCCTGGCGCGGACCGTGGGTCCTTCGGCGCGCGTGCGCGTCGTGCACAACGGCATCGAGCCGCAGGGCGAGGGCCCGGTGGACGAGCGCATGGCGCAGCTCGCGCGCACCGGCCCCGTCCTGTGCGCGCTCACGCTGCTGCGGCCGGGCAAGGGCCTGGAGACGCTGATCGACGCGATGCCCGCGGTGCGCGCGCGCCACCCGCGCGCGCAGCTGGCGATCTGGGGCGAGGGGCCGGAGCTGCCCGCGCTGCGCGCACGCGCGGCCAGCCGGGGGGTCGGCGAGGCGGTTCACTTCCTCGGCCACACCCAGGACCCGGCGGCGGTGCTGCGCGGCGCTGAGATCTTCGTCCACCCCTCGTGGGCGGAGTCCTTTCCGTACGTCATCCTTGAAGCGATGTCAGCACGGGCTCCGATCGTCGCCAGCGAGGTGGGCGGCATCGCGGAGGCGCTCGTCGACGGGGTGAGCGGCGTGCTGGTGCCATCCGCGGACGCGGGGGCGCTCGCACAAGCGCTCGCGGGGCTGCTCGAGGACCGTGCGCGAAGGACGCGCCTGGGGCACAGCGCCCGCGCGCGCGTGGAGCAGATGTTCACCCGTGAGCGCATGATCGCGGGCGTCCTCGGAGTTTACGACGAGGCGCTCTCCTAGACTGTGGGTGCCATGCCGCTCCGGGAGCTTGCCGTGCTCGTCTGGAAACGCCGCGTCGTCGTGGCGGTGGTGTTCGCGCTGTGCGTGCTCGCGGCCGCGATCTACGCGTACTCGCAGCCCAAGCGCTACGAATCGACGGTGACGATCGCGTTCACGCCGAACCCCGCCCAGGGCCAGTTCATCCCCTCGGAAAACCTCTCGGCGCTGCTGTCGACCTACGCGGCGGTCGCCAAGTCCGATCAGAACCGCGCCGCCGCCGCCGCGATCCTGGGCCACCCGGTGACGGGCACGATCAGCACCTCGACCAGCGCCGGCAGCGGCATCCTCGAACTGATCGACGAAGACACCCATCCCGAGCGCGCCGCCAAGACCGTGACGGCGATCGCGGAAGCGTTCGTGCACTCGATCGCGACCAACACGCTGATCGTGCCGACGATCGTCAACCCGGCGGTCGCCTCCCACACCCCCGTCCAGCCGCGGCCGGGGCTGATCATCTCCGTCGCCGCCGTGCTGGGCCTGATCGCCGGCGTGATGCTGGGGCTGGTGCTCGAGCACCTGCGTCCGACCGCGGAGACCTCCACCGAGCTGACCGAGCTGACCGGCCTGCCGGTGATCGGGCGATTCGCCCGCGAGCGCGCGCTGACGGGGGGCGCCTCGCTGGTGTGGGGCTCGGAGCGCATGTACCAGGCGCAGGAGGCCTATCGCACGCTGCGAACCAACGTGGAGCTGCTTTTCGAGGAGCAGCCGACGGTCATCCAGATAACCAGCGCGGGCGCCAGCCAGGGCAAGTCGACGGTGGTGGCGAACCTCGCGATCGCGCTGGGCCAGCTCGACATCGCGACGACGATCGTGGATGCCGACCTGCGCAAACCGCGCCAGCACGAGATCTTCGAGCTGGGCAACGAGGTGGGGCTGTCGACGGCGATGCTGCTGCCCAAGGGCGAGATCGCGCCGCAGGCGACGTCGTTCGAGAACGTGAGCGTGCTGACCAGCGGCCCGATCGCCTCCAACGCGCCGGAGATGCTCGCGCTGCGCTTCCGCACGATCATGGTCGAGCTAAAGCAGCGCGGCGGCGTGGTGCTCGTCGACTCGGCGCCGGTGCTGCCGGTCAGCGACTCGCGCCTGATCGCACGCCACGCCGACGCGGTCGTGTTCGTGATCGCGGCCGGGCGCACGCGCACCTCCGCTATCTCCAGCTCGCTGGAGAAGCTTCGCTTCGCCCACGCCAACGTGATCGGCCTGGTGCTCAACTTCGCCGACCGCGACGGCGACGCCAGCGAAAGCTACAGCTACGGCTATGGCTACGGCTACGAGGGCGGCCCGCAGTCCACGCAGCCGCTGCCGACCGTCTGAGGCGATGAGCCTGGCAGCCCTGCGGCGCGATCCGCCGTCGATCGCGCTGGCGGCGCTGGTCGGTGCGGCGATGGGTCTGATCGTCGGACGGCTGCCGCTGGCCGGGGTGGCGATCGTGCTGGCGGCGGCGGGGGCGGTGTTCGTGCTGATGCGCCCGGACCTCGTGCTGCTCGTGATGATCGCCGCGCTGCCGTGGGAGAACAAGCTGCACTACCCGAGCGCGTCGCTGTCGACGGTCAAGGGCATAGGCGCGCTCGTGATGTTCGCGTACCTGGTGCGCCTGCTCAGCAACCGCAGGACGACCGTGCACCTGCCGGCGTTGATGGCGGTGGTGAGCGCGCTGGCGATCTGGATCGGGCTCTCGCTGGTGGTCTCGGCCGACCCCTCCGAAGGCATGGAAAAGCTGCTGCGGTGGGGGCTGTTCTTCAGCTTCTTCTTCCTGGTGGTCCAGCTCGTCGACGGCCGCCGCGAGATCCGTCGGGCGCTGCGCTGGTTCACGTGCTCGGTCGCGGCGGCGGCGGTGTACGCGCTGTGGCTGTTCCTCGTGGCGCACAGCGGCTACCGCGTGGCGGGGCCGCTCGAAGACCCCAACGACTTCGCGTACCTGCTGGCGTGCACGTTGCCGCTGACCGCGTACCTGATAGGCGCCGACAGGCGCAGGCGCGTGCTGTGGGCGGCGTGCTTCGTGGTGATCGCGGCGGCGATGCTGGCGACGTTCTCGCGCGGCGCGCTGGTGGGCATCGGCGCGCTGCTGCTGTGGGGCGTGCTCACGCGGCGAATCCCGACGTGGGCGCTCGCCACGGGCCTCGTCACGGCGGCGATCGTGGCGGGGCTCGCCTTCACGATCTGGCGACCGCTGCTCGACACCGCGCTGCAACAGAAGTCGCACATCGCGCAGGGCAACATCGAATCGCGCCAGTCGCTGTGGTCGGCCGCGATCAAACTCAGCGAGCGCCGGCCGCTGACGGGCGTGGGCCCGGGGCGCTTCCCGAAGGAAGCCCGCCCGCTGCTGCGCAACAACCCGATCGAACTGGAAAAACCCGTAACGCACAACACCTACCTGGAGATCCTCGCCGAGAACGGCATCCCGGCGCTGCTGCTGTTCATCGCCTATCTGGCGGGCACGTGGCTGCTGCTGAGGCGTGCGCTGGCGCGGGCGCTGAGACGCGAGGACGCCGACGGCCGGCGCCTGGCGACGGCGCTGCAGGCGTCGGTGGTGATCGCGATCGTCGCGGCGACGTTCCTGAGCGAGGAGCTGACCTCGCCGTTCTGGCTGCTCGGCGGCCTCGCGGTGGTGCTCGCGCGCGAGGGCTCACGCGCGTCCTCCGCGGGCCGCCCCGCGGAGGCGGCGCGCTCGGGCTCGCGCGCAGGCTCGGGGCGCGCGCAAGCCCGCGCCCTCGCCGTGCATACATGAAGGTCGTCATCGTCACGTCGATCGAGCGCGGCGGCCCGATCGAGCAGTCGCTGCTGCTCGCGCGCGGGCTGGCTCGCATGGGCGCGTCGGTGCTGGTGACGTGCGCCAACGAGGAGCTGGCGGAGCGCTTCGGGCGCGACGGCGTGCGCGCGCTGGTCGCGCCGCTCGCCCACCAGGCCGACGCGGCGGGCGCGGCGCGCGTGTGGCGCCTCGCGCGAGGAGCCGACGTCGTGCACGCCCACGACCGCCGCGCGGGGCTGTGGGTGCGGATCGGCCCGCGCCCGCGAAAAGGCGGCCTGCGTGTGTACACCGCGCACGGCATCCCCGGGCCCTACCTGCCCGCGCCGGTCGGCCCGCCGCGCCCCGGCCTGCGGGCGACCGTGCTCTACCGCGGGCTGGACGCGGGACTGTGCGCCCGCGTGGACGCGGTGGTGGTGCCCTCGCGCGCCGTCGCCGAGGACCTGCGCAGGCGGCTGGGCTATCCGGCGCACAAGCTGCACGTGATCGCCAACGGCATCGAGTTCCCGCCGCCGCAGGGGGCGGGGGGCGGAGAGCTGATCGGCACGCTGTCGGTGCTGGAGCCCTTCAAGGGCGTGGACGTGTTCCTGCGCGCGGTCGCGCTGCTGGCTGCGCGCCACCCCGAGTGGCGCTTTGCCACGTTCGGCGCGGGCTCGGACGAGGCGCGCCTGCGGGAGCTGGCTCGCGAGCTGGGGATCGACGCGCGCGTTGAGCGCCCCGGGTTCGTGCCGGGCGCGCAGGCGCTCGAGCGCCTGCGCGTGTACGTGCTGGCCTCCTACTGGGAGAACGCGCCGATGGCGCTGCTGGAGGCGATGGCGGCGGGCGTGCCGGTGGTCGCGACGGCGGTGGACGGCGTGCCGGAGATCGTCGACGAGAGCGTGGCGCAGCTCGTGCCCGCGGGCGATCCCGCTGCGCTGGCGGCAGCGATCGAGCGTGTGTGCGCAGACCACGCGCTGCGCGAGCGTTTGGTGCGCGCGGCGCGAGCGCGCGTGCAGGAGCGCTTCACCGCGCAGCGCAACGCCACGCTCACCTACGAGCTGTACGAGCGCCTGCTGGCCGCGCGATGAAGGTCCTGCTGACGATCGCCTCGATGCACAGCGGCGGCGCCGAGCGCGTGGTGACGACGCTCGCGGGCGGCCTGGCGGCGCGCGGGTTCGACGTCGCGCTCGCCGCTCCGCACGGACCGGGCGACGAGGAGCTGCACGACGTGCGCCACGAGCGCTTCGTGCTCGAGCCCCACGCGCGCGGGGCTCACGGCGCGGCGCGCCTGGCGCTGGCGCTGGCCGGCGCCGTGCGTCGCTCCGGCGCGGAGGTCGTGCACGCGCACAACGTCAGGTACGCGGCGGGCGCGCGAGCGGCTTGCTCGCTGGCGCGGCCGCTGCGCCGCCCGCGGCTGCTGGCGAGCTTCCACGGCGTGCTGCCCGCGGAGTACCCGCGCGCGGCTCGCGTGCTGCGCACCTGCGACCACGTGGCGTGCGTGTCCGCTGACCTGCTTGAGCGGATCGTCGCGGCGGGCGTTCCAGCCGCGCGGGCGAGCGTGGTTCGCAACGCCGTGGCGCTGCCCGTGCCGCTGACGGACGCGCGCCGCGAGCAGCTCGATCGCGAGCTCGCGACGGCCGGCGCGCAGGTGGTGGCGATCGTCGGCCGGCTCGTGCCGCAGAAGGCGCACGAGCGCTTCGTGGTGGCGGCGCGGCGCGTCGCCGACGAGCTGCCCTCGACCAGGTTTTTGATCGTCGGCGAAGGCCCGCGCATGCGGGAGATCCAGGAACGGGTGGACGCGGCGGGGCTGGGCGCGCAGGTGCAGCTGACGGGCCAGCGCGCGGATGCGCGCGAGATCATCGCGCGCGCGCAGGTGCTGGTGTTCTCCTCCGAGTGGGAGGGATTGTCGATCGCGGCGCTGGAGGCGCTCGCGGCGGGCACGCCGGTGCTGTCCACCGACGTTCACGGCATGCGCGAGCTGCTCGCGGGCGGCGCGGGCGCGGTGGTGGCGCTCGACGACGGGCGAGCGCTCGGCGAGCGGCTGCTGGCGCTCTTGCGCGACGAGCAGGGCCGTGCGGCTATGGGCGAGGCGGGACGCGAGTTGATCGCCCGCGAGTACTCGCTCGAGCGGATGATCGACGCGTACGCCGCGCTCTACGAGCGGCTCGCCGGCGCCGGCTGAGGCCGCGGCCGTGCCGCCGGGGTTCGCCGCCGCGCGGGCCGGGCGCCGGGAACGGCGAGCGCGCGATCGGCGTGCTCACGCCCGAACCGCCGGGTTCTTCGCCCTGGCTCACCGAGCCTTCCTGTGACGGTGTGCCTTCCTGCGACGCCGAGCCTTCGTGCGACGGCGCGCCCGCTTCGGGTGACGAGCCGCCCTGCGAAGGCGCGCCGCCCGAGCCGGATTCCTGCGCTTCGCGCTGCGACCCCGGCGCCGGTTCGCTCCAGATTTTTTTTTCCTCGCCGCTCGAGGTGAGGATCAGCGCGGTGTGGGCGGCGAGCGTGGCATGCGTGACTTCGCTGAGACCGTCGCCGCTATAGGCCCCGCCGAGGCTGACGCTGACGGGGCCGGTGGTGGGGTTGACGACGACGACGCCGTCTGAGAACGGCCGCTTCCACGCGCCCCCCGGCGCTTCGCTAGCGCTGGCAGTGGGTTCTCCGACAGACGCTTCGTATTCCCCGGACCAGGTTTCGCTGTCGTATCCGTCGCCCGCGAGGAACGCGCTGTTGCCGTCGGCGGCGAGCAGCAGCGACGCCCAGCCGTAGCGGACGGCCTGGCTGTCGCTCGGTTCGGCCTGGGTGACGGCGAGGAAGCGCTTGCCGAGCGCTTCGGTCGTGCGCACCTCTTCGACCTGCGAGCGCCAGCCGGCGGGGTCGCGGTAGCCTTCGCCGGGCACGGTCGACCACTTGACGAACATCTCGTCCGCGCCGCCGCTGACGAACTGCAGCCATTCCTTGATCACTTCGGGGTATTCGCTCCACGCGCCCATGTTGGGGATCGCGAGCTTGCCGGCGGCCTGGATCCTGGGACCGGCGTAGGCGAGCATCGAGCGCACGGCCGCCTGGTAGGCCGCGTCGGTCGGGTACTTGGCGATGCGCGAGGCGGGGTACACGTGGAACTTGGCGGTGGCGTTGGTGTCGTCCATCATCACGCCGTCCCATGGCCCGCTGCGCAGCAGGCGCAGGACGTTGGCGGTCCACTGCTGCTGGTAGCCGGGATTGCCGACGTCGGCCATCCACAGCCACGAGTAGCCTTCCTCGGCGATGCGCGCGCCGTCGGCTTCCTGCAGGAACCATTCCGGGTGGGCGGTGTTCGCTTCGGTGTAGCCCACGCCGCTGGAGTCGAGGCCTCCTGGCCCGGAGCCCTGGGCCATCGCGGAGAGGTTCTGGTAGGCGAGGACCATGAGGTCGGGGTTGGCCGCCTTCAGTTCGCGTGCGCGTTCGCCTTCCCATGCCTGCAGCACCACGTAGGAGTTGCGCTGCGCGGTCTGCGCGGGGTTGGCGATGGTGGCGGGCGTGTCGAGGATCGTGGCGAAGTGCCCGGCCACCGCCGCGGCGCTGTCGGCCGGCGCCATCAACGCGCAACCGATAGCGATCGCTGCCACTGCCGCCGAGCTGCGCCATCCCATCTGCTTGCCTGCCTTTCGGTAGCCCGGCTGACCCGCTGCGCGTCACTGGCGTGAGCGAGGGGTCCCGCGGCTTTGCGTCCCCGCCTTGCGACGGGTTTGCCGTTGTCGTCGTCAGGCGCACACGGATGGCGCCCTTGCTTTCGAGGGTCCTGCGAGGTTCCTATCGGCGCGCGCGCGCGGCGACTTTAGTCTCAGGTGGTGCGGACGATCAGCACCGAGCACGGCGCGTGGTGCGAGACCTTGTTCGGCACGGAGCCCAGCAGGAAGCGTTTGGCGCCGGTCATGCCCTTGTTGCCGACGATGATCAGATCGGCCTCGCGCTCCTCGGCGACGTCGAGGATCGCGTCCGCGGGGTCGCCCTGGCGCGCGTAGGTGCCGACCTCGACGCCCGCTTCGCGAGCGATCGCCGCCGCCGACTCGAGCGTGGCATCGACGTCCTCACGCGGGTGGATCGCCCACTGCAGGTCCTCGGGGGTGTCGCGGCGTTCCTCCCTGAGGCGGTGCACCGGCACCGGCTCGTAGGCGCTCACCAGCTCGAGCCGCGCGCCCAGGGCGACGGCGAGATCGACCGCCTGGCGCACGGCCTGGGTCGCCGTATCGGAGCCGTCGGTCCCAACTGCGATCGATTTGAACATTGCCGTGGACTCTCCCTTGCGAGGTTGGAGCCGCGCGCGCGGGGCGCTCAGGCCGCGGCTCGATGATATACGCGGTCGCTAACGTGCAGCGCATTTGATCGACCTGCACTGCCATGTGCTGCCCGGCATCGACGACGGCCCTGCGACGCTCGAGGGCTCGCTCGCGCTGGCACGCGCGGCGCAGAGGTCGGGGACGCGGACGCTGGTTGCGACGCCGCATGTCAGCCCCCGCTACTTCAACGACGCGGCCACCATCGCGCGCCTGGTCGGCGAGGTGGGCGCGGCGATCGGCGCGCAGCATCTGCAGGTGGAGCTGCTGCCGGGCGCCGAGATCGCATCCGAGCGGATCGCCGATCTCGCCGACGAGGAGCTGTCGCGACTGGCGCTGGGAGGAAGCTCGTGGCTGCTGGTGGAGTGCCCGCTGAGCCCGGGCGTGGTGGGGTTCGACACGATCGTGCGCTACCTGCAGGAGCGCGGGCACCGCATCGTGCTCGCGCATCCCGAGCGCTCGCCGATGTTCCAGCGCGAGCCGCGGATGCTGCACGAGCTCGTGCGCTCGGGGATGCTCGTGTCGGTCACCGCGGACGCGCTGCTCGGGCGCTTCGGGCGCGGCGTGCAGCGCTACGCGCAGGCGCTGGCCAGGGACGAGCTGATCCACAACGTGGCCTCCGACGCGCACGACCACGTGCAGCGCCCGCCGGGAATCGCAGCCGCGCTCGAGCGCGCCGGGCTGGCGGCGCTGGCCGAGTGGCTGACGCAGGCGGTGCCAGCGGCGATCCTGGCCGACGCCGAGATACCGCCGCGCCCGCGCTCGACCGGCGCGGCGCCCGCCGCCGGCTGGCGGCGGTGGTGGTCGGCGCGTGGCTGAGCCGGCCTCAAGCGAGCTTGACTATCGCTATGACCATGCCGATGAGAACGAACACGACGATCGCGACCTGCATCCAGATCCAGGTGGGAGACATGAAATCGGGGCATACCCTATGAAAGCCAACCGGCGCGCGGGTCGGGCGGCCGCTTCTACCCTCATCCGATGAGCGCGCCCACCACAGCCGCCGCGCGACGGGCGCGGACCGAGCTGCTGGCGCTCGCCGCCGGGCTCGTGGCGATGCTCGCATGCGCGGCGACGGTCCCGCGCGCGGCGTGGGCGCAGGCGCCGCGGCCGCCGGCGATGACGGCGCAGCCGCACGCGCTGCTCGACGGCGTGAACATCCCCAGCATCGGCGCGTACTCGAGCACGCACGCGATCGACCAGACGATCGCCGAGGCGCACGCGCTGCACGCCACGGTCGTGCGCACGGACGTGGCGTGGTCGATCCTCGAACCGCGCGCGCCGGGGCAGATCGAACCGCGCGAGCTGGCGGAGACCGACCGCCTCGTGGCCGACGCGGCGGCCGCGGGCATCCGGGTGGTGATGACGGTCGACAGCACGCCCTGCTGGGCCTCCTCGGCGCCGAGCGCGGTGCTGCGCAAGTGCAGCCCCACGGCGGACGGCGAGGCGAACGCGTGGCCTCCCACCGACCCCGCCCAATATGGCGCCTTCACCGCGTTCCTGGCGCAGCGCTACGGCAGCCGCCTGGCCGCGATCGAGGTGTGGAACGAGCCGGACCAGTCCAACGAACGGTATCTGGCGGGCCCTGAAAAGGCCAGCCACTACGCCGCCATCCTGCGCGCCGCCTACCCAGCGATCAAGCGGGCGGACCCCACCGTGCCGGTGCTCGGAGGCTCGCTGGTGGGCTCCAACGGCCTGTTCCTGCGCGCGCTGTACGCGGCGGGGATCAAGGGCTACTACGACGCGCTGGCGGTCCACTACTACAACCTCACGCTCGCGTCGCTGCGCTCGATCCGCGAAACGCAGCTGGCCAACGGCGACACCAAGCCGCTGTGGCTGGACGAGTTCGGCTGGAGCAACTGCTGGCCGCGCCAGCGCCTGCAGCAGGAACAGGCGTGTGTCACCAGCCGCGTCCAGGCGGCGAACTTCCTCAACACGCTGCGCGAGCTGGCGCGCACCCCGTACCTCGCCGCGGCGATCGTCTACAAGCTGCAGGACACCAGCAGCGAAGACTTCGGCCTGCTGAGCCTCGCGGGCGCGCGCAAGCCGGCGTTCGCGGCTGTCGCGCGCGTGTTCGCCTCGCCGTTTGGGAGCATCAGCGCGGTGTCGCTGAGCCTGCGCCGCCACGGCAAGCAGGTGGTGGCCAGCGGCTCGGGGCCGGTCGGCGACTTCATGGAGCTTGAAGCCTTCAAGGGCGCCACGCTGCGCTACCGGGCGCTGTTCACGCTCAACCGCTTCAACCGCTACTCGGTGAAGCTGCCGGCGTTGCTGGGGACGAGCGGGCTGCGCGTGCGTGTCTACGAGTACGCCAGCGGGCCGGGCGCGCAGCGAAGCATCTAGGGCGTCGCTGTCCCCCCGGCGAGGCGCCGGGCCTACTCCGCGCTGCGCAGCAGCGCGACCGCGGTCAGCGTGAGGATCTTGAGGTCCAGCCCGAGGGACCAGTGCGCGATGTAGTAGTTGTCCCACTCGACGCGCTCGGCCAGCGAGGTCTGGCCGCGCAGCCCGTGGACCTGCGCCCAGCCGGTGATGCCCGACTTGACGCGGTGGCGATCGCCGTAGCGGAGGATGTCCTGGCGGAACAGGTCGACGAACTCGGGGCGCTCGGGTCGCGGGCCGACGAGGCTCATGTCGCCGCGCAGCACGTTGAACAGCTGGGGCAGCTCGTCGAGTGACGTGCGGCGCAGCACGCGCCCCACGGGGGTGCGGCGATCGGGGCCCTCCACGCCGCCCGGAGCGGTGTCCCCGCCGAGCAGGAAGTCGATCGCGCTCGTGCCCTGCCCGTCGAGCTGCTCGCGCTCGGCGTCGACGAACATCGAGCGGAACTTGTAGAGCTTGAACAGCTTGCCGTCGCGCCCCACGCGCTCCTGCACGAACAGCGCCGGGCCGGGGGAGGTCAGGCGCACGGCCAGCGCGGCCAGCAGCAGCACGGGCGAGAGCACCACCATCAGCGCCAGCGCGAACACGCGGTCGAGCGCGTGCTTGACGGCGAACTGAAGCCCGTCTGGGTCTACGGCGGCGAACGACAGCAGCGGCAGCCCGCCGACGGTCTCGTAGCCGACGCGGTCGTTGATCGTGTCGAACATCCGCGGCACGACCGAGACCTCGATGCCGATTTCCTGGCAGCGCTGGATCAGGCGGCTGACGCGCGCGTCGGCGACGGAGAAGAAGGCGACGATCAGCCGCTTGACGCCCGTGCGACCCACGGCCTCCTCGAGGTCGTCGATCGTGCCCAGCACCGGCAGGTCGCGCCCGCCCACCTCGGCGATCGACGGCGGGTCCTCGTCGAGGAACCCCACCGGCGTGAGCCCGTACTCGGGGTGGCTCTCCAGCCGCCGCGCGACCTGCGCGCCGACCAGGCCGGCGCCGATTATCAGCACCGGCTGGCCCACCAGCCGGTGCGCGCGCGCCCAGCGGCGCAGTAGCGTGAGCGCGATGCGCCCCGCGGCGAGGCCGAGCAGCGACAGCAGCCACGCTCGCAGCCAGGCGCCCTGGGGAGGCACGTGCCCGTTGGCGAGCACGCCGAGCACGGCCACTGCCATCGATGCCACCGACACGGCGCTCACGATCGGCATCACGCCGACGTGCACCAGCGCGCGCAGGTGCAGGCGGTAGAGGCCGCGCACGTAGAACAGGACCATCACGAGCGGCACGAGCGCGAGCAGCGGCGCCTGCGCGGCAACGGGATGCAGCGCTTGGTGGACGCCTCCGAGCGCGACGGTGACCGCCACGCACAGCGTCAGGAAGTCGACCGCCGGTCGCAGGATCTCCCAGCCGCGCCCCTCCAGCACGAGCTGCAGCGGCGAGCGGGAGACGCCCGCGCGCATCGCCCTCGGAGGCGGCGCCTCGTGTGCCCGCTCGCGACCAAGCGGCAGCGTGGTGGTGGTCTGTCGAGTGATTTGCGAGCGGTCCATGAGCCTGGCTGACGTCCTTGCCTCTACGGGGTTACTCGGGTTCTGGGCGGCATCCCTTTAGCGGCCTAGCCGCTCGGCGGTCGC
>Ga0335075_10013213_pt1 | contig 12437 bp, 19 predicted proteins | sample Lox_Sample_24_FD_206723 | JGI IMG/M metagenome (GOLD analysis project Ga0335075, IMG submission 206723) | Soil microbial communities from Loxahatchee National Wildlife Refuge, Florida, United States - Lox_Sample_2.4 | ecosystem: Environmental > Terrestrial > Soil > Wetlands | place: USA... | reverse complement strand
GGGCGTAGCTCAATGGCAGAGCCCCAGCCTTCCAAGCTGGTCATGAGGGTTCGATTCCCTTCGCCCGCTCCGACCGAGTCTCCGCAGCTCAGGTCATGTGGACCACGCAGCACCTTCAGCATGTGCTCATACCACCAGCCGGACTCGTGCGACACGACCGCCACCGACCGCCCGCACGCTCAGCGGCTCACACACGCTGAGGAGCCGCAGGTACGCAGAACCGAACCGGACCGGCGCAGGTCCGTTCATTGTTGGGGGGACGCGCCGGAGTCTCCGGTGCTGGCGATGCCCAGGAAGACGACAAGGGCACGATTCAGCCGCAGAATATTCGTGTCGTCGAGCATGCCGACTTTCTTGCCAAGCCGAGACCGGCGCACGGTAGTGATCTTGTCGATCATGATCCTGCTGGGGGCGTCCAGGCCGTTGCCGGGATCGGGTTCGATGAGCAGCCGGATTAACGGCGCGTCGGTCGGATCAGTGGTGAAGGGGCACAGCGCAACAGAGTCGGTATCGAAGTGATCGTCCTGCACGATGACCGCCGGGCGTGGCTTTCCCGTATATTCGCCGCCACCCGACACAGTCCAGATCTGAGCTCTTTTCACTCCGACGGCCACTGCGACACCGAGTCCACGAATGCCTGGTCGTCCTCGGCGTCGGCACTAGCGGCCACAGCGCGCGACTGCCGGTGAGCCTCTGCGGCGAAACCCTCGGCGTTCACGTCGGGAACCCAGATCTGCAGCGGGCGCAGGCCCTGCTCACGCAGACGCTGGCGGTGGGCGCGAACGCGGCGCCGGGCGTTGAGGTCGGTCATCACTGGTCTCCTTCCGTTACATGTAACGGTAGCAAGTCAGTTCCCGCCTGTCGAACCTCGGGATCACCCACCGGCGTGCCACATACGTGCCATGCGCTGCGAGTAACAGCGGTCAGCAACGGGGACTCACGGTCACTCGACAGCGCAGACCTGCGATAACGTCCCGCCTGCTAGGAGCAGTTCTGCTTCCCCGAACTTCCAAGCTGGTCATGAGGGTTCGATTCCCTTCGCCCGCTCCGACCAGAAACACCAAGTCACAGGTCAGGGCCCTGCACTCGCGGTCGAAATCTCGGTCTGGCCCGCGCGCCCACTGCGTTTCGTGCCACATACGTGCCACACCGCGAGTTGATCATGCCTCAGTTAGCGATCCCTGGCGTCTCTCCGGCCTGCGTCGAGCGGACCTCGCGGGCAACATCAGCGACGGCCAGCGCGATCGCCTGGCCCGGTCGCGGTCGCATGCCAGGCCAGTTCCGGGGCCGATGTGGTGGAATGCTGCTGATAGATGTCACCTACGACGGCGCAGCGGGCGAGGAGTTTCTGCATCGTAACGCTCGGAGTCAGTGCGAAGCGATCAACTGGCCGCCGACGTTGAAGCGCAGCCAGTGGCTGCTCGAGACGACTTCGGGATCGGCCGCCGGATCGCGGATCAGCAGCGCGCTGTCGTCATCGACGAACCAGACCGGCCCGCCGAGCCGCGCGGCGACGCCAGCCGCCCAGCCGTCATCCCAGGCGCCTCGCCCGACCTCGCTGCCCCAATCCGCACCGAGATGCAAGATCACGAACCAGTCGAAGAGCGGCAGCGCCGGCCCTACCGAGTCGAGCCGGAACATCTCGACCTCATCTTGGTCGTCCAACGCCTCGACTGCGGCTTCGTGGAGACGGGAGAAGATCATCGACCCGGCGCTCCAGCCGACGTACACCTTCTCGTCAAGCAGCTCGCGCAACACCGGTGCGAGCCCGGTCGCAGTCCAGGCATGCGCCAGCCAGTGGTTGCTCCCGCCGTATCCCACGATGACGTCGGCCGAGCGGAGCCGCGACTCAACGAGGGACGGCGGGCCCGCGAAAAGGGAGAGTACGTCGAACTCCGCCCACCCGAGCGAGTGCGTCTCCGTGAGGTTCTCGACCAATTTGGTCCGATCGCCGGGGAACGGGAGGATCGCGTCGATGACTATCACGACGCGCGACTCCGCGAGCGGCTTGCCGAGCAGGTCGAGCAGCGTGGCCCGGATGAGATCGTTCGAGATCCCCTGGCCCGTCAGGAGCATTCGCATCGCAGCAACCTATCAGCGCACGCCGAACGCACGTGATCGGTTCTGGCAGCGATCGGGCTCTCACCCGAGGGTGCTAAACACGGCACTAGCAAGCCTGAGCCGCCCAAAGCTCGACAGCTAGAGCGATCTGCGGCCGGGTCGGCGGGGCCAGATGAATACGCTCGCACCACCAGCCGACTTCGGGTCACAAGTGCTCCTTGATGAGGATGTCATTTCAGCACTCGCGATGCTGCTTGTGCAGGCCGTCGACGCCCTTTAGTGCGTCGGTACTCCTGCACGGCCTTGCGGCTACTGCGCCAGATGCCGTCCGACCCCTGGATTGCATCGAGGCGGCCACGCTGCGCTGCCTGCCGCAGGGCTGCCAGCGAGAACTCCCTGTCGACGAGCGTGGCCAGCGGCACCAACCGTGCCGGGCCTGCGAGAGACGGAACGATGAACCGGTTGAGGTTGTCGTACATAGCGCGCGCAAGGATCTCACCTAGTGGTCCGTAATCTCCCCTATCGGCCTTCTGCATGGCAGCCAGGTAGGCGGGACGCTGCTGCTTGAGCACGATGATCGGTGGATATCCGAGCCTCACGAACAACAGGTTCAGCAGCAGTCGTCCGGCTCGGCCGTTGCCGTCGATGAAGGGGTGAACTCTCTCGAAGCTGTTGTGCAGCCGGGCGTATATCTCTGGAAGCGGCTCCGCGCCGTCACTACCAAACCCTGCGCCATTGACCTCATCAACCCAATCCTGGATCCGCGCCGGGACCAGCGGCCAGGATGGCGGGATCATGCCGCCGCCGAAGGGCTGTATGTCATGTTCCCGGAACATGCCGGGTCCCTCACGGTCAGTGGCATCGAGATGTGGGGCGACTTGCCAGACCGGTGCCATAGCGAGGGCATGAATCTGTCGGATCTCCTGCAAGGAGATCAGCCCCGAACTGCGCCACTCTCCGGGGTTGACGGCTTGCGAGTAGACCCACCGGGCCGCCTTGGCATATCCCTGAACCTCCATGTATTCCCTCAGCGGCTTGGCCCCGACCGCTCGGCCCTTCTCCAGGAGCGCCTCCACCTCGCGGAGAACGAGCGTGTTGCCCTCAAGAGCCGTCGAGTGATGCGCCTCTAGATGCCAGATGTCAGACCAGACGTACTCTGCTTCCTTCGGTGACGGCAGTCCGCCGAGACGCCCATTGAGTTCTGCGATGGCTGTCTCAAGTCGTGCGTAAACCGTAGCGCGAGACGGTCGCCCTCGAGCCACGTAGCCTCCCGAGTTTGATACACCTGACTAACTGCCAATTGATCTTATCAAGAAGCCCCGCCGTTGATCAGCTTCAGCAGGGGTCAATTGAACTTATCAGCAGGGCAGTGCCGGGGCTCCCGACCTGAGTCAGGCGCCCTGCCGACCCCGCTCTATCGGCCGGCAATCTCGGGCCACAAACGGGCCACTCGCCGCGGACTGTCGCGGACAGCACCGGTTACTCATGCGCACTGGGCAGCACGTATCAGCAACTCGGCTGACCTCTCGCGATGCTGCTGCCACATCACCGATCTTCCAAGCTGGTCATGAGGGTTCGATTCCCTTCGCCCGCTCCAGCCAAGTATCCGCAGCTCAGGGCCGCTTTCGGCGCTGCCGCTGGCCAAGATCAGGACGCCTCAGAACGCCGTCGTGCCCGTTGCGTGCCCGATGGAGGCTTGTCGGCCTGCTTCTTTGCGGCCGCCAGGGAGTCCCCCAGAGCCGCCGCGATGGCCTCGTCGCGGTCGCGGGAGGCGTGCTGGTAGATCAGTGCGGCGCGGGAGCTTGAGTGGCCCATCCGCTCCATCAGCTCGCGGAGGCTCGCGCCCGTCGCCGCCGCCATCGTGTTTCCGGTATGGCGAAGATCATGAAGATGGACGTCTGACAGGCCAGTGTCGGCGATCGCTACCAGCCAGATATCGCGGAAGTTCGACCGCCGGAGCCGACCGCCCAGCGGCCGACGAAGACCAGGCCGTCATCGCCGGGCTGGGCGAAGCGCTCCAGGTGCCAGCGCAGCTCGTCGCCTATCTCGCGGGGGAAGGCTACTGTCCGGCGGCCCGCGCGCGACTTGGGTTCCTGGTCGATCAGCCTGCTGTCGTTCATCTGTGCGAGCGATCTGCCCACGCGCACCACCGACCGGTCCAAGTCGACGTCCGATCGGCGCAGCGCAGCAAGTTCACCGAATCGAAGGCTGGCGAAGGTCGCCATCAGCAGCATGGCGCGGTATCGAGCCGGGATGCTATCGAGCAGCCTGATCAGGTCTGGCAGCTCGACGACGGGCCGCTCTGGTGAGTGCTCCTCCCCGCGCCTTTAATGCGGCACGGATTGCGCTTGATGACCTTGTCATCGGCCGCCGTCGCGAGAATGGAATGCAGAAGTCGGTACGCCTTGGCTACGGTCACATAGCCGAACTAATGAGAGTTAGTTAAGTCCGCCGTTGCGGCAGACTCGTTGGCTGGTGGCCGCCGGCGGGTGAGCACTTTACCTGACAGGGCGCTGGAGCCCCTGAGCCCAAGAACGTGCCCCCGCCGGTGTCCGGGAGAGTTGATCGCTGCTGGGATGTCGTGCCCGCCGCCTGGCGTGAGCACTGTTCATTAGTCTGCTGATGGTTCTCCCGCTGGCCGCTGACCGGATTCGGCACGTGAGGCGGCGGAGGCGAGATGCGGCTGCTGGTCGGGGATGACTGGGCGCAGGATGTGCGACACGAGGTCGCATGCGTAGGAGTGAGTTTTGGGATCGGAGGGCCGACGATGTCGGTGTCATAGCTCCCGGCCAGTGTTCAGGCTAGTCCCCGCCCTGACGTGCGTCGCGGACATGCGGGGTGCGAAGCTCAGGGAAGAAGCCCAAGCGCGTCTCGTCCCATCCGGGAGGCGCAGGCGAGGGGAAGACCGGACGGGCGAACGTGAGTGAACCCCTGCTGACGCCTCGTTACCCAGAGCTCCGGGAGATGGATGCAGGACCGGAGTGCAGGGCCTGGCCGTGGAGGAACGGCAAGCGGCGACCGCGCGGATCTTCCGCGGTCGTGTGAACACCGCTGGCTCCGTGGTTGAGGGGGCGCCCACCCCGGTCGCAGCTCGCGCATGCGGAACGTGGGAACCCCGTCGGGGTCCGGCAGCGCTGTCTGGTGCGGCCGGTAAGCCGGAGGTAACGAAGGCTGAAGTCCCTGGCGGGAACAGGATGCCCAAAAAGCTAATGCCGGTGCGCCGTAAGGCGACGGGAAACCGGGACCGCATGGCCGGCCCTCCGCTGGCCGTCCCGCATAACCGGCCGGATACCGGGTCGTGGCCCGGCCCGAAAGGGTGCTGACGTGGGCAGGTGAGTCTTTGAGGCGATGCGGCCAGAGACGCCGGAACCGAAGGGCAAGTTGGACGCCATGCTGACGGACACCACGGTGGACGCGGTGACGGTGAACGGACCGGAGGGCATGCTCCCCGCATGGGATGCCATTGACTGGCGGGCCTGCGAGGAGGAAGTACGGCGGCTGCGGCAGCGGTTCTTCAAGGCGGCGCAGGAGGGAGACTGGCCGAAGGTCAGGAACCTGCAGAAACTGATGCTGCGGAGCCGGTCGAACACGCTGGTCAGCGTGCGGCAGGTGACGCAGCGCAATGCTGGGCGCAGGACCGCCGGAATCGACGGGGAGGTCGCCTTGACCTCCGCGGCCAGGGCGCAGGTGGCGGTGCGGGTGCACCAGTCGCGGTCGTCGTGGCAGCCACTGGCGGTCAGGCGCGTGTTCATCCCGAAGGCATCAAACCGTGCGAAGCTGAGCCGCTCGGCATACCGGTGATTGCGGATCGCTGCCATCAGGCACGGGTCCGCAACGCGCTGGAGCCGGAGTGGGCGGCCCGGTTCGAGGCTCGTAGTTACGGGTTCCGGCCGGGCCGTGGCTGCCATGACGCGATCGAGGCGATCTACTCCACCTGCAAGGGACCGCGGTCCAAGCGGGTGTGGGTCCTTGACGCCGACCTGGCGGCGGCGTTCGACAAAATCGACCACTCCCGGCTGCTCGATGCACTCGGGTCGTTCCCCGCAAGGGACATGATCCGGGACTGGCTGAAAGCCGGGGTGTTCGAGGCGGGCAAGGGGTTCGCGCCAACCGAGGAGGGCACTCCTCAGGGCGGTGTCATCAGTCCATGCCTGCTGAACGTTGCGTTGCACGGGCTGGAGGAAGCCGCCGGGGTCTGCTACCGCACGACCGGCGTTCATGCCGGTGACACGGAGCCAGGCTCCCCGGTCCTGGTCAGGTATGCCGACGACGTCGCGGTGCTCTGCCACAGCCAGGAGCAGGCACGCAACGTCAAGGCGCGGCTCGCCAAGTGGCTGGCGCCACGCGGATTGTCCTTCAACGAGGACAAGACCCGGATCGTGCACCTCACCGAGGGGTTCGATTTCCTGGGGTTCAACATCCGGCGCTACCCATGCGGCAAGCTGCTGATCAAGCCGAGCAGGGCGGCCATCAGGCGGCTCCGGGAACGGCTCGCGGCCGAGACCCGCGCACTGCGGGGCGCGAACGCGATGGCGATCATCATCAGGCTCGCCCCGATTATCCGGGGCTGGGCGGCCTACTACCGGACAGTGGTGTCGGCCGAGGTGTTCCATGCCCTGGACCACTACGTGTTCAGGCTCACCTACAAATGGCCCACCTTCCGGCACCCGAACAAGCCGAAACGCTGGATCGTCGACCAGTACTTCGGCAAGTTCAGCAAGTTCAGGGATGACCACTGGGTGTTCGGCGACCGCGACAGCGGCGGCTACCTGGTGAAATTCTCCTGGACGAGCATCGAACGGCACGTCATGGTCAAGGGCAGGGCGTCACCCGACGACCCGGCCCTGGTCAGCTACTGGGCCAGCAGGCGGCAGCGGGTCAAACCCCCTCTGGACAGCTACACGCTCGGCCTGCTCACCAGGCAGGACAGGCGCTGCGTGCTGTGCGGAGAGAACCTGCTGGCCGCCGACCAGCCGCCGCAATCCCCGCAGGACTGGGAACGCTGGTGGCTGCAGATCACCCGCAAGGCGATAGCGGCCAGCTATCTCGTCCACTACGGGAAGCCCGGGCCTGCCGGTCACACGACAACCTGCCTGGTTCACGCCTTCTGCCACCGCGGGCACCTCGCCCGCGAGCGCAGGAGCACAGCACCATCAGCCTGCCCGCCCTCAGGGCTTGCTTGAGCTGCCTGCGGTGAAAGCCGCACGGGCAGTTCTGAGGGGGCCGGAGCGCAGAAATGCGCTCCGGCTACCCGACCATCACGACATCGAGGTGATGGACGAGGCGGGGAGGGTGCTGGCCCGCAGGCGGGTGCCTGAGGGGGTTGCCGGGATCGGGCAGTTGCATGAGCTGATCGGCCGGTTCCTGCCGGAACAGGGCGCGGACGCAGAGGTTCAGGTGGGGATCGAGACCGACCGCGGCCCGTGGGTGGCGGCGCTGATTGCCGCGGGCTACACGGTGTTCCCGGTGAACCCGCTGCAGGCGTCCCGGTACCGCAGCCGGCCTAGCGTGCCGGGGGCCAAGAGTGACAGCGGAGACGGGCACATGCTGGCCGATGTGGTGCGTACCGATGCGCACCAGCTGCGCCCGGCGGCCCGGGACAGCCAGCAGGCCGAAGCGGTCAAGGTGGTGGCCCGCACGCACAAGACGCTGATCTGGCAGCGGGCCGCGACGGTGCAGCGGCTGCGGGCCCAGCTGCTGGAGTACTTCCCGGCGGCGGTGACCGCGTTCGAGGATCTGGACGCCCCGGACGCGCTGGAGCTGCTGGGCAAGGCACCGGACCCGGCCCGTGCCGCGGAGCTGACCCGCGCCCAGATCTCGGCGGTACTCAAGCGGGCCGGCCGCTACAAGATCGCAGCCAGGACCGGCGCAATCCTGGCCGCGCTGCGCAGCCCGCAGCTGGGCCAGCCACCTGTGCTGACCGCCGCGTACGCCGCCACCGCGCGGTCCCTGATCGCGGTCATCGCCACCCTCAACGAGCAGGTCGCCGTCCTGCAGGGGCAGGTGGAGGCACATTTTGGCCAGCACCCGGACGCTGAGAACTACCTGTCCCAGCCCGGTCTGGGCGCGATCACTGGCGCCCGGGTGCTCGGCGAATTCGGCGACGACCCGCACCGCTATGCCTGCGCCAAGGCCCGCAGGAACTACGCTGCCACCAGCCCGATCACCCGCGCCTCCGGCAAGAAGAAAATCGTCGCGGCCCGGTTCGTGCACAACGACCGGCTCATCGACGCCCTGATGATCCAGGCCTTCGCCGCGCTCAGGGTCTCGCCCGGCGCACGCACGTTCTACGACGACCTGCGCGCCCGCGGGATCGAGCACAACGACGCCCCGCGCAGGCTCGCCAACCGGCTCGTCGGCATCCTGCACGGATGCCTGAAGACACATACCTGCTACGACGAGACCACCGCATGGGGCCACCGGGAAAACACCGGCCAATCTCCCGTCGCAGCTTGACATCCAAAATCCTGGGATGTCTTGGGCTTCGACTTTGCGCCGCTTTCGAGCTGCTCCTTGCGCCAGCGGCGCACGTGGGGCTCGCGGATCTCCACTAGGGCGTAGTTGCCGAAAAACGGGGTTAGATGATTGCGCAGCAGCCCGTCGTATAGCTCGGCCGTCCGCGGCTTGAGAACGCGATCCTGCAGCCATGCTCTTGCGTAGGTCTCGAAGGCAACTTTGCCGAGATCCGGATCCACCCAGTTGTCGGCACGGAGCTCGACCTCCTGCTGAGCGAGCCAGACCTCGGCGTCCCTCTTTGTCGCGAAGGTCTGCGCTCCGGGACGGTCAATGCCATCCGGGCCGTGATAGCGAGCCTGGAACCGACCCGACGGTAGCCGGCGCACCCTGCCGAACCGCCGCTTGCTGGCCATCACGCCACGCTGCCTCGAGACCGGCACATCGGCTCTACCAGTCCGGCGCCGATGAACTCTCCCAGCGCCGACTCGGGGATGCGCGCGTACCTGCCGACGTGAACAAACCGGATCCGTCGTTCAGGATGAGACGGCGCGGGAAGCGCTCGCTGGTGCCGAGCAGCTCGGCGACCTGCGCGACGGTTAGCAGGCGCTCGACGGTCGCGCTGTGCTTCGCCGACATCACGCTGCCCTCCCATCAGCTGCCGGAAGATCTGGTGGATGCTCATCGGCTTTGCATCTGGCAGCGACAAGCGCCGCTTGCCAGGCGGAGCGGTCGGCCAGAACATGCATAAGCCGCTGTACTGGCGGCATGTGGTCATGGTCGGCGAGAGTCACACGCTGCCACCGGAATGCCCCGTCGTCCTCGTCTGCCGGAAGATCGAGCATTGCCATCAGCCAGGCTCTGCGATCGGCGCGGTGGTCACCGAGAGTCTTGCCAGACCACTTGCGCGAGACTAGGACGCGGCGGCCGGCGTAGCCAAGGTTCTCCTGCCGGTGGGCCTTGCCCCGGCACAGTCCCGGTATCTGGCCGGGGCGCGCGTTGCGAGGCTGGAGGCCGTAGCGGAGCCAGTTCGCGCACGACCGTGAGCACGGTTCGTAGCGCAGCGCTTCGGCCAGCCGTGTGGCGTGAGCATGCTCGGCATCAGTGGTGGCCTGGTGGCAGCCGGCGATCTGCTTGGTCAGGTACTTAGTGAGATAGCGGACGCAGCGGCCGGCGTCCTTCGATCCGGCCAGCACGCCCTGGGCGTCGAACTTGGGGCCAAACATGGCGACGTGCAGCGGCTGATCGTGCGGGCCTATCGCGTCGAGGGCCTGCTCCCAGGTCGGCACGATCTCGCCAGTGCGCGGATCGACATAGCCGCCAGTGGCGTCGTGCCAGACCGGCAGCTGCTCCCCCTCGTACCTGACCGTCTCGGTGCTCGGCCACCAGACCTGGTGGTAGGTGGCGGCGATGACCTGCCGTAGATCGGTCCGGGAGATGGAACCCCGGAACGCGACATGCACGTGCGGGGCGAGTCGCTTCTGCGGCTCGATCGCGGCGAAGTACTGCACGTCGTAGCCAATACAGCGGCGCAAGTTCTGGATCAGCCGATCGAACAGTGCCGGGAAGTGGATCGCATCCCGCGCGGCCCGCTGATAGTCGTAGCCGACCGGATCGACCGGCGTGCCATCCTCGCCGACCTTGCCGTAGCTATCGCAGGTGAGAGTGAGGAACATCGACGGCCGGTAGCTCTTTCCGTCCGCCGACGTGAACACGCGCCCGGTCGTCCTGGCCGAGACCTTCCTGCGCGGAAGCCCAGGCGTGTCCTGCCGCCGACGAGTGGATCGCACTCGCCGTCCGCCGCCCTGCCCGCCAGTGTCGCTGTTGCCTGTCGTGGTTCGGCGAGCCAGGCTGCCGCCGATGCCGCTCAGCCCGGAGTGATCTGGCGCGCTCGGCGCACGGCTTGCACGCTGTGTCGAGCGTGGCGCCGCACGGGATCATCTGATAGTCGACCTCACCGGTGACGGTGTTCGTGCGGCGCATCTGCACCGGCCGGATGCATCCCCCTGCGGCCTCCGTCATATCCCGCAGCACAGTGGGAGCGAACGGCATCGCCATCCGCTCAGCGCGGCTGATCCTGGTCATGACCACCGCTCGGTGCCGTCAGGCAGTGCTCGGCCACGGACGATCTGCTCGACCTCGGCTGGGCTGATGCCGGGTGGCAGGTGCAGGTGCAGGTCACCTCCGGGCGGCGGGAGCGCAGGGGCCTGCATCATCGGAGGCGGCATGATCTGGCCGGTCAGATACGGCAGCGGCGCGGCCTGGATGAGGCGCTGGTAGCGGCGGTTCTGGAACTGCCGGCACTTGTGCCAGCCGTATCCGCCCGCCACGGCGAGGACGGTGAACCCGATCACGGTGGATCGAGACAATCACTACCTGCTGGGAAGCTGTCGCTCGGCGAGTTCCGCGCCGCGCTTGCCGTGCACGAGCAACTCAGGCGACGCATATGTCCGGTACCGTGAAGGGTCGTGTCCCCGTTCCTCGACGTCACCAGCATCTACCAGCCGACGTTTGCCTACGTCGCCAGGCATGGCCGTGTCGAGCGGGAGTTCTCCGTCCTCACCCAAGACTCGGGAAACGTCTCATGGATCGTCGAAGCGCAGGAGGGGCGGCTGTTCATCAAGACCGCCGGGACCAGCGCCCCGCCGCTAGGCGCGCCAGTGCCGTACCTCGACCACCAAGGCCGGGTCCGGCTGCTCCGCAACGCCATCGACCTAGCCCGCTCCTGCGATCACCCGGCGCTGCCCGCCCTGCTTAACGTGATCGAGACACCGGACGGCCCGATGCTCATCTACCGTGCCGCCCCCGGAGAGCTCATCCACGTGCCCGCCGAACACCGCGCCGACCCCGCATCGGCCTACCAGCGATTCGCTGCCCTGCCGGCCACGGCACAGCTGCCGGCCTTCGACACGCTGATCGACCTGCACCGGGTCCTGGCCGACCTCGGCTGGGTCGCGTGCGACCTCTACGACGGCTGCCTGATCCTCGACTTCGACACCCTGACCCTGCACGTCGCCGACCTGGACACCTACCGCCGCGGGCCGAGCCGCAACGACATGGGCTGCATGTTCGGCTCGCCCAGGTTCATGGCCCCGGAGGAATTCCAGCTCGGCGCCCCCCCTGGACCAGCGCACCACCGTCTTCACCCTCGGCCGGCTGGCCTGGCACTTCACCACCCGCCTGACAGAAGACGCTCAATACTTCGAAGGGCCGGACTTGCTCGCCGCCGTGATCGCCCAGGCGGTGCAGCCAGCTCCGGAAGACCGCTTCCCAGCCGTCGCCGCGTTCGCCTCGGCCTGGCAGTCAGCGCGCGCAGCGCGCGTCACCTGACGGACGACACGCACCTCCGCGGCATACCGGGACAGGACACCGCGGCAAACCGCGGCACTGCCGAATTACGCCTTATCTATGATCAAGAGCGGCGCCTTCGGCGCCCTCAGACTAATGCGGCTTATGCAGGACCGGGCCCATAACCGGGCCGTCTTGCTCGGCTTCCATTGTCCAGCTCGCAGGCACCGCACCTAGGCCGCCCTCCTGCGCGATGGCTTCGCCAGCCCAGACCCGGCACCCGCTCGCAGGGGACCGACGCCTATCCGGAAGACGGGGGCAAAGCAGCAAGCCGGGAGGTAGGCCGCTAGCGCCGGTAAATGTCTCCGTCGCCAAGGAGCGAGACGTTGCGCGCTACCTGCGGGCAGTTGGCCCTGCCGCGAGTCCATACGCAGCCTGAGTGCCCACGGCGACAGCAGTAGCTGTGTGCAACGACGGGGAAAAGCCGCTGCACGGACGATTTCTGAGCTTCTGTGACGGCAAGTGTCCATCTGGGTAAACGCGTTCGTCGTCGAAATGAATGGGCCGGAACACGGCTCGGGGAACTTCCACAGAGCGAGGAGAATCGACAATGCAGTACCTGGTGCTCCACACGG
>Ga0335075_10013210_pt1 | contig 12438 bp, 13 predicted proteins | sample Lox_Sample_24_FD_206723 | JGI IMG/M metagenome (GOLD analysis project Ga0335075, IMG submission 206723) | Soil microbial communities from Loxahatchee National Wildlife Refuge, Florida, United States - Lox_Sample_2.4 | ecosystem: Environmental > Terrestrial > Soil > Wetlands | place: USA... | reverse complement strand
TCTCCCGCGCCTTGCGGGCAAGCAGCCCGGCCCCGACCAGCACCGACGGGTTCGACGTATTGGTGCACGAGGTGATCGCGGCGATCACCACGTCGCCATGGGTCAGGTCATAGTTGCGCCCCTCGACCTTTGCTTTCACGCCCACGTCGTTGGCAGGTACGCCGAGGCTCTTCGTAAGCTCCGCCTTGAAGGCGGAGGCGGCGTCCTTGAGGTTCACCCGGTCCTGCGGCCGTTTCGGTCCTGCAAGGCTCGGCTGCACAGTCGACAGATCCAGTTCGAGCGTGTCGCTGAACACCGGTTCGGGCCCGCCGCTCTCGCGGAACATGCCCTGTGCCTTGGTGTATGCTTCGACCAGAGCGATCCGGTGCGGGTCGCGCCCGGTCAGGCGCAGGTACTCAAGCGCGACGCGATCGACCGGGAAGAAGCCGCACGTGGCGCCGTATTCGGGCGACATGTTGCCGATCGTGGCTCGGTCGGCGACGGTCAGCTCATCGAGGCCGGGGCCGAAGAACTCGACGAACTTCCCGACCGCGCCCTTGCGCCGGATCATCTGCGTCACCGTCAGCACGAGGTCGGTCGCAGTGGCGCCTTCCGGCAGTTTGCCGGTCAGCTTGAAGCCGATCACGTCGGGGATCAGCATGGCGATCGGCTGACCCAGCATCGCCGCTTCTGCCTCGATGCCCCCGACGCCCCAACCCAGGATTCCGAGGCCATTCACCATCGTGGTGTGGCTGTCGGTACCATAGAGTGTGTCGGGATAAGCGAAGGTCTCGCCCTTTTCGGTGGCAGTCCACACGCACTGACCGAGATATTCCAGGTTCACCTGATGGCAGATGCCGGTGCCGGGCGGCACCACGCGGAAATCGGCGAAGGCCCCCTGGCCCCACTTCAGGAAGCGGTACCGCTCGCCGTTGCGTTCGAACTCGATATCGACGTTCCTCTGCAAGGCGTCGGGCCGGGCATAGACATCGACCATCACCGAGTGGTCGATCACCAGATCGACCGGGATCAGCGGATTGACCTTCTCGGGGTTGCCGCCGAGCCGGGCGATGCCGTCGCGCATGGCGGCGAGATCGACCACGGCGGGCACGCCGGTGAAGTCCTGCATCAGGATGCGGGCCGGGCGGAACGGTACTTCCTTGTCCGAATGGGCGTTGGCGAGCCAGCCGGCGACGGCGCGAGCGTCATCGACCTTGTACGTCGCCCCGTTCTCGAAACGGAGGATGTTCTCCAGCAACACCTTCAGGCTGACCGGCAGGCGCGCGAGGTCACCGCCGAGCTGCTTTGCCGCCTCCGGGATCGAGAAATACTCGTAACGCTTTCCCTCGACCGTGAGAGTGCGGCGGCTGTTGAGGCTGTCCTGTCCGATCGATGTCATCGCCCGTTCGTCCCCGATTGGAAGGACGCCTCTTGTTGTGTGATGCGGCCCGCCGTGGTTTAGGGCGGAGGCCGCCACAGAAATGGTTGCTGGCGGCGCGGCTTAAACCACACCGTCCGGGGATCGTCCACACGACCCCCGCGACGCGATGATCCGGCCAACGGCAGGTGGTGGCAGGGCGTGTTGCAGGTGGAGGGGGTGGCGGGGTTCCGGGGCGGACGGCTGGTCTTCCGCGACCTCGGCTTCACCGTGCCGGCTGGCGGCGCGCTGGTCCTGACCGGGCCGAACGGTGTGGGCAAATCGACACTGCTGCGGTTGCTGGCCGGATTGTTGCCCCCGGCGGCCGGGCAGGTGCTGTGGCAGGGGCAGGACGCGCTGACCGATCTGCCGCTGCACGCACGACGGATCGCCTATGTCGGGCACCAGGATGCGGTGAAACCGGGACTGACCGCGGCGGAGAACCTGGCTTTCGCCGCCCGGATCGGACAAGTGGCGGTGGGCGTCGGGCTGGGGGCCATGGGCCTGTCGGCGCTCGCCGACCTGCCGGCGCGGATGTTGTCGGCTGGACAGCGGCGGCGGCTCGCGCTGGCTCGGCTTGCGCTGTCCCCGGCGCCGCTGTGGCTGGTCGATGAACCGACTCTCGGGCTGGATGCGCGTGCGGTCGAATTGTTCGGAGCACTGGTATCTGAGCACCGCGCACGCGGCGGGCTGGTCGTGGCGGCGACGCATGCGGCGCTGCCGCTGGCGGGAGCGGCGGAGCTTCGGCTCGGATGAGCCGGTTCGGCGCCGTGCTGGCCCGCGAGCTGCGTCTTTCGCTGCGCCACGCCGGCGACACGGTAGCGGCGCTGCTGTTCTTTCTGCTGGTCGCGGCGCTGTTCCCGCTGGCGGTCGGGCCGGCACCGGACGTACTGGGCCGGATCGCGCCGGGCATCGTCTGGGTGGCGGCCTTGCTAGCGGCGCTGCTGCCTCTCGACCGCTTGTTCGGCGCGGATTTCGAGGACGGCTCGCTGGACCTGCTGCTGCTGTGCGGGCTGCCGGCCGCCGGCGTGGCCGGGGCCAAGGCGGCCGCCCATTGGTTGGTGACGGGGCTGCCGCTGTTGATCGCGGCCGTCCCGCTGGCCGAGATGCTGCGCCTGCCGGAGGTTGCGTTGCCCGCTTTGCTGGCGGGGCTCGTGCCGGGCACGGTGCTGCTGTCGCTGCTCGGCACCACCGGGGCGGCGATCGTGCTGGGGGCGCGGCGGGGTGGGGTGCTGCTGCCACTCCTGGTGCTGCCGCTGTCCGTCCCGGTGCTTATCTTCGGGGCCGCCGCTGCCGCCGCGGCGGCTGACGGCCTGAGCCCCAAGCCCGACCTTTTGCTGCTGGCTGCGTTGTTGGCCGGTGCCTTGCCTCTCTGTCCGGTCGCCGCCGGCGCCGCCCTGCGCGCGGCGGAGTGATCGCGGTTCCTCTTCGCGTCACGGCCACCTCCTCTCACGTGGGCGGCTGCCTCGTCGCACGTCATGGTCGGCCCGCACGTCATGGCCGGCCTTGTGCCGGCCATCTCCCGCCCCCTGTGGCACTCCAACACCGAGGTCACGGATGTGGCCGAGGGGGCTGGCTGCCGTTGGCCCCGACCGTGCCTGCGCTGTCGGTATTGTATCGATGCGTACGCGGGCATGACACGTGGCATCGGCGCCGGCTCTTCGATGATCGGGGATCTTCGGTATTGCGGTTTCAGTTTGCCGTTAAGGGTTGATCGCGTTTATTAGGAGGGGCGGGCCTTGGAAGAGTCTCGTCGTAGCGTTCCAGCGGTCGGCGCCGATTTGAGAGGGGGAATTTTCCCGGGCGATGCGTTCCCTGCTCCTGCTTGTCGAGATGGTGGCCCTGCTGCCCATCTCGCTGATGTATCCCTTTGTCGGCGTGCTGCTCTTCGACTGGATCAGCTTCATGAACCCCCAACAGATCTCGTGGGGGCTCGCCAGCTCGCTTCCGTGGGCGCTGATCGCCTTCGTCTTCACGATGGCGGGATGGATACTAAGCCCGGTCGAGCCGAAACGGATCGCGGTGACGCCCCTGACCGTGCTGATCGTGCTGTTTGTGATCGGCATCACAGTGAATCTCCCATTCTCCCTCGCGCCGGCTGCATATGCCTACGACGCTTGGTTGCGGACCACGAAGATATTCCTTTTCCTCCTTATTACGGCGTCGCTGCTGACCGACAAGCATCGCATCGACGCTATAATCTGGCTGATCGTCATCAGCATTGGGTACTACATCCTGGATCAGGGCGGCATCAGCGTGGTCACGTTGGGCGGACACAAGGCGTTCGGCCCACCGAACTCGCAGATTTACGACAACAACTGCTTCGCCGCGGCGGTGCTGGTGATTGTGCCGCTGATGAACTACCTGCGCCTGCAATCGCGTTATGCGCTGATTCGTGCAGGGTTCGGGCTTGCCATAGGGCTCAGCATTTTGACCGTGCTGGCAAGCTACTCGCGCGGCGCGTTGCTCGGGGTGCTCGCGGTCGGGTTCGCGTTTTGGCTGAAGAGCAAGCAGAAAGTGCTCTCGCTGGTGGTAATCGGTACTGGGCTGCTTGTCGGGGTTCTTTTCATGCCCGAGAAATGGTGGGAGCGGATGGACACGATCCGCCACTACCAGCACGACGCGTCTGCCGAGAGCCGCCTATTCATTTGGAGAGTTGCGTGGCAGCTTTTCAAGCAGCACCCGCTCACCGGGGTGGGGTTCCATGCCACCGCGTTCCACTACGTCATCGACATGATATCCCCCGGCGGAAACGTTCATGATATTCACAGTATCTGGCTTCAGATACTGGCCGAGCAGGGGATCGTGGTATTCTGCATCTGGCTCGGCATGATCGCGGCCGGATGGGTCGGATGCCGGAGGCTGGCAAGGGCGAGCCGGAACCGTCCTGAGGTCTCATGGGCCGCCGACCTTGCACGGATGGGGCAGATTTCCATCCTGGCTTACGTCGTTACAGGAACTTTCCTGCCGATATCAAGTTGGGATGTGTTCTTCACCGTTCTGGTGACGATCGGCGCCGCCAATCCCATCGTCGCGCGGCAGCTCGCCGGCCAGGCAACGCCGTCGGGAGACTCTGCCTGGCAACGCCGGGTCCGCTCGATGCGCCCGGTCCGCCCGATTACCGGCGATCTCGGTGCCTCGCCATGAGCGCCCTGATCTATCTTGTTGCCATTGTGAGCGTGGGCTGGCTCGTCCTCTGGACCATTCGCGATCCGAAAGTGCCCAAGTGGGATTGGTGGCCCATCGATTGGTGGCCCTTCGATACGCGGGCCGAGGCGGATGCACAGAAGCAGGCTGATCAGCAGCGGGCGGAGCTTGCCGGCAGACAGCGGGCGGTCCCCTGGCGCGAACGGCGCGGCAATTCCTGGCGCACCCAACGAGTGGTTGCACGGCGGACGGGGCGTTGAAGGCCGGAATGGACAACATGGACAACCCGCTGTCGCGCACCCCGATACCGGAAATCCCGATGTCAACCGCGGTGCCGCTGTGCACGGATGATCGTGGTGGCGGGCAGCCCACGAACGGCGCCGGCGTTGACAGGCCGACCCAGGTGCTCTCGACCGCCCAACAGAGCCTTCCGTGCGTCCTGCGCCTGAAGTACGGTCCGCCGGACCGGATGGGCCCAGCGCCGCGTTTGCGTCAGCGGCTCGGCTACAGCACGCCGGATGACTGGTACGAGGCGGCGGTATTCGGGCTGGTGAGCGGGACGACCACCTGGCTCGATGTCGGCTGCGGCCACAGCGTGTTCCCGTTCAACCATGCCACCGCTAAACTTTTGTCCGAACGCTGCCGGCTGCTGGTGGGTCTCGATCCCAGCGACAACATCCATGCCAACGATTTGGTCCACGAACGCGTGCAACGCCCGCTCGAAGACTACGTGACCGATCGGCGCTTCGATCTGGTCACCCTCCGCATGGTGGCGGAGCATATCACTGATCCGGTCGCGGCGGTTGGCGCCCTGGCCCGGCTGACGGCGATCGGTGGGCGAGTGGTCATATACACCGTCAGCAAATGGGCGCCGGCCACTGTGATTTCGGCGATCACGCCGTTCCGGCTTCATGTCACTGCCAAGCGCGTGTTGTGGCAGGGCAATGAGCGCGATGCATTCCCGACCGCTTATCGGATGAATACGCGCAGCGAGTTGGGGCGCCTGTTCGCGGCCGGCGGCTTTCAGGAAGAGAGTTTCCAATATCTCGACGATTGCCGGGCATTCGGACGCTTCATGTCGCTGAACCGGCTCGAACTACTCGCCTGGAAGGCACTTCGGTCGGTCGGTCTGCGCTACCCGGAGTCGTGCATTCTGGCGGTCTTCCGGAAATCGGGCTGAGGGCGCGGGCGTGCGCCATTATACTCGCCGGCTCCCTGGTGGCTTCTCTCCTTTGCGGCGAGACGCCGCCGAACCAGATTGACGATCGCCGCACCGCACATATGTCATGACATATGACCGAGCGAACGACCGTCCGTCTTCCTGATGAACTGGTCAGACGTGCGAAGCGAAAGGCGGCTGCAGAAGGGCGCTCGCTGACCGCTTTGATCGAGGACGGATTACGCCGCGTCATGAACGAACGCGCTCCGGTCAATAAACCCAACCGGATTCTGCCGCCGGTGAGCACGGCAACAGGGGGCCTGATGCCGGAGATCGACCTGGATGAGACGGCCGCCCTGTAGCGAATGGACGATCTGGGCCGTGGCGAACGGCTCAAGTGATCCTGGCCGACGTCAATGTGCTGATCTATGCTTTCCGCCAGTATTCCGCCCGGCATACGGTGTGCAAGCCTTGGCTCGACAAGATTGTCACTGGCGATGCGCAGTTCGGAGTATCCCCGGCCGTGTTGAGTGCAATTGCACGGATCACGACCAATCCGCGGATTTTCAGACACCCCAGTCCGATCAACGAAGTCTTCGCCTATTGCGATAATCTTCTGAACCAGCCGCATTGCGTGATTGTGCAGCCCGACGAGCGGCATTGGACGATATTCAAGCGACTGTGCATCGAGACGGGCACGAGGGGGGCCAGGATCATCGATGCCTGGTTTGGCGCCTTGGCCATCGGGCACGCGTGTACCTGGATTACCTACGATCGCGACTACACTCGGTTCCGGGAATTGGACTGGCAAGAACCGGCTGCATAAATCCCAGGGACCGCACCGATTTCCTGCGCCCTTGCCTCCCGCTGGCCGGCGCGGGTCCTGTCAGGTGGCGCCGGTCGAGAGCGTGCGCCGCCCGCTCACAGCGCTGACGACAACCAGCACGATGATATTCGCGGCCAGCGCGATAATGCCGACATTGAGGTCGCGCACCGCCTCCGGCAGGCCGGGAAACAGCGAGCCGATCGTCGCGTGGGTGAAAGTAAGGACTGCGGCGACCGCGACGCCGACCAGAATCCCGGCGAAGGCACCGGCCGCCGCGACCGGATTGTCCGGCATCAGACTCGCGATCACGGCTGGAAAGAGCTGGGTGACGAAGCTGTAGCCCACCAGCAGCATCGTCACGATCGTTGCGTTTCCTGCAATGGTGAAATAGACCGCAACCAGCATCACGACGGGAACCAGCCACTTGGCAAGCGTCGCGGTCTCATCGTCGGTCGCCCAGGGGCGCGCAAGGCCGATCAGGTTCTTGGCAAGCAAGGTCGCTGCGGCCATCGCAATCAATGAGCCGGGAACCAGCGCGGTGAACACGCCGGCCGCACCGATTACTCCGACCACGACCGGCGAAAACTGCTTCGCTGCCAGCCTGAACAGGGCGAGATTGGTGTTGCCGCCCTTCAGTCCCGGCACCTGCAGCACCGCAGCGAAGCCGACGAAGAAGACAAACAGAAGTATAAGTTGGTAGATCGGCAGCACGATCGCATTGCGCCGGAACACGCGGGCGTCCCTCGCCGTGTAGCAGGCGGCGAAGGAATGCGGCCACATGAAGAAGCCGATTGCGGTGAGCAGCACGGTCGAGATGAACCAGGCGACGCTCTGCCCGCGTGCCGGGAACACCAGGAAGTGCGGCCTGGCGGCAGCAATCTTCTCGAACATCGCGCCGATGCCGCCGTAAAGGTGCAACGGCAAATAGATTCCGAGGAATAGTACCACGCCAAGGATCAGGATGTCCTTGACCACCGAGGTATAAGCCGAGCCGCGGATGCCGGACATCATAATATACGCCGTGACGATCGCGGCGCCGATCCAGATCGCCGCATCCCTGGGAATGGCGCCGTAGCCCGCCGCCGTGACGATGATGCCGAGGCCCGTCAGTTGCAGCACGAGATACGGGATCAACGCCACCAGATCGACCAGCGCAACCAGCACGCCCAGCGTCGGGCTTCCATACTTCCGGACGAAGAAGTCCGGCTGCGAGTGCAGACCGTGCTGCCTGGCATAGCTCCATACCGGCGGCAGCAGGAAATAAGCGATCACGTACGCAAGAGAGCCGTAGGCCAGGATGTAATAGACAGGAGCTCCAAGCCCGTAGGAGTAACCGGACGCGCCGAGGAACGTGAAGGTGGTGTAGATCTCTCCCGCAAGCAACAGGAACACGAAGATCCACCCGAAGCCGCGCCCGCCCACCGCCCATTGCTCGAGGTTCATGTTTCGCCCGGCGCGGGCCAATATACCGAGCAGCAAGGCAACCAGTGCGGCGAGCCCGATCAGGACCAGTGCCGCGGTCATGGGTTGTCCTCGCGATTTGCCGGATCGATCGCATAGACGATGGCCATGATGATCGCCGTCAGCACGACCCAGACCGAGATCCACCCGAGTGGGAACGGCATCCCGAGTATCAGCGGATGAACTTCGTTATGGACCGCCGGACCGACCAGCATGCCTATGAACGGAATGACCGCCAGCCAGTGAATGAGTTTCATTCGACCTCTCCCGATACGCCTGCCCGCGATCAACGCCCACTCAGGGAACGTGCCTGGTGCTGTCGACGCAAGCTGCTTCCGCCGGAATTGACTAAGCGCAATTGGTGAATAGTGCCCAAAGCAGGCAAACATAACGCCTTCCATCGTGCCGAGCGGCATCCGCGTTTTGCCGTCTCACTTTCCACCTGAAGACCGGAGGTTCGCGGCCTTCGTGCAGCGGCCACGCCGCCCATGACGGAGCGTCGAGAATAGCTGGCTCAACTTGCCTCCGACCGTCGCACCACCGCCGCCGGGTTCGTATAGACCGGCCCGCGCCGGCCGCCGCGCGGAAGAGCGTGGATGGTGGCTGGCTCCCGGAGCATCCCCCTAAGGACCAAGTGTATGTAAGGCTCCAACGGCCAATTGAGGCATGTCTACATCGATTTCACAAAGCGAGTGCCGCGAGGCGCGGCCGAGCCGTTTACCGTAAAGGCCGGAACAGAAGCTCAGCCACCCGGGCAGCATCGGTATTCGTCGGCGTCTCAACCAAGCGTTCAAGCAACGCATCGGCCTGCTCGATCAGCGCCCGGCTGTCCGCGTCTGAGATGCTAGGTTCCCGTGCGGCCCGCATAAGTAGCCGCCACTCGTTGGCGAGAGCAGCGAGTGTGATGCTGCGCGCAACCGACTTGGCTCTCGGCCGCCCGCCTATTGCTTCCGCCGCGCCAGCCAAACGACAACGAGCCCTGCCACCGGAACCAACAGCCAGATCAACACCCACCACTTCATCCACAGTAAGCCCCGTCCAAAAAGGAACGCGCGCCCGCGGAACGGGCGCGCATCCAAGGCAAACGCCATCTGACAGTGTCAGAGAAATGACACATCACGGACCCGTGAGCAATGCTTTGTCTGAATACCTCCGGGGCACTTGGGGCGTGGAATAAATACGCGCGTCGTGGATGTTTTTGTTTCGTTCCTCCCATTCCGGCTACAGGTCAAAAACATTCTGCTTTTATTACACGCGTTGATGTGCAACAATTGCGGTCGACTATCCAATCTGGACGCCCGATGCAGCCTTTCCACAATGACAACGTGCAAGACACCGAGATTGCAACCGACCGCCGGCGGCCGGCGAGGACGCAGACCGACAACCCGCACCTGATCGCGCTGTTCCGCAATCCATTCGCGATCCAGTTGCTGTCTGAGGCTGAAATTTCGCGCGAGACCGCGTCTCCCGCCGGTGCCCAAAGGGATGAGCATGATCCCCGCGCTCTGGCAAGAGGCATCGCTTTCGGGGTTTTCGGTGGCGTTAGCCTATGGGCGGTCGTCTTCTTCTCCCTGTGGTGCCTCCTATAGGAGACGGCCCAAACGCCGATCCTCCGCCGGCCCGCCGAGCCGTCCTTGGAAAACGTTTCAAGCCCTCTCGTCGGAGATGCCCCGCAGACCAAAGCCGTCGCTGTGCCGGCGACGGGCGTGGTCGATCGCGGCCAGGTCGAGGACCTGTCGGAGGACGAGCGCCGCCAGCGCGGAGAGGCGGCCGACAGGCTGTGGCGGGAGATCAAGCGGCGGGTGGCCGGGGGGGTGCCGCTAGTTAACCGCCTGGCGGTCGGTAGTTCGCGCTTTCGCCGAGGGCCTTGTCCATTTCCGCGACTGTTAGCAGTGGCACGGTGCGCGTGCTGACCATCCCGCTTGCACCGACCGTGACACACAGCGATGATACCTGCACGTGGCTCGGCAGATCGACGACAACGAACACGTCGTCATCCCCGAGGGCATAATAGACAGCATCAAGCTTGCCACCTAGCGCCGAGCAGGCGGCTGAGATCGCCTTCTCGCGTCCAGAAGCCTTGTCCTTCTGAAGACCTTTCAGACCCTCAGCCGTGTAGCTTCCTTTGATCAGGAACTTGGGCATTTCAGATTTCCTCCGGGGTTATTCTATCATCCGGGGTTATTCTATCAAGAGAGCCCGCCTTGCGTGGCGTCCCTACTTTCCTTGACGGTCTTCGCCGTCACCCGCCGCGACCGTACGGCATCTTAGCACCTTCACCTAGGCTGCGGACACTGCGGATATGAAAAAGGGCCGGCCCAGGTGAATCTGTGGTTAGGCAGGCGGATCAGCGGCCGATCTATAGCAGGAAATCAGGTGACGACTGAAACATCCCGGTCACAAGGAGGGCCGCCCCCGTCGCCCGGAGTGGCCCCGTCCGGCTTGCCGACCGTACACAGCCGGCGCGATCAGAGCCGCGCTGGCGATCAGGTCCCAGAGTTCGTCAGGTGCCACAACTCCGCCGCCTCCCACGGGCCTCGGCGGGGCTGGTGCGGAGGGGCGTTGTTCGGCTCTGGCGTCCCGAATTTCAAGCAGGGCCAGCGCGCCGCCCCGGTTACCCGGAGCGGCCCCCTGTTCAGCGGCACACAACTTGTCTCGCATTGCAGCGATCCATCCCCCGAACCTACGTGAATTTCACAGATATTGGAGCGGCCGGTTTCCGGGTCAGGTACAAAACGACCGGCCTCAAAGGCCGGTTCTTGAACGGTCGCGAATAGCGGGGTGGCTCCCGGAGCAGGACTCGAACCTGCGACCCAGCGGTTAACAGCCGCTTGCTCTACCAACTGAGCTATCCGGGATCGCCGCCGGCGGCCGATATAGCCATCCCGCCCGGCCGACGCAAACCGTCACCGAACCGCCGCCGCTCTCCGGTTGTTCCCCACCCCGGCGTGCCGGTATGCTTGCCACAGCGCAGCGACCGCCGCGCCAACTGGGAGAGGATGAACCGGTGAACCAGCACGACGACGCCCGGCGTGGGCCGGGATTGACGCCTACTGCGTGGCTGACCCGCCGGGCGGCGCTGGCCGCCGCCGCAGCCTCGATTCCGCTGATCGCGCGCCGCCCGGCCTGGGGCGCGGCGGAGCCCATCGTGATCGGTTGGGTTGGCCCGCTGTCCCCACCGGGGGGCTACGCCGAGGGTATCCTGATGAAGGATGCCGCCGAGATGGCGGCCGGCGAGATCAATGCACAGGGCGGCGTGCTGGGCCGGCCGTTGCAACTCGTCTTTGCCGATACGCGGGGCATGCCGGCCGAGGGTCGCACCGGTGCCGAGCGGCTGGTGCAGCAGAACAAGATCGTGGCGGCATTCGGCGAGTTCCACAGCCCGGTGGCGCTGGCCGAGATGGAGGTGTTCCGCAAGTATAACATTCCCTTCATGGCGTGCGACGTGTGGTCCGACGAGATCACCGCCAAGGGCTATTCGCAGGTATTCCGCAACGCGCCGACGGTTTCGCTGATCGACACCGCGATCGGCGAGTGGATCGCCGCGGTGGGGTTCAAGAAGGTGGCGTTGCTGGCGGAAAAGAACGACGTCGGCCTGGCAGCGCGCACGACCGTTGCCGAGCTGTTGAACAAGGCGCACATCCCGAACGACTCGGTCGACGCCGAAACGACTACTACCGATTTCAACGCGCAGATCCTGCGGTTCAAGAACGCCACGCCGCCATACGATTTCTTCTATTCGGCGTTTTCCGAGGCCGGCGCCTATGATCTGATCCGTCAGGCGAAGGAGCTGGGCATGTGCCCGACGCCGAAGTGCGGCCTGTACAACTCGGGCGGCGAGGCGACCGATCCGACATTCTGGCAGAACGTGAAGGAAGCGGGCGTCTGGGTGGTCACCGAGAATGTTGGGCTGCCGCAGAGTGGCTGGAACGACAAGACGCGGGCTTTCGTCAAGGCGTTCACCGCCAAGTACAAGGCTGAACCGCCTGGCGCGGTGATGGAGAGCTACGACGGGCTCTATTTGCTGGCGGACGCCATCAAGCGCGCGGGGGACACCAAGCCGGAGGGCATCATTCACGCGCTGGAGACGACCCAATATGTTGGCGTGCGGGGCCAGTATTCATTTGCTACCGACAAGAGCCCGCCGTGGCACTACCATCAGTTCATGCAGGCGCCGCTGACGCTGATCCAGTATGACAAGGTTGATCAGACGGTGAACGACGCGCCGATCCTGTGGCCGCACAAATTCGCGACCGCCAAGGAACTTTACATGACGCCCACATAGCGTCCGCCGACCGCGTAGAGCCATGCTGAACTACCTGCTCGTTCAGGCCGTCAATGGGCTTGTCATCGGCGTGATCTACGCGGTCATCGCCGCCGGGCTGACGGTGATTTTCTCGATCCTCAAGATCGTCAATTTCGCCCATGGCGAAGTGTACATGATGGGCG
>Ga0335075_10013209_pt1 | contig 12438 bp, 9 predicted proteins | sample Lox_Sample_24_FD_206723 | JGI IMG/M metagenome (GOLD analysis project Ga0335075, IMG submission 206723) | Soil microbial communities from Loxahatchee National Wildlife Refuge, Florida, United States - Lox_Sample_2.4 | ecosystem: Environmental > Terrestrial > Soil > Wetlands | place: USA: Florida... | reverse complement strand
GATATCCCATGCGCCAAGCCTCCCTTGTCAAGCCGTGCCAGAGGCACCGTCTCGTGAAGGCTCGCTTTGTTCGGGCTATCCCCTGCGCGGGAGACCATCCCGAGGACGCTGAAGCCTCCTCGACATTGATCTCCCGGGCTTTTATCCCGCCGTGTATCCATCTCCGCCGCCAATGCGGATGAGCTTGGACTGCCTCTCTCGGACCAGACACCCGCCGCAGCAGGCCGGAACCCTAGACGCACATTTGTCCCTTGAGCAGCAAATGCTGTGCCAACCAGGCCGGCCTTTGCCTGGAGTGCGCGATTTGCCGAAAAAACGCCGGTAAATCCCGGCGACGGACACCTGAGCGGGGCGCGCCGCGATGGGCGCCCACCGCCCGCCTTGCACCGCCGGCGCGCAGGGGAGCGCGCAGGCGCCCTATATGCGGGCGGCAAAAGCCGTTCGCGCCACCCTGCCGGCGCAGGCTATATTCCGGCTCATATGCCCACGAGCCTGTTGATAGCGGATTTGCTGCGGGACTATCGCGCCCGCCGCCTCACGCCGACGCAACTCGTCGAGACGCTGGTCGCGCGCATCGAGCGCGCCGAGCAGCGTCACGTGTGGATCTGCAGACTACCGAGCGAGCGGTTGCTGGGCTTCGCGCAGGCCCTCGAGGCCCGGCGGATGGAGGATCTGCCGCTCTACGGCATTCCCTTCGTGATCAAGGACAACATCGACCTCGCCGGCGTGCCGACGACCGCCGGATGCCCGCAGTATGCCTACATGCCGGCACGATCGGCCCCGGCCGTCGAGATGCTGATCAACGCCGGCGCGATTCCGCTCGGCAAGACCAACCTCGATCAGTTCGCGACCGGACTGGCGGGCACCCGCTCTCCCTACGGCGCCTGCCGCAACAGCTTCAATTCCGACTACATCTCCGGCGGCTCGAGCTCCGGCTCCGCCGTTGCGGTTGCCACCGGCCTTGCGAGCTTCGGGCTCGGTACCGACACCGCAGGCTCGGGTCGCGTACCGGCCGCCTTCAACAACATCGTGGGGTTGAAGCCAAGCTGCGGCCGGATCAGCACGCGCGGCGTAGTGCCCGCGTGCCGATCGATCGATTGCGTGTCGATATTCTCCCTGACCTGCCAGGATGCCGCCCGTGTCCTATCGGTGGTCGAGGGATTCGACGCCGAGGATCCTTATTCGCGAACGCTTGCCGATGTGCCGATTCGCGGCCGGCGCTTTGGGGTGCCGCGCAGCGATCAGCTCGAATTTTTCGGTGACCTCGAGTACGCGAGGCTGTTCGATCACGCGCTCGCACGTCTCGCCTCGATGGGCGGCTCGGTCGCCGAGATCGATTTCGCTCCCTTCCTGGAGACTGCGCGGCTGCTCTACGAGGGACCCTGGATCGCGGAGCGCTATGCCGCAATTCGGGATTTCATCGAGGGCTGCGGCGCGGCGATGCACCCGGCCACCCGGGAGATCATCGCGGCAGGGGCCTGCGCCTCGGCAGTGGGTCTATTCGAGGCGCAACACCGCCTCATGTCGCTGAGGCGCGCGACCGAAGAGGCCTTCGGTGTCGTGGATCTGGTTCTGACGCCGACGGCAGGCACCATCTATCCGCGCTCGAGCGTCGAGGCGTCACCGATCGGACTCAACGCGAACCTCGGCTACTACACCAATTTCATGAACCTGCTCGATCTGACGGGGCTTGCCGTGCCCGGAGGATTCCGTCCTGACGGACTGCCCTTCGGCGTGACGATCATCGCCCCGAAGGGGACGGAGCGCGCGTTGCTCGATCTGGGCGGCCGCCTGCACGCGGCGCTCGCGACCCGTCTCGGAGCGACGGACTGGAGCTTGTCCGGCGCTCACATGCAAGGCCTGCCGCTGAACCACCAGCTTCGCGATGCAGGCGGCCGCCTGGCGCGGACCGCGCGTACGCGTGCGAGCTACCGGCTGTACGCGTTGCCGGGCGGACCGCCGCAACGACCGGGATTGCTGCGGGTGCGCGATGGAGGAGCCTCGATCGACGTCGAGGTATGGGCCCTCGAGTCGGCGCGGCTTGCCTCGTTCCTCGCGAAAATTCCGGCTCCGCTCAGCATCGGCAAAGTGGAGCTGCAGAGTGGCGAGGCGGTGCTCGGCTTCTTGTGCGAGCCTTGTGAGCTGGGGGACGCCATCGATATCACGGGATTTGGCGGATGGCGCCGTTATCTGGAGCTGGCGAGGCAAGCTTGAGCCGGGGAAACTCACCGTCCGCAAATGCACCGTCCCGGTCCGGCGGCAAATCACGCGCCAGATCCGCTGCCGACGCGACCTTCCAGCGCGAACCGGCGGCCGAGCGGCGGCGGCATCTGGGCGAGGCGGCATTGCGCTGCATCCTGAAGAACGGCAACGCCGGGATCTCGGTGCGCCAGATCGCCGCGGAGGCCGGCGTGTCGCTCGGGCTCATCCGCTATCATTTCGGCGAGTTCGACGATCTCATCGCCTACGCCTTCGACCTCATGACCGATACGCTGCTGCGCGCCATTCGTGATTCGATCGAGCGCGCCGCTCCCAATCCGCAGGCCCGTCTCGATGCCTTCATCGAAACCTCCTTCTCGCCGCTGCTGCTCGATCGCGATGTGCTCGGTGTGTGGGTGGTCTTCTGGGGACTGATTCTGCATTCCCGGCGCATGGGCAGCGCTCAGCGGCGCGAGTATTCGCAGTATGTGCAGATCATCGCAGAGCTGCTGCGTGAGCTGGGAGCGGCCGAGCGCATTCCCATCCGGGACGTACACCTCGCGGCGGTCGGCTTCACTGCGCTGCTCGACGGACTGTGGCTCGCCTGGTGCCTGAATCCCGCCGCGTTTCGGCCCACGCAGGGCATCGAGCTCTGCCGCATGTGGATCGAGGGGCTGCGCCGCGGCGCCTACGCATAGGCGCCCCCAGCGGCGCCTTGACGCGGTTCCTATACGATCGTATAGTTACTGCTGCGTCACCACTCGCGGCCGGGTTCCCTGCGGAGGCCGCAAGGCGGCGCGGGCACGACGGCGAGGTGTGCGATGACCCCAGACTCCCGCTACCAGGTACTGTTCGAGCCCGTGAAGATCGGGCCGGTCACGGCCCCGAACCGGTTCTATCAGGTGCCGCACGCGAGCGGGATGACCAATGCGCTGCCGCGCGTGCGGGCCGCTTTTCGCGAAGCGAAGGCCGAGGGCGGATGGGGAGTGGTTTGCACGGGCACTTGCTCGATCGATCCCACCTCGGACGATACGCCCCTTCCCTTCGGCACGATGTGGGACGACAACGACATCCGCGCTCACGCACTCATGACCGAAGCGGTACACCGGCACGGTGCGCTCGCGGGGATCGAGCTGTGGCACGGCGGAGCCTCGGTCATGAACCGCGCGAGCCGGCTGCCGCCGTTGTCGCCGTCGGGCATTCCGTGGATGGCCACGCACATCGGATTCATGGGGAACCTGCGCCCCAAGAGCATGGATCGGGGCGACTTTCGCGCGGTGCTGCGCTGGCAAGCGGACGCGGCCCGCAGGGCGCGCTCGGCGGGGTTCGACATCGTCTACGTGTACGCGGGAATGGGATACCTCGGATATGAATTCCTGTTGCCCGAGTACAACCAGCGCACCGATGCCTACGGCGGGGTGATCGAGAATCGGGTGCGATTCGTGCGCGAGATGATCGAGGTCAGCAAGGATGCGGTGGGCAAGGATTGCGCGGTGGCGCTGCGCATCAGTCTCGAGGAGCTGCGCGCCCGGGCGGGCCGGCACGGGGAATCCGAAGCCCATGAGGTGATCTCGCTGCTCGCCGATTGCCCGGATCTCTTCGACGTCAAGATGGACTCGAGTCCGACCGATTGCTCGGCTTCGAGATTCAGCGCCGAGGGGAGCCATGAGCCGGTGATCGAGTTCGTCAAGCGGCTGACGCGCAAGCCCGTCGTCGGCGTGGGGCGCTTCACGTCCCCCGACACGATGGTCTCGCAGATCCGGCGCGGCATTCTCGATCTGATCGGCGCGGCACGCCCATCGATCGCCGACCCTTTCCTGCCTCGCAAAATCAGGGAAGGACGGCTCGATGAGATCCGAGAATGCATCGGATGCAACATCTGCATCTCCAGCTGGCACGACGGCGTGCCGGTGCGCTGCACGCAGAATCCGACCGCCGGCGAGGAATGGCGGCGTGGCTGGCATCCCGAGCGCATCGAGCGGGCGGTGCAAGAGGAGCGAATCCTGGTCGTGGGCGGGGGACCGGCCGGGCTCGAATGCGCGCTCACTCTCGGACGGCGCGGGCACCACGTGACCCTCGTGGACGCCGAGCGCGCATTCGGCGGGCGGCTCGGTTTCGAGACGCGGCTTCCGGGTCTTGCGGCCTGGGGCCGCGTACTCGACTACCGTCTCGGCCGCCTGAAGGTCATGCCCAACGTGCAGACGTTTCTCGGCAGCCCGGTTGGCGTCGAGGAGATCATCGAGCTGGCGCCCGATCGCGTGGTCCTCGCGACCGGCGCGCGCTGGACGAAGATGCTTTACAGCACCATGGAGCTTCCCGTCGGGCGGCTCGAGCATCCGCAGGTCCTCACGCCGGACGACATCGCGGCCGGGAGGCTGCCGCAAGGGCCCACCCTGGTATTCGATTTCGACAACTACTACATGGGCGGGGTCCTGACCGAGCACCTTGCGGCCCAGGGCATCGCCGTGTCGTACGCGACGCCGGCGGGGCACGCATCGGCCTGGACCATCATGACCAACGAGCTTCCGCTCGTGCATCGGGCGCTCGCTCGGCGCCGGGTCTGCATGACGACCCTGCATCTTCTCTCGGCGTTCGATGGAGAGACGGCGACGCTGCGACATCTGTTCAGCGGAGAGGAGCTGCAGATCGGCTGCCGCTCGGTGGTCATCGTGGGCTTGCGGACGCCGCGCGACGAATTGATGGCTGCGCTCGATCAGCGCGCCGCGGAGGTGAGCGCGGCGGGCATCCGCGGCGTGCAGCGGGCGGGCGATGCGCTCGCGCCGGGCGCGATCGTGCATGCGATTCATGGCGGACATCGGGTGGGGCGCGAGATCGACCTGCCCGAGGGAGCGGCGCCGTATCGGCGCGACTTTCCGATCGGCGCTGCGCCCACGCAGGAAGCGCCCGCCGGCGCCGAATCGGGATGGCGCGAGGGGGGCGCCGCGCCGCGCGATGGTGTGCAGGCCTAGCAAAAACTTGCACGGGGATGAAAACATGCACTCGAATTCCAGGTTGACCTGCGCCATCGCCGCCATTCTCGGCGGTGGCCCCTGCGCAGGCCTCGTCCATGCGGCCTCGGCCGCCGATGCGGAGGCGAACGGCGGGGAGATCCAGGAGATCATCGTCACCGCACAGCGGCGCACCGAGAACATCCAGGACGTGCCGATCACCATCCAGGCGCTCACTGCCGAGACCCTCACGCAGCTGAACGTGCAGACGTTCGATGATTTCGTGAAGTATCTGCCGAACGTGACGGCGGCGAGCAACGGGCCGGGCCAGGGCAACGTGTACATGCGCGGCCTGTCCACCGGCGGGCTCGGCAATCAAGGCAGCGGAGTCGTCGGCACCTTCCCCAACGTCGCGATCTATCTCGACGAGCAGTCCGGCCAGCTCCCCGGCCGCAACCTCGATATCTATGCGGCGGACCTCGAGCGCGTCGAGGTGCTCGAGGGTCCGCAGGGCACGCTGTTCGGCTCCGGCGCCGAGGCCGGCGTGCTGCGCTATATCACCAACAAGCCCAAGCTCGATGTGACCGAAGGCAGCGCCGATGCGGGCTATGCGGTGACGGCGCACGGCGACCCGAGCAGCAATGCGACGGGCGTGGTGAACATCCCGGTGATCCCCGGCGCGCTCGCCTTGCGCGGCGTCATCTACTCCGATACGCGTGGCGGCTACATCAACAACGTGCCGGGCACCTTCGTGCGCAGCAGCACCGACAAGGGAATCCATTACGCCGGGTACGTGAACAACATCCCGAGCTACAGCGCCTCGGCCTCCGGCAGCACGAGCAACAACAATCTGGTCGCCAACGCGATCAACCCCGTCACCTACAAGGGAATCCGTGTCGAGGCCCTGTACAAGCCGAGCGATGACTGGAGCGCGCTGCTCGCGCAATCGTATCAGCAGATCGATGCCCAAGGCGTCTTCTACGACATGCCCGAATCATCCGGTCCGGCGGTCGCGCCGAATCCGGGCGGTCCGCATGCGACGCCGCTCCCCGATCTGTCGGTGCAGCTCTACAATCCGTCTTTCAACAACGACCGCTTCGAGAACACCTCTCTCACCATCGACGGCCACATCGGGGATCTGAAGCTCATTTACGCCGGCGGCTATCTGGTGCGCAGCGTCCAGCAGGTACAGGATTACACCGCCTATGCGCGCGGCGTCTACGCCGACTACTATCAGTGCGTTCCCGGCGCCGGCGCCGCGGGGGCCGGCAAGTGCTACTCGCCGAGCACGACCTGGCAGGACAGCGAGCGCAACACCCACGACAGCCAGGAGCTGCGCCTCAGCACGCCCGACGACTGGCGAACCCGCGGCATCGTCGGAGCCTTCTGGGAAGACTACGACATCCGTGAGGAGGCGAACTGGCTGTACAAGACCGCGCCGGGATTTGCGCCGCTCATCCCGCCGCCGGGAGCCTCCGCGAACGATCCCGACGTGCGCAACTCCAACGTGGCATTCTTCGACGACATCAGGCGCGGCTACCGGCAAACCGCCGCCTTCGGATCGATGGACTTCGACATCATCCCCAAAAGGCTCACCTTCACCGCGGGCACGCGCTACTACCACTTCAAGAACACGGAAGTGGGGAGCGCGGTGAGCAGCTTCGACTGCTACGTCGGATCCGTCACCACGACTCCCTGCAGCAACTACACTTACGGCACCAATTTGAACGCCGAGAACCTCAACAGCGTGTACTCGGGATTCAGGAGCCGCGCCAATCTGAGCTTTCGACTCACCGACGACATACTGATCTACTACACCTGGTCCCAGGGATTTCGGCCCGGCGGCTTCAATCGCAGCTCGAAGAACGTTCTCGGCGGAACCTACAACACGCCGCTCAGCTTCGCTCCCGACACGCTGATCAACAACGAGCTCGGGTTCAAGACCGAATGGCTCGATCATCACCTGCAGCTCAATGCCACGCTCTACCAGGAGGACTGGAAGAACGTTCAGATCGAGGTGTTCGATCCTCAGGGCGGCCTCGGCAACCTCGAATTCATCGCCAATGGACCGAACTATCGCGTGCGCGGCGTGGAAACCCAGATGGTCGCGAACCTGGCGCAGGGGCTCACGCTGACCGGTGCGGCCGCCTGGAACAGCAGCAATCAGACCAACTCCCCCTATCTGATCAACATCTACGGCCGACCCATCACCTCGATCCCGAATCCGTACGGCTCGATCGACAGCCCCCTCGCGCAGTCGCCGCCGTTCGAGGCGAATCTGCGCGCGCGCTACGAGTTCGTGGTGAACGAGTATCGTCCCTTCCTGCAGGCCGGCGCCGTGCATCAGGCGCACTCATATTCGGCGACGGGCTATGTGGAGAACTTCAACCAGCCCGGCTATACGACCTATGATGCGGCTCTCGGTGTCGCCAGGGATCGGTGGCTGGTGCAGCTCTATGGGGAGAACATCACCGATGCCCGCTACGTCACCTTCATCAATGCCGATCAGTTCGTGCAGGAGGACTTCGTCGGGCGGCCGCGCACGCTCGGCCTCAAGTACTCGTACAAATTCTGAAGCGCGAGTACCGTGACGTTTTTCAGACATGCTCGCAGACCTCATCGTAGTCGTTCACCTGCTGCTGGTGCTGTTCATCATCGGCGGGGTCCCTGCCGTGTACGTCGGCGCTGCGCTGGGCTGGGGCTGGGTGAGGCGCTGGCCGTGGCGCGTGGCGCATCTTGCCGCCATCCTGTTGGTGGCCGGGGAGTCCCTGCTAAAGATCCCGTGCCCGCTCACGGTATGGGAGGACGCATTGCGCGGACAACACGCTGCCGGGGGATTCATCGAGCGCTGGGTTGACCGGATCCTGTTCTACGACGCACCCACCTGGGTGTTCACGGCGGCGTACGTCGCCTTCGCGGCCCTGGTCTGCGTCACCTGGGTGGCCATTCCTCCGGCGCGGCGCTCATGAGGCCGGGCGACAGCGGCCGTGAGCCGTGGTCGCGAGCCGTCAAGAAATCCGTATGAATTGAACGCGTTGCTTTATAATTTCGGCAGCGCCATGGAGTTGCGCGCTCTCGCCGCCTCGCTTTCAGTGGTCCGCGCCGCGGGCTTGCGCGCCGCGGCCCGTGCGAGCCGACCGGGGACATCGAGGTGGCAATGGTTCGACTGCTGAAGACAGCGCTGCTGATATCCATGCTCGCAGCAACCGCCGCGGCGCAGGATGAGAAGATCAGCTTCCAGGTCGTTCCCCTGGCGCCGACGCTCGGGTTGCCCGACAGCCATGAGACCTACGTGATCCGATCACCCGAAGAGTGGAGCAATTGGGTGAACAATCTCACCGCCGTCGTCGATGTGCTACCGGCCGTCGACTTCGAGCGCTACACCTCGCTCATCGCCAGCGCCGGCTACAAAGCGGATGGGCCGGTGGTCGTGACTTTCGATTCGATCGCCGATGCGGGCAACTTGATCCGAGTTCATGTATCCGTGACCACTCCGGCAAGCTGTCCGGCGCGACCCATAGCGGGGCATTACGCCGCGATGGCCCTGATTCCGCGCACCGACAAGCCGGTTCAATTCGACGTGTCCAGCCGGGATACGGGCTGCCATTAGCGGCCGGTATCGCTCGTGCCCGGCAGCAACATTTCAGGAGTCAATCATGCGCATGCGTGCAGCCCAGATTCAAAGTGCCAATGCCTCGTTCGAATTGATCGAGCGCGACGTTCCAGCCCCGGGTTCCGGCGAGGTGCGGATCAGAGTGCAGGCCTGCGGCATCTGCCACAGCGACTCCTACACCAAACTCGGCACGATGCCCGGTATTCGCTACCCGCGCGTGCCGGGGCACGAGGTCGTCGGCCTGGTGGACGCCGTTGGCGCGGAGGTACCCGATTGGAAGCCGGGTGACCGGGTGGGTGTCGGCTGGCACGGTGGGCATTGCGGCCATTGCGCTTCATGTCGAAGAGGCGACTTCATCACCTGCTCTTTCGGCAAGATTCCGGGCATCACCTACGATGGCGGCTATGCGGACTACATGATCGCTCCCTTCGAGGCGCTGGCCGCCGTTCCGGATGAGCTGTCCTCGGCGCAGGCGGCGCCGCTCCTGTGCGCCGGCATCACCACGTTCAACGCGCTGCGGCACAGCGGTGCCGGCCCGGGTGATCTCGTTGCGGTGCTCGGGGTGGGCGGCCTCGGCCACCTCGGCGTGCAGTTCGCCGCCAAGCTGGGCTGTCGCACCGCGGCGGTGGCGCGGGGCAGGGACAAGGAGCCTCTCGCGCGCAAGCTGGGGGCCCGCCATTACATCGACAGCACCTCACAGGACGTGGCCGCGGAGCTCGAGAAGCTCGGCGGCGCACGCGTGATTCTTGCGACGGTGACGGATTCCCAGTCGATGAGCAGCTCGATCGGCGGCCTGGGTATCGACGGCAAGCTCATCGTGCTGGGTGCATCGGCAAAGCCGATCGAGGTCTCGCCGATCTCGCTCATCCGGGCGCGTCGCTCGATTTCGGGCTGGCCGTCCGGCACCGCGAGCGACTCCGAGGACACCTTGCGCTTCAGCCTGCTGACGGACATTCGCCCGATGATCGAGACCTTTCCCTTGGAGCGCGCAGCCGAAGCGTACGAGCGGATGATGAGCGGCAGGGCAAGGTTTCGGGTGGTTCTCACGACCGAAGCGCGCTGAGGCGGGCGCGCTCACCACCAGCCGCGCCGCTTGAACCAGATTATCGGCAGCAGCGTGCTCAGCGCGATGAGCGCGAGACCGTAGGGATACCCAAAGCGCCAGCTCAGCTCCGGCATATCGTGAAAGTTCATGCCGTACATGCTCGCGATCAGCGTCGGCGGTATGCCGACGACGGACACGATCGTGAGCACCTTGAAGATCTCGTTTTGCTCCGTGTTGATGAACCCGAGAATGGCATCGAGCAGAAACTGCGATTTGCCGGACAGGTGCGCCTCGAAGTCGACCACCGAGACGAGATCCTGCTGTGCCGTGGTCAGGCGCGTCTTCTCCTCCGGCGACAGCCAGTCGCTCGCCGTCTTCTGGACGAATGCGATGATCCGCTGCAGACCGAGCGTGCTTTCGCGGCTGCGGGATAGCTGATCGCCGGCGATCCCGATCGCCTTCAGGCACTCGCGCAGAGCGGACGAGGCGCGCTTGTCGTGCAGCTGCTGCGGCGCGCTCGGTCCAAACGCTCGGGCGGAGACCGTCGCCAGATTGCCGCTCAATTGCTCGAGCTTGTCCGCGCCGAAATCCACCATGCCTTCGATGAGGGCGCAGAACACCGCTGTGCTGCCGACATCTTGCTTGTTGCCGACGCGCGCCTCGACCTGGGCGAAGGCGTGAATTTCCGAATAGCGCACGGTGACCAGCAGCTCGCGCGAGAGCACGAATCCGAGGGGGAGCGGCGCAAAGCCTGCCTGCTCATCTTGAATGGCAAGGGGCATGCTGACGTACAGCGCCGAACCGGCTGTCTTGAGCCGGCTCGACGTCTCGATTTCCTGCAGGGATCCGCGCGAGGGAACCTCGATGCCGTATGCGGCGGCCACTTGCGCAATCTCTGGCGGCGTCGGATTGAGCAAATCGACCCAGAAAGCCTTGGCGCCTTGCGCGCCCGTATCGCCATGTACCGTCAACATGAGGCTGAGATCGAGATTCCGAGTCCGCACGATTCGAGCCGCATGACGATACCCCATTCGCCGGTACTTTGGCGAATCCAGCGCCCGGCGCCCCGGCGCAGGCCGGCCACAGGTGCCGTGGCTTGCGCTCGTCGGCTGCGCAGCACGCGAGGAGCTTGCTATGCTTCGCCTCGACGGCGATGGCGCGGTCGGCGCCGCGTTCGCCGGCATCGGTGGGGCCAGCGGCGATCGGCTCCGCGATTTGACGGAGGTTGCCCATGAATGATGTTTCGCACCATGATGCTCCGCAGGCAGGGCCGGGAGCCGTGCCGTTCCGCGTAACGGACCTCGAGCGCATTCCGACGAGGCGCTACTACGATGAGGAGTTCTACAAGCTGGAGTGCGAGCGCCTGTGGCCGCACGTGTGGCAAATGGCCTGCCGGCTCGAGCAGGTCGCGAACGTGGGCGACTGGATCGAATATTCGAACCTCGGCAAGTCGGTCATCGTGGTTCGCAGCAAGAGCGGGATAAAGGCTTACCACAATGCGTGCCGGCATCGCGGCATGCAGCTCGCGAAGGGCCACGGCAATTGCCAATCGAAGGGCTTCATCTGTCCCTTTCATGGCTGGCGCTGGGACATCGAGGGCAAGAACACCTTCGTGTACGGGAAGAGCATTTTCAGCGAGCGCCAGCTCGATCAGGCGGATATTGCGCTCAAGCCCTGCCGAGTGGAGCTGTTCGCGGGCTGCGTGTTCATCAACCTCGATGCCCGGGCGCCGTCGCTGCGCGAAAGTGTCGGTCCCATGGCGGCCGCTCTCGATGCCTACCAGGCCGATCAGATGCGCGCCGAGTGGTGCTACGCCACCGTGCTGCCCGCGAACTGGAAGACTGCGATGGAGGCCTTCATGGAAGGCTACCACGTGATGCGCACGCATCCGCAGCTGCAGGATGCACAACCGGTGCTGTTCAATTCCTTGTACGGCGTGATCCCGGGCGATCGCGGGCAGTACCTCGACCCAAAGCTGAGTGTCCGCGACAACATCAAGGCGCACTTCAGGATGATGCAGCTCTTGAGCGAAGGCATGGCCGGCATGTGTCACGCCAAGGACGTGGCCGTCGCGGGCGACCTGCTGGAAGTGGAACTGCCCGAGGACCCCAAGCAAGCACTCATGACCTGGTTCGGCATGCTCAACCATGCCGTCACCGAGCGCGGCCGCGCGCGCGGGGAGCCGACGCCGGACCTCAACGAGATTGCCGTGAAGACCCCGCTCCAGGCGGTCGAGTTCATCTTTCCGCACTACTTCCTGCTGCCGAACCTGTCGAGCATGGCGGCCTATCGAATCCGGCCGCTGGCAGCGGAGAGCTGTCTGTTCGAGCTCTGGTCGCTCACCCATTTTCCCCCGGGGCGGGAGCCCGAGCCGGTCATGGAGCCCGTGACGCTGGCGTACGACAGCGATCGATTCCCGCCCATCCCGAGGCAGGATTATTCGAACATTCCCCGCCAGCAGATAGGGCTGCACGCCGAGGGGTTCGAATTCATGCGATTGTCCGGGGCGGTGGAGGGGATGATCAGCAACTATCAGCAAATCATCGACGGCTACCTGAAGGGCGTGCCCCTCGAACGCCTGGGAAGGGCAACGAGGGCTCTGAGCGGCAATTTCGATGGACCGATCATCGATC
>Ga0335075_10013208_pt1 | contig 12440 bp, 13 predicted proteins | sample Lox_Sample_24_FD_206723 | JGI IMG/M metagenome (GOLD analysis project Ga0335075, IMG submission 206723) | Soil microbial communities from Loxahatchee National Wildlife Refuge, Florida, United States - Lox_Sample_2.4 | ecosystem: Environmental > Terrestrial > Soil > Wetlands | place: USA... | reverse complement strand
GAATTTGACCGAGAGGAAGACAGAACCATGAAGTTCCGTCCGCTGCATGACCGCGTTGTGGTCCGTCGCCTTGATAGCGAAGAGAAGACCAAGGGCGGCATCATCATCCCCGACACCGCCAAGGAAAAGCCCCAAGAGGGCGAGGTCGTGTCCGTGGGCCCCGGCGCCCGCGACGACGCCGGCAAGCTGGTTGCGCTCGATGTCAAGAAGGGCGATCGCGTCCTCTTCGGCAAGTGGAGCGGCACCGAGGTCAAGATCGACGGCCAGGATCTCCTGATCATGAAGGAATCCGACATTATGGGCGTCATCGGCTGATCAGCCTGACGACCCTTCAAATCCTCAATCCGGAGTAGTCAAATGGCTGCCAAAGACGTCAAGTTCTCCACCGATGCCCGCGACCGCATGCTGCGCGGCGTCGAAATCCTCGCCAACGCCGTCAAGGTGACGCTCGGCCCGAAGGGCCGCAACGTCGTGATCGAGAAGTCGTTCGGCGCCCCGCGCATCACCAAGGACGGCGTCACCGTCGCCAAGGAAGTCGAGCTTTCCGACAAGTTCGAGAACATGGGCGCCCAGATGGTGCGCGAAGTGGCCTCGAAGCAGAACGACGCCGCCGGTGACGGCACCACCACCGCGACCGTTCTGGCCGCCGCCATCGTCCGCGAGGGCACCAAGGCGGTTGCCGCCGGCATGAACCCGATGGACCTGAAGCGCGGCATCGACCTCGCCGTCGAGGCGATCGTTTCGGACCTGAAGAAGAACTCGAAGAAGGTCACCTCGAACGCGGAAGTCGCGCAGGTCGGCACGATCTCGGCGAACGGCGACGAGTCGGTCGGCAAGATGATCTCGACCGCCATGCAGAAGGTCGGCAACGAGGGTGTCATCACCGTCGAGGAAGCCAAGACCGCCGAGACCGAGCTCGACGTCGTCGAGGGCATGCAGTTTGACCGTGGCTACCTCTCGCCCTACTTCATCACCAATGCCGAGAAGATGGTCGCCGAGCTCGAGGACCCCTACATCCTCGTCTTCGAGAAGAAGCTGTCGTCGCTCCAGGCGATGCTGCCGATCCTCGAGGCCGTCGTTCAGACCGGCAAGCCGCTCCTGATCATCGCCGAGGACGTCGAGGGCGAGGCCCTGGCCACGCTCGTCGTCAACAAGCTCCGTGGCGGCCTGAAGGTCGCGGCCGTCAAGGCTCCGGGCTTCGGTGATCGCCGCAAGGCCATGCTCGAGGACATCTCGATCCTGACCGCCGGCCAGATGATCTCGGAAGACCTCGGCATCAAGCTCGAGACCGTGACGCTCAACATGCTCGGCCGCGCCAAGAAGGTGCGCATCGAGAAGGAGAACACCACGATCGTCGACGGCGCCGGCAAGAAGGCCGAGATCCAGGGCCGCGTCGCCCAGATCAAGCAGCAGATCGAGGAGACCACCTCGGACTACGACCGCGAGAAGCTCCAGGAGCGCTTGGCCAAGCTCGCAGGCGGCGTCGCGGTTGTCCGCGTCGGCGGCTCGACGGAAGTCGAAGTGAAGGAAAAGAAGGACCGCGTTGACGACGCTCTCAACGCGACCCGCGCGGCCGTCGAGGAAGGCATCGTGGCTGGCGGCGGCGTAGCACTCCTGCGCGCTTCGGCCAACCTCAAGGCTGTCGGCGCCAACTCGGACCAGGATGCGGGCATCGCCATCGTGCGCCGCGCGCTCCAGGCTCCGGCGCGTCAGATCGCGTCGAACGCCGGTGCGGAAGCATCGATCGTTGCTGGCAAGATCCTTGACAACAAGGGTGCGACCTACGGCTACAACGCCCAGACCGGCGCGTATGGCGACATGATCGCCATGGGCATCGTCGATCCGGTGAAGGTTGTGCGCACCGCCCTTCAGGACGCGGCGTCGGTCGCTGGCCTGCTCGTGACGACCGAGGCGATGATCGCCGAGGCGCCGAAGAAGGACGCAGCCCCGATGGGCATGCCTGGCGGCGGCGGCATGGGCGGCATGGGCGGCATGGATTTCTAAGCCTGTCCTCGGGCTCGGCCCGAGGATCAGCCACCAAAGCTAAGAATGCGAGAGGGCGGTCGAAAGACCGCCCTTTTTTGTTCTAAAGACGATCGCTCATGTCCTGGCGCCCGATCACAGCCATCACCTCAACGACGAGATCGCCCACTCGGTAATAGATGGCGTGAGACCCGCACACACTTCGGCGATAGCCGGGACGTATCTCGTCCACCGCGACAAACAGAAACGGATTGGTGCAAATCAACTCGAAATGCGCAAGCAGCGCATCATAGTAGCGGTCTGCCTGACGTTCGCCCCACTGCTTGAAACCGTATTCGTAGATGGCGGCAAGATCAGATTCGGCAACCGTGCTGAGGCGCAATGAATACCGATCAGGCATTTCTTAGCCTAGCCCGCACCCGCTCGCGAATGTCGGCGGGGGTCGACTGCGAAAATCCCCCCTGTTCGGCCGAAGCCAGTTTGGTTCGGATAAAATCGATCTCACGTGCCTGGCGTATCAGGTCGTTCACGACTTCACTTTTGCTGGCATATTCCGCGCTCTCGACCATCGCCTTGAGCCATGCGTCATTTGGTTCTGTCAAAGAAATGCTTTGCCTGGCCACCTTCTTATCCTTCGATTCTTCGCGTCTATGGTGCAATATTGCACCACTGCAGTCAAGGTTGTGCGCACCGTCCTTCAGGACGCGGCGTCGGTCGCTGGCTTGCTCGTGACGACCGAGGCGATGATCGCCGAGGCGCCGAAGAAGGACGCAGCCCCGACGGGCATGCCTGGCGGCGGCGGCATGGCGGCATGGGCGGCATGGATTTCTAAGCCTATCCTCGGGCTCGACCCAGGGGTCAGCCAACCTCGCTACGGAAATGCAAAAAGGGCGGCAGAGATGCCGCCTTTTTTCGTTAGTCAGCGCGTTCAGGCAGCTACAATGTCGATCGATATCTCGCCCCGTGCCGATAGAGTCTGACCGGCGTCAGAAAACGACCTCACCAGCCATTCGCTACAAAAGAGAAGCGATTTCCTGGAAGCTGCCGCTATCGCTCGAACCGCCAACATACATGGGTGACTTCCATTCGAGCACGCGCGTCAGCCTTTCAAAAAGTCCCTTCCTCTTTCAAAATAACCCCGTTTTTACATCCCCAACCCTTTTTGTCGGTCGAAGGGGGCGTGGCCACAACATACCTATTATGGTCAAGAACATCACGGGACGCCGTCGGAACAATCGCGAATCCAGCATCTTGTTCGTCGATATCTATCTCAAGCGTAACTAGTATTTTTCTCATGATACTACCCTTCATTCTGCGTCAGATTGATCTGTAAGAATGACGTTAGTTCATTCGGCAGGATAAATTTCCATGGTGTACATCGCTCTAAAACGGCCGACGGATGCTCGTACTTGTCCTTCGGGCAGCCGCTATGACACAACGGCATAAATGTGCATTTGTAACATCCATCGGAGCTGGTCACTTCACTGTTCATGTACGCTGCACCCCGGTCATTATAGTGACCCGTATCCAGGTCGATCCGAGCTGCAGGGCCCTCGATCTCGCGGACGCACTTTTTAGCATCGCCAGCGCCATCGAAAATAATATCGCGGCTATTCTGGGCAATACAATATCCTGTGTCCGGTTCTTGGGGGAAGAATTCTTGACTGTACCCGAAATCTCGTAAGATCTTCCTCGCGGCTGCGTACTCACGATAGAATTCCACTATGTCAGGAAACCGCATTTCACCCGATGCTTCGCTATTGAGTGAGGGGTCGTTGCTAGGAAACAGCCTATGGATGTACGCCCAATGAGGCCTTCCAACGGAGGCCTTCATCTGAGTGAGTAGCCGGTCGAATGTGGCCAGAAATCCTGGCATCACATTGATCCTGTAAACCAAAGGAATACTCTGCGGAATTAGAGCGGTCCGCTTCAACACGTCGTCAAGTGTTGCGTGAGCGCTTAGCCGGCCCTTTTGCCTTTCTGATTTTTCTATCGGCCAGTCTATACTTACCTGTATATCAGTGAGCGGAAGTTCAACGAGTTTTGCGCACTGCTTCTCATTCAGAGTTGAACCGTTCGTGAGAAGATCACACGAGAAATGAGAGCCGCGCGCGGAACATAGTTCTTTCAGATCAACACTTTGGCTAAGAATTTCATCAAGCTGTAAAGTGGGTTCGCCGCCGTACCATGTGACGTGAAGAGGCTCCCCCGAAGCGAGTTCATTCTTTATGTATTTGAAAGCTCCCTTAAAAGAGGCGCCAGCATCACCTGATTTATGATTGACCCCGTTGTAGCAATATCCGCAGGAAAAATTACATCTCAGCGTAGGGACGATTGTGACTGAAAGGGCACGACGCGGTCTCGCGCGCACACTGGCCCTTCGGTCTATTGCGACTTTTATCTCGTCTAGGTGATCTGGCACGATGTATCCGAGCTTGACGAACTCTGGATCGGAAACAATACCACTCAGAATATTCTCATACTCACGATTAGTGACAAAAGCCAAATTCCCAGTTGCGGTGTTGAATAGCGCTCGTTCGCCGTTTAGAGGCTGGCTTGCGATATTGTAACGAGAGGCTCGCACTTTAGGGCTCCTCTAGGCTAGTTATATTCATGCTCTCAAACTTTTTGGTTGGCAACTGCTATACTGATGTGAAAGCCTAAGCTATTGACGGCCACGACCACATCCTTGGCAAGTCTTCCTTGCTAAGCAGACTGTCCGCTTCCGACCCCCTTGAGTCATCTCGGCATCCAATCGCGACGGAAAAGAAGTGGGGACGCGTGTTGGCGAAGAGGTTCGGCAACAGTTCTGCGGCGGACGAATGTCCTCCTCGTCCCAACAGCTAGCTGTAGGAATATATTCACATCAGTCAAAATCTCTGCTATGCTCCTTTTAAGTGAGGAGCAGCAGTGAACGTGAAGCCACACACCGACCCCGAACTGGAGCTACTTCAGCGCATAGCAACAATGCTCTTCACGCTGGCTGGGCTCGCTGATCGTGCGTCGCGCGCGCCCCATCCGGTGCGAGCCTTTGTGCTCTGGCTCCTGCGTCGCGGAGAAGCTGTCGTCCGCGAATGGGTTGCCGCGCCCGACCATCCGTGGCCGGTGACGATTCATGTCGGCAGCGATCCTCACGACGCGCTCGCGCTTGCCGCCTCGCTCCGGGCGCTGGCGCGTGCGGTGGAAGACCTGGCGGCCGATTATCGGCGCCTTGGCCGCTGGTGGCGGGCCGGTGAAGCGGTGGAACGCCATGTCCTCGGGCGACGGCACGACAGCGCAATCACTCGTCGGCCGTCATTTCGGGTCAACGTCACGCCCTACCGGGACACATCCTGAAGCACCGCTTCGAACCGTCGCATATCGATTGGAGGCGGATGGCGACCTTGTGCCCCTGCGACACTGTTTCGTTGGCCTTCTGGAGGCCGGCGACGCTACCGCGCGGGGAAAACGCGGCCCGCATTGATGCCGAAGACCTTCTTCCGGTCGGGTTTTGGCTGGCCGGCGGCAGATCAACTGCGCGCCGGCATGAACGGCATCTCCGGAGCGTTGCGAGCCTGGCGCCGCCCGCCGCCAAAATAATTTCGCCGGCAAGGAACTCTCCATGGCCAAAGCCGTTTTTGCGCTGTCGACAGCGGTCATTGAAGAAATTTGAAGACAGCTGAAGACAAAAGCGCCTCTCGCACCTTCACGGGTGTGGGAGGCGTTTTGCTATGTGCGATCCGTAGTTTGAACAGTTCGTTTGACGGTTGAGCGTGTCGCTTCACGACAACAAAGTTCCAACGTGGAGGGCGTCTTTGGAATCCTGTTCTCTTGGAAACTGAGTAGCTCATCGGTAGGTTGCCGCGCTTCGAGGGGACCGCATGGAAGAATTTTTTCTTTTCCTGATTGTCGGCTTCTGCGCCCAGGCCGTCGATGGCGCGCTCGGCATGGCCTACGGCGTGATCTCCTCCACCGTGCTCTTGAGCTTCGGCGTAACGCCGGCGCAGGCATCGGCGTCGGTGCATGCGGCTGAGCTCTTCACGACGGCGGCTTCGGGCTCGGCGCATCTCTATCACCGCAATATCGACTGGCGATTGTTCTGGCGGCTGGCGCCGGCCGGCATCGTCGGCGGCTGCCTCGGCGCCTACGTGCTGACCGCCTTCGATGGCGACGTGGTGAAGCCGTTCGTCACGGGCTATCTCGGGATCGTCGGCGCGTTCCTCCTCGTGCGGTCCTTTCGCAAGATTCCAAGCAAGCCGGTGCCTGTCGCGGTGATCGCTCCGCTTGGCGCGGGCGGCGGCTTCTTGGACGCCGCCGGCGGTGGCGGTTGGGGGCCGATCGTCACGACCGGTCTGCTCGGCGCGGGCGGCACGCCGCGCTATGTCATCGGCACGGTGAACGCCAGCGAGTTCCTGATCACCCTGTCGGTCTCGGTGACGTTCCTGATCGCGCTCCTGTCGGGGCATTGGGCGGAGGCTGGCGCTCTTTCGGGCCACGCCTGGTCGATCGCCGGGCTGATCGCCGGTGGCCTGCTGGCGGCGCCGATGGCAGGCTGGATGGTCAAGGCGATTGCCGAGCGCATGCTGCTGCGCGCCGTCGGCGTTCTGATCGTCCTGATATCGCTCTACCAGACCAGCCAGTTGATCGGCTGGCTCTAGCGGACGCTCCGAAAATATCGATTAGACTGTTCGCGAACCGCCACCCCACCGGTAGCGGCGCGCGCGGCGCTTCACTATGGTGCGCGCAAAATTCTCAGGCAGTGGAAGAGGTAAATGGCCAGGAAGACCCGCACCGAGACCGACACATTCGGTCCGATCGAAGTCGCGTCGGATAAATATTGGGGTGCGCAGGCTGAACGCTCGCTCGGCAATTTCAGGATCGGCTGGGAGAAACAGCCGCTGTCGATCGTGAGAGCCTTGGGCATCGTCAAGCGCGCCGCCGCCGAGACCAATATGGAACTCGGCCGGCTGGACAAAAAGATCGGCGAGGCGGTCGTCAACGCGGCGCAGGAGGTGATCGACGGCAAGCTCGACGATCATTTCCCGCTGGTGGTCTGGCAGACCGGGTCGGGCACCCAGTCGAACATGAACGCCAACGAGGTGATCTCGAACCGCGCAATCGAAGTGCTCGGCGGCGAGAAGGGCTCGAAGAAGCCGGTCCACCCGAACGATCACGTCAATATGAGCCAGTCGTCGAACGATACCTATCCGACGGCGATGCACATCGCCTGCGCGGAACGGATCGTGCATGACCTGCTGCCGGCGCTGAAACATCTGCACAAGGGGCTCGACAGGAAGGCGAAGGCGTTCGCCAAGATCATCAAGATTGGCCGCACGCACACGCAGGATGCGACGCCGCTTACCCTTGGCCAGGAATTCGGCGGTTATGCCGCCCAGGTCGCATCGTCGATCAAGCGGATCGAACTGACGTTGCCCGGACTGTGCGAACTGGCGCAGGGCGGCACGGCCGTCGGCACCGGCCTCAACGCGCCAGTCGGCTTTGCGGAGAAAGTGGCGAAGCGCATCGCCAAGATCACCAGGCTGCCGTTCACCAGCGCGCCGAACAAGTTTGAGGCGCTGGCCGCGCACGATTCCATGGTGTTCTCGCACGGCGCGATCAACGCGGCCGCGGCGGCGCTGTTCAAGATCGCCAACGACATCCGCTTCCTGGGGTCAGGCCCGCGCTCGGGCCTCGGCGAACTGTCGCTGCCTGAGAACGAGCCCGGCTCGTCGATCATGCCGGGCAAGGTCAATCCGACGCAATGCGAGGCGCTGACGCAAGTCTGCGTGCAGGTGTTCGGCAATCATGCCGCGATCACCTTCGCCGGCAGCCAGGGCCATTTCGAACTCAACGTCTACAATCCGGTGATGGCGTACAACTTCCTTCAGTCGGTGCAATTGATGTCCGACGCGGCGCGCTCCTTCACCGACAATTGCGTGGTCGGCATCGAGGCGCGCAAGGACAACATCAAGGCATCGCTTGATCGCTCGCTGATGCTGGTGACGGCGCTGGCGCCGAAAATCGGCTACGACAATGCGGCGAAGATCGCCAAGACCGCACACAAGAACGGCACGACGCTGCGCGAGGAGGCCGTCGGCGGCGGCTATGTGACCGATGCGGAGTTCGACCGGCTGGTGCGGCCCGAGGATATGACGCGGCCGGGATAACGGCCGCCTCACGCATTGTTGTGTGAAATCAGAGAACTTTAGCGGAAGCTGAACACTGTGTTCGGTATTCGTACGCTCGTCGGCACGCGCGAAATGCCCTAGGTGCCGGAGCGCTTCACCACCTCGCTTTCATCAGGGGACCCTACGACATGAATAGCGCAACTCTCCTTGTGGCCCGCATCCTTCTGTCGGTCATGTTCATTATGGCCGGCCTGCAGAAGTTCGGCGACATTGCCGGCACGGCCGGCTACATCGGCTCGGTCGGTCTGCCGGCGGGCTCGCTTCTTGCTGTCCTGTCAGGCCTGCTCGAGGTTGTGGCGGGCGTTGCCGTCCTCGTTGGCTTTCAGACGCGCATCGCGTCCTACGCCCTGGCGGCGTTCTGTCTTCTCACAGCGCTGCTGTTCCACACCAACTTCGCCGACATGACACAGATGTTGTTCTTCATGAAGAACATCACGATTGCCGGCGGCTTCCTCGCGCTCTCAGTGGCGGGTGCGGGCGCATACTCGGTCGACGCACGCCGCGGCGCGGCTTGACCATCGCTTAAGGCACTACTCCACCGCCCCGGATTGCCGGTATGATCGACCGGCAATCCGGGAGCGGAGACATGGCAGCCATTCTTCTGATCGGGCGCGTGCTGATCGCGCTGATGTTTCTGGCGAGCGGCTATACGGCGCTCTCTGACATCGACGGCACCGCGGCCTATTTCGCCGGCCTTGGAATGCCGCTGCCGACACTCGTGACGATCGGCACGGGGCTCTTCGAGATCATTGCCGGCCTGTTTCTCGTCGCGGGCTTCCAGACGCGGCTGGCTGCCGCGGCACTTGCCGCGTTCAGTGTGGCTGCGACCTTCCTCGGCCACTACGGCCAGGGCGAGGGCGCCATGGCGTTCATGCACACGCAGATGCTTTTGAAGGACATCGCCGTCGCAGGCGGGCTTCTGGCCTTTGCCGTGTATGGGGCAGGTACGTTGTCGATGGACGCCCGTCGCAGCTAAGCGTCGTCAAAGCTTGGTTTCTCTCCCTCCCGCTTTGCGGGGGCGAGGAACCAGCTTGCCTTACCCGGGCCGTAATCAGGTTAAACTCTGGACGTGGGCTTTCAAATGAGGGAGCTTGCTCGGACAGGGCGCGAGCAGGCGGCGGGCACACGACGATGCACTTCTCCACGCGGAACATCCCGCAACGGCTGCGAAAGGACGCGGTTGAAGCGGCCTTTGGCGCGCATGTGCGCGGTTCGGTGGATTTCCCGCCCGACGAGGCCGTTGCGGTCGATATCAACTTTCGCGAGCTCAGCGGCGTGCACCTCGCACATATCGATTCGTCACCGCTGCGCCTCGTGACGCCGCCGGATCGCACGGGGCTGCTCTATCTTGGCATCACCCGCGCCGGCGGCGGTGTCATCGACGCGCATGGCGACAGCACGATGGTCAAGGCGGGCGACGTCAATTTGATGTGCCGCGGCCGGCTGATCACCACTGTCGTCGCCGAGCAGAGCACGATCCTGAGCCTCGCCATTCCGCGCGCGCAGCTTCTGCCGCGTCTCGCCAATAACGATTCGCTTCAGCCCTCCGCGCCGCTGTCCATGCCGGCCGCGCGCCTGCTCGAGAGCTACGCCATGGCGCTGTTCAGCGCCAATGGGAGCATCGCACCGGACGAGGAGACGGTCTTTGCCCGTCATCTGGTCGACCTGGCGGTGCTGATGCTGGGCGGCCGGCGCGACGAGGCCGAACTCGCGCGCCAGAACGGGGCGCGGGCAGCGCGGCGGCAGGCCATCAAGGCCGACATCGCAGCCCATCTCGGCATGCCGGAACTGTCGCTGACCTCGGTGGCCAGGCGTCATGGCGTCAGCCCGTCCTATGTGCGCTCGCTGTTCTATGACGAGGGGACGAGCTTCACCGACTATGTGCTGGGCGCGCGCCTCGACTATGTCCGCGATCTCCTGGCCGAGCCGCGGCTGCAGCAGCGCACGATCGCCGCGATCGCGCTGACGGCCGGATTCGGCGATATCTCCTGGTTCAACGAGGCGTTCCGCCGCCGCTTCGGCATGACGCCTTCGGACATGCGCGCCGGCTCAAGCGGCAAGTAACCGGCGCCCCCGGCACTGTCTCATACCCCAAAGCCTCAGCCCAAGACCGGGCGGCGCGGCGCAGCTAGATTCGTCTCCTAACGATCACTTGGGGGCCTCATGCGGGGGCGCCCGGTCGTGCCGCCGCAGAGCAGGGCGCGCGGTGATCTTCACCCTGATTTTTTCGGCATAGGAGAATGCGATGGCGCGCGACCCAAATGGAAACATCACCGGCACGGGAGGAGCGGATGTGCTTTGGGGCACGGCGCTGGTGCTCGGCGACGGCAACTACGACAACTACAGCGATTTTGGCGTGGCAGGATCGATCCGGGGTTATGGCGGGGACGACATCATCTATGGCGATATTTATTACGACGGCACCGACCATTGCGAAGGGGATACCGTCTATGGCGGCGAGGGCAATGACACGATCTACGGCGACACGGGCATCGACAATCCCAACTGGCTGACCACGCTGGATGGGGGCAGCGATACGCTCAACGGCGAAAACGGCGACGACTGGATCTACGGCCAGAACGGCAACGATCTGTTGAACGGTGGCGAGGGCAAGGACTCGCTTTACGGCGGCCTGGGCTCGGACACCGTCCGCGGCGACGGCGGCGACGACAGGATCTGGGGCGAGGCCGGCCGGGATTTTCTCTATGGCGGCCTCGGCGTCGACCGCATGTATGGCGGCGACGACATTGACGACATGTATGGCGACGACGGCAACGACTTCCTCTACGGCGGCGACGGCGGCGACGATATCGAAGGCGGCAACGGCGCGGACTTCCTCTCTGGCGGCCTCGGCGACGATTACATGTCGGGCGGCGGATATTACGCGACCGCCGCTGACGGCGGCGACAGCATGTATGGCGAAGCAGGCAACGACCAGCTCTTCGGCGGTGCGGGCAATGACAGGATTTTCGGCGGCATCGGCAATGACCGGCTCGCTGGCGATGCCGGCAACGATCTCCTCGACGGCGGCACAGGCGCTGACCAGTTCGATTGCAGCGCCGGCAACGACACCTACATCGTCGACAACCGGGGCGACTGGTTCCGCTTCGCCGATGCGGGAACCGATAGAGTCATGTCGTCGATCTCGCTCATCATGTATGCCGACCACGAAAACCTGACACTGACAGGCACCGCCAACATCGCCGGCACCGGAAATCTGCTGAATAATATCATCATCGGCAACGCCAAGAACAACATTCTGGACGGCCGCGCCGGCAACGACACGCTCAGCGGCGGTTCCGGCATTGACAGGCTTTTGGGTGGATTGGGCCGTGACAATCTGAACGGCGGCGCCGGCAATGATCAACTGACCGGCGGTGCGGACAGGGATGCGCTCACGGGAAGCACCGGGGCCGACACATTCATTTTCACAGCACTTGCCGACTCGCGCCCCGGCGCCACACGCGACGTGATCATGGACTTCTCGCGCGCCCAGGGCGACAAGATCAATTTGTCGGCAATCGATGCGCAGACAGGCCCGAGCAACCAGGCCTTCGCCTTCATCGGCGAGGCTGCTTTCTCCGGCGTGAAGGGCCAGCTTCGCTACGAGAACATCGGTGCCAGGACCTATGTCCACGCCGACGTGACCGGCGATGCGCGCGCTGACTTCTCGATCGAGATCGCCAGCCTGATTGAGCTCAGGGCGACGGACTTCTTCCGGTAATTCCAACTTCGGTTCCTCGTTCCCGCTTTGCCGGGGCGGGGAACCTAGTCCTGCGCGGCCGAAGGATCTTCCACAGCCGACGCCAACCGCTCGGCGATGTCGGCGATCACCGCCAGCTCTTCGTCGGATCGCTCCTTCTTCGAAGCCGCGAGGCTCGCCTGCGATTTCAGGATCACGCCGTCGGCCAGCACCTTGAGATGATTGGCGCGCAGCGTCGAGCCCGTGGTGGTGATGTCGACGATGACATCGGCCGAGCCGGCCGCCGGCGCGCCTTCGGTCGCGCCGAGACTTTCCACGATGCGGTAGACCTGGATGCCGTGCTTGCCCGAAAAGAACTGCTGCGTCAGCCGCCAGTATTTCGTCGCGATGCGCAGCCGCCGGCCGTGGCGCTGGCGAAAGTCCGCCGCGACATCGTCGAGGTCGGCCATCGTATCGACGTCGAGCCAGACATCCGGCACCGCGACGACGACATTGGCAAAACCGAAGCCGAGCCGCGCGACGATCTCCGTGCGGCGGTCGAAATCGGCGAGCGTTTCGCGCAATAGGTCTTCGCCGGTGATGCCGAG
>Ga0335075_10013207_pt1 | contig 12440 bp, 10 predicted proteins | sample Lox_Sample_24_FD_206723 | JGI IMG/M metagenome (GOLD analysis project Ga0335075, IMG submission 206723) | Soil microbial communities from Loxahatchee National Wildlife Refuge, Florida, United States - Lox_Sample_2.4 | ecosystem: Environmental > Terrestrial > Soil > Wetlands | place: USA... | reverse complement strand
AGGTGCAGCCCCGCTCGATTACTTCTTTCCGGACCCGCGGCTCGGCCCGCCCGCCGGCCCCGGGCAGTTCACCCCGGTGCCCGAGCGGGCCGACCAGGTCCGGGGCGTGCGCATCACCCACCGGCGGGTGGAGATCGCCGACCTTGACGACCCGCCAGCCGACTGCGGGGACGCCTACCTGCGGCTGCATCTGCTGTCCTACCGCCTGGTGCGGCCGAACTCGGTCAACGTCGACGGCATCTTCGGGGCGCTGCCCACCGTGTGCTGGACCACCTCGGGCCCGGTGGACGCCGCCGACACCCGCTCGGTGCAGATGCGGGCGCGGGCCGCGGGGCGCTACATCGAGGTGCAGTCGGTGGACAAGTTCCCGCGGATGCTGGACTACGTGGTGCCGTCCGGGGTGCGGGTAGCCGACGCGAGCCGGGTGCGTCTGGGCGCCCACCTGGCCGAGGGCACCGTGGTCATGCACGAGGGTTTCGTCAACTACAACGCGGGCACGCTCGGCGCCTCGATGGTGGAGGGACGGATCAGCCAGGGCGTGGTCGTCGGCGCCGGCACCGACGTGGGCGGCGGTGCCGCGATCATGGGCACGCTGTCCGGCGGCGGCAAGGAGATCATCTCGGTCGGCGAGCGGTGCCTGCTCGGCTCGAACTCCGGGCTGGGCATCTCGCTGGGCGACGACTGCGTCGTCGAGGCCGGGCTGTACCTGACCGCGGGCACCGTGGTAACCCTGCAGCCCGCCGGCCAGCGGATGAAGGCGCGGGAGCTGAGCGGGCAGTCCGGGCTGATGTTCATCAGGCACAGCGTCACCGGGACCGTGGAGGCGCGGCCGCGGACGGAAGCCTGGGGCGCCCTCAACGCCCAGCTGCACACCACCCCGCGGTAACCCGCCCCGCCCGCGCCCGGCAAGCTGCGTGCGGTTTTGTTTTGTCCGGCGGGAACCGGACAGATCAACTGCAGACTGGCCGGTGCCCTGGCAGGCCGCTGGCGGCCGGCGCGGTGTAGCGTCATCCGCAGGGTCAATGGCTCGTGCCGGCCATCGCCTGAGCCATGAGGAGGACGGTGGACGCGCAGGCTAAGGCGCCCAAATCGGGCGCGCTGGTGGTCTTCGGCATCACCGGGGACCTGGCCAAGAAGATGACGCTGCGGGCCTTGTACCGGCTGGAGGCCCGCCATCACCTCGCCAGCAAAGTGATCGGCGTCGCCCGTGAGGACTGGTCGACCAAGTTTCTGATCGACTATGCCCGGCAGTCGATCGAGGCAACCGGCGAGCAGATCGATGAGGCGGTCTTCAAGCGGTTTGCCGGGCGGCTGTCGTACATCAGCGGCGATTTCACCGATCCGGACACCTACCAGCGGCTGGCCACGGCGCTGTCCGGCGTTTCCAGCCCGCTGTTCTACCTGGAGATCCCGCCCAGCCTGTTCGCCGGCGTGGTGGAGTGCCTGGCGAAGGCCGGGCTCACCAAGGGCGCCCGGGTGGCGGTGGAAAAGCCGTTCGGGCATGACCTGGCCTCCGCGCGCGCGCTCAACGCCAGCCTGCGCAAGTACCTGGCCGAAGACCAGATCCTGCGCGTCGACCACTTCCTTGGCAAGGAGCCGGTCCTCGACATCCAGTACCTCCGGTTCGCCAACGAGATCCTCGAGCCGGTGTGGAACCGCCAGCACGTCGCCTGCGTGCAGATCACCATGGCCGAGGACTTCGGGGTGGAGGACCGGGGCAGCTTCTACGACCCGGTCGGGGCCCTGCGCGACGTGGTGCAGAACCACCTGCTGCAGGTGCTCTCGCTGGTCGCCATGGATCCGCCGGTGGGCAGCGGCGCCGACGACCTGCGGGACAAGAAGGCCGAGATCTTCCGGTCCATGCCCGACGCGGACCCGGCGCGCTACGTGCGTGGCCAGTACCAGGGCTACCTGGATGTCCCTGGAGTGGCCAAGGGGTCGACCACCGAGACCTACGCTGCGCTGCGGGTCGAGGTCGACAACTGGCGATGGTCCGGCGTGCCGTTCTTCATCCGTGCCGGCAAGGCGCTGCCCACGCGGGTGACCGAGGTGCGGCTGGTGTTCCGCAGGCCACCACGGCTGCAGTTCACCAGCGGGCTGAACGTCTGCGAGCCGAACCAGATGGTGCTGCGCATCGACCCGGACTCCGGGCTGCGCACCGTGCTGGCCTCGCTGGGCAACGGCAGGCGCGCCTGGCAGCCGGTCCACCTCGACATGCTGTTTTCCCAGGAGCTCGGGGAGGCGCTCGACCCCTACGAGCGGCTGCTGCGCGACGCCATGGCCGGCAACAGCGCCCTGTTCAGCCGCGAGGACGCCGTGGAGGAGACCTGGCGGGTGGTGCAGCCGCTGATAGACAACCCGCCGCCGGTGGAGCAGTACCCGAAGGGATCATGGGGGCCCGAGGAAGCGGCCAAGCTGGTGCACGGGTGTGCCGAATGGCACCAGCCCTGGCTGCCCGGGGACAACTCAGACAAGGGAGGACACAATGCCAGCCACTGAGATCAGACAGCTCGGCATGGTGGGGCTGGGCCGGATGGGGGCAAACCTGGTGCGCAGGCTCATGCGCGACGGCCATCAGTGCGTCGTCTACAACCGGACCCGCCGACCGATCGAGCAGCTGGCCAGCGAGGGCGCGACTCCGACCTGGTCGGTCGACGAGTTTGTCTCCGCCTTGACCAAACCGCGCTCGGCCTGGGTGATGGTGCCGGCGGGGGATACGACCGGGCATGTGATCAACGAGCTGGCCGACCGCATGGAGCCCGGCGACATCATCATCGACGGCGGCAACTCCTACTACCACGACGACATCGAGCGCAGCAAGCGGCTGTCCAAGCGGGGAATCCGGCTGGTCGACTGCGGGACCAGCGGGGGAGTCTGGGGCCTGGACCGCGGCTACTGCCTCATGATCGGCGGTGACGACGACGCGGTGGCCCACCTGGCCCCGCTGTTCGCCTCGATCGCACCCGGCATGGGCGCCGCGGAGCGTACGCCCGGGCGCACCGGCGAGCCCACCCCGGCTGAGCAGGGCTGGCTGCACTGCGGGCCGAACGGTGCTGGCCACTTCGTCAAGATGGTGCACAACGGGATCGAGTACGGGATGATGGCGGCCCTGGCCGAGGGCATGAACGTGCTGCACAAGGCGGACGTCGGCGCCGAGAAGCAGCAGTCCGACGCGGAGACGGCGCCGCTGGAGCACCCCGAGTACTACCAGTACACGATCGACACGACGGCGGTCGCCGAGGTGTGGCGCCGCGGCAGCGTGATCAGCTCCTGGCTGCTCGACCTGCTGGCCATCTCCCTGTACCAGTCTCCGGACCTGGAGGACTTCTCTGGCCGGGTGTCCGACTCCGGCGAGGGGCGCTGGACGTCGATCGCGGCGATCGAGGAGGGTGTGCCCACCCCGGTGCTCACCACCGCGCTGCAGTCACGGTTCTCCTCGCGCCAGCTCGACCTGTTCGCCAACAAGGCCCTGTCCGCGATGCGCAAGCAGTTCGGCGGCCACGAGGAGAAGCCCGCCACCGGGGTGTGAGGCGGCGCATGCCTGAGCGGCCGCGCGGCGGGCCCGACGCGCGCGCTCCGGGAAACACTGACCCATGACGGAAGAAGCCCCCATCTTCACGTCCCGGCTGGCCGGCCGCCAGATGCTGGACGGCGACGGCCTGGCCATGGGCAGGGTCAGGGACGTCGTCATCCTGCCCGCCACGGCGGGCGAGCCGCCCTGGGCCATCGGGCTCGTGGTCACGGTCCAGCGCCGCCAGATCTTCGTCAACCTCGGGCGGGTCGCCGAGATCGGCATCGACGGGGTGCACCTGCGGGGCGGCACGGTCGATTTGCGCCGGTTCAGCCGCCGGACCGGGGAGATCCTGGCGTCCGACCTCTACGGGAAGCCCGCGGGCACCGGCACCGTGCTGGACGTCGGCATCGTGCAGTCCGAGCACCGGCGCGGCTGGGAGGTGTCGGTGCTGGCCATCGGCCATGGCCGGGCGCTCGGCCTGGGCCGGCGGCACGATCACACGGCCCTGGTGCCGTGGGACAAGCACCCCGGGCTGTTCCGGCAAAGCCCGCTGGCCGAGCAGCTTGCCCGGCTGCGGGAACTGCATCCCACCGACCTCGCCAGCGCGGTGGAGTCCATGCCGGACGCCAGGCGGCGGGAACTCGCCGAGGTGCTGCACGACGAGCAACTGGCCGACGTGCTCGCCGAGATGCCTGAGCAGGACCAGGTCCGCCTGCTGTCCGGCCTCGGCCTGGAACGCGGCGCCGACGTGGTCGAGGAAATGGATCCGGACGACGCCGCCGACCTGCTGGCCGAGATGCCGGCCGAGCAGCGGGAGCGGCTGCTGGCCACGATGGAGACGGTTCAGGCCGCCGACCTGCGCAGGCTGCTCCGCTACGAGGCGACGACCGCCGGGGGGCTGATGACCTCGCAGCCGCTGATCGTGCCGCCGGGCACCCCGGTGGCGGAGGTGCTGGCGCGGATCAGCCAGCCCGAGATGGCGGTCACCGCCGCCGCGCAGATCTACGTCTGCGAACCTCCGTCGGCCACGCCGACCGGCCGTTACCTGGGCACCGTGGGGTTCCAGCAGCTGCTGCGGAAGCCCCCGGCCGCCGACGTGGCCGAGTGCGTGGAGGACAGCGGCTATGTCCGGCCGGAGCTGCCCGAGAAGGAGGTTGCCCGGCGGATGGCTGCTTACAATCTGATCGGGGTGGCCGTCTGTGACGAGCACGGCCGCCTGCTGGGCGCGATCACCGTCGACGACGTCCTCGACCGTATCCTGCCCCCGGGATGGCGAAAGGGTGAGAGCGCATGAGGACGCTGCCGCTGTCGTTCCGGCTCAATGATGGCTCGGACCTGAACTCCCCCCGCGGTAGCGGCCCGCGGGTCGGCGCCAGGTACGACGCGGACGCTTTCGGGCGGGTGTCCGAGCGGGCGGCCCGGTTCCTGGGCACCGGCCGCTACCTGGTGGGCCAGACCGCGTTCGTGATCATCTGGATCGCCCTCAACACGGCCGGCTTTATCGCGCACTGGGATCCGTACCCGTTCATCCTCCTCAACCTGGCGTTTTCGACGCAGGCCGCGTATGCGGCCCCGCTCATCCTGCTGGCGCAGAACCGGCAGGACGACCGGGACCGGGCCAGCATCGAGCGTGACCGGGAGGTGGCGGCGCGCACCCAGGCGGACACCGAGTTCCTGGCCAGGGAACTCGCCGCCGTTCGCCTCGCGCTCGACGATGTGGTCACCACGCACGATCTTGACGACCGGCTGACCCGGCTGGAGAAGCTGCTGGCAGGCCAGGCCGCCTGGTCGGCGGACGTGGACCACGCCACGTAACCGCCGGTGGCCGATAAACGCGAGCCTCTCCTGGTAGAGGCCTCGTACTGATCGACAACGCTGGCCGGAATGCGCCCGCGCTCGCTGAGCGTGATGCCGTGGTCCTGCGCCCAGGACCGGATGTCCCGGCTGCGCCGGCGGCTGGCCGCGGTGCGCACCGCCCGGCGCGGCGCGCGGCCCGCCCGGCGGGCATGCTCGACGAATGGCGCAAGCTGCTTGCGCAACCTGGCGGCGTTCTTCTCGTTCAGGTCGATCTCATACTCGGAACCGCCTATCCCGAACCGCAACGTCTCGGCGGCAGGGCCGCCTTCAAGATCGTCTTCCAGTGCAACGATGACCTTTGTCGCCATCCCAACCCCCCATGATTGCGATGGGCCTTATCCCCGCTCAGGTCAGGAGTCATGCCCCAATAGATGCCTGCATACCCGCTGGAGCGCATAGTCAGCGGCGAAGCTGTGCCATGCCTGCTCCCGGTGCCCGCGGCACGGCCGAATGGCGGGCAGCGCGCGCATCTTCGGCAGGTGGCCGGGGCGGTGCGGCCCGGATCCGGCCCGGGCTGGCGCTGAGCAGCCCGGAATCGGCCGTAATGCTACGAACCTCCCTGCGCCCAGCCCGCAGCCTGAATGGTGCAGGCCGGAGGCTGGCCTGGCGGCCCGGCGGCAATGTGACCGTTGGCGTGCGGAAGCGCTGGACCATTGCGGGTGCACCATGGCCCGCGGCGCCCAGGATGCCGTGTGCGGCCGGGGCGAACGTGCCCGCGAAGCGATCGTCCCGAACCAGTGCCGAGCACGTGGCGCGGATCCATATTGTTTGGTAACTTTCCTAATTATTGCGGGAATGCCGCCCAGGCGGCTGCGCGCGGGCGTGATGCCTTCGGCGACGTTATCGGCTGTTTCGTTAGCGGAGGTCGGCCATGAGGTACGCGGGATCGGGAAGGCTGGCCCTGGCGGCCGCGCTGGTGGCGACGGCGGCGCTGGCCGTGGGGGCGGTGCCCGCCGGCGCGGCCGCGGGCGCGGCCGCCGGCACCCAGGCCAAGCTCGCCGCGCCGGAGGTGCGGGTCAACCAGGTCGGGTACACACCGCAGAGCCCGAAGCTGGCGTTCGCCATGCTGGCCAGGCCAGCCGGCAGCGTCAGCTTCGAGGTGATCGGCAGCCATGGCGTGGTGTACCGGGGCCGCTCCGCCGACGACGTCGGGCGGTGGAACGCGAACTACCAAGCGGTCTACCAGCTGAACTTCTCGGCGCTGCACCGCCCGGGCAGCTACCGGGTCGAGCTCCAGGGGTCCGCCGCGCAGTCCCCGCCGTTCCGGATCGCCCCGTCGGCCGCGCTCTACCACCAGCTCGTGCTCAACGCCGTGCGCTACTACACCTCGGAGCGCGACGGCGGCGACGTCGTGTCGTCGGTCCTTGACCGCCAGCCGGCGAACCTGACCGACCGCAGTGCCTACGTCTACAAAGACCCCCGCTACGACGACAACGACAACCTGCTCGGCACGCTGACCAGGATCGGCGGCCCGGTGAACGTCTCCGGGGGCTGGTTCGACGCCGGCGGCGGCTACGAGAAGTTCGGCTACACGGCGAGCTACGCGGACGGCCTGATGCTGATCGCGGCCCGCGACTACCCCGGTGAGTACCGCACGCTGCTCCCCGAGGCCGAATTCGGCCTGAGCTGGCTGCAGAAGCTGTGGAACCCCGCGCAGAAGGTGCTGTACATCCAGGTCGGCATCGGCAACGGGAACGCCAGCAACACGATCCAGGGTGATTACAACTTCTGGTTCCTGCCGCAGCAGGAGGACCGCCTGGACGTCAGCCAGGGCGGCAACCCCGGGCCCAGCGCCTACTACGTCAAGTACCGGCCGGTGTTCGAGGCCGCCCCGCCGGGCAAGCCGATCGACCCGGACTTTGCCGGCCGGTTCGCCGCCGACTTCGCGCTCGGTGCCCAGCTTGCCGCGCGGACCGACCGGGCCAGCGCCGGGCACCTGCTGTCGCTGGCGCGCGGGATCTACGCGATGGCCAAGACCACCGACGTCGGCCAGATCATCACCACGTTCCCGTACGACTACTACCCGGGCACCGAGTGGAAGAGCGACATGCTGTGGGGCGCCGCCGAGATCGCGCTCGCCGACGAGGCGCTCGGCGCACCGGCCTGGCAGCTGCAGCGGGACCTGCGCGTCGCCGCCTACTGGGCGAAGGAGTACATCGCGCAGGGCCACCCGGCGGGCGGCGACACGCTCAACCTGTACGACAACGGCGCGATCGCCGAGGCCGAGCTGCTCCAGGCCATGCGCCAGGCGCCGTTCCCGCCGGTGATCTCCCCGGACGCGCTACTGAACGACCTTGCCGCGCAGCTCAGGGTCGGCGAGGGCTGGGCCAAGGGCGACCCGTTCCAGCTCGGCACCGACCTCGGCCCCAGCGACGCCACGCCGCACGCGTTCGGCCTGTACATCACCAACGCGCTATACCAGCGGTACGGCGGCTCCGACGCCTACCAGGCGTTCGCCCAGCAGCAGCTGAACTTCGCGCTGGGCGCGAACGCGTGGGGCAGCGCGTTCGTGGTCGGGGCGGGGACCACGTTCCCGCACTGCATGCAGAGCGAGATCGCGAACCTGGCCGGCTCGCTGACCGGGAAGGGCGACATCCAGCTCGGCGCCACCGTCGACGGCCCGAGCAGCCCGGCCAACTTCGTCGGCCTGGGCACGGTCACCGGCATGAAGGCCTGCAGCGCGGGCAGCTACAAGCCGTTCGACACCGCCGCGGCGGGCTATGAGGACAACGTGGTCAGCTGGCCGTCGGTGGAGCCAGCCGACGACTACACCGCGGCCTCGCTGCTCGCGTTCGCGCTCGGGGCCGGCGGCGCGGGCCGCTGAGCCCGGCGCCGCGGCCCGAGCACCAGGGCGTGCCGGCCCGGCCGGCGCCGGCGGCCCGTGATGTGATGGACGGGTGAAGGTCCGGATCGGGATATCGCTCGGCCCGGCCGGCGTCCCGGCCGAGTTCGCCGCCGCCGTCGACGACCTCGAACGGCTCGGCGCCGACTCGCTGTGGCTGCCGGAGATGGTGTACGGGCCGCTGGCAGAGCCGTTTATCGGCATGGCGCACGCGCTGTCCCGGACGGCCCGGCTCAAGGTGGGCACCGGCGTATACGTGCTGCCGGGCCGGAACCCGGTGCTGGTGGCCAAGCAGCTCGCCTCGCTGGCCGGCCTCGCGCCCGGCCGCGTGCTGCCGGTGTTCGGCCTGCAGCCTGCCCGGCGCGGCGAGCGGGCGCTGTTCCCGGTGCCCGGCCCCCGCGGCGCGGTGTTCGACGAGGCGCTCCAGCTGCTGCGGCTGCTGCTGACCCAGGAGAGCGTGACGTTCTCGGGGAAGTTTTACACCGTGGACGGCGCGAGAGTCGGGCCGCTGCCGCCCAAGCCGCTGGACATCTGGCTCGGCGGCACCGCGCCGGGGGCGCTGCAGCGGGTGGGCAGGCTCGGCGACGGCTGGCTGGCCAGCTTCATCACGCCCGCCGAGGCCGCCGCCGGGCGCGTGGCCATCCAGGAGGCGGCCGCGGCGGCAGGCCGCGAGGTGGAGCCCGACCACTTCGGGATCAGCCTGGCGGTCGCGGCCGACGGCATCCCGGACGCGCTGGCCGCGGCGGTCGCCGAGCGGCGTCCGGATGCCGATCCGGCCGGCCTCGTGGCCGCGAGCTGGGCGGACGCGCGGCGGATGATCGAGGAGTACGTGATCGCGGGCCTCACGAAGTTCGTGGTCAGGCCCGCTGCGGCCGATACCTCCTTTGGCATCTTTCTTGAACGTTACGCCGCCGAGCTGATGCCGCTGCAGACCTGATCACAGGCCGCGCGTCAGTCGCTGCGGCCGGTGAGCGCGAGGCTCGCGCCGATGCCGATCATGACCAGGCCGCCGGTCCCGCCGATGAGCTCGAGCCGTCTCGGGGAGCGGGCAAGCCACGAGCGGGCGGTCCCCGCGGCCAGCGCCCAGCTGCCGTCCGAGATCACCGCGATGCCGGTGAAGATCGCCCCGAGCAGCAGCATCTGCAGCGGCACGTGACCGGCCGAGCGGTCGACGAACTGCGGCAGCACCGCCGCGAAGAACACGATCACCTTGGGATTGGTCACCCCGACCAGGAACCCGTCCCGCAGGATCCGCAGCGGCGTCTTCTGCGTCACCGTGACCCCGAGCGCCTCGGTCAGCGACCGGCGGTGCCGCACCGCCTGCACGCCCAGGTAGACCAGGTACGCGGCGCCCGCCAGCTTGATCACGGTGAACACGGCCACCGACCGCTCGACCAGCACCCCGATTCCGAACGCTACGGCGACGACCTGCGCGTACACACCGATCTGGCCGCCGGCGGCGGTGGCGACCCCGGCCGCCCGGCCGAGCTGCAGCGAACGGCTGATCACGAACAGCACGTTCGGGCCAGGCACCACGATCAGCGCGAACGAGAGGAGCGAGAACGCCAGCAGATGCCCGGTGGGAAGCACGCCCCGAGCGTAACCGGCGCCACTCGCGGCGGGCCACCCGATAACCTCGCCGCCGCGCGGTAACCTTGCGGCCGCGCGACAACCTCGCCGCGGCGCCCGTTCATCCAGCGCGTGGCGTGTCCTTGTCTACCGCGCCGGTCACCGACATGACGTACCACAGGCCCATGTCGTCCGCCTGGCCGGTGGCCTCGCCCGGCCTGGTGTCGCCGATCCAGAGGTAGAGCGGCCAGCCGCCGTAGGTCTCCTGCAACTCGCCGTTGCCACGCCGTACGGTCCCCAGCAGGGCGGCCCTGACGCCCGGGCCCGCCTTCGGGCGGGTGACACCATGCGGCAGGACCAGCGGCGGCCACTGCTGCGCGCAGAAGCCGCTGCACGTGGAGGACCCCTGGTGGTCGGGGGCGTACATGTACAGCGTGTAGCCCTTGCCGTCCGTGATGATCTCGCCGAGCCCCGGGATCGTGCGGGCGAGGACCACGTACTGCGGCGCGCTGTGCGCCGGGCTGCCGCCGCCGCACCCCGCGGCGATGGCGCCGAGCGCGACCGTGGCCGCCAGCCCGCAGGCCCGCCGGGCCGCCGGCCACCACCGCGGCCGCCCGTGCGCATCCGTCGCCAGCCCGGGCATGCGCTGCCTCCTCCTCCTGGCGGCACACCCGGCCCGCACGGCCGGGCAGCCGTGCGGCCAGGCTACTGCCGTCGGCGTCGGCCGGCTGTACCCCCGGGGGGTCTAGCTTCGCGGCTCCACGTCACGTCAGCTCGATGGCGCCGAACTCCCAGAAGGCGCGCAGGGCGGCAAGCTTGCCCGCGCCGTCGCTGCGGTACGTGAACACGCCGTGCACGACCGCGGTCTGCCGGCCGCCCGGCAGCGTGGTGCGGATCACGCCGACGTCGGCCACCTCGTCGCCGCACAGGTAAGAGCGCTCAATCTCGAAGATGATCCGCTCCGCCGGGGCGATCACGGTGTCGTAGAACGCGGCGATCGCCGCCGCGCCGTGGTGCCCGGTGCCCTTCGGGTCAAGCGGCGAGGGCCCGATCGGGTCCTCGACCACGGCGTCGGGAGCGAACAGGGCCAGCCAAGCGCCGCGGTCCTTCGCCGCCACCGCCGCCTGAGACTGCCGCGCCAGTTCGCGCGCGCTCATGGCCGCTCCGGTCACGCTGCTCTCCTTCCGGAGGGCCTCCTCGCGGCCCCCGGCTCAAGCTACAGCGGCGGCCCGGCGTGGCGCATCGCAGCGAATTGCCGGCTCGGACGGGTTCCGGGCTTGACATATTCGTATATGAGCATATGATCTTGATGTGCGACGTGGGGCTCGTCCGGTGTCGTGCGGTGCGGCGCCGTCGTCTCTGCCGCCTGGATCCCGCGTGCCTGCGACGCTGCACGACTGGGTCACGACGTACGAGCTCCTGTGGAACGAGCGGCTCGACGGGCTGGACGACTACCTCAGCGAGCTTCAGCGTCAAGAAGAAAAGCGAGACCAGCGACCAGAGGGAGCACCATGACAACGACTCGACACGGCTCGGCGACCTTCGAATTCACCGACCGCGCGGTCACGATGCAGCGAAAGTTCGAAGCGCCGATCGCGCTGGTCTTCGACGCGCTGACCAAGCCTGAGCACATCAGCGTGTGGTTCCCCGCCGATGACGCGCCGCTCCACATCTGCGAGATCGACCTGCACGTGGGGGGGAAGTACCACTACGCGTGGTACGCCCCGGGGGACAAGGAGTGCTCGTTCCGGGGCACATTCCTCGAGGTCGAGCGGCCCACGCGGATCGTATGCACCTGGTTCTTCGAGGGGTGGCCGGACGACGAGGCGGTCGAGACCGTGACCCTGACCGAGGACGGCGGTATCACGACCATGACCGACATCCTGGAGTTCAAGGCTCCAGAGAACCTCGGCGATCACTTCCAGAGCAACGACGGCGTGCAGGCCAGCTGGGACAAGCTGGACGACCTGCTGGCTGACCTGCAGGCGGGCCGCTCGTAGTCCGGTTCAGCGCGGCGCGGGCGGGCTCGTCCGGGAGGCGCGGTCAGGCCCGGCGAGTCCCCGGTCTTACCGCGCCTCCAAGGACGCCACCCACCGCCGGGGTAGGTAGGGGCCCGGCCGCCATCACGCGGATGTGTGATCCGGCCAGGGCCGGTCGCGCGGATGTGTGATCCGCCCAGGGCCGGTCGCGCGGATGTGTGATCCGCCCAGGGCCGGTCGCGCGGATGTGTGATCCGCCCAGGGCCGGTCGCGCGGATGTGTGATCCGCCCAGGCCGGTCGCGCGGATGTGTGATCCGCCCGGGGCCGGTCGCGCGGAGGTGTGATCTGGCCAGGCCTGGGTAGCCGGATGACGCCGGATGCTTCCGGATGCTGTTGCGCTTGTTTTAGTACGCAATGCTTGCTAAAGTTAGCGCAGTTCTCTGGATCCCGTTCAAGGAGCGAACATGACGAGCCTGACCAGGCAATACCGCACGGCGGCGAGCCAGGCGCGCACCGCGGCCGACAAGACGTCCGGCCTGTGCGCGCAGGGAGCGCGGACGCTGACGGACGTCCTGCCCGCCCTGCCGCAGGTCGACCTCGTCCCGGCGGTCGAGCGCTATTTCGACCTGGTGCAGCGCACGGTAGAGCTGAACCGCAGCCTCGCCGTGAAGTGGGCGC
>Ga0335075_10013206_pt1 | contig 12441 bp, 16 predicted proteins | sample Lox_Sample_24_FD_206723 | JGI IMG/M metagenome (GOLD analysis project Ga0335075, IMG submission 206723) | Soil microbial communities from Loxahatchee National Wildlife Refuge, Florida, United States - Lox_Sample_2.4 | ecosystem: Environmental > Terrestrial > Soil > Wetlands | place: USA... | reverse complement strand
ACCCAGTACGCTTCTCCATGAATGCACGGAATTCTCACAGGGCCGTGAATATCAGAGAAGATACGCCCCAGCGGCGGTTTGGCATGCTCTGCAAGTTGGGTCTGGGGGGCCTTTGTCATCTTTCCACCGATGCAGGGGATGCAAGTAGAGGAGGAAATGAATGTAGAGGAGATATAAATGCCTCTCATCGTCCCTGAATCGACTCCTGCTTTCAATCTGTGACGGTCCGCATGGTTAAAGCGGCAGTATAGAGTGGCCAAATCTACAGCCACGTTCGCTGGCTCACTAAATAATTTTGGAGGTAGTACTCCTATGTCAAGGAAAGACAGTTTTGGAGTGGTCTCTCCAGAATGGCCAATGCTTGTTTAGAAGGTTAGGATGATCTCTCCCCCTTTGAGAAATTATCCTCTTTGTAGTATTGTTTCGTTGCATGGACATCATTTACACACTGTCCTGACTCTCCTTAAATTCACCTGAACATTGTCGGAATCAATTTGCAGGAGTGTTGGATCCCGTAAATTTTTTCAAAATCCTTGCACGCAAGTTTCGGAAAAGGAATGAGATTTGCGATGTGGGTACATTTTAGGATGTATAATATTCCCTTCATACTCTAAATGAGCGATATGAACTATCTCCGCCATTCGTTGGAGGGGGGGGGAGCACCGAAGTCCCCTGTCTCCCGACCGTGGCCACACCTGATTTGTGTTTGTGTGGAAATCGTATATATGGGATATAACACATCTAAAAGCGTTGACAGAACCTCCCCCCGTGACGTTTTTCAAAATCCTTGCGCACGATTTTCGGAAAAGGCAAAGAGATTTGCGATATGAGAGCATTTTTGGATGTGTAATATTCCCCCCCATACTCTAAATAAACGATATGGAACGCCGCCGCCGTTTGTCGGAGGGGGGGAGCACCTACATTGGCCGTCTCCCGATTGTGGTCCCGCACGACTCCAGTTAGTGTAAAAATCGTATATATGGGATATAAAACATCTAAAATCACTGACAAAATCTCCCTCTTGTGACATTTTTTAAAATCCTTGCGCACGAGTTTCGGAAAAGGCAAAGAGATTTGCGATATGAGGGCATTTTTGGATGTGTAATATTCCCTCCATACTCTAAATAAATAATATAGAACGCCGCCGCCGTTGGTCGGAGGGGGGGAGCACCTACATTGGCTGTCTCCCGGTTGTGGTCCCGCACGACTCCAGTTAGTGTAAAAATCGTATATATGGGATATAAAACATCTAAAAGCACTGACAAAAACTCCCCCCTGTGACATTTTTTAAAATCCTTGCGCACGAGTTTCGGAAAAGGCAATGAGATTTGCGGTATGAGGGCATTTTTGGATATGTAATATTCCTTCCATACTCTAAATGAATGATATGGAATGCTCCGCCCTTTGTCGGAGGTCGGGGAGGGGCACCTACATTGCCGTCTCCCGATTGTGGTACCACACGATTCCAGTTAGTGTAAAAATAGTATATATGGGTTATAACACATCTAAAAGCGCTGACAGAACCTCCCACCCGTGACGGCTTTCAAAATCCTTGCGCACGAGTTTCGGAAAAGGCAATGGGGTTTGCGATACGAGGGCAATTTTGGATGTATAATATTCCCTCCATACTCTAAATGAATGATATGGAACGCCGGCTCGCTTGGCCGACCCGCCCACCATTGCTGTCCACATTGAAAAGTTGAGATAAAATATAGAAGAAATTGTGATAATAGTAAATTTGATTTGTAAATTCCGCTATGTCGAACTCACTATAGTGCTATGAGGAAATCTGTGCAAACCCGCGCACAGGGAAAGTGTCTTGTTACGAGTGTACAACAACACAATGAGTTTTAATAGACAATGGAGGACTTATCTCTTTTACATCAAGTGACTATGAACATCGTTTTTAACTACGAAGCAAGATTTAAATGAGCATCAACACGGGCTGCCCACTTCTCAGCTGTGGTATGAATGGTGATCGCATCCTCAAACTCCCGGTGGTGTTGATTGGGTGATGAATCCACAATATATGTTGTGGCCGATTCTTTCACCTTATGGAGGGCTTTCCTCAGATCTTGACTCCTAAGCGAGGAACCGATGATAAAGACAAGGTCAGGAGTGAGTTTTCCCCCAAAGATGTCCGAAAACATGGTATGCTCTTCATCTCCGAGCTGGAGGTCGCCATAATCGTCGAAAAATCTCATGGCCGGGGCTGGTGGCTGCTGCTTGGCTGTCCTCCTCTTCAAATGACCTCTCTCATTGGCCTTCATCCCTTCCTCTGTGCACTGCGAACAATTTGGGAGTTCTACAAGCTCCCTCTTTGCAAGAGCCCTCGCCATCTCCACGGTTAGAGGAGCTGTGTGCCCTTTGCACTCCAATTCATAGATTCGCCCATGGAGCCTGAGCACCTTGCTCTCAGGGAGGAAGTTTTCCACACGCTTGTCTGTTTCCAGGCCGTCGACATTGGTGCTGACGATGGCACCAAGCCGGTGGGCGTCGAAGAGCTGAGAGAGCACACGGTGAAACAAGGGACGTTCCTTCTCACGGGCAATGAGAACATTCTCTGCAAACTCCCATAAAGCTTGTACAGCTTCATTGTCATGACGCCGGAATAGAGTCCCGTTGAATGCGATCCGGGTACTGGGGGTTCTGCGGCCACTCGCTTCTCTGAATGTCTACCATTAGGTATGGTTATGTCAATGGTAATGAGATAAGAGGTAGTTTTACTCACAGGTAAGCCAGCACCCGCCGAGACGCCTGCACCTATAACGTATAGGATTTGTGAACTGCGTTCAATCTGGATTATTGTTAATGGATGCGGCTGTGGAGGAAAATGAAATGCACACCTCATCCAACATTTTTTCCCAGACCTCGTTGTCAATTTCCTCAGCAGGTGGTCCTGTGGGTCCCTGAGAACCGTCGGAAAGATCCCCACTGCTGGTGGCTGCCTTAATTCTCTTTAAAGGTCGCTCAGCACCAGGGAAACTATCACGCTTTCTTTTGAACCTTCCAGATGTGAGCCTAATCGGAGATTCCAGGTCTGTTGACCATTCTTCTTCAGTCTGCCTCTCCTCCTCCGGCATCCAGTCCATATCCCCGCTATGCGCAAGCCATTTCCGAGCATTATCAACAGCAAGTTTCAAGAACGGGATTCGTAACTCTGGATCAAGGAGGGATACGGCGTGTAACAGATTACTGGCCATATCCGCTTGTGTGGAGTCCAAACATTGCAAAAGGCTGGGAATGCGCTCTATCAACAACACCACATTTTATTAATTTGAGCCATGAAATCCAATTAGAACCTACCTTGTGGACGATACCGTGCCACTTGCGTGCTGGGTAATCGCTTACCACCCACATGCCCAGGTTGATCCTCAAGACTCTGTGGTGAACCTTTGTGAATTAGCATAGTGTCAGGAGTGAACCAAACACACTAACTGGAGGTGGAGGTCTCATTCAGCTCTTCCTCCCACTTATCAGTTTTCTTCGAATGAGTGGATGTCTTTTTGCTGGGATTGGCTGGCGTTTTCTTCGACAATGGAGCAGCATACTCTGAGCAGTCCTCTGAGAGTTCTATGAAGAATCAATCAGACTGGCGGGACTGATAATACCAGCGCGGACATACCCTCAGAGCCACTATTATCTGCTCTGCCGCCAGCGACGTCCGGAGCAGAACTTGGAATTTGAGACATCGCATGACTCTCATTGCCTTGCAGGAAAAGGAGATTGGGGTCAATCCCAATCAAAGCAGCAAGTGCGGCAGGGTCTGATAGCAATTGAGGATCGATATTGTCGGTGCCCGCAGAGGAGGTGGACGCCATATTTGAGTCAATTCCTTGTAAATTAATGGCCGGAGGGGAGTTACCGAGAGTAGAAGCGGTGGAGAGGGAGCCAGTTAAGGGAGCAGTGACTGAGCCACCTACCTGCCCAGTGGCACTTGTCACAGGAGTTAGGCTTTGAGGTGCGACATCAACTTCGCCGTTGTCATGGTTATGAATTGAGTCCACTCCTGCCTCGTTAACCATAGTTTGAGGGTCAAGAGTGCTACCCAACATTTGGGCTATAGTCACCCCACCAGCGAGCGAGGGATCGACGGTAGACGATTGGGTTTGCAGTCCCTCCCTTTCCACAAGGGAATGATGGAATTGCTGCACAGTGCTGTGTGGGCAGGAAGCAAGAAACCCCTTGAAGTGGGAATCGTTATTGGCCAGGTCACGAATGCCATTGAGTATATCAGAGATGGGTCTTGCAGGCTCAAATCCCTTATGAACAGATGACCAGTTGGCCACCTTGGTAGCATGATGGATGGCCATCTTTAGACATTCGATTTGGAACTAGCACAAGTTGAGTTTTTGACTACAGTGAGCATGCACACACACCTGAAGATCCCCTGCTGGTTCCATTTTTGCATGAAACTCACTAGCTGGGTTTTTCTGTGTGTATGACGATGAATGCTTCTCCAGCGTGATTTGCATCAACTACACAAATGCACAGTTAGGACATGACTCTTCGTTGAATTGAGCATACGAACCACATTTCTGGCTCCAGCAGCCCGTTGAAATACATCCAAATTCCCAGTATATACAGAAGGGACTGGCAACTGTTGCGATGGGGTTATTAACTGGTTTTCAGGACAGAATCACATGATTCTCACGCATTTAAATGGCCATGCTTTGTCAGGCCAAATTTGGATGGACGGGTCGTTCGGCCCGTCTATAACGACCTTGAAATCTTCCTCTCCATAGAGCATGCGGCTTTTTTCGATAAATTTGAAGTTGATTGTCTTTCCCGATTTCAAGCGATCATAAAGTTTTCCATTCTTGTCGACTCTGTTCCAAAATTCTAGAATCTTCTTCAGGTATTCGACGTCAAGCTATTGAATATGTCAACATAAGCTTAGAGTCCCTATGGAGATACTTACTGAAAGCAGATGACAGCCGGCCCTTGCCTTCAGGTTGTGGAATGACATATGTTTAATAAAGCTGGGATGCTTATCCACGAATATGCGAAGGACCTCGACCTCGGCCTTCCGATATTTAAACATCGGTTTGAGGTGTTTCTTTGTTTCAGGCGGGAGAAAAGGGTAGTTCTCCTCCAGCTCGGCTTCATGCTTACATTTTAAGAGGCGATAAAACCAGTCAAGTGGTGTGGTGACTTTTCGTTTCACGGTTCCTTCATCCTTATTCATAGACATTGCATATGATTCAAGATTGACGCCACTGTCTCGCTCGATGGCTCCAAAAAACATCAGCATCGACCAGGTGGTATGGGCCAACTGACATACCTTCATCATATAGAACGGCCGTCCACCACTTTTCAGTGTCTTCTTCAAGTTTAAGGAGGGCATTGACCCGGTGTTGTCCTCCAATTATGCTGAGTGAGATGTCATGAAGGTGACTGCCAGGCCCTGGGAGCTGACTGCGCTGCCCATGAAAAATAGCAATGAGCGGTTCCTGTCGATCTATCCCATCCTTAAAAGTCTCATAAAGCTTCTCAACATGATCGGTATCCAATTCCCGTTGGGCGGCGTGTGCTCGAAGAGTGCATCGATGAAAATCCACAATGAATGTTGCAATGCGGTGGGTTTCCATCCGCATTTGTAGATCACTGAGAAAACTAGCTGCGTCACTCATGTTGAGGTGGTTTGGTTGTTGGGGAGGAAAGCAATGTGAGTCGCCTTATGTTTGAATGGTGGTGGCCGGTGGAGCCGAGGATAGGGTGACCACCCTCCTTGCTTTGTTTTGCTCTTTAAATAGCAGACAGGCCAGACGTCATTACCATGACAAAAAGCAAGATGAGTGGCCATACACTCGGGTGAAACCAGGGACCTGGAGTCTCCCTTCATCTGCAATAAGATCATATAAATCACCAGTTAGATCAACCTAAGTCACAACTGCAGCAAAGTAGTTTGTCCTCGCCAAATGGCGGTCATCAGTGGGAACAAAGCAAGGCGGGTGGCCACCCCGCGGTATAAGCGCGCGTGAGGCTGGAGGAATACCAATCCATAAGTGCTGAAGATTTTTCACAAACATCGCAGGGCATAAACAACAAATATATTTCAGTGATAAGAGCACATCAACATGTGTGCTATTGAATAGTGAGAACATGGTCAAACACATTGTGCATGAGGGAAAGTCAACCCACACCACCTGACTTCTTTATTACTCAATCCCTGCAACTGAATCTGTATCTTTCTTGCAACCTCGCTTTTTTTTTCTTCACCTGAAGTAATCGGTGCACCCAAAGGCATTGTGGCTTGGCTTACCCAACAGCATCCCCTTCACTAGAGCCCCATTAGGAGTTTTTCCAACACAATGTTGAATACTGGCATATAGGAGAGTACCAATACATGTATGCCTTGGGAGGCTTAAGACTACAGTTGCAGTGGTGGTGGAGGTATGAGAATTGACCATCGTGCAAGATGCCCTGACTGCCCAACCATGCACCAGCTGTGCAGTGCAGACCCAAAGCTTTGTGTGCTAAGGCCATGTTTAGCACATGTCCATTTCACTACAGTGGTGCGGAATGGAACGTCAATTGTCCTGAGTGAGCTGAAGGTCGCCAGGGTACAGCACTTCTGTGATTCTACTCCAAAAGGCCGCCCAGAAAAACTACCTGGTCTGAGTAGGCATATGCCCTGGCCAGTGACCAATGCGACACCAGCACTGGTTTCTAGGCACGACATGCTTAGTGCCAGAATTTTGTTTATATCTACCATTTTGAGCCTTGAAACTATGGCACAGGTCCAAATATGGACTTACCGGACCCATAGAGGTGAGAATCCTGCTTTAGTCCAAAAAAATGCCCTGCCCATTCGACAGTTTTGGGCATACACAGGTGAATTTCATGTGGTATGAGAATGTGCGTAAACCTAGCAAAGATGTGAAGATGGCATTTTATATGGTTGATGACTTACAATGTACGAAGGTACTTGAGCATGGAGATATTTTCATATTTGTTCAAGAGTGCATCCCTGTAGACCATGAGCACACACCAGGTCTCATTTTCAGCTCCAGTGCAAGTTTTGCTTGCTTCATGTCGAGCTTTTAGATACACCTCACTGTGTTTGAGGAACTTCTTTAATGCCTGTGACACAGTCAGTGGAAATTGGTCATCATAAATCAAGCGAACCTCAGTTGGGCTATTCCTATCATCCTCTGTGAGCCATACATTTCCATGGCCATCAGAATCGGCCAAAATAAATAAATAAACTGCCTCTGCCAAGCTTGACAATAGATCAGCATATTTTTTTATTGCCATGTAGATAATTCCCCACGAGATGTTCTCCCAAAAGGTGGTGATGTCTCTGACATCAAATGGAAGTTCCACAGTCATAGGCGATAAGGTGCACTGTGGCTCATATCAATAATGGCACATGACCAATCCTTATTTGGCCTACATATCCACCCAACACCAAGCTGAGATTTACTGCATCCTGTTGCCAGCAGCTTGTATGCAATATGAGATGTTGTGATCTGAGCATTTTGAGCAATCAATTATTGGCTAGCTATAAAAATTCTTACATCATGATGACGTGGAAAACGGAAAGACGGAACACAGCCACCAGGTACCAGGGACCGGGATCTTCCCAGCCATCACACTCTTGACAAAAATAGCTGCCTGTGTACTCCTCAAAAGTAAATTGGCCAGACGGTTCTGACAAGGAGCTGGGGGTTTTGTGGGCTACATGATCTCATCGTTCAGTCTTCCCAGTGATACAATGCTTATACAGCAGCTGAAGTGTTTTATACTTGTCTCCATGGCATATTATGGTGTCAGAAGGTGTGAGAAACTACCCTGCCATTCCCACCAGTGAAGCGCCACATGTGACCTTCAAGTACTCACTCTCTGATACCCTCCTCACCCCTTCACTATCAGTGTATGTTTTTAATACAGAATGAAGATCAATAACTTATTGGGATGAAATGCATGTAGCAATTTTTCCATTGGGGTACACGTGGCACTTCCCACTTTATAGGCACCATCATGGAGGGCAGTGATAATACAGTTATGGGAATATGCGGCGCCTGTGGAGTGGCTGTCCTTTCAGCAAGCATAGATGGCAAGCTCAAAGGGTGGTATGGGAATAAGTGCAATCGCCACCACCTGATTTTCTGCAAGGAGTGTTGCACAACCTCATCACTGGTAGTTCCTTGCAGAGATTGTGCACATCAGGCGGCAAAGGGTTCCTTGGATCCAGCATTGAGATCAGTGGGCAGATATACACCTACAACTTTGGAGAGCGGCATTAGCAGTACAATATCATACATCAACTATGGTAGAAGTCCTGGAGGGAGTAACAGGCATCATGATTTGATCCAGCGGATTGAGCTTATGTCCTGTTACAAAAATGTAAGTAACCCTTTGTTCAATACTTGTCACTGGCTAAAGATATCACACTTCTCAGACACAAGTCACATACTGCTTAGATAGTGTATCCTTGGAAGCGGCTCTCCTGGCTAATGCGGATCGGTACTGTGTCATTGTTGTCCCCACACTGACAACACCTACTGTGAAGGAGATTATGGCAAGTTGTATTCATTATTGCAGCAACACAGCTGATGCTTCAATTAGTATGCATTCAAAAGGAGGACATCAGGCACTGGACAGACTTTCCTTGTGTGCCTTCCATTTAACCGCCCTTTTGATAGGCATGATATTGAGGCTCTTCAGTATGTGTCACTGGTTTAAGCTTCTCTATTGTACTGAAAGTGGATATTCAGTCAGATTCCAGCAAACCACCATCTCACTCTCACTCATCCCTCTTATAGTTGTGGCTTTGATTTTGCCTTCATTGCTTCATTTTTGGATTTTTTTGTCAGAGAAGGGAGGACACTGGATACTTCCATTCGAAATTCCTTGCACACTGGCCGGCTGGACAAAACAAATGTGGTGATCAAGACTGGTGATCACTGTGTCACAGTTGCCTCTTGCAAAGCGGATAACCTGTGGTTGGGTGCAAAAACATGCTGTCCAAAAAGCACTTTAATGGAGAAGCGAGACATCTTGACATGCAAAGAATGTCATTTGGTGACAAAGGCACCAACACGTTTAGCCCCTCAAGTTCTTGGTGACTTCTACAGCACTTTTCAGCGACCAAAGGTGAAGCCCATTGGAACATGGTACAAGTTAACTGTTGGGGCTTACTCTGAACTTCCTATATGGTCCAACAATGTCACGGTCATAGATGTGCCTCCAATGGCTCGCCAGAGGAAAAGGAGACGTTCAGAGGTTGATTGAACATCTGCTTGCTCACCTTGTCATGTGTTCCCTTTGTTTTTGTTTTGCACCTTGTCATTAATACAGTCATTTAGTAGAGATTGGCCCAACTGTGGGTTGGTGATGGTGGATATGGATAATGACTGGTCAGCCATTTGATGTAACTTTACCTAGTGTGCTGTCAGCCAGTGCCATAAGCACCAGATTATCTTTGTCCCCCATTGAAAGTGGTACTGATCAAGTACACTTCACTTTTATATCCAGTGTTCAGCCTCTACACTGTCATGTGATAGGTGCTCTCCCAGTGGCTGCAACACAAACACTATTGGCTGCATCCCTCATAGCTTGCAGCACAATTAAAGTTGTCTCAAGGTCCCTGCATCTCTCCCAGACATTCCTTGCCACACAAACTGCAAACCCTGTTTCCTCTGCCATCACATCCAATTCCATGCATAACCTATTGATCTTGGGAGAAAGTGATTGAATTGTATTGTAATCTTGTTTGCTTGTGGTATTGACCATAAGTGATGCAGGGACTTTGCTCAATCCCTGGTCCACTGATTTTGAAATGGATGGTGCACCACCAACCGGAACTGATGCTTTTTCAACATCTGGAATGGGTGATGGTGAACAGGACACAGTGGACCCCGATGCCACTTTGGTGGATCCAGATGGCACTTCAGTGGCATCATCTAAGGAAACCAGGGAACCGGTGGGTGAATCTGGTATGCCATATGGATTATAATCAGCTGTAAAAGCAGCCTCCAACAGCCTCAGAATGGCAGAGGTCATTGCAAAGGAACCCAATGCTGGAGTTGTATCACCCGATGACACCAGTGAGCTCATGGGTGACTCCAGGCTTCCTGATAATATGTAAGCCGATAAATCAGGTGTCCATGTGCTGCTTGGGCCAACCAGTAAGACTCATCTCCAGAGTGTCCTTCTCATCACACCATTCATCCCTTCTTGTGTCCCCAAGTTTTGCTGGGGGTGGATGCTCCCCATCAACAACATCTAAGTCATGGTATGTGTCCATTTGGAGGCCTCTTGCTTGTTCAATAAGGACATCAAAGTGCTTCCTATGGGCCATATACTTTTGGCGCCATTCTTGATAGGTGTGTCCCTTGCTCCAGTGGTGTGCATTCTATAATATCAACAGCACATGAGATTGGACCACAGAATCAGGGTGATGTAATGACATGCACAATGGGAGAGTCTCGAATCATATTCATGGCCTTGTGCCATCATCAAGCACACACTTCTTTTTGAAGTGGGATCAAAGACTAAAAAGACTGAATCAAGAGAAATTTAAGTCACATACAATGTCCATTACAAGTCCTTGCCAGACCTGCATTCCCTGTCGGCCTTTGGGTTCAGGGTGATATTCAGCCAACCAGTTAATGAGATTGGAAATCTCTTTTGCAGAAAACAACCTTTGCATTGATTTGATGGGTTTTGCATTGGAAATTGTGGGAATGAAATTGCATCAGCAGCCACAGGAAACAACATTGTGAGTGTTGAAGCCATATTTTAAAAACAAACATTGTCAAAAATTGGTGGCAGAAATCAATCTCAACATACTTCATTTGTGGAGAACTTGCTATGCTGGGTGCACCTGTACGTGATTCTGGTCACTAGAGACGCTGGTAGTAACCTGTTGTCCAACCTGGTGCCTCCTTCATGCACTCTCTTTCATTTCCCCTCCTATTTTTGCTCGTTATGGCAAATCTGGCATTTTTAAAGGCTTGTGAGTGGGTGGTTCCAGCTTGGTGAATCATGTTCTCCACCAGGTCAACTGGACTTACCACAATACAACAAAAGCGACTGGTATGTGCCCATTACTTGCAGCACCTCTCTCACAATTGAGCAGTTCAATGGTATCATCTTTACAATTCTTAGTTCAAACCAAGTTGCAAGGGATGAATTGCAGTTGCTTATTCAGGTATGATCACATTTCTAGCATTGGAATTCACTCATTTTGGTTTTGAATAGCGACATGGTGGTATATTTGCGCAGCATTCCAAAAACAAGAGAATTTGGTCCCAAAGGATTCGCCAACTAGCATCCACAATGGCTGATAGCTTGGTTGTTCTTGTTGATCCATCCCAAGTCAACACAGAGCAGCCATGTGAATACAGCAATGCCGAGTTGGGCTTTGGCAGTGGAGCTCTGCATGCATGGTCCATTAATTGGGGATATGTCCAGTACTGTGTTGATGCATGCAGGGTAATGCCAGTGCAGGTTGCCAGACCATCACTACTGCTCAACTGCACAATGGATCTTAAAGGATGGGGATTTTCATATGCAACTGATCTCCCACCAGCAGAGCAGAAGCGGTATACTACATTGATCACTGTAAGCCTTTCACATCCCAATCTCCCTCCCTAATATTTCTTGCAGGGGCATGGGGGTCGTGTTGTGGATGCTGCTGAAGACACCGACATAATCCTTGTGGCTCATGAGGAGAAGGATATTGACATTATGGCAGCATATCGTGCTATTTTTGCATATGCATGTGTTGAGTCATTTGGGTGGCTGGAGGATGTTATTCAGCACCCAGGATATTTATGGTTCACGGTTCCAATCAAGGTGACAAACTCAAATGGGCACAAATCCATCAATTCATTCACAAATCATCAGCTTCAGTGAGTTGTAGAATATGATTGGCTTGTAAAACACACTGATCAGATGCACAAAAGAGTCAGAAAGCGTACCAAGTATACTGTCGATGATGATCGGCGCCTGAAACAATATCTTGAGAGGTGTCTCCAGCAGGGACATAAACTTGGATCAACTAGCATCTACAAGAGACTGGTCTGTAAGGTAGGCATTAGCTTGGTGAAAGATTTGACCCTGACATACATAGGATAAAACATGGGTCAAAAGACACTCATGGGCTGGGTGGATGGGCAGATATAGAAAGAAAAGGCATGAATATGATGCCTGGTTTTCATGGAGAAGACGATATCACAAGAATGAGAGGAGGATGATGAAAACAACACAATAGGGGTGAATGGTATCAGTTACAAGTATATGTAATACTTAAGTGCATCCCATCATTGAGGGCATGCTTGTGCAGTCTTATTATATCAGAGTCCCCAGCACTTGTGGATGGGTGGCCACCCTGGTATTGGGCACCTATTGGCACTCAGTTTGGTTGTGCCTGACCCAGCCTCACCAGCACTTGGATGGGGTGGCCACCCAATGACCCAGCCTCACTGG
>Ga0335075_10013204_pt1 | contig 12443 bp, 10 predicted proteins | sample Lox_Sample_24_FD_206723 | JGI IMG/M metagenome (GOLD analysis project Ga0335075, IMG submission 206723) | Soil microbial communities from Loxahatchee National Wildlife Refuge, Florida, United States - Lox_Sample_2.4 | ecosystem: Environmental > Terrestrial > Soil > Wetlands | place: USA... | reverse complement strand
GGTGGCGAACGCGTGTATGCCACGGTGCGCCTGCCCGAACCGGAAGGAAAGAAGATCATCGCCGTTGGCTGGGCTGTGTATCCGACGCTGCCAAGCTGGACGTGGCCGGGACGCGAAGGCAAGGACCTGCAGGTGGAGGTGTATGCCGGAACGGAAAAGGTTCGCCTGTATCTGAACGACAAGCTGGTGGGCGAAATGCCGGCGGGGCAGGAGCGCAGGGCGTTGTTTACTGTTCCCTATGCGCCGGGAACGCTGAAAGCGGTAGGAGTGAATGGCGATCGCGAGGTCGCCACCAGCGTGTTGCAGACGGCGGGAGAGCCGGTAAAGCTTCGGCTGACGGCGGATCGCAGCACCCTGAGCGCGGACGGCGAGGATCTCTCATTCATCACCGTCGAAGCGGTGGACGCACAAGGGAGATTACAGCCCAACGCGGTGAACGAGGTGCAGTTCGCGATCGGCGGCCCGGGGAGGATCATGGCTGTCGGCAACGGAGATGGGACGAGCAAGGAGTCGTACCAAGGGGATCACCGGGCACTCTTCAACGGGCGGGCGCTGGTGGTGGTGCGGACGTCGAGGACGGCGGGGAAGATTCAGCTAAACGCCAGCGCGCCGGGATTGAGTGCGGGCGAAGTGACTGTCCGAAGCGAACCGGCAACGGCGATGGCGGAACTGCAGTAGGGTCGGTGAGGTAGCCGGACCGAGCGTCAGCAGGCCTTCAGATGACCGGCGTGGGGGCCGCGGGCGACGATGACCAGCTTCTCGCGGTCGAGGATCTTGCGGATCTGGCCGCGGGCGTGGTTGGCCCAAGGGCCTACGGGGTCGAGTTTGAGATAGGCCACCCAGTGGCGCAGGGCCTTGCGGCGCTCGTTCTGGCGCTCATAGGCAAGGGCCAGGTTGTAGTGGGCATCGGCGTAGCCGGGGGCGAGGCGGATGGCGGTGCGGTAGGCGTCGACGGCCTCGCAGAGCCGCTGCAGCTCGTCGAGCACGTTGCCCAGGTCGAAGAAGGCCAGCGCGTAGTTGCGGTCGGCGAGGGTGGCCTGGCGGTAGAGGCGTTCGGAGGCGGCGAACTGGCGCTGGTTGTAGAAGATGGTTCCGAGGTTGATGGCCGCGGGGGCGTGGCCGGGATCGAGCCTCAGGATGTCCTCGTAAAGTTCGGCGGCTTCGATCTTCTTCCCTGTCTCTTCGAGGCGCACGGCCTCGAGAAAGAGGCTTCCGGTGCGGTTGACGATCTCGGCCATGCAGAGGATCGGGGCCGGGCTTTCCTCCTTGACGAGGTCGTGGTGGCCCTCGAAGTCCAGGACGAACTGGCGGGCGATGGGCTCCATTACCGTTCCCGAGTGGCGGAAGAGCAGCCGCGAGCCGTTTTTCACAGAGGCGGATTCGAGCAGCGGGTTGGCCATGCCGGAAACGGCCTGCATGGCATGGACGCTGGCGCGGATACTGGCGGCGGAGAGGCGGGTGGCGCGAAGGTCGCGCAGCTTGCGCAACTGGACAAGGTCCTGGAAGCTGTAAGTATCGGAAAAGGAAACTAGCCCTGCACGCTCCCACGCTCGCAACTGCTTGGCGCGGATGCGGAGTATGCGAAGGACATCCTGACGGCTATAGCGGGTCACAGTGGTTGTGCTCGTAAGACGACCGTCACTCACCTTAAGGTGGATTATCGGTGCGTTCGGTAACGGACACAAGAGAGGAGTATGAAAATTCAGTGGATAAAAGGGTACCAATCCTGATTCGGGAATGGTCGAAATAAGAGGAGAGTCAGTTGCCGGCTTCTATCAGGCGCAACAGGCCGAATTTCTCGGGAGTGTGGAAGGTGGCGGCCATTGTCGGCTGCCACGCGATCTGAATCCGGTTTGAGGCTGGTCCCTGACTGCGAAAAAGATTGATTCGAAAGGTTTCGCCAGTTGCCGGAGGATGATTGAGGAGAGCCGGGAATGGAATTCGCATCGCTCCGTACCAGATTTTTGCGGTGGGGTCGATGCGCGCTGCCACAGCGAAGCCGGAATTCCACTTCCAGCCGTCCTCATGGTGAGTTTTGGTCAAATCGATGTCGAGATCGATCCATTCGCCCTGGGGAGAGATTTCGAATTCTTTGTATCGCCGGATGTTCTGAAAATCGGAACCAATGAATACTTCGGCAACGTCCCAATTCCAAAGCCCATAGGTCTCCAATGTGGTTGTGGGCGACGGTTTGAGATTCAGCTCTTCATAGGGACAGATAAACAGAAAGTACAGGTTCTTCGCTGTCCAACGCGAGCGGATCTCGGTACGGTAGCGCTCTTGCGGCTGGCCGAAGGGGCCTCGGTCGGCGTACACCGGGCGGGCTGCCATCCAAAAGGGAAGGCTCGGATCTGTGCTTAGAGCTACGTCACTCGAAGCTTTGACGCTTTCAAACACCGCAGGGCTGACCGGAGCACCGCTCGCTCCGGAGAGGAGCAAAACCAGAGCGCAAATCGTCACGGCAAGGCGCATCGCACACTCACAACGAGGGATCAGGCGGTCAAGCCGAGCTTGCGCGCCGCATTTTCGAAATAGACTTTGCGCAGAATCGGTTCCGGCAAGTCAAGGCCATAAATCTGCCATCGTCCCTGCGGAGGAATTCTCGCGGGAGCGTAGTCGAAGTACTCGTCGTCGGTCTCAAGGAAGCGGTAATAGATCTCGTACAACTGGTCGTTGAACACCTGCTGGGGAAACTCATCGCCGTGCGGTGTGGCATCGGTGCCGAAAAGGATTCGATCCTGGTACTTGTCAAAAAACTTCCGCGCTGTGCGCGGCTGCCGTCCGAGCTCTCCGATGCGTGCGGCAATGTCGACGGTCATATTGGGGTAACGGTCGAGATTTTCTGAGACATTCGCCAGATTCTCCGCATAATTACCAACGTGCAAGACCACGAACTGCGTCTTCGGATGTCGGGCCATAACCCGGTTGCGCGCTTCCAGCAACTCCGCCACGCTGGGGAAGTCGTGATCATAGAAGGACCAGTCGGGATGATTGGTTAACTCCTCATACCGCTCGTTGAAGCGATCGGTGGGCGTAAAAAATGCAACCGGATCGGCTACGTGAATGGCGACAGGTATGTTGAGCTGGCCGCAGCACTCCCACATGGGATCGAACCGCGGATCGTCAACCTTGACCAGGGCGCCGGAGGTAATGTCCTCGCGGAGATAGAGGCCCAACGTCTTCAGGATCTTCAGGCCTCGCGCGCCCTGACGATGCGCTCGCTCAATCGCGTCTGCCTGTAGCTGCGGATAGTTCGGCTCCTTCCAGTGTTCATAGCAAGGCTCGGTCAACGTGATGAACCGTCCTGGAAAAGCGCGATCGTACTTGCTGACAACCTCGACCAGGCCCTGGTCGTAACCTCCGGTGAGGTTAACCATGGTCCGGATATTCCTGCGATCCATGACGGGCAAAAGAAACTCCGGTGTACCCAGGTACGTTCGGTCAGCGGAGAGCGCGACCCCATTTTCCGACTTCGCAGAAATCGTGATGTGGGTATGAAAATCGATGACCGGAAATCGTGCCCGGTCGACGTGCGACTCGTGCACCTGCAGCATGCTTCTGGGCTCGAACTCGGAAAGCTCCAGAGGGTGAGGCTTGCTTTCCGGAGATTCCTTCCCAGTGGCGGCGAAGCCTTTGCCCGGCTGAGCCATCGCGCCCGCCATCATTCCCACCCCGTATAGCCATTCACGTCGATTCACCATCCTTGCTCCACTTCGGGCGACGATATCAGGAATTCTACGAAAGAAAAAGCAATGCCGCGATCCATATCGGTGGCTAATGCCTTAAGAAATCAATGTAATAATTCGGGAGTTCCAAATCACCGATGATCCCGGAACCCATGGCGGAATTCGACGTGACGATTGCTGGAGAGGTCAATCTGGATCTGATCCTCTATGGTCTGGAAGAGACCGTCCCTGTCGACCGCGAAATCCTGGCGACGAACTTCGAGATGACCCTGGGAAGTTCATCGGCAATCCTCGCTCACAATTTGTCCATTCTAGGGCGGCGGGTCGGCTTCATCACGCTTTATGGGTCCGATCCCATGGGGCGGATTGCGATGGAGCGGCTAATCGAGGGCGCGGTGGATGTGTCCCGCTCTGTTCGCGGTGATGAGAATGCGAAGACGGGCGTCACGATCCTGTTGCCGCACGGCCGGTCGCGACGGATCCTCACGTATCCGGGCATCATGTTTGATATGACGGTGGCCGACCTCGATGTCGATTACCTGGCCTCGGCGCGCCATTTTCATCTTTCTTCCCTGTTTCTGCTCCGTGGCCTCCATCCGGGGTTGCCGGGATTGTTTCGCGAGCTTAAGCGGCGTGGACTGACGTTGTCCCTCGACACGAACGACGACCCGGACGACTTGTGGGATGGGGTGCTGTGCGAACTGCTGCCTTATGTGGACGTACTGCTGCCGAATGACAACGAGGTGCGCCGTATCGCCAGCCGCGATTCCGTTGAGGACGCGTTGGATGTGTTGGCCGGTACGGTTCCGCTGATCGCAGTCAAATGCGGCCGCCAGGGCGCGTTGGTGCAGCAGGGCGGGCAGCGCTTTGCTGTTCCCGGCATTACCGTGGAACCGGTGGACACGATTGGAGCGGGGGACAGTTTTAATGCCGGGTTTCTGGCCGCGTGGCTGAGCGGCGCTCCTCCCGAGAAATGCGGTCAAGCAGGCAATATCACTGGCGCCCTCTCGACACAAAAGCCAGGAGGAACCGAGGCCTTCCGGGACCGCGCGATGCTCCGGGAGTTTCTCCGGCTGCATCCGCTGCCCGGATGAACGGATGCCGGAGTCTTATTTCGAATGGCGGGAATTGCGCAGGTATACCGCTGCCTGAAGGAGAGAAGAGTGGATCCGTTGTCGGCATTGCTTGATCTCAGCGCTGCAGAAAAGTTTGAGGGCGGGCTGGAATATACCCCGCACGAGATTGCCCACCAGCCCGGAACATGGATCACGACGTTCCGGAGCCTTAAAACTCGTCTGGAGCAGTTGCGCAGCTTCCTGTCTAATGCCGGGGTGGACGGCGCGTCCGCGCAAAAGCCTACGGTATTCCTGGTCGGGGCGGGCACTTCCGACTACATCGGGCAGTCGCTGCACCTTCTCCTGCGAACGAAATGGCAATGCGAGGTCATCCCGGTAGCCAGCACAACTCTGCTGATGGACTTTCCCGAGTATGTGCTGAGAGACAAGCGCTACCTTTGGATTTCTTTCTCGCGTTCGGGCGATAGTCCCGAAGGAGTCGCGGTTCTCGACCGTGCACTGGCCGAACACCCTGTGATTGCGCACGTCCTGATCACGTGCAATGCTGCGGGACGCATGGCGAAGGTGGTGGCCGGACGCGCCAATTGCCTGTCGATTGTGCTGGACGACGCGACGAATGATCGCGGACTGGCGATGACAGCCTCTTTCACAAATATGGTGCTGGCCGGCCAGATTATGGCGCATGCCTGGAGCATTGACGAGTACGAGCCTGTTTTGACCGCTCTTGTGGCTGCGGGTGAAAAGCTGCTGCCGAGAGCAGCCGCGCTTGCATTCGCACTGACCCAGAGCGGCTTCCAGCGAGCATGCTTTGTAGGATCGGGCGCTCTGGCGGGCGCCGCTTTGGAATCCGCGTTGAAGCTGCTGGAACTCACCGCCGGCAAAGTGCAGACGATGACGCAGCCCACCCTCGCGCTGCGCCACGGACCGATGGCCGCGCTCGATAAAGAGACCCTGTTTGTGAGCCTCGTCTCCAGCGACGCGCGGCGGAGACATTATGAGGTGGACCTGCTGCGCGAAATCGGCAGCAAGCAACTGGTGCGCACGCGCGTCGCTATTGCGACCGAAGCAACGTTGCTAAACGCAGACGCGGAGTATGTGCTGACGCCCGCAACTGACGATCCGGTTCCCGACCTGTATCGGCCGGTCCTCGACGTGATTTTCGGGCAGCTGCTAGGGCTGTCCGCATCGATCCAACTAGGGCTAAAGCCCGATGTCCCCAGTCCCAACGGCGCCATCAGCCGGGTGGTTCAAAACGTTGACATCTACTAGGACTGTTTCCCGGAGTCGCGCAAAGCGTGCGATTCGACTGATATTAGGCTCGGGGCAGGCCGCAAGATCAATATCCTTTTCATACGGCCCCACCAACGATAGACTTTGTTCTGTACTTCCCCCCGAGTAAGACTTCCCTGATCAGACTGAGCAATTTTTGAAGATACGGCCCATGGTCACTCCCCTTGCCAGTCCTGCGAATGCGGCTGAAGACCAGTTTGTGTTGCATGGGCTCGCCGCTGCCCCCGCCGCGGAACCGGCGGGGCGGCCGCTTCCGCTTCTCCGCGACATCTGGGAGGGCTTTTGGAGGCGGGACACCTGGACGCGCGCTGCTGTGCTTCGGCTGGCCTTCGTTTTTCCGTTCGTGGCCCTCTGCTCGTGGCTCGGCATCGTGCTTTCTCACCAGTCCGAGGGCGTCGCCACTATATGGCTCTCCAATGGCCTCATCTTCGGTCTGCTGATCACCCAGCCCAGGCGACGGTGGCTGGCCTATTTCCTGGCCGGGCTGACCGCGGACACGCTGGCGGACATGTTCTATGGCGATCCCTTCCGCCTCGCGTTCGGCGTTTCCCTAGCGAACTCTGTGGAAGTCGTCACCTCGACCCTCATTCTTACCCTCTGGTTCGGTTCGCCGCTCGATCTCTCACGACGGAAGTCCCTCATCGGCTTTCTCCTGGTCTCAGTGCTGGGAGCCACTGCGCTCACCAGCGCTCTCGGCGCCTGGTGGACCATCCTCATGGTTCCCGGCCCGAGCTGGGTTGAGATGTTTCGTACCTGGTATCTCGGCGACATGCTTGGCATGGCGGTCCTGGCCCCATTGGTCATCATGGTGCAGCGCCCGGCCTTTTTCTCCATGTTCGAGGGCCGCCGCCTGGCGCATACCCTGGTGGTTCTTTCCGCTCCGGTCGTGGTCACGACGCTGGTATTCACTCACAACCAGGACCCCCTCATCTTCTTCCTGTTTCCGGTGTTTCTTCTGGTTGCCTTTCGCCTGGGACTCCCGGGCACGGTGGTCAACATCCTCCTGGTTACCCTCATGGCCATCGGTTTCACAGTCAAAGGCCATGGCCCGCTCATGCTCATTCCCGGCGAGCACATGGTGTTGCACCGGATCGTCATCGCTCAGATCTTTGCGGCGGTGGCCATCTTCACCATGTTCCCGGTCGCGGCCATCCTCGAAGAGAAAGACGCGCTCAAGAACTCCCTTGCCGCCAGCGAGGCACGGTTCCGCTACCTTGCCCTCAAAGACGAACTCACCGGCCTGCCTAACCGGCGCGCCTTCAATCTGCAGTTCGAGCGCGCCTGGGAGGAGGCATGCGCCGGCGGTATTGCTCTGGGGCTCGTCATCCTCGATGCGGACCAGTTCAAGCAATACAACGACGTCGCCGGTCACCCCGGCGGCGATGCCTGCCTGCGCTCGATCGCCCAGGTCGTCGCCAACATCGCCGAGGCCGTCCAGGGCACTCCGGCGCGCATCGGCGGCGAGGAGTTTGCCGTCATCCTGCCCGAGACAACAGAGGCGCGCGCCTGCGAGGTCGCCGAGGCGATCCGCAAGTCGGTATTAAACCTCGCCCTGCCTCATCCCTCTAGCCCAAGCGGTGTGCAAACCGTCAGCCTCGGGGTCGCCGCTCGCGTGCCGCTCGGCAACCAGGCTTCGATCGAGCTGATGCGGCTCGCGGATCACGCCCTGTATTCGGCCAAACTCGCCGGACGCAATCAAGTTGCCAGCGCATAAGGCCGGCCTGCACTTCGCTGCACTTACGGCGGGTGAAAACCTTACTCTCCGCGTCTACATCTGCCAACAAAGCGCGGCAACCAGAGAGCGCGGCTGCCCGGGCGGAACGGCATCGAATTTCGATGAGTCCGTTGCGGCTGATAATCTTTCCCTTGTCGGCATGAGTTTGCGAGAGGAAGTATCCTGATGCGCAGAAATCACAACGGAAAGCGCAAGTTGTTACTGTCGCTTGCGTGCCTGCTTCTTTCAGCGGTCGCCTGGCCGGCAACGAAAGGCATCCCTGCGCATGGCCCGGCCGTGGTTCTGTTCGACGGCCACGACCTCAACGGCTTCGACACCTTCATCAAGAGCAAAGGGCTGAACAGCGATCCCGATCATGTCTTTCAGGTGGAGCATGGAGTCATTCACGTCTCCGGCACGGAATTCGGGTACATCATTACGAAGCAGGAATTCCAGAACTACTATCTGAAAGCAGAATTCAAGTGGGGCGAGGGAACCTTTGCCCCGCGCGCAGGGCAGGCCCGCGACAGCGGCATTCTCTACAACATCCAGGGCGAGCAGAAGGTGTGGCCCCGCTCAATCGAGTTCCAGATCAACGAAGGCTGCACCGGCGACTTCTGGATGACCGATGGCGCCGCCCTCACCGGAAAAGACGGCAAGCGTGTCACCGGGCCGCCGGGCGGGGCGCTCAAGATCGATCGCTTCGACAAAGGCCCGTGGAAGAATGTCGTGGGCTATCGCGACCCGGTCAACGAACTTGAAAAGCCGCACGGCGAGTGGAATGTCGTAGAACTGGTGAACCAGAACGGCCACCTGAAGCAATACGTCAACGGCAAGCTGGCCAATGAAGGCACCGCTGCTTTTCCGGCGAGCGGCAAGATTCTCTTTCAATCGGAAGGCGCGGAAGTCTTCTTCCGTGATATCAAGCTGTATCCGTTGAAGTAGTTTTCCGAAAAGACTTGCAAGAGCCCGAACCCTGGTTCTGCGGGTTGTCCGTTCTCTGGGTCGCCGGGGTGGCAGAAGCGCGAATCCCGAAGGGCGTTGCAAGGGAAACCACTTGTGCGCGATTTGCCAGCGGACGAGGGCGTAACTCGTTGCCAACACTGGAGCCGACGACCGGACTTGAACCGGTGACCTGCCGATTACGAATCGGCTGCTCTACCAACTGAGCTACGTCGGCCTGGCTGTTCAGGGATAGCTACTCTAGGGATTTTATCGTCTGCGCGGGGTGCAGTAAAGTTACGAGGATATGCAAACCGGCCATTCGTAGCTGCATGCGGGCGATGACAGGTGCTTGTTCACTCGCCGGAGCCAGGCCCTCGCCGGAAACCGCTGATCAGTATGGCGACTGTAATCGCAATGTAGAGGACACCAGTCACACCCTCGAGCGCGGCCAGCATCCGTACTTCGCCGTGGAGGGGAACGATGTCGCCATAACCGACCGTGGAGAGAGTTACCAGGCTGAAGTACAGAAGCTCGCTCTCGCGGTTCGCTCCGATGTTGTTGCCGTACTGAAACGAGCCCGGATAAGCAGCCTCGATGGCGCGGTAAACAGCGAACCACAGCATGCCCAGCAGCAGGTAAACACTGACGGCGGTATAGAGGTGCAAAAGAAGGACGGAACGGGCATTCCGCAGATAGGAGAAGAGCCCCACAACAGCAAGCATGAAGAAAGCGGCCAGCGATGCCCACTGAATCACAAGCAGCACCCGGTTCGCCGTGAAAAGGCTTATCACCCCGAAGATCACTACGATGGACATGAGCAGAACGGACGGCACCAACAGTCTTCTTGTTCGCGAAAGCCGAATCGTCGCGAAAATCACAGGCACCAATGTGCATCCGGCGAGCACGAGTCTGCGTACAGTTCCGTGGTCCAGCACCGGGTTCAGCAGAATGACCGAGAGCAGAGACAGCAGAAGGGGCAGATCCGGTTCCCATCGAGTCTTCTGGGGCATTCGAGGATCACCCGTCATGTCGATTGCAGAGAGCAGTGAAAAAGTCAGACCGAAGATAAAAGAAGCCGCCCGGCAACAGGGCGGCTTCTCTTTTAGGGAGAATAGTTCCAACGGAGGCAAGCCATCAGAACTTTCTGGCGAAATACTATGGTCGGCGGGGAGGGGTGTCAAGGCAAATTCCGCACCGATTTAAATCGTTTTAAATCATGAAATTAGACAGACTTTTCCAAAGATTTCATTTACAGGTATTTTCGCCTTTTGTTCTCACGTGGAGCGACTTTATGCTTCCCTAATGACTTTTCTTTGAGTAGGTTAAGCTCACTGCTGCACAGGTTTTGGGGCAGTGGCCCTTTTCAGCCGAGTTTCAGGGTTATGAAATCCTCATCGTTGAGCGAGGAGACGGGCTTGCCGCGAAGCCTTCGGACGAAGGCACGGCCTCCCCCGAGAAAGACGCCGACGACGATCGAGGCGCCACCCAGGATGCCGGTGAGGTAGATGATGCCGAGCAGCAGGCGGGCGGTCTTTCTGACTTCGTTCACGTAGCCTTCGGGGTGGTCGACGGTTACCTCGGCCTGATACTTCACTTTTTCAAGCAGCGCCTTCGCTTCATCAAGAGAGAACGCTCCGCTGGTGACAGCGACCAGCGGTCCGCTGCGATGAACAGAAAATGCGGGCGTGTTGCTTCCCTGCTTCATCTGGTCATCGATGTTCTTCGCGCGAGCGATGGCGATCTGTGGCGTGGGGTACTCAAGCACGGTCAGCGTGCCCTTGCCGTCGTGTGAGTTGTACTGCGCGGTCACGACCTCGGCGTCACGGCTGAAGTCGACAAGCGCAGGCGGCAGGACTCCCCCGGTGCGAGCGTAGGCGACGGGTCCGATGGCGTAACGAACGCTTGCAGCATCGAGCCCACCGGCGGGGAGATAGCGCGGAAGGCTGGGGGGAATGCCCTCGCTTCCGGCAGCGGGAGGGATCGCGGCGGCTAATTTCTTGAGCGTGGCTCTGGCCGAGGCAATGGATATGCACGTCTCGCCCGAGGTGACGGGCACGCACGCTTCGCTATCTGAACTCGCACCAAGGCCGGCGTTCCCGAAGACAGCATCAACGAGCGTCGTGCCGGTCCAGAAGAGGACCTCGTTGCCGCTGGACGCACCCTCCGTGCCAATGTCCTCGGCGTGCATGCCGGGTTGACGGTAGAAGGTAAAGGCTCCGTAGGCTCCGGTGGCGTCGGCGAAGCGGCGCGCGCGCAGTGTGAGGCGGCGGCCGGCACGGGTGTAGTCGGCGACAGCATAGTCTTTCAGGCCGTACTCATTGAGGACATCGGCGTTGGGCTGATCGGTCGCGTCGGGAGTGGTGCCGGTGCTCGGCGGCGAGGTCGCCGTCCATCCTGCAAAGGAGTTCGGCAGGAGAGGCTGGCGAGCCTTGGGCATAACCAGAGGAGTGACTGCCTGTGCGGGAAGGCTCGAGGGCAGCGCAGCCAATGTCAGAGCCAGACACGCCGCGCCAAAGAAGCGCAGGGAAAAAACCATTACATCTTTGAGACTACCACCGGGGCGAGGGGTGAGCCGGATTGGATGCTTTGAGGCTTCGCCCAATCGAGTTCGCTCGGGCGATCCTTTACATCCAGATTGTGCATGTACCGAGAAACAGCAGTCGGTGGTGGGTCAGCTTGAATCCAGCCTCAAGAACGGGACATGTCCGATTAGCCCGGGGGGGCGTGCGTGCGTGGCCGAGAGCCGAGATGTGCGGCAGGCTGTGGCGAGTTCCCGGCAGGGTGGGTGGGGCGGCTCTGCGGAACAACCGAGAAGTACGTCCTCGATGCCGCTTCCTGGGGGCTCACCTGTAAAACCCAAATAAACCTGCTCGTCAGACTCGTTTGGCGTATACTTCGAGGCCTAATTTGGCTGTTGCAATAAATAGAGCGTTCATGAAAATCGTGGTCATCATCGTCCGCATCCTGTTGGGCGTCATCTTTGTCGCCTTCGGCCTGAATGCCTTCCTGCACTTTTTCCCCAGGTGGTTGCCTCCGGGGCTTGCAGGTCAGTTCGTGGGCGCAATGTTCCACTCCCACTACATCCTCTTCGTAAGCACCATCGAGTTGATCTGTGGCGCCTTGTTGCTGGTGAATCGCTATGTTCCGTTCGCCTTGACCGTCCTCGCGCCCATCATTGTCAATATCCTCATGTTCCACATTTTGTTGCCGCCCGTGGGATGGGAACCCGGAGCTCTCGCGGCGATCCTGTGGATCATCCTGTTCATCCACTACCGTAAGTATTTCGCGTGCATATTCGTGCAGCGGGCATCCTGATCGGCAATCGCCGCGCCGAAATTTCGTCTGATTCTGGCGGCTAGCTGACCTTAGGCTGATTGAGATCGCCGACGCGAATTTGCTTTCATATGTTGCGCCCGTTTTAGCGGGCCGCCCCATGGACGAAGACGCTTCGGCTACGCGGAGGGCAGGCTCTGTCCGGGGGGTCCCGGTTGCGGTCGCTGCGCTCAGGATGACATCGGTATGGTGTGTCGGAATCTTTGCGATACTGAAGAGGCCATGTCGGTCCCCAAGCGACTTCTTGTCTGCCTCATCATTTTCGCTGTTACTTTCACGTCGGCTCCGCCGGCAACGGCGAGCGCGTATGACGCCCATCCCAAGCTGGTCATCATCCTGGTGCTCGACCAGTTCCGCGCCGATTACCTGGAGCGCTACCGCGCCGACTTCAAGGGCAAA
>Ga0335075_10013203_pt1 | contig 12443 bp, 12 predicted proteins | sample Lox_Sample_24_FD_206723 | JGI IMG/M metagenome (GOLD analysis project Ga0335075, IMG submission 206723) | Soil microbial communities from Loxahatchee National Wildlife Refuge, Florida, United States - Lox_Sample_2.4 | ecosystem: Environmental > Terrestrial > Soil > Wetlands | place: USA... | reverse complement strand
CCGGCTGGTCGTGCTCTCGTGCACAGCCTTGCGGATCAGCGACTTGGCACGCCGCATGAAGCGCTGCCGGTTGGCGAGGCTCTTGCCGCCAGGATTGAGGCGACGGTCAACGATATGCATGAGCCTGTTGTCCTGTTGGGGCCGCGGTCCCTACCCTGCCTGTTTCACCCGCATATACCACTCGACCAAGCGCCGGACCTGCCGCTCTGTATAACCGCGGTCGGTCATGCGCTCGACGAACTCGTCGTGCTTCTTCTCGGTGTCGCTGTCCTTCTTCGAGCCAAAGCTGATCACCGGCAACAGCTCTTCAACCTGCGAGAACATCCGCCGCTCGATCACTTCGCGGATCTTCTCGTACGAGGTCCACGACGGATTCTTGCCGCCGTTGTTGGCCCGCGCACGCAGGCTGAACTTCACCACCTCGTTGCGGAAGTCCTTCGGATTCGCGATGCCCGCCGGCTTCTCGATCTTGGTCAGCTCCTGGTTCAACAGTTCGCGGTTGAGCAATTGGCCCGTATCGGCATCCTTGTAGTCTACATCCTCGATCCACGCATCGGCATAGGCCACGTAGCGATCGAACAGGTTCTGGCCGTAGTCCGAATACGACTCGAGGTAGGCCTTCTGGATCTCATTGCCGATGAACTCGGCATACCGCGGGGCAAGTTCGCCCTTGATGAACTCCAGGTAGCGCTTCTCGGTCTCCGCCGGGAGCTGTTCGCGACGGATCGCCTGCTCCAGCACATACATCAGGTGCACCGGATCGGCGGCGATCTCAGTGGTGTCATGGTTGAACGTCGCCGCCAGCACCTTGAAGGCGAATCGTGTGGAGGCGCCGTCCATCCCTTCCTCGACCCCTGCCGCGTCCTTGTATTCCTGCAGGCTGCGGGCGCGCGGATCGGTCTCTTTCAGGCTTTCGCCATCATAGATGCGCATCTTCGCGAACAGCGTGGAGTTCTCGTGACGGCGCAGCCGGGTCAGCACCGAGAAGCGCGCCATCATCTCCAGCGTCGATGGCGCAAGGGGCGCCTCGGCCAGTTCGGAACCCTTCACCAGCTTCTCGTAGATCTTCTGCTCTTCGGTGACCCGCAGGCAGTACGGCACCTTGATCACGTAGATGCGGTCGATGAAGGCTTCATTGTTGCGGTTGTTCTTGAAGCTCTGCCACTCCGCCTCGTTGGAGTGCGCCAGGATGATGCCGCCGAACGGGATCGCGCCGATGTTCTCGGTGCCGATGTAGTTGCCCTCCTGCGTCGCGGTCAGCAACGGGTGCAGCATCTTGATCGGCGCCTTGAACATCTCGACGAACTCGAGCACGCCCTGGTTGGCGCGGTTGAGGCCGCCTGAATAGCTGTAGGCGTCCGGGTCGTTCTGCGCGTGCAACTCCAGCTTGCGGATATCGACCTTGCCGACCAGCGAGGAGATGTCCTGGTTGTTCTCGTCACCCGGCTCGGTCTTGGCAACCGCGATCTGGCGCAACCGGGACGGCATCATGCGCTTGACGCGGAAGCGGGAGATGTCGCCCTCGAACTCGTCGAGTCGCTTGATGCACCACGGGCTCATCAGACCGGTCAGGCGCCGGCGCGGGATCCCGTAGCGGTCTTCCAGCAGGTCGCCCATGCGCTCGGGCGAGAAAAGCCCAAGTGGGCTCTCGAACACCGGACTGACCTGGTCACCAGCCTTCAAGACGTAGACCGGGTGAACCTCCATCAGCGCCTTGATGCGCTCGGCGAGCGACGACTTGCCGCCACCGACCGGCCCCAGCAGGTACATGATCTGCTTGCGCTCTTCGAGTCCCTGGGCGGCGTGACGCAGGAAGCCGACGATTCGCTCGATCGTCTCCTCCATGCCGTAGAACTCGCTGAACGCCGGATAGACCCGGATGGTACGGTTCATGAAGATGCGGCCGAGTCGGGCATCCTTGGAGGTGTCCACCATCTCCGGCTCGCCGATGGCGGCGAGCAGCCGCTCGGTCGCCGTCGCGTACATCATCGGGTTGTCGCGACAGGCCTCCAGGTACTCAGCCAGCGACATCTCCGATTCGCGCGTCGACTCGAAGCTACGCGCGTAGGTGGCGAACAGGTCATCGACCGTCTGCATCGGCCGCTCCTTGTGAGGGGTTGAATCCCCCTATGCAAGATGGGGGCAAGCGTAGCTGATAAGTCCCATATAGCGTGAAGTTTTTTTCGCCGTGTCGGGACCAACACGACGGAATACTTTTCAAGTGAGGCGGCCAGGCCATGGTGACCCTCCTTTCCGGCGGCACCTCCCTCGCTGTCGTAGAGACGAGGGAAGCCGTCGTGGTGGCTTTGTGGCAAAATGTCGCGAAACGCGGGCACACCAGCCAACGCGCGCAACCGTGACGCGGCCCGTCTCCCGTCAGCACCGCGTAACCCTGGCCGTCAGCATGCTCGACCGCCGAGGGGGTGACGTTTCGTTCCAGAATATGGTCGAATCGCGGCGAACCGCAAGAAAAATCCATAGGTTTTCTCGATGCATTGTGATGCAGCCACCGACTCCCCGCACCAACCGCCAGCGCAGATACGAGAAGTGCCGCTCGGGACCGCTGGCTCCATCAGGCACGTCTCCGTTGCCGTCCGCGCCGGTCAGGTCCACGCGTCGATCCAAGCCATAGACTACACCAGTATGCTTAAACTTCGGTTAACGCCGCCGAGATGTGCGATCCTCTGTTGCCAGAAAGTCAGGCGCCCATTGCCGATTCCTTGAGCGACCGCACCCCGGGCGTGCCGGGCAAGGCCTGTGGACGCACCGTGTGCCCGCCACCATTATCCCTGCGCCGAATTTTTCCTGCTCATGCCCGGCGAAGCTTGCTCCTGCAGAAGCAGGATGCCGGGCATCCCCGACTGTACCGGCGATATAAAGCACGACGTGGATCGCGCGCCTTCGCCGGCTGCAAGCCCATGCGATGCCGACTCCGCTGCTGACCCACCAGAGTGAACCCAGCCCTAAGCCGACGGATGCGCCTCGCCGGTACCGCCGATCAGCCGGTCCTCCAGTTCGCGCGAGGGCGCGGCGAGTCGGCCCCGCCCCAGCAGCCGAACCGTCTTTCTCATCTGATCGATGTAACGGCGGCACGCGTCGCAGCGAAGCAAGTGCAGCCGCACCGCCAACCGACCCCGCAGCGGCAAGGTGCGCTCAAGGTAGTCGCTGACCAGTTCGGTCACATCGCGGCAGACCAGCATGGCGGAAGCTCCGGCCGCATGGTAGCGAACACGAGAAGGCTCGTCAGCCCGAGAACAGCATCACGATGCGCGACGGCGAATTCAACGATCCGGCCTTCCTCGCCCGCCTCCGGCGCGGCGAGCATGCAGCGTTCCGAGAGCTGATCCGGCGCTTTCATGGCTCGCTGGTCGGCGTTGCCGCCTCGATCATAGGCAGCCGCGCCCAGGGGGAAGAGGTCGTGCAGGACGCCTGGCTCGCCGTCTTTTCAGGCATCGGCGCGTTCGAAGGCCGATCCAGCCTGACCACCTGGGTGTTCAGCATCGTCCTCAATCGCGCTCGCACCCGGGCCAGCCGGGAGGGCAGGCTGGTCGGGCTGCCCGCTTTGCTGGACAGCGGCCCGACCGACGGCGAAGCGGCCGAGCGCGCGGTACCGCTTGCCGCATTCCACCCCGACGGGCACTGGCTCGAGGCACCAGCGCTGTGGGACGAGCTGAACCCCGAGCGCATCGTTGCCGGCCGCCAGCTCTGGGACCACGTCCAGGAGGCCATAGAGCGCCTGCCGCCCGGTCAGCGGGCCGTGATCATTTTGCGCGACATGGAAGGCCGCTCCGCCGAGGAAGCCTGCGCCTTGCTCGCCATCAGCGCGGAGAACCAACGCGTGCTGCTGCACCGCGCACGCGGACGCATCCGCCGGACCATCGATTCGCTGGTCGGCCAAGCGGTCAGTGCGCGGGCCGGCGCAGCCCCCCGGCAGCCCGCTCGCTCGTCGGCGACGCCAATCTCACGATGCATCGCAGTGGTACGCGCGTGGCTCGCTCGAATCCGAATCCCCACCGCAATCCGAGTCCCGCCGTCGTGACCGGCCCTATGGCCCACATCTGCCCCCACGTCATGGCCGCCTTGTGCCACGGCTGTCCGGTTTATTTTCACTGGACGAAGCGCGCGATACCCATTCGGCTCGGCTCCCGACCGTCTGCCGCCCGCCCACCTGGGCAAAGCCACCTGTCTGCGGCTTGAATTTCGCCAAACCACCGCCGAACGCGTGGCCAACGGCCTGTAAGCCGTACCAGAACATCTGGGTGAATCCGCGTGCATCTGCGGTTGAACCTTTTTCCTTTGCGGCGGGTGGAGGCCATGCCCCCCGGCGCTGCCTGAAATTAAACCGGACGGCCGTGGCCTTGTGCCAGCCATCCCCCGCCATTCCGGCACGCCAGCACGAACGCGCCGGCACAACGCCCGCTATAACGGCGGACAGCCGATAAGGCCGGGTACCACCACGCCCGCCGCATAGCGTTTGCCGTGTCGCCGATGGTATCGTGCCCCGCCGGAAACAAGGCGACCGGGAGGTGAGGCATGGCCCTCAAGAACGCAAAACCTGAAACTTCCGTGCGCAAGCCGACGCCGCAGGTTCGGCCGGACCGCGGCGCGTCGGCCGCGACCGAGCAGGACGCCGAGATGCGCCGACTGATGCGCGAGGCAGCCTGGAGCCGCATGTTCGGGAAGGTGGCGGGTCCGAGAAATCCTTTCGCCCGCTAGGCGTCGCCGCCGCGACAGGCGATCGCCGTGGTCGTTGCCACCCGGCCGGCGTCGCGCGCGCGGGTCCCGTCATGCCTGCGCGCAAGCAAATCACCGCCCCACCTTGCGCACGAACGACGGAGCGGCGCCAGGATAACAGGCCCGCAACGCATCACCCCCCTATCTCTATGAGAGAGGCAGTCCCTGCTGGCAGTGGTCATCCCTACGCTGAATGCTGCCGGCACCCTGCCCTTCACGTTCGCGGCGCTGCATGCCGCCGATGAGGTCGTGGTGGCGGATGGCGGCAGCACCGATGGAACCCAGGGGTGGGCGCGCTCCGCCGGGGCGCTCGTGATCACTGCGCCCCGCGGCCGAGGCGCGCAGTTCGCGGCGGGAGTCGCGGCGGCGCGGCAACCCTGGCTCTTGCTCTTGCATGCAGACACCGCCCTGGGATCCGGGTGGGCGGCCGCCGCGAGGACCCATATCGAGAACGGGCCGGCGCGCGCCGGATATTTTCGCTTCGCCCTCGCCAGCGCCGATCCGCGGGCCCGCCGGCTGGAATGGGCGGTCGCCTGGCGGTGTCGCCTCTTCGGACTGCCTTACGGCGATCAGGGCCTCCTCATCCACCGCGATCTGCTGCGGGCAGTGGGCGGAATCCGGCCGCTGCCCCTGATGGAGGACGTCGATCTCATCCGCCGGCTTGGCCGAACCCGGCTCGTGGCGCTTCCCGCCGATGCCGTCACCTCCGCGGCAAAATGGGAGCGGGACGGATGGACCCGACGCTCCCTGCGCAATCTGTTCTGCCTCTCCCTTTGGTTCGCCGGCGTCTCGCCCGAGCGCATCGCTCGACTCTATCAATGAGAGATTCAGTCATCGTTTTTGCTCGCGCCCCGCGACTCGGCACGGTCAAGCGCCGACTCGCCGTGGTTGTCGGGGATCGGGCGGCACTTGGGTTCCACCGTGCCACGCTGATCACCTTGCTGCGACGGCTGGCCGCCGACCGCCGCTTTCGGACACTGCTGGCGATGACCCCCGACCGGGCGCACTTCGCCGCCCCTGGGCGGATCCGGCGCATCGGTCAGGGCGGCGGCGACCTGGGCCAGCGCATAGACCGCGCATTCCGCCGTTTCCCGCGGGGCCGGGTGGCGATCATCGGCGCAGACATCCCGGACGCCGGGCCGGCCGACCTCGCGGCCGCCTTCCACGCGCTCGGCACCGCCGATGCGGCGTTCGGGCCCGCCGAGGACGGCGGCTATTGGCTCGTGGCGCTTGGGCCGCGCCGACCGGCTCGCCCCTTTGCCGGCGTGCGCTGGTCCGGCGAGCACGCCTTGGCCGACACGCTCCGCAACTTTCCGGGCCGTCGCGTGGCACTGCTCCGGGTGTTGCAGGATGTGGACACCGCCGAAGATTTTCTGCGCTGGTCTCAGAATCGCCACGAAGGCTTGCCACCTCACGGGCCTGTGATCGGGACGCCGGTCAACAAGGAGGTCGGCGATGATGCGAGCCGAGTGGTGGCGGGGCGCGGTGATCTACCAGATCTACCCGCGCAGCTTCTTTGACAGCAATAACGACGGCGTGGGCGACCTCCACGGCGTGATCGCCAAGCTCGACCATGTGGCCAGCCTTGGCGTGGATGCGATCTGGCTCTGCCCCTTCTTCGTCTCCCCGCAGAAGGACTTCGGCTACGACGTGGCCGACCACACGAAGGTTGATCCGTTGTTCGGCACGCTGGCGGATTTCGGTGAGCTGCTGGCCGCGGCGCACGCTCGCAATCTGAAGGTCCTGATCGACCAGGTCTGGAGCCACACCTCCGACCGGCATCCATGGTTCGCGGAAAGCCGGGCAAGCCGGACCAATATCCTGGCGGACTGGTATGTCTGGGCCGACCCGTCGGCCGACGGCACGCCGCCCAACAACTGGCTGTCGGTCTTCGGCGGACCGGCCTGGAGCTGGGAGCCGCGCCGGCGCCAATACTACCTCCATCACTTCCTGTCGCATCAGCCCGCGCTCAACCTGCACAACCCCGACGTGATGGAGGCGCTGCTCGCCAGCGGAGAGCACTGGCTGCAACGCGGCGTCGACGGATTCCGGCTGGATGCCATCGACTTCCTGCTGCACGACCGCGCCCTGCGGCCGAACCCGCCGGCGCCTCCGCCGAAAGAGACCCCGGCCAAGCTGTTCGGTCTGCAACTTCACCGCCACGACATGCTGCAGCCCGGGACATTCGACCTGCTCGCCCGCATCCGCGCGCTGACCGAGCGCTACCCCGATCGTGTCACGATGGGCGAGGTATCCAGTCAGCCCGGCGCCTTCGGCCGCGTCGTCGCCTACACGGCCGGCGATCAGCGGCTGCACATGGCCTACACGCTGCGTCCACTGCGCGACGGCTTCGATTGGCGAACAGTCACCACAATGATCCACGACCTCGCCGCCGCCGGCGAAGCTGGGTGGCCCTGTTGGTCGTTCAGCAATCACGACGTCGAGCGCGCGGTCTCCCGCTGGAGTCCCCATCGGGGCATCTCGAATCCCGATCCGGCGTTCGCCCGCTTGCTCATGGCGCTGCTGCTGTCGTTGCGCGGCAGTGTCAGCCTCTACCAGGGCGAGGAACTTGGCCTGACCGAAGCCGAGCTCGCGCCGCAGGATCTGCGGGACCCCTTCGGCATCGCCTACTGGCCGGAGTTCCGTGGCCGCGACGGCAGCCGCACCCCGATGCCGTGGACAGCCGATGCCCCGCACGGCGGCTTTACAACCGCCGAGCCCTGGCTGCCGGTCCCCGCCTCGCATCGGCTTCTCGCCGTGGACCGGCAGGAGGGCGACAAGAGTGCCCTGCTGCATGCGTTCCGCCGGTTCCTGGCCTGGCGGCGGCGGCAGCCCGCACTCATTCGGGGTCGGCTTGAGCCGCTCGACCTGGCGGAACCGCTCATCGGGTTTGTTCGTGAGCTTGAGGACCAGCGGATCCTGGCTCTGTTCAACCTCTCCGACTCGGAGGTCACCGCGTCCGTCGCGCCCTTCGGGGCGCTGCGGCCGATGCCGGAGAGCGGCTGCGCAGAGACCCACGACGACGCCCTCCACCTGCCGCCGTTCGGCACCTACTTCGCCGCGATGGTCCCGATCGGCGCCGCCAGCCCCGCCCCCGTCATGGCCGCCGAAGGCCACCCATCCACGACTGTGCTCGCGGTATGAAGGTGAAACGTGGATGGCCGGGCTTCGCCGGCCATGACAGTCCACTCCTGCCGTAGGACAGTCGGTGTAACTAGACCGGCATCTTCCGCTTCTGATGAGCGCGGCCGATCCGCGCCAGCTCCTCGTCGTGTCCGCCGATCACGCGAACCCCCCCGTCGAGTCGGGCGGCAATGTTGGACCGGTTGCTGCCTTCCAGGAACGCCACTCCATTCTTGCGGCACGCGTTGAACACTTTGTCCCGCGCTTCCTGCATCTCCGGCGGATAGGGATCGCGCAGCAGCTTGGTCGAGCCCAGCGACAGGCTAAGATCGCCCGGCCCCATCTCGGCGAACGCAATGCCGGGCACCGCCAACAGTTCGTCTGCCGCCGCGATTCCCTCCGGGCTCTCCAGCTTGAGGCCCAGCATCAGCTCGCCCTTCGGATTGAGCGGCCACGGGTCAGCCCGCTCCAGATATTCCTCATGCGAGAGACCCCAGATCGGCGCAGCCGACATCTCCGAACCGCGACCACGCATGCCGATATCGAGTAACAGCCGCCCGCCCGCATGACCCCGCTTCGTCGGGCGCCGGGCCCCTCGCATCCGATCGAGCGGCGACGGCAGCTCCGGGTTCACCCCCGCAAGGTGATGCGGATACCTCGCCGATTCGACGAAGGCTGCGACCGCCTCGGGCGACTCAGCCTGGCACAGCAGCAAACCATGCACGCCGCGTCCAAGAATCTGGCGCGCCTGCCACGCATTTTGGCGCACCATTTGCTCGTCCAGCCCGTTCACCGGCATCTCGACGATCACCGTTGGCGTCCGGTGGCCCGAGCGGGTCGGCCCGCCATCCACAAGCCCGCGCATGTACTGCTCGAGACCGGCCAGGTCGAACGCCCCGTGCTCCATGCCGACATTGATGTAGTCGGCCCAGGTATGCGCGTCCTTCTTACCTTCCTCGTAAGTCAGCACATGGCCGGTATGATGGCCGGTGTAGTAAATCGCCTGATCCTGCTGCAGCAGTTCGATGGCGCGATTGGTTCGGCTGCTCACGCTCGTCTCCTCCCGCCGGTTTACGATGGCGCAGGTCTAGCACGCGGCTATCCGCCGGTCTCCATCGGCAGGGACGGATCGGCGGCCCATTCCGACAGCGACGCGTCATAAAGGCGCACGTCCTCATGGCCCAGCATCACCAGCACGAATGCGTCCGCGCTGGCTGCGATGCCGCCTCCGCAATAGGTGATGACGCGCTTGTCCATGGCGCCGTATCGAGCGAAGCGTGCACCGAGTTCGGCAGGCGACAGGAACGCGTTCGTCTCCGGATCAAGCAGATGCGCCGCAGGCACATTGACACTGCCGACGATGTGTCCCGGCCGTCCGTAACTATTTCCGCCGGTGCCCTGGTGTTGCTCCGGCAGCAGCGCGTTCATCGTGCAGGTCGCGGTGTCGCCGATCGCAGCACGCACCTCGTCCTTGCCAACCATCAGGTCGCGAACCTCCCGCACCGTGAAATCGCCAGGCGCCCGGGTCGCGGCGGGGCCGGTTTCGATCGGGCGGTTCTCGCGACGCCATTTCTGTAAACCGCCGTTCAGCACTGCGGCGTTGTCATGGCTGAAGATGCGCAGCAGCCACCACACTCGGGTCGCCCACCACGGGTTCGCGGCGGAATAAAGAACGACACGGCTATCGGCATTGACGCCCAACCGCCGCATCGAGGAGGCGAAAGCCTCCACCGCCGGCAGCATGAAGCGCAGCTTCTGCGACGTGTCCGACACATCGGCCTGCACATCGATGAAACCAGCGCCCGGAATATGCCCCTTCTCGAAATCGGCGCGGCCGGGAACGACCTGATAGGTGGTCTTCGGATCAGGAATCAGGTGCGTGGTGCAATCGAAGACCCGCACCGCCGGATCGCCCAGGTGGTCGGCAACCCAGTCGGTCTCGACAAGGTACTCCGGGTGAACAAATCCCGTCGGCATGACAGCGCACTCCTTAAAAATTGTAGGGCGGACGCAGTCCGCCGCCTTGGATCGCGCCACGGCGGACTGCCTGCGCGGTGCCGGTGCCCTCATACCGCTCTAGGGGCTGATCGACAAAAGGCGATCGGCTTTCCTGAGCGCGGGGAAAGCGCTCATCCAGACCGCCGCGACGACAAGCGTACCGATGCCGCCAAAGGCAACCGCCGGCACCGCGCCCAGCAGCGCGGCCGCCACACCGGACTCGAACGCGCCGAGTTCGCTGGAGGCGCCTATGAAAAGCATGTTCACCGCCGAGACCCGACCGCGCATGGCATCAGGAGTCGCGAGCTGCACAAGAGACGAGCGGATGTTCACGCTGACCATGTCGCACCCGCCCAGAACAAAGAGCGCCGCCAGCGACAGCCCGAATGCATCAGACAACGCGAAGATCAGCGTGGCGATCCCGAACATCGCCACGGCAGCGAACAGCTTCAACCCCACGCGCCGGTCAGGTGGATGGCGAGCCTGCATCAGCGCGACCAGGCTGGCCCCGACCGCCGGCGCGCTGCGCAGCAGCCCCAGGCCGATCGGCCCCACGTGCAGGATGTCGCGCGCATAGACAGGCAGCAGCGCCGTCGCACCGCCCAACAGCACCGCGAACAAGTCCAGCGAAATTGCCCCGAGCACAAGCGGCTGCGACCACACGAATGCCAAGCCCTCGACCACGCGCGAAATGCGGTCTTTCAGCCCGGTATTTTCAGGTGCCGCCGGCTGCCGATCGCCGAGCGTTGCGACGGCAAGCATCGCCGCAAGAAATCCGCCACCGCACATCGCGTAAGCCACCGCCGGACCGAGCGCATAAGCCAACCCGCCCAGCACCGGCCCGACGACGACAGCAACCTGCCAGGCCGAAGAACTCCAAGCGATAGCGCGCGCCAGCCGCTCCGACGGCACGAGGAACGGCAGCAGCGCCTGACCGGCGGGATCGGTAAACGCCCGCGCGCCACCGAACGCCGACAGCACGATATAGAACGGCCAAAGCGCGGCTGGCAGGCCGGTCGTCGTAGGGCGGACGAAGTCCGCCATCGGCGCACCGGAGAACAGCGTCAGCAGCAGGAAACCGCCAGCGCAGATACTTTGGATCGCGAGGCCGATCGCCAGCACGCGCCGCGGCGAAACGCGATCGCACAATTCGCCGGCGGGAAGCGTAAGCAGGAACATGGGCACGAACTGCACGATGCCGACGATACCGAGTGCCAACGCTGCGTTCGACAGCCGATAGACGGTCCAGCCGATGGCGACGGATTGCGCCAGAGCCGCGGCTTCCGAAAGAAACCGGATTCCGAGGTAGATCGGCAGGTCGCGCTTGCCATAGGTCCCGCCTTGTCCGTTCGGCAACATCATCCATCCCGCTTACATAATTTCAGCACCGAGGCGCCCGGCTCGACCCACGCCACGAATGCGAGCATATTGTTCATGTTCCTATCAGGGAGGCGCCTTTGGCTACTCGCATTGCTTCGGGGTCGAGCACGATGCGGAAGGAGCCGAAACAGGCGCGCTCACGCGCGACGACCGACGCGATCCTTGATGCCGCGGCTCACATTCTCGGGGAGCGTGGCTGGACTGGTCTCACGACCAATGCCGTTGCCGAGTTCGCCGGTGTCAGCATCGGTTCGCTTTATCAGTACTTCCCCAACAAGCTTTCGCTGATCGAGGCCGTGCGTCGGAGACACTTCGACCAGGTGATGGCAGTGCTGCGCGCCGCCGCGGACGACAAGGTGACGCGCACTCATCGTGTCGAGGCGCTCGTCGACGGCATGATCGCGGTCCATAGCCGATATCCGGCCGCCCACCGCGTTCTCCTCGAAGAGTGCCCCCGCGGCGAGGATTCGCGCGGCGTCCACGATCTTTTCGAAGTGGAGTGTCGGAACGGCTACGAGGCGTTGTTCAAAGCAAATTCACGCGGCGCCACCGACGTGCGCGTCGGTGCGCGGGTGCTTGCGGGCGCTGTGGCTGGTGCTGTTCACGAGGCGGCACGTCAAGGGATGCTGCGATCACCCCGCCTGAGGGACGAGCTCATTTGCCTGGTCGGCTCGTACCTCTCGAAGCGGCCGGGCAGCAGGTAAGGCCCGCGCCAACTCCTTGACCCCCCTCGCGGCCTCGCGCGGGAGGGGACAGGGGAGAAGGCCGCGCCGGGATCCCGATGAACCCCCTCCCCTTGCGGGAGGGGGCAGGGGGAGGGGGCCGTGCCAGGGGGGAGAAGGGCCGTGCCGGGTCGATCACCCTCGCGGACAAAAGTCCATCGCACAGCAACTCTTCCTTGACTTCATCGACGCTTTGTGCTTTAATCCTATCCGTGTTCGACGCAGCCACCGCACCGGCCGAAGCCCGCCACCCCGATCCAACCGATCGGGCCCTGCCCCCTACGGCCGCAACCTCGCCGATACGCTGCGCCAGCACGCCGCCGACCCGCTCGTCCTGCCCTGGTTCACCGACGTCGCCTTAACCCAACTTGCGCAGAATCGAAGGTTGAGCGTAGGCAAATCAAGATCTTAGCGAAAAAGTCGCCACTACATTTCTGATCAGCGTTCAGTCGCTCGCGGCGAGCACCGGAAACTCCTGCTGGTCGC
>Ga0335075_10013202_pt1 | contig 12444 bp, 9 predicted proteins | sample Lox_Sample_24_FD_206723 | JGI IMG/M metagenome (GOLD analysis project Ga0335075, IMG submission 206723) | Soil microbial communities from Loxahatchee National Wildlife Refuge, Florida, United States - Lox_Sample_2.4 | ecosystem: Environmental > Terrestrial > Soil > Wetlands | place: USA: Florida... | reverse complement strand
TTACTCACTGCTTCACCTCGGAGCGCCGCTAGTAGACCGTCGCCCGCAAGTTTGCGGCTTCCGCACTCTTGCTTCCCCTGTCCGATCTTTGCGGCCGCGCCTCTGCGCTCCGCGAAAACCCGAGCCCCGGCGTGCGCCATCGGGCATTGCCTTAACACGTGGATCATAGTTCCACAGACTTCCTGAGCCGGTAACGCCCGGGCGGCGAGCCTGTGTGCCTGCGGAAGATTTCCGTGAGGTGTTGCTGCGTTGAGAAGCCGCATGCGAGAGCGATTTCCGCGAGCGGCCGAGAGGTGCTTTCGAGCAGCCCCTTGGCCCGCCTGACCCGCCGCAGCAGCACGTAGCGATAGGGCGCAAGACCTGTCGCGTGCTTGAAAATGCGTGAAAAGTGAAACGGGCTCAATCCTGCCGCAGCCGCGATGTCCTCGAGCGCGATATGCTGCTCCAAATGCTCTTCGATGAATTCCTGTGCGCGCTTGAGTCTAAAGGGCGCGATGAAGTATCGACGGGGGTTCGCCGTGTCTTCCTCGACCGAGTACGTTCGCATCAAATGAACGCAAAGCGACTGAAACAGCGAGTCGATAAGCAGCCTTGATCCCGCCTGACGCGCCCGAGTCTCACGCATAATATTTTCGGCGAGACTCGCCAGCACGGCATCCTCTCGATTGACAGCCGGCAACAGACGCGTCCGCGCCCTCAGCAGCGGCTCCGCCTCCGCCACGGCGTGCAAACGAGCCGGAGAGACGTGCAGGTGAATCATAGGTGCGCTGGGACTTTCGATGCACCACTCGCCCTGCGAGTCTGCGGGCAATAGCACTACGCGCCCGGGGGTCCAGGGCGAGGTGCTGACTTCTGTCCCGCTCAGATGTCCGGTCACACGGACAACGCCCAGAGGGACGATCAGCCAGTGATCTGGAGCACCGAGAATGCGAATACGTATGTCAGTATCCGACGCATCTTGAACAACCGCCGATACGCCATCGCGGAAGGCAATCACATCGCTTACGGGAATGGCGGTTGACGCCTCGATGCAGTCGAAACTGCGTGCGCCAGTCTTCAAGGTGAATCCGTCAGCGGAAAGCACCTCTCTGATGCACATCGCAGCTGCAACATTCTGATTCATAGCGTCGAATCTTCCCCGCTCCGAAATGCGTGACCGGCGAAGGCCGATCCGAGAGCCCCTCGGTGCTCAGACTTCAGTTCTCCGTCGATTTCACCGCGGGCACTTGCCATCTGGCTCATCCCGTGAGTGAACTCATGAGAGGGGAGAACCATCGCGGCATCGCATCTAACCAAGTCAAGGACCACCACATACTGTCAGGGTTATTAAAGGGCCCATTCTCGCTCGCGCAAGCCGCCAGAGCGCAGACGCAACCGGCGTCTAAGACGCTCTACCTGGTGACTGCGGGCGTGATCATGCAGACACCATTCGCAGAAGTGCTCGCAGTTATTCGTGAGGAGTCGGTAATGATTCTCTCCCACGCGCGAGCGGGCCCGCCGAACGACTTCAGGTGCCGGAAATGACGCCGGCGCGTCGATTCTCACCAATATCGGTCGTCCACGGCAGAAGCCCGAGAGAGAAACCTCTTCCACCGGTCCCCTGGGCAGGAACCAGGAAACGGCTCCGCAGTGCACGACCTTCCTGCCACCCACATAGATGCCATGATGGAGAAAGCCGACGCGCGGCGTGATGAGGTGAGCTCCGAGTGGCGGCTCCGCCTGGTCGAGCAGGATGCCGTCGCGCGTGCGAGGAGTGTCGCCCGCGGGAGCATTCCGAGCGCCTCGCAGTAGGCACCAAAACCGCGCTCGGAGCCCATCGCAGTCGAAGATCCTGCTAAGCATTGCTGCACCCTCACGCTCTATATCCTCTCGTCGAGCAAGCACCGACCGCTAGGCCGCAGCCTCTTCGCCGGCAGGAGTTCCGTCCACGATTACCCGACGCCAAACTCCCGGAGTCATACCGATCCAGCGACGAAACGAACGGTTCAGATGCGACTGGTCGGAGAAGCCACATGCGAGCGCAATCTCGTTGAGTTGCTCGTGCGTCGTCGTTATCATCAGCTTCGCTCGCTCCACGCGCCGCGCGGCCACGTAGGTCATCGGGGGCATACCGAGGCTGCGCTTGAATGCGCGCGAGAAGTGACTCTTGCTGAAATGTACGAGCTCCGCGAGTTCGCGCGTGAGCATTCTTGAGCCCAGGTTCGCTTCGATGTATGCGAGCGCCCGCTTCGCCTGCCAACGCGCGAGACCGCCCGATTGAAAGCCATCCGGTAGGGGCGGTGAATTGTCATTCGCCTGAGCGAATTCCGAGGCCAAGAGGGTTGAGGCATCGTGCAGACAGCACCACGCGGCGTGAAGGTCGCTCTCGAGGAAGTTCATTGCGCACCTGACCAGGTAACCGACCCGTTCGGCGTCGGACTCGAGGAGGTGCGCTGACCGGCCGGGCTCTATGGTGGTGCTTTTCGTCCGAATCTCACCGCTGCGAACGCCAAAGTTCGCCGGCGTCATCCGCATCGCGCTTGCCTCTCCCATCGAACTCTCCCGGGGAAACGAACCACCAACGCAGTGGCGCGATTACGCCTGGAGAGTGACGGCAGATCAATTCGACGTTGGTTTAGCTACCCCGAGCTAACTATCGCCGATAGGCGGCCTCGGCCCGAGCAAGCCGCGGGCTCGGATAGCGCGGTTAGGACTCGCTCAGCAGAGCTCTGGCGGCAGCAATGATGCCCTTCGGCTCAAAGCCGAAGCGGCGATCGAGCTCTTGAAGTGGAGCGGAGGCTCCGAAGGTGTGCATTCCGATGATTCGGCCGCGCGAGCCAACGTAACGCTCCCAACCGAATGCCGCAGCCTGTTCGATCGCAACGCGTGCTGTGATGCTCGGCGGCAATACCCGCTCGCGATAGTCTAGGGCCTGCTCCTCAAACAGATCCCACGAGGGCATGGAGACGACCCTCGATCGAATTCCCTCGCTAAGCAAGTCTTCGTGCGCGAGTACCGCGAGCTGCAGTTCGCTGCCGGTGGCGATGAGGATCACCTCGGGAGAGCCGTCGGGGGGATCAGCGAGGACATAGGCGCCGCGGTTGACGCCGCCGGCGCCAGCGTAACGCCGCCGATCGAGCGTGGGTAGCGCTTGACGCGAGAGGGCCATGAGCGTCGGTCGATGACGAAGCTGCATCGCGTAGCGAAATGCTTCCACGACCTCGTTCGCGTCCCCAGGCCGAAACACCGTGAGACCCGGAATTGCACGCAACGAGGCGAGCTGTTCCACCGGTTGATGAGTGGGACCGTCCTCGCCGTCACCCATGGCATCGTGGGTGAAGATGAAGAGCGTCGGCAGTTCCATCAGCGCGGAGAGGCGGATCGCCGGCCGCGCGTAATCACTGAAGATCAAGAATGTGGCGCCGAAGGCACGCAATTTGGAGAGCGCCATCCCGTTGACGAGTGCCGCCATGGCGTGCTCGCGAATTCCGAAGTGTAGGTTGCGGCCTGCGGGCGTGGCGGCCTGAAAGTCTCCAGCGCCGGGGAATTTGAGCGTTGTACGGTTCGAGGGACCAAGGTCAGCGGAGCCACCGATCATCCAGGGCACGCGGGGGGCAATCGCGTTCAGCGCGGCCCCCGCCGCATCGCGGCCCGCGACTCCTTTTGCGTCCGCTGGGAAGACAGGCAGGTCCGCATCCCAGCCCTGCGGCAGCTCTCGGCGCTGCAGCTGCTCGAGCTCGTGCGCAAGCGCTGGATAGGCAGCGCGATAGCGCTCGAGTTGCTCCCGCCAGGCATGACTCGCCGCGGCACCTCGCGCCCCGATGCCCGCGTTAAAGTGCTCTCGGACCCCGGCTGGCACGAGAAACTGCGCCTCCTCCGGCCAGCCATAGTTGCGCTTGGCGGCCTTGACCTCTTCGACGCCGAGCGGTTCGCCATGTGCCTCGGCGCTGTCGTGCTTGTGCGGCGAGCCGTAGCCAATGTGGCTGTCGAGAACGATGAGTGTCGGCCGCCCATGGGCCTGACCCGCTGCGCGCAAAGCGCCCTCGATGGCGTTCAAGTCATTCGCGTCCGCAACCTGCAGCACGTTCCACCGGTACGCTCTGAAGCGCGACATCACGTCCTCGGTGAACGTGATCGCTGTGTCCCCCTCGATCGTGATGTGGTTGTTGTCATAAATCCAGCACAGATTGTCGAGCGAGAGGTGGCCTGCAAGTGAGGCCGCCTCGGCGCTCACTCCCTCCATGAGACAGCCGTCGCCGCACACGGTGTAGATCCGATGATCGAACACATCGAAGCCCGGCCGGTTGTAGCGAGCGGAGAGGAATTTCCCGCCGATCGCCATCCCCACGCTGGTCGCAATGCCTTGACCGAGGGGACCGGTGGTGGTCTCGACCCCCGTCACCAGGTGATACTCCGGGTGACCGGGCGCCTTGCTGCCCCATTGCCGAAAGCGCTTGATGTCATCGAGCGTGACGGCCGCCTTTCCGACGGCTTCGTACTGCTCGTTCACCGCCTGCACTCCGCTCAGGTGCAGGACCGACCAGAGAAGCATCGAGGCGTGACCGTTCGAGAGCACGAAGCGGTCCCGATTCGGCCAAAGTGGATCACGTGGATCAAATTGCAGCACCCGATTCCAGAGCGTATAGACAAGCGGAGCGAGCGCCATCGGCGTGCCTGGGTGACCAGAATTCGCCGCCTGCACTGCATCGATCGCAAGCGTGCGCATCGTATTGATGGAAAGCTGGTCCAGAGCCTCTGTCATGATCGTCTCCAAGCTTGCGTTCATCGCGCGGCGCCATCTCCCATATCCGGATCGAGCCACCCCCCCGCAGGCGCGACTGCGGCAGATCCCTCCGGGCCCCAGCTGCCCGGCTCGTAGGGATAGATCTTCGTACCAGCCGTGAGGATCGGATCGACGATTCGCCACGCCTCCTCGACGTAGTCCTCACGAGCAAAGAGCGTCCTGTCACCGGCCAACGCGTCGGTCAGCAGGCGCTCGTACGCATCACGCTCGTTCGCCCCAGGGTGCCGGCTGGCCAGGAGCTCAACACTCTCACCGGTTCCGGTCTCCTCCGGGTCCATCACATTGACGCCGAATGCGATGTCCATCGTGGGGCTGATGCGAAAGCGCAGATAATTTTGATTTGCGCAGCCCAGCACGGGGGGGGAGCGCTTCAGCCGCGCCACGATCTCCGTGCAGGTGGTGGCGAGGGCCTTGCCGGCACGAATGAATACAGGAACGCCCTGCCAGCGCCAGTTGTCGATCGCCAGACGCATGGCAGCGAAAGTTTCCACCTGCGAATCGGAAGCGACACCTCGCTCGCTACGATATCCGCGGAACTGCCCACGCAGCACATCGCCAGGACCCAGCGCCGAGATCGACTTCAGCACCTTGACCTTCTCATCGCGCAACGATTCGCTGTCGCTGCGTGCCGGAGGTTCCATGAGAAGACTTGAGAGCACCTGCAGCAGATGATTCTGGATCACATCCCGAATCGCTCCCGTCTGGTCGTAGAAGCCCCCGCGTCCCTCGACACCGAATGATTCGGCCATGGTGATCTGGATGCTCTCGATGTACTGTCGGCTCCAGAGTGATTCGTGCATCGGGTTGGTGAAGCGGAAGAACACCAGGTTGTGCACCGGGCGCTTGCCGAGGTAGTGGTCGATGCGAAATATGTGCTCCTCATCGAAGCTCGCGAGCAGGATCCTGTTGAGGACACGCGCGGTGTCGAGACTGCGACCAAATGGCTTTTCCACGATCACCCGAGCGCCCGGTGCAGCGCACCCCGCCGCATTGAGCTGCTGCACCACCGTTCCGAACAGAAGCGGTGGAATAGCGAGATAGTGCGCAGGTCGCCGTGCCGAGCCGAGCAGCTGCCCGATCGCCTTAAAGGTGGCGGCATTTCCGTAATCTCCACCGACGTAGCGCAGCAGCGAGCTCAATTTGGCGCTCGCGCCCGCGTCGATCCCCCCGTGACGCTCCAGGCTCTCGCGCATGCGCCCCTGCAGCTGTGCGAGCGTCCAGTCGCTCTTCGCAACGCCGATGACGGGGACATTCAAGGTCCCCCGCTTCACCATCGCCTGTAGCGCAGGGAAGATCTTCTTGTACGCCAGATCGCCGGTCGCGCCAAAGAATACGAGGGCGTCGGAGTTCAGTTCGGTCATCGAACCTGTCCCGCAAGTGGGGGAGCGGACTTCTCCTCGTGGCCGCCGAATTGCCTTCGCAGCGCCGAGAGCAGCTTGGCCTGAAAGAGCGCATCGCCGCGGGAACTGAAGCGCTCGTAGAGCGCCGCGCTCAGCACGGGAGTGGGTACGCCCTCGTCAACCGCCGCCTTGATGGTCCAGCGGCCCTCACCGGAATCTGAGACTCGCCCCGCGAAGCCCTCGAGCGTGGGATCTGCGAGCAGTGCTGCGGCCGCGAGGTCGAGCAGCCAGGAGGCGACGACACTGCCCCGCCGCCAGACCTCTGCGACTTCCGCGAGGTCGATGTCGAAGTTGTAGAGTTCCGGATCGCGAAGCGGCGTCGTTTCGGCATCGACGGCACCGGCCTTACGGCCGGAGTTCGCGGCGCGGAGAATGGCCAAGCCTTCCGCGTAGGCGGCCATGAGTCCGTACTCGATCCCATTGTGCACCATTTTGACGAAATGACCCGCGCCGCTCGATCCGCAATGAAAATATCCCTGCTCGGCGGTACTCTGCTTTGCATCGGTGCGGCCCGGGGTGCGCTCGATATGGCCACGCCCAGGCGCCAAGGTCGCAAAGATAGGATCCAGGCGACGCACCGTGGAAGTATCGCCGCCGATCATCATGCAATACCCGCGCTCGAGCCCCCACACCCCGCCGCTCGTACCGACATCGAGATAGCGAATCCCGCGAGCCGCCAGCGCTTTGGAGCGTCGTAGGTCGTCGACGTAATAGGAATTACCCCCATCGACCAGCGCATCGCCGGACTCCAGGAGTGGCTCTAGGCTCGCAATCGTCTCATCCACAACCGCTGCGGGAACCATGAGCCACACAGCGCGCGGCTTGTGTAACCGGCGCACCAGATCAGCGAATGAATCAGCCGCCGTCGCCCCTTCGCGCGCAAGCGCCTGCACGGCCGCGGGAGCGGCATCGAACACCACGCAGTCGTGACCTCTGCGCAGGAGCCGGCGCACCATATTGGCGCCCATCCGCCCGAGACCTACCATTGCCAGTTGCATATCCGTTCTCCGTGTCTTGGATTGTAAGAAGGCGTCAAGCCCGAGTCGGGATCGCCAATTCCCCCGTCCGTTTCCTGATCCGCCGGATAAGCGCGTTGGTCGAGCTGTCGTGCGCGAGCGCTACAGATGCGTCCGGCTGCAACTGGGGCACAATGGCCTTGGCAAGCACCTTGCCGAGCTCGACGCCCCACTGATCGAAGGAGTCGATCTGCCAGATGACTCCTTGGGTAAACACACTATGCTCGTAAAGTGCCACGAGCCGCCCGAGCGACTTCGGCGTCAACTCATCGAGCAGGAGCGTGTTCGAGGGACGATTGCCCTCGAAGGTGCGGTGCGGCACCAGTGCATCGCTCGAACCCTGTGCTTTGACCTCCTCAGCGGACTTGCCGAAGGCGAGCGCCTCGCCCTGCGCCAGTACATTCGCGAGCAGGATATCGTGATGCACGCCCAACGGATTCAAGGGTCTGAGGAAAGCGATGAAGTCGCACGGGATGAGTCGCGTTCCCTGATGGATCAACTGGTAAAAGGAGTGCTGTCCATTGGTCCCGGGCTCGCCCCAGTAGACCGGAGCGGTGTCGTAATCGACTCGTCGACCTTCGAGCGTTACGTGCTTGCCGTTACTCTCCATCGTGAGCTGCTGCAAATAGGCCGGGAAGCGCTTAAGGTACTGCTCGTACGGAAGAACAGCGACGGTCTGGGCTCCAAAGAAGTTGGTGTACCAGATCCCCAGCAACGCCATCAACACAGGAAGGTTCTGCTGAAATGGGGCTCGACGGAAATGCTCATCCATCTCGCGAAAGCCCTCGAGCATCGCCCGGAAATGCTCCGGCCCCACGGCCAGCATGGTGGACAGCCCAATCGCAGAATCCATGGAATATCGGCCGCCCACCCAGTCCCAGAACTCGAACATGTTAGCCGTATCGATACCAAATCTCGCCACCTCGGCGGCATTGGTGGAAACGGCGCAGAAGTGTCGCGCTACCGATTTATCGTCGCCCCCGAATGCGCCGACCAGCCACGCCCGCGCGCTTGCAGCATTGGTCATCGTTTCGAGCGTCGTAAAGGTCTTCGAGGAGACGATAAAAAGCGTCTCCGCGGGCTCAAGATCGCGCACCGATTCGCAAAAATCAGTCGCGTCGACGTTCGACACGAACCGCACGGTCAGATCGCGGTCGCTATAGTGGCGCAACGCCTCGTAGGCCATGACCGGCCCCAAGTCCGAGCCCCCGATCCCAATGTTGACGATGCTGCGGATGCGTTTTCCGCTGTAGCCTCGCCACTGCCCCGAGCGTACCGAGGTGCTGAAGGCACTCATCCTGTCGAGCACGGCGTGCACCTGCGGCACGACGTCTTCTCCCCCTACGGTAATCGATGCGCCGCGGGGTGCGCGCAGCGCCACGTGCAATGCGGCGCGCTGCTCCGACGGATTGATGTGTTCGCCGCGGAACATGGCGTCTATCCGCTCGCGAAGTCCGGACTGCTCGGCGAGCTTCATCAGCAGATCCAGCGTCACGTCGGTGATGCGGTTCTTCGAGTAGTCGAGGTAAATGCCCGCAGCCTCGAGCGCAAAGCGCTCGCCGCGCCTGGCGTCGCCGGCGAATAGATCGCGCAGATGTTGCCCCGCGAGGGCGCCGTAATGACCTTGGAGTGCGCGCCACGCCGGCAGCGTTCGCAAGGGATGGCTCTCTGTACTCATCGACCGCTCTCCTTCCGTTTTGCGCGCCAGAGGCTAGTATGCCGCCCGATGCGGCAGTGCCTGCAGAACTGAACACTTTTGGGCGATAACCGCCAGCAGATCGTTCCAGGCGGCCACGAATGAAGCGGCACCCTCCTCCTGGAGCTGCTTCCCAAGCGCGTCGAGGTCGATTCCGGCGGCGCGAAATTCATCGAGCACGCGTTCGCTCGAATCTGCATCCGCGTGCCACTCACTGTCGAGCTCGCCATGATCGGCGAAGGCTTTGAGCGTGCTCTCCGGCACCGTGTTGACGCTAAGCGGCGCATTGAGCCCCTTTACGTAGAGGATGTCGGAAACGGTCGCGTCCTTGGTACCCGTACTGGCAAATAGCAGCCGCTGCGCACGAGAGCCGGCGTTGAGAGCTCGACGCCAGCGATTCGAACCGAGCAGCCGCAAGTAGGCGCTGTAGGCGCTACGCCCCATGGCAAGGCCGAGGGAATTGCGCAGTCGTTGCGGAGCTCTGTTCGAGACCGCGACGTCCCAGCGGCTGATGAACACCGAGGCCACCGAACTGACATCGGGGTTCAAACCTGCCTCAATACGCCGCTCGATACCGCGCAGGTAGGCCTCCGCCGCCGAAACGTACTGCGCAGGGGAAAAGAGCAACGTCACATTGACCGGCACGCCGGCGAAAATGGCCTCCTCGATTGCGAGAAGCCCTTCCGGAGTTCCTGGAATTTTGATGTAAAGATTCGGTCGGCCCGCGCGCGCATGCAAATCCATGGCCTCAGCCAGCGTCGTTCGCGCATCGCGCGCGAGGAGCGGGGACACCTCGAGCGACACCCAGCCATCGACCCCTGCGGTCCGCTCATGCAACTCCCGAAAGAGATCCGCGGCAGCGGTAAGGTCCTGCAGGGCGAGCTCGAAGAAGAGCCGTTCGCCCGAAAGACCCGCTGCTAGCTGCCTGCGAATCGCCTCATCGTAGGCATTGCCGTTCTTGAGGGCGTGATCAAAGATGGTGGGATTCGAAGTGAGCCCTTTCACGGCGAGCTCACGGATGTAGCCCGCGAGCGTACCGCTCGTGATCAGCTCGCGCGTGATGTTATCGAGCCAAAGACTCTGTCCGCTTCGATAGAGACGCTCGGTCGCTTTCATGATGATGCCAACACCCTCTCGACGATGTTCTGCGCCTCGGCAAGGAGAGCCTCTAGATGGCGCTCGTCCTTGAAGCTTTCAGCGTAGATCTTGTAGATGTCCTCGGTCCCCGAGGGCCTGGCGGCAAACCAGCCACTCTCGGCCAGTACCTTGAGACCACCGATCGGGCTCGAGTTGCCAGGCGCGGTGGTCATCTTGCGGACGATGCGCTCTCCGGCGAGCGTCGACGCCGAAACGCTATCGGCCGAAAGCGCCGCAAGTCGCGCCTTCTGTTGCGCCGTAGCCGGGGCGTCAATGCGCCGGTAAAAAGGCTCACCGAACTCCTCGGTGAGCGAACGGTAGCTTTCCGCGGGATCCTTCCCCGTGCGTGCCAGCATTTCCGCGGCGAGCAAGTTCATGATCAGCCCATCCTTGTCCGTGGTCCATACCGAACCGTCTCGCCGCAGAAAGGTCGCCCCGGCGCTCTCCTCCCCGCCAAAGCACACGGTGCCGTTCACCAGTCCCGGTGTGAACCACTTAAAGCCGACCGGCACCTCCCATAGCGTGCGTCCGCGACCGCGCACGATCCGATCAATCAGACCGCTTGACACCACCGTCTTACCGATTGCCGCCGTCCCGCTCCAGTGCGGACGGTGTCTCAGGAGATAGTCAATCGCGACGCTCAGGTAATGATTCGGCTGCATCAGCCCCCCGAGGGGAGTGACGATCCCGTGTCGATCGGCGTCAGTGTCGTTGCCGAATGCGAGCTGATATCGGTCCTTAAGACCGACGAGCCGCGCCATCGCATACGGGCTCGAGCAGTCCATCCGAATCCGGCCATCGTGATCGACCGTCATGAATGAGAACGTCGGGTCGATGACCGCATTGACCACCGTCACATCAAGTCCGTAGCGAGCGTTGATGGCATTCCAATACCCGAGCGAAGCTCCCCCGAGTGGATCCACACCAAGCTTGAGCCCCGCAGCTCCAATCGCCGGAAGATCCACCACGTGCCAGAGCTCGTCAACATACCCCCGGACTAGATCCTCCTCTCGCACATTGACCGTTGTGCGACCGACCCGGCGCACGCCGACATTTCCCTCTCGCAGCAGATCATTCGCGCGATCCTGAATCCAGTTCGTCACATCGCTTTCCGCTGGACCGCCATTCGGAGGGTTGTATTTGAAGCCCCCGTCCTCAGGCGGATTGTGCGAAGGCGTCACAACGATTCCGTCAGCTCGCCGTGCCTTACGATCTCGGTTGTGGACGAGAATCGCATGCGATATCACCGGCGTCGGGGTTACACCGTCCTCCCGCGCGATTACCGTCTCTATTTCATTGCCCGCCAACACCTCGAGCGCCGTTCGCTGCGCCGGCCCCGACACCGCGTGGGTATCACGGCCGAGAAATAGAGGGCCTCGAATGCCACAGGAGCCGCGGTAGTCGCAGATCGCCTGCGTGATTGCGAGAATATGGGCTTCGTTGAATGAGCCTGTCAGCGCCGACCCTCGGTGTCCGCTCGTTCCAAAGCGTACCTGTTGCGCCGGATTTTCAGGATCGGGCCGTTCCGCATAGTAGCGACGCTCCATCTCCCTGGGATCGATCAACAGTTCCTTCGGTGCCGGACGACCGGCCAGCGGCGAAAGTGTCATGACAGCACCCGATTTACCCGACCGGACAAGGCTGCAACTGCCAGATCCCGTTCGCATATTCCATCACCGCCCGGTCACTCGAGAATCTACCGGCCAGCGCCACGTTGGTGAGCGCTTTCCGCGCCCACTCCAAGGGCTGCATATACAACTCCACCATCCTCCGATCCGCATCGAGATAGGCGCCGAGATCCGCTAAATGCATGTAATAGTCTCCGCTGCTCAGAAGCGCTGCCCGAAGCGGCACGAACACATCCGGTTCATCGAGACTGAAGTGATTGGAGCAGATCAAATCGAGCGCCGCGCGAGTTTCGGGCTCATGCTCATAGTGCCAATGAGGGTTGTACCAGCTGCGGCTGCCGGCCACCTCTGTTGCCGTTAGTCCGAAGAGAAACAGATTCTCCTCGCCCACCTCTTCGGCTATCTCGACGGTCGCCCCGTCGCGGGTTCCGAGAGTCAAAGACCCGTTCATCATGAATTTCATGTTGCTGGTCCCACTAGCTTCGTAGCCAGCGGTGGAGATTTGGTTTGATACCTCCGCCGCGGCAATCAGCCGTTCAGCGAGAGACACGCGGTACTCGGGAAGGAACAGAACCCGAATCTTCCCCGCGGCTACCGGATCGGCGTCGATCACTTCAGCGACATTGTTGATCAGCTTGATAATGATTTTCGCCAGATGATACGCAGGCGCCGCCTTGCCGCTAAAGAAGAACGTGCGGGGCACAACCTCGAGTGCCGGATTCTCGCGCAGTCTGTTATATAACGTCACGATGCGAAGCACGTTAAGCAACTGGCGCTTGTATTC
>Ga0335075_10013201_pt1 | contig 12444 bp, 12 predicted proteins | sample Lox_Sample_24_FD_206723 | JGI IMG/M metagenome (GOLD analysis project Ga0335075, IMG submission 206723) | Soil microbial communities from Loxahatchee National Wildlife Refuge, Florida, United States - Lox_Sample_2.4 | ecosystem: Environmental > Terrestrial > Soil > Wetlands | place: USA... | reverse complement strand
TCAGGCCCGCGAGGTAGGTGGCGAGCAGCCGACGGCAGGTCGCGTCCCAGTCGGGGTCGGACTGCCGGGGCTGGGCCAGCATCGCGCCGAACACGACGATGTCGTGCGGGGTGACGTCGCGGACGACCGTCCCGTCGGCCCGGCCGCGGGCGATGATCCGCCCGATCACCTGGTGCACCTGCTCCCGGACGGCAAGCGTCGGCGCCGCGCTCGCGGGCGGGCCGCCGTGCAGCGGCAGCACCAGCTCGTTGCGCTGGCCGATGGCCGCCTCGATGAACAGCCGGAGCGCGTCGGCCGCGCTCGCGCCCTCGCGCTCGGCCGCGGTCGCGTTGGCCAAGACGCGCTCGAACGACATGTGGGTGAGGTGGTCGAGCAGGTCCTCGCGGGTGGCGAAGTGCCGGTAGAGGGTGCCGATGCCCACGCCGGCGTCGGCCGCGATCGTGGCCATCGGAACCCGGGTGCCCTCCCGGTGGACCGCCGCGGTCGCGGCCCGGACGAGCGTCTGCTGGTTGCGGACCGCATCGCTGCGGGGCTCGCGCGAGTCACCGGTGGACATGCGCACCATTCAACCCGCCGGGAGACCGGCCTGACGGCCTGATAGAGTTAAGCGGACGAAATGCTCCGCTTCAGCGATCTGAGGGGGAATCATGCGCGTGCTGCGCGGCGGCTGGCAGTCCGACGTGGCGGACGTGGCCGACGTCGCCACGACCGCGTTCGCGGCCGACGACCTCGTCAACGGCACGTTCGAGCTGGCGGCGGGGGCATGGTGACCCCCGTCGAGCTGGCGGCGCTGATGACGCGGCCCGCCGGCCGCCCGCCGCGCTCGCTTGACGCCTTCTTGCCGAGCTCGCCGCCAACCGCTAACCACGAACCGCGAACCAGGAGGCACGATGCCGAACCAGATCCCGCCCGATGACCCGGCCCGCAAGCTGACCGTCGCCCGGCCCGATGAGGACCAGACCCTGCCGCACATCGGGCTGGTCGGCGACACGTACACGATCCTGGTGGCCGGGCAGGACACCGCCGGCAAGTACACGCTGATCGACATGCACGTCCCGCCCGGCGGGGGCCCGCCGCCGCACCGGCACGACTTCGAGGAGATGTTCACCGTCCTCGACGGCGAGGTCCAGGCCACGTTCCGCGGTCAGACGATCCTCGTCCGGGCCGGCCAGACGATCAACGTGCCCGCCAACGCCCCGCATTCGTTCACCAACGCCTCGGACGCCCCGTCGCGGCTGCTGTGCATGTGCGCCCCCTCCGGCCAGGAGGAGTTCTTCACTCTGGTCGGCCAGCCGGTCGCGACCAGGACGCAAGCCCCGCCCCCGCTCTCCGCAGACGAGCAGAAGGCATTCATCGCCAAGTCCCGCCGCCTAGCTCCCGAGTTCAAAACCGAGCTGCTCCCGCCACCCGGCGGCGCCTCGCCTGCGTCCTGAGGCACCGGCTTCCCGCGGAATGTCGGCGGCGGCTCGTATGGTTCGGGCATGGCGGACCCAACTGCCCCCGCTGACATCTCATCACCCTCACGCCGGACGCCGCGGGGCGGCCAGCCCACGCCGCACGACTCGGTGTTCCGCCGGGTCTTCGGGGCGCCCGGCAACGCGGCGTCTGAACTGCGCGCGGTGCTGCCGACGGCGCTGGCGGACCGGCTGGATCTGGACCAGCTGACCCGCGTGCCCGCGAGCTTCGTCGACGAGGCGCTGCGCTGGCGGCACTCGGACCTGCTGTTCACCGCACCGCTTGACGGGCAAGACGCCTTCGTCTACGTCCTGGTGGAGCACCAGAGCAGCGAAGACCCGCTGATGGCTTTCAGAATGCTGCGCTACGTAACCCGGATCTGGGACCAGCACCTGCACGACCACCCTCGGGCCCGGCGATTGCCGGCAGTTATCCCGCTGGTCGTCCACCACGGCCGCAGCCGGTGGGACAACCCGAGGCAGCTGCTGGAACTGATCGACCTCGGCCCTGGCGCCAGGCAGGCGGCCCAGTCCTATCTGCCGCAGTTTGAGTTCCTGCTCGATGACCTCGCCGCTGTCGACGGCCCGCAACTGCGGGGCCGGGAGCTGACCCCGGCGGCGCTGATCACCCTGCTGCTACTAAAGACCGCGGCCGGCAATTCCCGCATCACGGCCGAGCTAGAGCCCTGGTCCGCCCAGCTGCGCGCGATCTTGGACCGGCCCGGCGGCGGCGAGACGTTCATCGCGCTCCTGACGTACATTGAGCTAGTGAGCGAGACCCCGGCCGGAGAGTTGCGCGACTTGGCCGCCTCGCTCGGCCCGGATGCAGAGGAGGCGTACGTGACCACCGCAGAAATGCTTCGCGCCGAGGGGGAGGCCCGGGGGCGCGCTGAGGGGGAGGCCCGGGGGCGAGCCGAAGCGCTCGTAGAAGTGCTGACCGCCAAGTTCGGCCTGCTTCCCGCCAGCGCGCTTAAGACAGTAAACGCAGCCTCTATCGACCAGATGCGGGCTTGGACCGCCCGCGCCGTGACCGCCGAGACCCTGGATAAGGTCTTCGACTGACCAGCGGCACACCGCCGGCCCGCTGCCGCCCCGTGTCATGATCGGGGGAGGAAGGGGGCGCCCGCGTGCGGTATCTGATCGTGGCCGATGCCTACCGTGACCTGGAGGAACTGAGCAGTCGGCTGGCGCTGACGGAGCGGCTGGCGACGCTGGTGGCCGACACCCCGGCCGCGCTGCTGCCGTCTGTCTGCTACCTGTGCCAGGGGCTGATCGCGCCTGAGTTCGCGGGGGTGGATCTCGGCCTGGCGGAGAAGCTCGCCATCCGCGCGCTGGCGACCGTGGCCGACGTCGAGCCGGCCAAGGTCGCCGCGCAGGTGCGCGACGCGGGCGACCTCGGGCAGGCGGCCGAGCGGCTCCTGGCGTCGTCCGCCCCGGTGGCCGCGGCGGTCGGCGCGAGCGCCCTCGAGGTCGGCCAGGTAGTGGGCGCGCTGCGCGAGATCGCGTTCGCCGAAGGGCCGGGCTCGCAGGGCAGGAAGCTTGACCTGCTGGCCGGGCTGCTGACCCGGGCGACCCCGCTCGAGGCGCGCTACCTGCTCCGGCTGGTGACCAGGAACCTGCGGCTCGGCATCGGCACGCCGACCATCCTCGACGCCCTCGCCCAGGTCTACGCGGGCGGCAAGAGCGCGAGGAAAGCCCTCGAGCGCGGCTACAACATCTGCTGCGACCTCGGCCAGGTCGCCGCCGCCGTCGCCGACGGCGGCCTGGCGGCGGTGGCGGAGCTGCGGGTCAAGCCGGGCAACCCGGTCCGGGTCATGCTCGCCCAGCGGCTCGCGGAAGCCGACCAGATCCTGGCCCGGCTCGGCGGGCGGTGCGCGGCCGAGTACAAGTACGACGGCATCAGGGTCCAGGCGCACCGCACCGCCGACGGCCGGGTCGAGCTGTTCACCCGGCGGCTCGAGGAGATCTCCGGCCAGTTCCCCGACGTCGCCGCGCTGCTGGCGGAAGGGCTCAGGCCGGCCGAGGCCATCGTCGAGGGCGAGGTCGTTGCCTACGACGCGGCCGCGGCCGAGCTGCGGCCGTTCGGCGAGGTCATGCTGCGCCGCCGTAAGCACGGCATCGACCAGGCCGTCCGCGACGTGCCGGTGGGCCTGTTCTGCTTCGAGCTGCTCTACGCCGACGGCGAGGACCTGACCACGCTGCCCTACCCGCGGCGGCGGGCCGCCCTCGAGGCCGCCCTGACGATCTCGCCGAGGCTCCGGCTGACGACCGCGGCCGAGGTCACCGACCCGGCCGAGCTCGACGCGACGTTCGCCCGGGCGGTCACCGACGGCTGCGAGGGACTGGTCTGCAAGGCGACCGGGCCGGACTCGGCCTACCAGGCCGGCGCCCGCGGCTGGCAGTGGATCAAGCTCAAGCGGGACTACCGGACCGAGCTGTCGGATACGGCCGACCTCGTGGTGATCGGCGCGTTCGCGGGCCGGGGCCGCCGGACCGGGGTCTACGGCGCGGTGCTGCTGGCCGCCTACGACGCCGACGCCGGGGTGTTCAGAGCCGTCACCAAGTGCGGGGCCGGCTTCTCGGACGCGGACCTGGCCGCTCTCCCCGCCCGGCTGGCGCCGCTGCTGAGCCCGGGCAGGCCCGCTCTGGTCGACGCGCGCCAGGAGCCCGACGTCTGGTTCGAACCGGGGCTGGTGCTCGAGATCCTCAGCGCCGAGCTGACGCTGTCACCGAACTACACCGCCGCCTGGGGCCAGATCGAGTCGGACGCGGGGCTGGCGATGCGCTTCCCCCGCTTCACCGGCCGCTGGCGCGACGATAAGGCCGCCGGCGACGCCACCACCGCCCGCGAGCTGGCCGAGCTCTTCCTCAACGCCCGCCGCACCCCGACCGGCGCGTAGCTCAGGCCGCGCCGAGGGACGGGCAGGGGGAGTGGGCCGCGCACAGCGGCCGGTAGTGCGAGGCGTCGGCCGACCAGGCCCGGCCGGTCCGCGAGTCGAGCTGCTCGTTGGGGTCGAGCCCGTCGTAGTACCAGTCGATGGCGGGCTCGGAGCACGCGGCGCACGGGGTGATCTTGGGGGCCGGGGCGGGAATGCCGTCGCCCTCGGTCCGCCGGACCCGGATCCAGATCATCACCACCATCGCCGCCACGTGGAACACCGACACCAGCACGACGATCAAGGTCAGGTTGTTGCTCACCGTAGTCTTCTCTCTTCGCGACCGAGGGGGTTAGATGCTGCCGGCCGCGGGCGCGGGTGACGGCTGGACGCCGGCCCGGCGGGCTGCCTGGTTGAGCTCGGTCAGGCCCCGGTGCAGGTCCATGAGCTCGCCGAGGCTGACGCCGAGCTTGGCCACGACCGCGGGCGGCACGTTCAGCGCCTGCTCGCGCAGCGCCCGGCCCTGCTCGGTGAGGTCGATCCTGAGCTGCCGCTCGTCCTGCGGGTCGCGGGTCCTGGTGATCAGGCCCGCCGCCTCAAGACGCTTGAGCATCGGTGACAGCGTCGGCCCGTCGAGCTGGAGCATCTCGATCAGCTCCTTGACCGCCAGTGGCGACTGCCCCCACAGGGCCAGCATCACCAGGTACTGCGGGTGGGTCAGGCCCATCGGCTCCAGGATCGGCCGGTAGATGCCGAGCACGCTGCGAGCTGCGATCGACAGCGCGAAGCAGACCTGGCGCTCGAGCGCGAGCGGGTCTTCCTGAGCCTCCGCGGGCGTTTCGATGGCCGTCTCCCTCCGCCTGCGCATCGATGTGCGCGAGAACTGTTCGTACACTATCGATTAATACGCGACTGAAGCAAGCGGACGGGCCATGGCTCTCGTCACACCATCATGCGTTCTTAGACGGTGGAACCATCGGGGCCAAGCCGTACCTGATCACGACCGGCGACGCCGCCAAGACCTGGCAGTCGCTGTCGGCTCCGCCGCTGCCGTTCCCGCTCGACAACGACGTCCCCTACGCGGTCTGGCAAGGCGGGGTCGCGGCCAGACCTGGAGCACGGTCCGGCTGCCGTAGCCGAAGACGGCCTCAGCGGGGGCTGAGGCCGTCGAGTATGAGGGCGAGCATGGGCTGCGACCGGTCCTCCGGGCCGGCCGCAGCCCGCCAGAGGGCCCCGGTGAGCTGGAGGAAATCGCGCGGGTCGGCGTCGGCCCGAATCGAGCCGTCGCGCTTGCCCGCGTCAAGCAGCTCGGTGATCGCGCCGATGACGGGGCCGTAGCTGTTCTCGGCCATCGACCGGTGCGCGCTCGGGCTGAGCGCTTCGCCCAGACCGTGCTTCCTGCGCATGGCGCCGACCAGGTCGGTCGTCCAGCGCTGCAGCGCCGCCAGCGGCGGGAGCGCCGCCAGCAGGCCGGGCACCGAGTCGGTGAGCTCGACGATCTCCAGCTCGTAGACGGCGAGCGCGAGCGCTTCGCGGGTCGGGAAGTTGCGGTACAGCGTGCCGGGACCGACGCCGGCTCGCTGCGCGATCTGGTTCATCGAGGTAGCGCCGTCCTCGGCCAGGGCCCGGCGGGCGGCCGAGATGATGCGAGCCCGGTTCTCGCGGGCGTCGACGCGGACCATTTCCAACCCCTCTTTTGCTATGTGGAGAACTCTCCACTACCGTAAGTGGAGAATTCTCCACAACGATAGGGGAGCGCAGTGCGCTACATCAAGCTGGGCACCACCGGCCTCGACGTCTCGCCGATCGCGATCGGCGCGATGACCTACGGCGATCCCGATCGCGGTCACCCCGCCTGGTCGCTGGACGAGCAGGCCAGCCGTCCGCTGATCAAGCACGCCCTCGAGGCCGGCGTCAACTTCTTCGACACCGCCAACCTGTACTCCTACGGATCGAGCGAGGAGATCCTCGGCCGCGCGCTCACGGATTTCGCCGACCGCGACGACGTCGTGATCGCGACCAAGCTGCGGCACCCGATGCGATCGGGGCCGAACGGCCGGGGCCTGTCCCGCAAGGCGATCATGACTGAGGTCGACCACAGCCTCCGGCGCCTCGGCACCGACTACATCGACCTGTACCAGATCCACCGCAACGATCACGAGACGCCGCTCGAGGAGACCCTCGAGGCCCTGCACGACCTGGTCAAGGCGGGCAAGGTCCGTTACCTCGGCGCCTCCTCGATGCACGCCTGGGAGTTCGCCAAGGCCCTGCACCTGCAGCGCCAGCACGGCTGGGCCCGGTTCGCGTCGATGCAGGACCACTACAACCTGCTCGCCCGCGAGGAGGAGCGCGAGATGATCCCGCTGTGCCTCGACGAGGGGGTCGGGGCGGTCATCTGGAGCCCGCTCGCCCGCGGCCGGCTGGCCCGCCCATGGGAAGCGGCCAGGTCAACCGCGCGGGCGGGCACCGACGGGGGCTACGCGGACCTGCTGTACCCGGCGAGCACCGCCGACAGCGACCGCGCGATCATCGACGCGGTCGGCGTGATCGCGGCCGAGCGCGGCGTTACCAGGGCTCAGGTCGCGCTCGCGTGGCTGCACGCCAAGCCGGTGGTCACCGCTCCGATCGTCGGCGCCAACACCACGGCCCAGATCGACGACGCGGTCGCCTCGCTCGGGATCGAGCTGACCGCGCAGGAGTGCGCCGCCCTGGAGCAGCCGTACACGCCCCGGCGCGACTTCCAGGGCGTCTCCGACGAGGCTGAGCTGCAGAAGATCAGAGAGCAGATCCCCGGCTTCGCCACCGTGTAGGTAGGCACCGTGTAGGTAGGCACCGTTTAGGTAGGCACCGTGCAGGCCGGCCCCGGGCCGGCGGGGCATGCTACCGGCTGATGATCGGCAGCAGCAGCCGGCTCGGGTACTCGGGGCCGTGCAGCACCCGGTTGACCGCGGCCGTCGCCTGCTCTTCGGTCTCGTCGGCGATCACGCCGCCGGTGTTGGTGTTCCGGTCGAAGCGCGGGAAGTTGCTGCTCGACACCTCGAGCCTGATCCGGTGCCCGGGCAGGAACACGTTCGACGTCACCGACAGGTCGAGCTCGAGCTCGTAGACCTCGCCCGGGGTCAGCGGCTCGGGCTCGGCCAGCGAGTTGCGGTAGCGGGCGCGGATGATCCCGTCGGTCAGGTAGATCGCCCGCCCGTCCGGGAACACGTCGACCAGCTTGCCGGTGAAGTCGGTGTCGGGCGCCGATGACGAGGCGAACAGCGTCAGCCGCACGTGCCCGGTCACCTCGACCGGCTCGGTCAGCGCCGGCGTGGTGAAGCAGAGCACGTCGTCGCGGTCCTCGGCCGGCCGCTGGTCGACCGGCCCGGCCGCGTTGGCGTAGGTCGGCAGCATGACGCGCCCGCCCAGGGTCGGGACCGGCCGCCGCGGGTCGTACAGGAACGTGTCGGTCGCGTTCTGCGCCGGGGCCGACAAGGTGAGCTCGCCGTCGCCCGCGGCGGTGTTGGCCCGGCCGTCGCCGTGCAGGTAGTACGGCGTGTACACGGTGTCCGGCAGCGGCCAGTCCTGCTCGTCTCGCCACTGGTCGATGCCCATCACGAAGATCTTGACCGGCGCCGAGCCGTCGAGCGCGTCGGCCCGGCCCCGAAGATACCGGTCGAAGAACCGCACGTGGTGACCGGTCAGGTCCTGGCTGATGGCGTCGCCGGTCAGGCCGAACCGGCGGTCCGGGTAGATGCCGGTCGCGTTGAGGTGATCCCACGGCCCGATGACCAGCCGCTGCCCCGCGCGGGCCTCGTCGGTCCCGGCCCGGGCCCGCAGCTCGGTGAACGAGCGGGTCGTATTGGACACGAAGATGTCGAACCAGCCGCCGATGTGCAGCGCGGGCACCGTGACCTCTTCGGCGTTGTCGATCACGGACAAGCCCTGCCAGAAGTCGTCGCGCGACGCGTGCGACAGGAACTCGGTAAACCACGGCCAGACCTTCTCCGTGGCCGGCTGCCGGCTGCACGGCAGCGCCGCCAGGTGCGGCGCCGGGTCGGCCATCACCGCGGCCAGGTCGCCGAGCAACTGCAGGTCGCCGGTTCCGCGGCCGACCTGGCGCATGGTCTCGATCATCGCCATCTGGGTGCTCCAGGAGTGGAGCGTGTGCCAGGAGGCGGCGCCGCCCTCGGAGAACCACGGCGTGGTGTAGTAGTCGGTCGTGGTCACGGCCGGGGCGATCGCCTTCACCGGCGCGCCCGCGGACACGCTCGCCCACTGCACGAACCCCAGGTAGGACGGGCCGTAGCTGCCGACGTTGCCGTCGCACCACGGCTGGTCGAGCAGCCACGCGACCGTGTCGGCGCCGTCATTGGGCTCGTTCAGCATCGGCACGAACTCGCCGCCCGACCGCCAGGTGCCGCGGCAGTCCTGGTAGACGACCGCGTAGCCGGCCTCGACCAGCGCGAACACGTTGGGCACGAGCCCGTACGCGAGCAGCTGGGGCAGGTCCTTCCCGTACGGCAGCCGGACCAGGAGGGTCGGCGCGGGGGTGACGGACGGGATCCAGGCGTCGGTCGCCAGCTCCACCCCGTCCCGCATGGCGACCATCACGTCTTTTTCCACCGTGTAGCTCATGCCGGCTCCTGGTCCTCGTGGCGGCGCTGCCGGACCAGCGTAGATCGGTCTTTAGCGGGAGAAAAGACCCGCGCGGGCTCAGGTCGCCGCTTCGTTGACGTAGCCCGCGTGGTTGTCGGCCGCGTACATGATCCAGACCTGGCCGGGGGCGAACAGCATCCGCTTGCCTCCCGGCAGCGTGAACGTGGTCCCTGAGTCGAGGCTGGGGCGTGACCAGTGCACGGTGAACGCCCGGCCGTCGCGGAGGACGACGGCGGTGCCCGACCCGGTCGAGATCGCGTACGGCGGCCGTCCGCCGTACTCCTCGAACCGCGAGGTCGCGATCCGGGTGTACTGGATGATCACCGTCGACCCGCCGAGCTGGCCGCCCTCGGTCGCCATCCCCGGCGCGCCGTCCATTGACACCAGCCACCGTTTCGCCCTGGCGGACCAGCGGAAGGTGAACGTCGTGGCCGGGTAGCGAACGGTCATCGACGCCGTGACCCGGCCGCCGGCCGGCAGCGGCCCGAACCGGAACCCGATGTCGCGGGCCTTGCTCGCGTTCGGCGCCTCCTTCAGCAGCGTCCGCGGGTCGGTGTACAGGTTCTCCGGCGCGACCCGCGAGCTGATCCGGTAGTAGCCGCCGACCTTGAGCGCGTACAGGTCGACGATCGGCGCCCGTTCGATGAACGGGACCAGGTGCGGGGTCGCGCCGGACCACGCGAACGCGGGCCGGCCAAACTGCCGCAGGATGTCGAGGTCGCTCTGCCTGGCGCTGCGGACCGGGCCGAGCACGGGCGGGACGTGCGACGAGAACACGGCCATGAACCGGCTGAGCCCGCCCTCGACCGGGATCACGTAGACCAGGTCGGCCGACTGCAGGCCGGTCTGCGGCCGCGCGGTAACGATGTTGTCGATCTTCACCGCGAGCACCCGGCCGAGCTGCTTGACCGGCTCGCCGGTGAACGGGTCGAGGAGCTGCGTCGGGTGGTGCACGACCGGCGTCGCCAGCGTCGCCGCCTTAGCCGGCGGCAACAGCGCGACGGCCTTCGGCCGGACCGGCGCGGTCGGGCTGGCGGCGGCGGCCGCCCAGCCGAACATCGCGAGAGCGGCGGCCACCGCCGCCACCCGGCCGGCCATTGCCAGATACATGCGTGCAGTAAACCAGGTAACCGGACGAAACGGGAGACAATCCGACGTCACTGACAACGTAAGCAACCTCATTGACAACGTAAGCAACCTTGCGTAGAGCTACAGCGTCTTTACTAGTTGTGACTACCTTGTCTAAGAGCTCATTTGGCCGCCGCGCGTTCATCGGCGTCGCCGCCGGCGCGCTGGCCGGCGTCGCCGTCCCCGAAGTCGTCCACGCCGCCGTCGCCGCCCCCGCCGATACCGATGCGCCCGCGCGCAAGGCGGCGCCGGCCGGCTTCGCCGCCCGCGCGGCCGGGCCGTCGAACGCCGACTGGACCGCGCTCGCCCACGACCTGTCCGGCACGCTGGTCCGGCCCGGCGAGGCCGGCTACGGCACCGACAAGCTGCTGTTCGACCCGCGGTTCGACAGCCAGCAGCCGGCCGGCATCGCTTACGTTAAGAGCCCGCACGACGTGGCCACCTGCATCGCGTTCGTGCGCAAGTTCAAGATCCCGTTCTCGACCCGGTCGGGCGGCCACAGCGACGGCGGCTACTCCGGCAACACCGGCGGGCTCATCGTCGACGTGCAGAACTTCCGCAACGTGAACGTGTCCGGCTCGACCGTGACCGTCGGCACCGGCACCCGCCTGGTCGACTTCTACAACGGGCTCGCGGCCAAGGGCCGGGCCGTTCCCGGCGGGTCCTGCCCGACCGTTGGCATCGCCGGGCTGACGTTGGGCGGCGGCATCGGCGTAACCGCTCGCGCCTACGGGCTGACCTGCGACTTCCTCGAGGAGGTGCAGATCGTCACCGCCGACGGCTCGATTTTGAACATCAACGCCAGCCCGCAGAACCACGGCGACCTGTTCTGGGCGTGCCAGGGCGGCGGCGGCGGGAACTTCGGCGTCACCACCTCGTTCACGTTCCGGACCACGCCCGCCCCGTCGCCGTGCACCTTCTACATCACCTGGCCGTGGTCGTCGGCCGCGCACGTGGTGGCGGGCTGGCAGGCGTGGGCGCCGAGCGGTCCCGACCAGCTCTGGTCGAACATGCACCTGTCGGCCTCGCCCGGGCACACCCCGAGCATCTCCCTCGGCGGCACCTACCTGGGCAGCTACAACGACCTGCTCAACCTGGTCGGCCGGCTGTACGGGCTGATCGGCCGGCAGTTCCGGCCCACCCACGCCATCATCAACCGCCCGCAGTCGTACCTGAGCGTGATGCTGTACGAGGCGGGCTGCTCCTCGATCGGGTACCAAGCCTGCCACCTGCCCTGGTACGCGCCCGGGGGCAAGCTCGTGCGAGTGCCGCAGCTCACCAAGTCCGACTTCTTCACGCGCCCGCTGAGCAGCGGCGGCATCAGCTCGCTGCTGCGCGGGGTGCAGGCGTTCTCCAACGTGCGGGGCGGCAACGGCGCGGCCGGCGGGATCGCCTTCGACGCGCTCGGCGGCGCGGTCAACCGGGTCGCGGCCTCGGCCACCGCGTTCGTGCACCGCAACACGCTGTTCGACGCGCAGTACACGACCAACTGGAACCCGTCGGGCACGACCCAGGCCGAGATCAACAACCAGCACGCGTGGATCCGCGGCTTCTGGGGCTCGATGCGCGGCTACGCGAGCGGTCAGGCCTACCAGAACTACATCGACCCGGAGCAGCCCAACTGGCAGCAGGCGTACTACGGGAGCAACTATCCGCGGCTGCAGCAAATAAAGCTCAAGTACGACCCCACCCGGGTGTTCAACTTCGCCCAGGCGATCGTGCCCGCGGCCGCCCCGCACGAGAGCGTCCCGGTCACCGGCTGACGCCGCCCCGGCCGGCGCCGCCCACGGCGCCGGCCGGGAACCGGTCCGGGCCGGTCGACGTCTAGAGAAGTGGTGTAGCCGACGTCCCGGAGGCCGCGATGGTTCCTGTTCAACGACGCGCGGTTGCCGTGCTCGCGATCTGCGTGGGGCGCGGTTCAGACCGAGGCCGACGGCGCGATCGTCATCGGCGGCAGGCAGGTCTCGGCCGTGCCGAACGGATCCTGTCCGGCGGACGCGGTCATGCTCCCGGCCACGATCCGGCTCGCGGCCCCGGTCGGAGATCGGGTGATCATCGACGCCTCGACCCGACAGCCGGTCACTCCGTCGCCGCCCCTTGCCGCCGTCTCGCCGAGCTAGCCCGCGGCCGCTGGCCGAGCGCGCGCCGGGGGATGAACACCCACAGCACCGCCGCCGCCGCGAAGCCGACGCCGCCGCTGACGAGGATGCCCGCGACCAGGCCGGCCGCGGCGGTCACGCCGGAGAGGATCAGCGGCCCGACGCCCTGACCGGTATCGGACAGCTCGCGCCACAGGCCGAGGAACGTCGGCCGGCCGATCTCGGGGGAGACGTCGGCCGACAGCGTCA
>Ga0335075_10013200_pt1 | contig 12444 bp, 8 predicted proteins | sample Lox_Sample_24_FD_206723 | JGI IMG/M metagenome (GOLD analysis project Ga0335075, IMG submission 206723) | Soil microbial communities from Loxahatchee National Wildlife Refuge, Florida, United States - Lox_Sample_2.4 | ecosystem: Environmental > Terrestrial > Soil > Wetlands | place: USA: Florida... | reverse complement strand
CGCTGCCGTAGACATCGTCGACATAATCCGCATTCACGGTGACATCGCTCCTCGCGGGCGTCTGCTGCAGCCCGAGATGCTCCGCGGTCCGCCGGACCAGGTCGTATACCTTCTGCTCCTGCGCCGTCTTGGGCAACCACATGCTGACACCGAGAACCGGAATCTTCAGATCCGCCAGTTGAAAACCGATGATCAGGCCCGCCTGAGTGCCGCCGCTGCCGGTGGCATGCACGAGGCGATCGATCCGTAATCCCTGTTCGCGGAGCTGAGTCGCGATCTCGAAGGCGCAATTCACGTAGCCGAGCACGCCTATCGGGTTGGAACCGCCGGGCGGCATGATGTAGCAGCGCTTGCCGAGCCCTTCGTACCTCTTTGCCAGGCCGAGCGTGGCCGACTCCATGTCGAATCCGGCCGGGAAGCGATGAATGTCGGCCCCGTACAGCCGATCGAGCAAAACGTTGGCGGACCCCGAATAGAAGTCATCGTCGCCATCGATGGTGTTTTCCAGGGCCAAAGCGCACTGCATGTTCAACTTGCTCGCGATGGCGGCGGTCTGGCGAGCGTGGTTGGACTGCAGCGGGCCATGGGTGATGACCACATCCGTGCCGCCGGCAATGGCGTCCGCCATGAGGAACTCGAGCTTCCTGGTGCTGTTTCCCCCGGTCGCGAGCCCCGTGCAGTCGTCCCGCTTCATGAACAGGTGCGGGCCCCCCAGGTAGCGGCCCAATCGGTCCATCGGCTCCAACGGCGTCGGCAGGTGAGAGAAGTGCAGCCGGTCATGTTCACCGGTTGGATTCACGCATTTTTCCTCCTGGTCACCTTATAACCGCGCTGTAACCCCGGTGGCCGTGGCGAGTGATACTAGACTGCGACCGATACCCGGTGGTTTCCAATCCGGAATCTCTTCATTCCAGCTTCGACTGAGCCTTTGGCAGCGAATTATGCAATCCTGAATACGTTCCCGCAGCGATCACGATTCCATGGGGTAGGAGACGGGTGGGCGATGTTTGCCCAGCCAGCCGGGCGGGAGCCAAGTGTGGGTGTCGGAATATCCCTTAGGCCATCCTTGAGGATAGGAAGCTTCATCCGTGACAAAGAAATTCAGGAGCTTCGTTCGTGAATAAAACTGTTCATCGCGGTGTTCGTTACGCATTGATAAGTTGCGCCCTTTCGGTCCTGGCGATCCCGGCTGCGCTGGCTCAGACCGCTGCGACCACCGGTGGCCCCGGGCACGACCCCGCCGATACACCTCCGGCGCGCGTCATCGCGGCGACGAGCGCCACCAAAAAGGCGCACGCCAGTATGAGGCTTGCGCGGGCGGCCCCGGTCGGGAGCGCCACCAAGCAGACCTCCGCCGATGTGCAGTTGCTGCCGACGAACCCGGGTTCGGCCGACAGCGGACCGACACTGGAGGCAGTCCAAATAACGGCAACGCGCGTTCAGCGTGCAGGCTTCGTCGCGCCCACGCCGACGATGGTGTTGAGCGCACAGGTGCTCCAGATCGGGGGTCCGACGGATATCGGGCAATCGCTCACCTACATGCCAAGCTACAGCCCGACGACGAGCGCCAGTACGACGGCGGAAAACGTCGACACTGATCAAAACACGGCAAATCTGCGGGGGCTGGGTGCGCCGGAGACGCTCGTAATGATCGACGGTGCCAGGCCCGTGACGACGGCGCCCAGCGGCAGCGCGTTCGGTTTCGATCTGAACCTGATTCCCGCCTTTCTCGTCAAGCGCGTCGAGGTAGTGACTGGAGGTGGTTCGGCGGACTGGGGCTCAGACGCAGTCGCTGGCGTCGTCAATATCGAAATGAATAACAGTTTTCAGGGCTTCAAGGCGGATGCACAGTACGGCAGCGACACCCAAGGGTACGGTAGCAGCAATTACACGGCCAACGCGGCCTACGGGACGACGTTCGACAGCGGCCGCGGGCATGTCATGTTCGGCGTCGGCTACTATCAGCAGAGCCGTGTGTGCTGCCTGTACAGGAGCCCTGCTGGCCGTGACGGGCTGATCCCCAATCCCGATTACACGCCCACTAACGGTCAACCCCAAGAACTCTTCGTGCAGAACCTGCTCAATAATGATGCCAGCATCGGAGGAGTGATCACGTCCGGCCCGCTGAAGGGAACGAACTTCGGTCCTGGCGGCACCATCAGCCAATTCCAGTACGGTCAATACGGTCTCGATCCCACCTCCGGCGGCGAGATGGTGGGGGGTGACCCGAGTGCGCGTCTCTACCCGTCGAGCTCCGATTCGCTAATTTCACCTGATGAGCGCGAGAATTTCTACGGCAGTGCAAGCTACGACCTCACGGACGATACAACGCTGAGCCTGGATCTGCTGGCTGGTCATGAAGAGAGTAACGGCGCCTTTTACGATGCAGCTCAGCTAGGCACCATTAAAATATCGAACGCCAATGCCTATCTTCCGACGGCGATCGCGAATGAGATGACGGCCGACAACATCACATCCTTCAATCTCGGTCGGGACGACGCGGACTTCGGACCCGTGTTCAACGACGTAGCGAACACTACGGTACAGTTCTGGCTGCGCGCGACGGGTGATCTCGGCAATGGCTGGACCTGGGACAGTTTTTACAGTTACGGCCAAAACAAACGCAGGGATGCGTTCGGCAATCAGCCGATTACCGCGAATTTTGCCAATTCCGTCAATGCCGTCATAAGCCCCACGACCGGACAACCGGTTTGCGCGATTGCGCTGACGAATCCGTCAACCAACTGCGTGCCCGTCGACCTGTTCGGACCGGGGGCGCCTTCAGCGGCTGCATTGAGCTATTTCGAGGGCGATTCGGTTCCCAGGACGCTGCTGACTCAGGATGAAGCGGCGGCCAATCTGCATGGGGAGCCCTTCTCCATCTGGGCGGGGCCCGTATCGATTGCTACGGGCGCCGAGTTCCGCTACGAAGGCGTAACGGCAACGGTCGACCCCATTACCGAAGCTTTGGGTTTCAGCCAGATAAACGTCGCTCATCTTGAGCCTGGCAGCTACACCGTTGGTGAAGGCTACCTCGAAACCGTCGCGCCCCTGGCGAGGGGCCTGCCTGGTCTGGAGAAGCTCGATTTCGATGGCGCAGTCCGCGTCAGTGATTACAGTACGTCTGGCGTCATACCGTCGTGGAAGCTCGGGCTGACCGACAACGTGACACAAGAATTCCTCGTACGGGGAACCTACTCTGCCGACATACGAGCTCCAGACCTCTTCGAGCTGTATGACGCGATTAGCACTTCACATGGAAACGTCATCAATCCGATCACGAACGTTGAAAGTACCAATGTCGTTGAACTTTCCGGCGGTAACGCGAAACTTCTTCCGGAAAATGCACGCACCTGGACCGTTGGGACTACCTATCAGCCCAGTTGGCTCAACAACCTCGGCCTCTCGGTCGACTGGTATTCGATCAAAATCGATAACACCATCGGCATACTCGGTGCGCAGGAAATCGCGGACCAATGCTATCAGGGGCAAATAGCAGCTGCTTGCGCCGAGATCACCACGGCGAACGGCGCGATTTCAGTTATCCGTGCCACCGAAATCAACTTCTCGTCCGAGGCTGCATCCGGTATCGATATGGAAGCGGATTATGCCTCCGCTCTGACGGCTTTGAGCCTTCCGGGCCATCTCGCCATACAGTGGCTCGCGAACTACGTTGATACCTTGTACGAAACGAGCGGAACGACGAATGTTCCGATGGCGGGTCTTGCGGGGACTCCGCGCTGGCGCTCGACGCTTTCGGCAATATACACACTGAACCCCATCACCGTTACAGGCAGGGTGCGTTACTATTCCGGGGGCGCGTTCACGTTTACGCAGACTGTCAACACCGAAGTCCCGCCGCAGACATATTTCGACCTCGGGTTGCAATGGAAACTGCCGGCGGACGGCATCGCGCTATATGGAAACCTCGACAATGCATTCAATAATGTAAATGCGAAAGCCGCGTCCTATGCCAGCGGTACTGGCGATGGTCTCTACGACACCGTCGGTAGGGTGTTCAACGTCGGTATCAAGTTGGAGTTTTGAGCAAATCTGTGTCAGCCAGCGTTGCTCCAATGGAGTGTTCATTCACGCGATGTTGCCGTGATTCGGAGGGCCAGGTCCGTGGACGTCGAATACTTTTCTGTGAGTCTCTGGGATCGCATGTTGAGCCGCAAGGTTACAGGTGTTCGTCTTGGTGTTAAAGGTGTGCTGTTATGATGAAGCAGTTTCGCATGCGTTGGTGGTTGGCTCTCGCCGCCGCAGTATTTCTCACAAGCGTTGCGGCGGCCGCTTCCCCGGACCCGACGCAACTTCATGCGCTCGATCGCCTGTTCGCGCAGGAGTACGCGGCGCACCCGTTGGGCAGCCTTACGGTCGGCGTAGTGCAGGGTAAGCGCCTCGCTTGGACCAAGAGCTACGGTTTCGCGGACGAACTGAACCGTACGCCGGCAACGCGCGATACGGTCTACCGTATCGGTTCGATTACCAAGCAGTTCACGGCCGTCATGCTGCTTCAGCTCGTTGCGAGCGGCAAAGTGCGGTTGTCCGATCCGGTAGTGAAATATTATCCCGAGATCGAGAGGCTCGAAGGCTGGCCGCCCGCGCGCCCGATAACGCTCCTCGAGCTTGCGACGCATCGCGGCGGCCTCGCGCGCGAGCCCGACGGGTGCCTGGGCAGAGCAGCGCGAGATTGCCAATATCAAATTGGTCCGGTGGCGACCTGGGAACAGACGCTCGAGGCGGCATTGCCTCACGTGAGAATTGAGTCCACACCGGGGAGCGCTTTTTCTTATTCCAATGTGGGTTACGCCATTCTCGGAGCCGCGTTGGCGAAGGCGGCTGACGTGCCCTACACCCGCTACGTCAGGGAGAACATCTTCGAGCCGCTCGGTATGACCCATACCGGTTTCGAGCCAGATGCAGATATGCGAAGACATCTGGCTAAAGGTTATATCGGACTTCCGACGGGTTACGACTCAAAGTCGGCGGCATCCGAATTGCTCGAGGGCCGAGGCTACAAGGTTCCAAACGGTGCCATCTTCACGACGGTCGGCGATCTTGCGAAATTCGTGTCATTTGAGATGGGTGATGGTCCGGAGGATGTGTTGAAACGCGACGTCTTGCGGGCGAACCGCGCACGAGCGTTCGCTACGCACTCATCGCTGGGCTTGGACCACGCCCAGGGTGTGAGCTACGGCGTCGGGTTTGCAAAGATGACTGTGAATGGCCACATCGTCATGGGACACGACGGCGACGTCGCCGGCTATTCAGCGGTTGCCTTGTTCGACCCAAATGGGCACATCGGAATCATCTGTTTGAGAAACTCCAGCAACGGGGCTTACCGCGAAGCAGCGATCAGGGCGCTGGTGTCGATTCTCGCGAAGTAAATCGCGTTACGTCCGGCAGCGTCGGCAGAGACGCTTTTTCAATCCGGAAAAAGAGGCGTATGAAGATACATATAGGGCATTCTTCGGCTAATCGCGTTCGAGTTCATGTCCTCCTCAGAGGGTGTCTCCTGGTCCTGCTCTCCGGTGCGCCGGCCTTCGCCATCTCTCCAGCTGGTGCCGCCCCGGCACGAGCCTCTTGGCCCGCTCCGCCCAAATGCGACATCGCTGACGGTTTTACCCTGGCTGCCGTTGGCGATGTCATCATGGCGAATCCGGAATCGGCTAATAGGAATCTCGCCTTTCAGGCGCAGCTGAAAATCCTGCGCGGTGCCGATGTGGCTTTGGGCAATTTCGAAAGCACGGCGATCGATATCCGCGATTTCCGAGGCGCGCCCCAGGCGGAGAACGGCGGCCAGTGGCTCGTGTCCTCACCGGGTGTGCCCGCCGATCTGAAGGAGATGGGATTCTCGATGATGAATCGGGCCAACAATCACTCGACCGATTGGGGCGTGCTCGGCATGGAACAGACCGATCACCTGCTCGATAAAGCTGGCATCGTGCACGCTGGTACGGGTCGCGACATGGCCGACGCCCGCGCACCGCAGTATTTGGAAACGCCCGAAGGGCGCGTGGCGCTCGTGGGAATCTCGGCGACCTTCCCGCCGATGTCGGTGGCAGCGAATCCCGCTGGCATCGTTCCTGGTCGCGCCGGAGTGGACGTCCTGCACACCACTCCCTGGATCCTAGTGACCCCGGCGGTCATGCGGGATCTGGTGCAGGTCGCGAACAGCCTGCCAGGGCCGCCATCCCGGAAGGCGCTCAGCGGCACTCCCGAGCGGCTCGTTCTCCCGCTCGGCTTCGGCCAGCGAGCGCAATTTCAGTTGAGCGATCACAAGGGTGTCCACTACGAAATGGATCCGGAGGACGAGGCGGCGATCCTGCGTAACATCCGCGAGGGCAAGGAGAGCGCCAATCTCCTGATTGCGACGATTCACTGCCACCAGGCGGGCATGCGGCTGGATCAGCCGCCGGATTTCCTCGTGAAATTTGCCCACGAGGCTATCGACAATGGCGCCGACGCTTTCATCGGCCACGGCCCGCATGTCCTGCGCGGCATCGAGATTTACAAAGGTAAACCCATTTTCTACAGCCTCGGCAATTATTTCTTCGAGATGTATCAGCAGCAGACAGTTCCTCCTCCGCTCTTCTCCGCCTTTCGTCTCGATCCAAACTCCACCACCCAGTCCGAGCTCGAGCACATTCGCACTTCGCAAGAGTTTGGCAAAGAACCGTTTTGGACGAGCGTCATTGCGGTCACCACGTATAGTGGTGGGCAGGTTTCCGAAATCCGACTCTATCCGGTGGACCTGGGCCAGGATCGACCCTGGAACGAGCGCGGCGTGCCGCGATTGGCCTCCGCTGATGTTGCTCGCTCGGTTCTCCAAAGGCTGGCAAACCTGTCTAGGCCATTTGGGACAACGATCAGGATAGAGGGCAGCGTCGGGATCATCCGCCTTGCACTCACGCGGTAAGGGCAGGCTTCAGAGCTGCAAGTCCGAGGTCACTAAACCATGTTCAAGATGAATCATTTGCAGACGCTGGTGTTGATCACGGGCCTGCTCTTGGCCGCGCCGCCCGGCTTTGCCGCTGCCGTACCTCCGGCGGAGCTCACGCACGCCTTGCAGTGGCGCAGCCTGGGCCCGTATCGGGGCGGGATCGTGCAATCGGTCGCCGGCGTCGCGAGCGAGCCGAATCGCTACTACATGGGCGCCGGCGGCGGCGGGGTGTGGGAGAGCGACGATTACGGGCAGAATTGGAAGAACATTTCCGACGGGTATTTCACGAACAACAATATAGGGGCGATCGCGGTCGCACCTTCCAACCCGCGGATCATCTATGTCGGTACGGGCAACCCCGCTTTCCGCAACACGTTTCTGACCGGCGATGGGATGTACAAGTCGACCGATGCCGGCAGGACCTGGAGCCACATCGGACTGGACAAGACGGGGATCATCAGCTGGATCATCGTCGCTCCCGACGACCCGAGCGTGGTGTATGTGGCCGCGATGGGTCAGGGCTGGGTGTCCAATCCCGACCGGGGCGTTTTCAAGAGCACTGACGGAGGACAGACGTGGAAAAAGATCCTGTACGTCGATGACAAGACCGGCGCGGCCAGCATGGCGATGGATTCGTCGAATCCACAGGTGCTGTACGTGTCGATGTGGCAGGCGTACCGCACGCACTGGATGCTTTCGAGCGGTGGACCCGGCAGCGGGATTTACAAGACCACGGACGGGGGAGCCCACTGGTCCAATCTTACGCACAAGCCCGGACTTCCGCCGGGAATCTCCGGCAATGTGAACGTGGCTGTCGCTCCGAGCGACCCCAGCGTCGTGTACGCGATGATGCAGGTCAAGTATCGCGGTGAGATCGGCGGCCTGTTCCGGTCCGACGATGGCGGGCAAAGCTGGAAGCTGATGAACGACAGCCCGGACATCACGCAGCGGGCGATGTATTACATGAGGGTATACGCCGATCCCAAGGATCCAAACACGATCTACCTCCCGAATGTCAGCATCGAGGTTTCCCACGACGGCGGCAGGACACTCTCGGAAATGCAGCCGCCGCACGGAGACAATCACGCGTTCTGGATCAATCCCAACGACCCGAAGATCTTCGTCGAAGGCAACGATGGAGGTGCGACGGTAACGCGGGATGGCGGCAAGACGTGGAGCTCCGAGATCAATCAGCCCACCGGGCAGTACTATCACGCCAATCTCGACGATCAGTTCCCTTTCAACATCTATACGGCTCAGCAGGATGACGGTTCATATGGCGGGCCGAGCGCAGTGGCTGCGGGTCGGCTTCCTGCGGTATGGCCAACGGTCGAGGGCGGCGAGGAGGGGTGGGTAGTCCCGACACCCGGGAAACCGTGGATCACGTACGCCGACGCGTACTATAGCGACGAGTTCCGCGACGATGAGCGGACGGGAGAAATCACCAACGTGAGCCCGTGGCCGGAGTTTAAGTTCGGTCTGGCGGGAAACAAGATCAAGTACCGATACGGATGGTGGCATCGGCCCGCCGTGTTCGCGCCGCACAATCCGCATGAGTTCCTCGTCGGCGGCAACGTGGTGTTCGAGTCGCTGAATCCCGGCGTCGCGCCCTGGAAGGTAATAAGCCCGGACCTGACGCGTAACGACAGGACCAAGGAGATTCGTTCCGGAGGGCCGATCAGTGCCGACATGACCGGCGAGGAGATGTTCGATACGATCTCCACGATTGCGTTCTCGCCGACCAGCGATCGGATCATCTGGACCGGCTCCGACGATGGTCTGGTGTATGTGACCACGGATGGCGGCGGTCACTGGAAACAGGTCCGCCCGCCGACTCTGGCGACTTGGTCGACGATTACCTGCATCGAGCCGTCGCAGACGGACGCGGGTACCGCATACATGACGGCCAGCCGGTACGAGTGGGACGACTTCCACCCGTATGTCTACAAGACCACGGACTACGGCAGGCACTGGACGCAGATCACCACGGGCCTGCCGGATGATCAGTACATCGAGGCCATAAGTGAGGACCCGGATCATCCGGACCTTTTGTTTGTCGGCACGAGCTCAACCGTATATATGAGTCTGGACGCCGGCGGTCACTGGCTGCCGCTGCGACTCAATTTGCCCCCGGTGCGCGTGACCGACGTGGAGATCCAGCGGGCGCAGCACGCCGTGGTGCTTGCCACCTTTGGCCGGGCGTTCTATTCGCTGGACGACCTGCAGTTCCTGGAACAGCTGCGCGATGCGCCGGTAACGGATGATGCGGCGTACCTCTTCAAGCCGCAGCAGACGTGGCTCGTTACACGGACCACGCGCGACTTTGGCGACGGCGGCGGCGCCGATGGCGGCGAGAATCTGGCCCCGGGCGCGACGGTGTTCTTCCATTTGCCGGCCGACTATGCCGGGCAGCCGGTGAAGCTGAGCTTCACCGAGGCCGACGGCAAGCTGATCCGCAGCTTCACGCTGCCGCAGAAGGCGGCCAAGGCCGGCGCTGAAGGCGAGGGCGGCCGGCGGCACAGGCAGCCCGAGAAGCTTCATGCCGGCATGAATCGCTTCCTGTGGGACTTCCGCTATCCGACCGCAGCGGATGTGAACGGTGCCTATCACGCGGGTCGTTCAGTCATGCCGGCGGTCGGCCCGGAGGTGGTGCCTGGGATGTACTACGCCGTGCTGACGTATGGTGATGACACCCAGAAACAGCCATTCATCATCAAGCTCGATCCGAGGCTGAGTACCACCCAGGCCGACCTGCAGCAACGCTTCAATCTGCTGATGGACATCCAGGGGGCGATGAATCGGCTCGACATCGCGCTCAACCGTGCGACGGCTGCGCGCCGCCAGCTCAAGATGGCCATGGCGAGCAAGCAGGTGTCAGGCAGGCCGGCGCGGCAGGCGGTGGCGGATCTTGGTCGGGACATCGATGCGATGATCGATTTCAGGATCCAGTCCAGCAGAGGTTTCGATGTATATCCGCCACGGCTGCGCGAATGGCTGAGCGCGATCTATAGCCGGGTGGACTTTGCTTATGTGCGGCCCACGGACGAGATGACTCAGGTGGCGAACGAGTACATCGATGATGCGAACAAGGGTGTGGCAAACCTGCAATCTGACGTCGCGCGAGCCAACGCAGCGCTGAAGCACTGAGACGCGAGGGCGCAAAACACTGCGATCCGACCCTTCGGGATCGCATTCAGCCGGCGGGATCTCCCCGATCCCGCCGGTCCTTTACGGCGGCGTCACTCGCCCCGCTCTCCCCACCGCCAGCGTGGAGGCTCGCCTTTCAGGTAGCAGATCGCCACCAACAGGAGACCCATCAGGAGCGTGAAGACCATGAAGGCGGCGGGTCGACGAGGCATGAAATGGACCGTAGCGGGAATGAAGGCCGCAAACCATCCCACGAATACGGCCCAGCCCTGCCAGGTGAGCGGTAAGCCCCACCCCCAGCCGTACCGCTTGGCCCGAAACCAGTACTTTTGGCTGCCATTGTCCGCGGGCATGCCGGTCTTGTAGCGCATAATGCTGTTGTGCGCAATCGCGGTCCAACATCGTCATGGCGACGCGTGTGTCTTACGGGTCTGGGCCTGATCGGCCTGGCGGTCGTGCTCGGCATGGCCGCGACACTTGGGTGGCTGAGATGGCACGAGGACGCGCTGGCATTCGAGACGGCCTTGAGCCACTCGCGACCGGATGCGCGGCTGCCTCCGGCATCCACGCGGGCTCCTCGTTCCCAGTGGGTGGGCGGGGGAACTGAGAGCAACGCTCGATGAGCCTGAGCGCGCGGTACGCACGATATCGGGGATGTCAGGCCGGTCTCGTGTCGAGCACCCGTGTTGCCTTCCCCGCAGAGCGTGCAATGATGAGGACCGGCTGACTAATGCAAGTGCAGGTTGCCCGTGCCGAACAGTCCCACGACTCCGATGATGATCAGATAGATCGCGACGATATAGTTGAGCAGTCGCGGCGCCACCAGGATCAAAATTCCGGCGATCAGCGCCACGACCGGTCCGATTGACAGATGGAGATACATCGGTGACCTCTCGAGTGCAGGGGCAGCCGGCTGTATGATAGCAAGGCGCTGTCCCGCGGCGACCGGGAAGGCAACCTGGTGAGTCCCGGTTACGGGCTCCGGGGTTCACGAGGGTCTCCTTCGGGCGCGCAAATCAGCGAACACATCGGCGAATCCGTCGCGCTCCTATACAATGTGCCGCGCTCCCGGTCGCCGAAGGCGGCCGTCGCGAGCAACCGTTGGCGACTTCACCCGAGGTGTTCGACATGAAACGTTTGCTGCTCGGTGCGCTCCTGATGAGCGTCGCAGCTCTGCCGGCGATGGCTGCCCTGCAGGAGGGCGATTGGGCTCCCAAGTTCACGGCTCAGGCATCTCTTGCCGGCAAGGATTTCACGTTCTCGCTGAAGAAAGCCCTGAGGAAGGGCCCCGTGGTCGTCTATTTCTACCCGTCCGCCTACACCGGCGGCTGCGATATCGAGGCGCACACCTTCGCGGTGGACAGCGAGAAGTTCGCGACCGCAGGCGCCACGATCATCGGCGTGTCGCTCGACAGCATCCAGCGGCTCAATGACTTCTCGGCGGACCCCAAGTACTGCGCCGGTAAATTTCCCACGGCCTCGGACAAGGACGGCGCGATCTCGAAGTCTTACAAGATCGAGGTTCACCAGGGGCCGGCCGGCCTCAAGGATGTACGCGGCGTCGAGATCGGTCACTCATTCGCGGACCGGACCACTTTCGTCATCGCCCCGGACGGAAAGATCGTCAGCGTGATCAGCCAGGTCCCACCGGCCGAGCACGTCGCGAAGGCTCTCGAGGTGGTGCAGCATCTTCAGGCGAAATCGACCGGAGCGTGAACGATCGGCCAGCGGACCGCTCAGTCGCAGTCGCCGCAGTGCCCTGGTCTGCAGCGCGCTCGGCTCCCCCGCCTGCATAAAGCTAGGCCGGGCCGAACCGTACTGCGGCCCTGGCTCGTGCCCGAGCTGCTTCCTCCTCCCGGTCGCGCGGCTCGGCCGTAGTGACCAGGGCATCGATGAGGACTCGGGCCGTAGCGGCAACCTCCTCGACGGCGCGATCAAAGGCTGCGCTGTTAGCCTTGGACGGGCTGTTGAACCCGCTGAGTTTCCTGACAAATTGGAGCGACGCCGCCCGAATCTCCTCGTTCGTCGCGGGTGGCTCAAAATTGAAAAGCGTCTTGATGTTCCGGCACATCAGCTGTCACCTCCGGTCAGGCTTTGGGTATAAGGTATTGAAAAATAAAGGGCTATTTGTGTGCGAGGCGACAACGCAGTGGCAGAGTCCGTCGCAGGGTCGACTGTAGCACCATGAGTGTGAACCTTCCCACCGGCAGTCTCCGTCGCATCCTCGGGATTGCCTCCGGTATCGCAATCGCGATCGGAGGCGGGGCCAGGCCACACTCACCATCGGGACTGCAGGTCGACGATCTCGAAATGCTCGACGCTGTCCGGTAACTCCATCAGAGCCGCCCGGT
>Ga0335075_10013199_pt1 | contig 12444 bp, 12 predicted proteins | sample Lox_Sample_24_FD_206723 | JGI IMG/M metagenome (GOLD analysis project Ga0335075, IMG submission 206723) | Soil microbial communities from Loxahatchee National Wildlife Refuge, Florida, United States - Lox_Sample_2.4 | ecosystem: Environmental > Terrestrial > Soil > Wetlands | place: USA... | reverse complement strand
GCGCGCAGCAGCATCACCTCCTCGTACCCGCGCGCGAACTGGCCTGCGGCTGCCCATTCCGGCCGACCGCACAGCCGGCCCAGCTGCTGCAGCCGCTGGGGGTCAACGCCGCGTTCGGCGCAGCGGGTCAGCAGCTCACGCAGCTCGGCGGCGAACCCAGCGGTACCGAGGGCGGGCCGCAGCTCAGCCGGCCACGCCGGCGTCGCATCGGGGCCGTCGTCAATCTCGCCGGCGAGCAGTTCGGCGATGATCGCGTCTTGTTCGGCAGAGGTGACCAACCGAGGCGGTGGACTCCCGGCACGTTGCGCCGCGAGCCGCAGCACGGCGAACGCGTAGCTGTGCACGCTGCGCACCAGTGGTTCCCGGATCACGGGTGGGAGGCCATGGCCCGTCTCCTGCGAGCGCAGCAACGTCGTCGTCAACGCACTGCGAGCCCGCGGCCCGATGCGGCCCGAACCCGTGAGCAGCAGCACTGATTCCGGGTCGGCGCCGGCGGAGATGCGCGCAGCCGCGGCGTCGATCAACAGGCAGCTCTTACCGGTTCCCGGACCGCCCAGCACTCGCATCACGCCGCGCAGACCGGGATCCAGCACAGCGCGCGCCTCCGGACCCCAGGAGTAAGACATAGCGGCATGACACCACGGGGGTCCGACAAGTCGGCCCGGGCGGCAACGACTCGACGTAGGGCTGGCACCATCAACGCGTGACCCGCCTGCACGTGCACCGCTACGGGCCCTCCGGGCCGGTGCGACTACTGGCGATCCACGGGCTGACCGGGCACGGAAGGCGCTGGCAGCCGCTGGCCACGCAGCACCTGCCCGAGATCACTGTTGCCGCACCCGATCTGATTGGGCACGGCTTCTCGTCGTGGGCCGCACCGTGGACCATCGACGCCAACGTCGCCGCGCTGGCCGCGCTGCTCGAGCGTCAGGGCGACGGCCCCGTGGTGATTGTCGGCCATTCGTTCGGAGGCGCTGTCGCGCTGCACCTGGCCGCCGCACACCCCGACCGGGTGGCGGCGCTGGTGCTACTCGACCCGGCGATCGGCCTGAACGGTGCCTGGATGCGTGAGATCGCCGACGCCATGCTCGCCTCGCCCGACTACCCGGACGCCGCGGAGGCCCGCGCCGATAAGGTCAGCGGCTCCTGGGCGGATGTGGATCCGGCCGTGCTCGATGCCGAACTCGACGAGCACCTCGTCGCGCTGCCGAACGGACGGTACGGTTGGCGGGTCAGCATGCCCGCGATGATGTCCTATTGGAGTGAGTTGGCCCGCGAAATCGTATTGCCGCCCAGCGGAATTGGGACGACGTTGGTGCGGCCGGCCTGGACCTCGCCACCGTATGTCACCGAGCAGCTGATCGACGGCCTGCGCGAGCGGTTGGGGCCCGATTTTCGGCTGGTGAGTTTCGACTGCGATCACATGGTTGCCGAATCCAGACCGGCCGAGGTGGCCGCGCTGATCCGAGAGCGGATCGGCTGATCGTGGCCGCCGTGACCGACGAGCAGGTCGAGCGGGTGCGCGCGCTGGTCGCCTCCATCCCCGCGGGCCGGGTCTCCACCTATGGTGATATCGCCTCTGCTGCAGGGCTTTCCAGCCCGCGAATCGTCGGGTGGATCATGCGCACGGACTCCTCGGACCTACCATGGCATCGAGTGATAACCGTATCCGGCCGTCCCGCAAGGCATCTGACCACCCGACAGTTGGAGCTGCTTCGGGCAGAAGGAGTTCTCGCCGTCGACGGCAAGGTCGCACTGGACGAGATCCGATACCAGCTCTAGGCCTAGAGAATCAGACGCACCAGGGCGGCCGTGCGGGCCAGGCCCGGGAAGGCGGCCGCCGTCGAACGCGGGTGTAGTGCATGCACGGCGAGCCGGAACATCAACGCGCGCAACAACATCTGTGGCCATTCCGGCAGGGCGTTCCAGCGCTCGATAAGTCCTTCGTCGGCTTCGCCCCATGACAACGCGTCGACGACGACCACTCCCGCCGCCCACGACGCGGGCCGCCAGTATGGCGTGATGTCGGTTATCCCTGGGGCAGCGGCACCCGCGAACAGCACGGTTCCGTAGAGATCTCCGTCGACCAGCTGGTTGGGGCTCTTGGTCGGACGCCGCAGTCCGGCAAGTTGATTGATCAGCTCGATCGAGCGTTGCCCGTCCGCGGTTGGCGACGCCGCCCGTGCCGCCGCCGGCACCGACTGCAGCGGTCGTTCCTCCCAGGCGGCACGATCCGCGGCGATAAAGACGTCGACATCGGCCCAGGGCGCCGCGGTGGGCCCCTGGGTAAGAAATCGGGGCCGCTCGAGTTTGCCGGTGGCCTCGTGTAACCGCACCGCCGCGGATACCACCTCGTCGTGCCGGGGCTCGGGTTGACCGGCCACAAACGTGTCCGCTCGCCAACCGGAAACCACGTAACGCCCATCCGTCGAGCGGACCGGCCGGGCCAACCGGACGCCATCGACGAACAGCGTCTCCCGTACCCGCGCGGACCACGTGGCGCGGGCGTTATCGGCGACCATGGACAGCACCACTTCGCCGCACCGCCAGCCGCCTTCCCAGCTGGCGCCCAACGGTACCGGCCGCACACCACTCAAACCGAACGCCGCTAGCACGTGCTCGGGCGGCGGCTCGACAGTCACGCAGTCAGCCTAATCGGGGCTAGCGAACTGTCGGGACTAGACACGATGAGCCGCAAACGCCCAATTTCGGTCGCCGGTTGCCGCGAGACCTGTCCGGCGCCTTCCCCGGACAGCCAGCGTGATCACCGGGTCAGTACATCACCATGTCGGGCTGCATCTGTTTGGCCCATGCCACGATCCCGCCCTGCAGGTGCACCGCGTCGGCAAACCCGGCCTTCTTCACCGCGGCCAGCGCCTCCGCCGAACGCACACCGGTCTTGCAATACAGCACGGCTATCCGGTCCTGCGGCAGCTTGGCCAGGCCCTCGCCGGAGTTGATCAACGACTTCGGGATCAGCTGGGCACCATCGATGTGGTTGATGTCCCACTCCACCGGCTCACGCACGTCGATCAGGGCCACCTTCTTGCCGGACTCCAGCAGCTCACGCAGCTCGCGCGGGGTGATCGCGGAGTCGGCGGTCGCCTCGGCCGCCGCATCGGACACCACGCCGCAGAATTCCTCGTAGTCGATCAGCTCGGTGATCTCACGGGTGGCCGGATCCTTGCGGATCGTGATGGTGCGATAGCTCATCTCCAACGCGTCATACACCATCAGCCGGCCAAGCAGCGGTTCGCCGATTCCGGTGATCAGCTTGATCGCCTCGGTGCCCATTACGGAGGCGATCGATGCGCACACAATTCCCAGCACACCGCCTTCGGCGCAGGACGGCACCATGCCGGGCGGCGGGGCTTGCGGGTACAGGTCGCGGTAGTTCAGGCCGCAGCCGTCCGGAGCATGCTCCCAGAACACCGAGACTTGGCCTTCGAACCGATAGATCGACCCCCATACGTATGGCTTGTGCGCGAGCACCGCCGCGTCGTTGACCAGATACCTGGTGGCGAAGTTGTCGGTGCCGTCGAGAATCAGGTCGTATTGCTCGAACAGGTTGACGGCGTTGTGCGCTTCCAGCCGCTCCTCGTGCAGGCGCACCTTTACCAGCGGGTTGACCTCGGCGATCGAATCGCGCGCGGACTGCGCCTTGGATCGGCCGACGTCGGACACCCCATGAATGATTTGGCGTTGCAGATTGGACTCATCGACGACGTCGAAGTCGACGATGCCGATCGTGCCGACGCCGGCCGCGGCCAGGTAAAGCAGTGTCGGTGCGCCAAGCCCCCCGGCACCGATCACCAGCACCCGCGCGTTTTTGAGTCGCTTCTGCCCGTCGACACCGAGTTCGGGAATGATGAGATGTCGGCTATAGCGGGCGACCTCATCCCGTGTTAGCTCGGCCGCCGGCTCAACAAGCGGTAGAAGCGACCTGTCTGGCCCAGACACCGATATCTCCTCGATTCGTCACTGGACAGTCCGAGAGCATCACCCACAACCATCACAGCAGCTCTGTGGCACAACGGCAAACAGCTGCTATTGCTTCCCGAACCACGGCGTGCATCGTTCGCCGGGGTCCGATTGCCCGACTAGGCGATCGGGTAAGGCCAGGGATTGAACCGGCAAGTTTTGCCGTCGGGCTTGACCCACTCCGGGTCGAACTTCGCGGCGTCATTGTCAGAGGTCGAAAAGGTCTGCTGCATCATGATCGGCGCCAAACCGCCCTGCTTATCACAGGGCTCATGGCGCAGATAACCGATGGCGTGGCCGACCTCGTGGTTGACCACATATTGCCGGTATGAACCGACGTCGCCCTCAAACGGCACCGCGCCGCGCACCCACCGCGCCTCGTTGATCAAGACCCGCGGCTGCGCATCGGCTCCGTAGGACGGGTTATAGCAGGACGTCTCCAGCGGGAACTCGTAGCCGCAGCCCTCCCGTACCGTCATCGGGGAAGTCAGCGAGATTCGGAAGTCGGGTTTACTCTTGTCGGTCCCGTCGATCCTGACGAACGCGAACTGCGCATTGTGTGTCCAGCTTTTGGGGTTGGCCAGGGTTTGGTCGACCATCCCGGCGAACGCATCGTCACCGCCGAAAGCGGTGGGGTCCAGGCCGTTTTCGACTTCGACGGTGTATTTGAAGACTTTGGCCGTGCCCTGGCCGATCTGGGGCGTGCCTCCCGGGACGATGTGCCACGTCAAGGCGCCGGCTTCGGTGAACGGACCGCCGTTGGGCAGCATCCCGGTGGGCAGGTTGGCGTCGAACTGGGTCAGCCCGCGTGGCGGCGCGTCGATGATCGACGTGCCCACCGCGCCGATTTTCGGCGGACCCTGGATGGGCTCCCCCGAGGCCGGCGCGGGCGCGCTGGTGCCAGTCACGGTCTGATACACCACCACCGCGGTGACGGCAACCAGCACCGGCAGCGCGTAGGCGCGCCAGCCGTAAGTGGACACAAAGCGTCCCAGCCAGCTTTGTTTGCGCCAACGGCTGCTATCCCGATTCGACCGGACCCGCCCCGAACCCCATGCCAGCGGGTCCCGCTGGGCGCGCAGCGGCTCTCGCCAGTCGTCGCGGAGCACCGGTACCCGGTTGCCCCCGCGCCGGCCCGGGTCATAGGTCACTTCCCCAGGATGGCACAGCCACCGCTAGCTGGGACTCTCGGCGCGCCCGCAGCAACCGCAACGCCGATCTGCCGACATTCGCGGCTCGGATTGCGACTCCAAAAGCGCGCGGGTAGTAGTGTCGTTGCGACCAGCCGCGCATCGACACGCCCGCGGTACGAGAATCAGATTGAGGACTCGATGAGCGATCTCGCCAACGCCGCCGAAAGGGGTGCGGTCAAGCTCGGCGGCAGCAATCGGTCGGCGGATAGGTCCGGCACCGCCCCACGGCGCGGCAACCGGCTCCCCCGTGATGAGCGTCGGGGCCAGCTGCTCATCGCAGCCAGCGAGATTTTTGTCGACCGCGGCTACCACGCCGCGGGCATGGACGAGATCGCCGAGCGGGCCGGCGTCAGCAAACCGGTTCTTTACCAGCACTTTTCCAGCAAGCTGGAGTTGTATCTCGCGGTCCTGCACCGACACATCGAGAACCTGGTGTCCGGCGTGCGGCAGGCGCTGCGCACCACCACCGACAACCGGCAGCGGTTACGTTCGGCGGTGCAGGCGTTCTTCGATTTCATCGAGCACGACGGCCAGGGCTACCGGTTGATCTTCGAGAATGACTATGTCACCGAGCCCCAGGTCGCCGCGCAGGTGCGAGTGGCCACCGAATCGTGCATCGATGCGGTTTTCGACCTGATCAGCGCCGATTCCGGCTTGGACCCGCACCGCGCCCGGATGGTCGCGGTGGCCCTGGTCGCGCTCAGCGTCGACTGCGCGAGGTACTGGCTGGACACCGATCGGCCAATTTCCAAGGAAGATGCCGTAGACGGCACCGTGCAGTTCGCCTGGGGTGGGCTGTCACACGTGCCGCTCACCCGTTCCTAGCCGCGCTGCTACCCAGCCCGAAACCGACTCGGCGCGCGTCCGCGACGCCGATTTCGACGTAGGCGATTTTGGCGGCGTGGACCAGGAAGCGGCGACCCTTGTCGTCGATCAGGCTCAACACGTTGGAATCCTTGCCCAGCGCGGTGGTGACCAGTTCTTCGACTTCGCTGGGCGTTTGCGCACTGCTGAAGACCAACTCGCGCGGGCTGTCCGTGATACCGATCTTGACCTCCACGTCGGCCCCTTCCCGTTCTTCCCTGGTAGTCGTTGGAAATTGTCCTTCAGCAAGCAGGCTAGTGGACCGCCCGGCGACGATGCAGAGCGTGTAGCGCTCTGCGGAGGAGCCGGGCATCCGGACCCGCCGATGGGTGACGAAAGCCGGTCGTCACCAAGGATTCGGCGCGCGGGTAAACCCGGCCGCCGTTGGCAAATCGTGACCTGACACGCCCGCGCCAGGTCCTCGGGCTGTCCTGTGCATCGATAACATCTGCACCATCAGCACCATGAATTACTTGGATAGGAATATCCAGGACTACCCAGATGACGCCGTCGACGACATCTACGCCGACGACGATGACTTGTATGCGCCCATCGATGAGCGTTGGCGGCCGATCGCGGCAATCGCCGGGATCGTCTTCGTGCTCGCGGTGATCGCCACGGTCGTGGTCGTCAACGGCGGCGACAGCGCCTCGACGTCGGCGACTGTTGTGGCGCCGCCGAGCCGCAGCGTGACCGCCTCACCGCGGCTCAGCACTCCGACACCCCCGTCGGCCTCGTCGCAGCCTCGCGAGACCGTCACCACCGTGACACCGCCTCCGAAAGCCAGCCAAACGCCCACCGCAGGTCCCACCGATGCGCCGACGGTGGTCCCGCCGCCGGCGGCGGCCCCTTCGATACCACCCGATGTGGCCGCTCGCACATTCGTCTACCGGGTCACCGGGACCAAGCAGCTTTTCGATCTGGTGACCGTCATCTACACCGATGCACAGGGCGCCCCCCAGACAGACCTCAACGTGTCACTGCCGTGGTCGCGGACGGTGGTCCTGAACCCGGGGGTGCAGATCAGGTCTGTCGTTGCGACAAGCCTGACCGGTCATCTCAACTGCTCGATCACCGACGGCGCCGGTGAGCTGGTAGCCCTGTCGACCAGCAACGCGATGATCGCGACCTGCACCCGCTAGGCCAGGCCGAGTTCGCGTATGCGTTCGTCGTGAGTGCGCTGCAGTCGCTCGAAGAAGCCCGCCAGCTGCGTCAAGCCTTCCGTTCTGGACACCACCAGGTCGACCAGCTCATCATGTTCGGCCAACACGTACTGAGCCTGGGTAATCGCTTCGCCGAGCAGACGGCGTGACCACAGCACCAGCCGGCTGCGCTGTTTAGCGCTCTTGGTCACCGCGGCGCGCACCTCGGCGACGACGAACTGAGAATGTCCGGTCTCCGACATCGTCGCGCGCACCACGTCGGCGACTTCGTCGGGCAGCTCGTCGGCGATCTGCAGATAAAAGTCGGCGGCCAGCGCATCGCCGACGTACGTCTTGACCAGCGCCTCCAGCCAGGTGCTCGGCGTGGTCAGCCGGTGGTAGCCGTCGAGCGCGGAGGCGTACTTCGAAATCGCCGACATCACGTCGACACCGCGGCTCTCCAGGGCGTCGTGCAGCAGCTCATAGTGCGCCATCTCGGCCGCCGCCATGCTGGCCATCGAAATCCGCCCCCGCAGATCTGGCGCCATCCGCGCCTCATCGGTGAGCCGGTAGAAGGCCGCGACCTCGCCGTAGGCCAGCACCGCGAACAATTCGTTGACGCCAGGATGGTCCGTCGGCACGCGCGACGGGGGCGGATCGGGCAGCTCGTCGGCGCCCGAAAGCGAGGTCATGGCAACACTCTAGGCGTCCGTGGCGATCCGTTGCGCCGGGCGTCGCCGCGTCGGAGATCGCCACGAATGGCCGGCCGGACCCCGCCATCCCCGACCGGGACAGCCCACCAGCTATGATGGGCGTTAGGTATTGGCTGTAGATCCTTACCGCCGCTACCGGCGAAATGTGCGTGCACGCAGTTGGCCCGCCTAGAGAGCGCAGGGCCCGCGAATCGGCAACGTATTCGACAGTCAACTGGTGCGCGCGTGACCGCAACGAGTGACTAACCGAATACGACATCGAAAGGCATCGCGTTTCACGCATGACCCCACTGATCACACCCACCCGAACTACATCCGAATCTACCTTTGCCGAAATTGGCGTCCGCGATGAAATAGTGCAGGCACTGGGCGATGAAGGCATTAAGCATCCCTTTGCTATCCAGGAACTTACCCTGCCGCTCGCGCTAGCCGGCGACGACCTGATCGGCCAGGCCCGCACCGGAATGGGCAAAACCTTCGCGTTCGGGGTACCGCTCCTGCAGCGGATCACCACCGCGGGCGCCCAGCGCCCCCTGACCGGTATTCCACGGGCGCTGATTGTGGTGCCCACCCGCGAACTGTGCCTGCAGGTCTCCGGCGACCTGGCTACCGCCGCCAGATACCTGACCACCGACGACGGCCGACGGCTGTCGGTGGTGTCCATCTACGGCGGCCGGCCCTACGAGCCGCAGATCGAGGCGTTGCGCGCGGGCGCCGACGTGGTCGTGGGTACCCCCGGCCGGCTGCTCGACTTGGCCCAGCAGGGGCATCTACAGCTGGGCGGCCTGTCGGTGCTGGTGCTCGACGAGGCCGATGAGATGCTCGACCTGGGCTTCCTGCCCGACATCGAACGGATTTTGCGCCAAATCCCCGACGAGCGGCAGTCGATGCTGTTCTCGGCGACCATGCCGGATCCGATCATCACGCTGGCCCGCACGTTCATGAACCAGCCCACCCACATCCGGGCGGAGGCGCCGCACTCCTCGGCGGTGCACGACGCCACCAAGCAGTACGTCTACCGCGCTCACGCGCTGGACAAGGTCGAACTGGTCAGCAGGGTGCTGCAGGCTCGCGGACGCGGCGCCACCATGGTCTTCACCCGCACCAAGCGCACCGCCCAGAAGGTGGCCGACGAGCTGGCCGAACGCGGTTTCGCCGTCGGCGCCGTGCACGGCGACCTCGGGCAGGTAGCCCGCGAGAAGGCGCTGAAGGCGTTTCGCACCAGCGGTATCGACGTCCTGGTTGCCACCGACGTGGCCGCCCGCGGTATCGACGTCGACGACGTCACGCACGTTATCAACTACCAGATCCCCGAGGACGAACAGGCCTACGTGCACCGGATCGGCCGCACCGGCCGTGCCGGCAAGGCCGGGGTCGCGGTCACGCTGGTGGATTGGGACGAGCTGGCCCGTTGGGCGATGATCGATAAAGCGCTCGGACTGGGCTGTCCGGATCCGGCCGAAACCTATTCGAGTTCACCGCATCTCTACACCGAACTCGACATACCGACCGAGGCCCGTGGCACCGTCGGGGCGCCGCGCAAGGCGCAGGATAAACGCGCCGCCTCGGGTGAGCGCAACGGCGACCAATCCGGGTCGCGGCCGCGAAAGAGCAGCCGCCAGCGGCAGCGCACGCGGGGCGGCAAACCGGTAACGAGCCATCCCGCCACGAGCAGCGCCGCCAACGGCGAGGCGGAAGCTTCGACGCCGTCGGCGGGCTCCGCCGCGGCGAACTCCGGCGAGGGCGCGCACAGCGGCCGTCGCCGCCGTCGCCGTCCCCGCAAGTCAGCGGGCGTCGCGGCGAACGCCAACTGAACCGGTAACACCTGCCACCTGATGGTCAAACCGGAACGTCGCACCAAGGCCGATTTGTTGGTCGCGGGCGCGATCGTGCTGGTGGTCGCCGTGGCTGCGGCGTTGATCTGGTGGACCAGCGATGCCCGGGCCACCATCAGCCGGCCCGCGGCGGTCCCCGCGTCTAACCCGAAGCCGGCCCGCGAGGTGCCGGCTTCGCTGAAGCAGCTCTGGACCGCCACCAACGCGGCCACCGACCAGCCCGTCGCGGTCGGCGGGACCGTCGTCACCGCTGATGGCCGTGCCGTCGAAGGGCGTGATCCGGTCACTGGCGAGGTGCGGTGGAGCTACTCCCGCAACAGCGACCTGTGCGGGGTTTCCTGGGTCTATCGCTACGCGGTCGCGGTCTACCGCGACGACCGGGGCTGCGGCCAGGCCAGCACGATCGATGCCTCGACCGGCAAGCGTGGGCCCGCGCGAAGCAGCTACGCCGACAAGCGCGTCAGCCTGTCCTCGGACGGCACCACGGTGTTGTCGGCGGGCGACACCAGGCTGGAGCTGTGGCGCTCCGACCTGGTCCGAATGCTCTCTTACGGCGAGATCGACGCCCGGGTCAAGCCGTCCTCGAAGGGATTGCACACCGGATGCCGATTGGTTTCGGCGGCGGCCAGCTCGGCGGCGGTGTCGGTGCTCGGGGCGTGCGGCAGCCAAGCGGACCTGCGGCTGACCCTGCTGCGCCCCAGCAAGGAAGAAGACGAACCGGAGCAGCGCGACGTGCCCGAGCCGGGGATCGGCGTTGGTTCCGGTGCCCGCGTACTGACGGTGTCGGAGACCCGGACCCTGGTATATCTGCCGGCGCCGCAGCCCAGGGTCGATGTGGTCGACGACACCGGCGTGGCAGTGGCGAGCGCGCTGCTGCCCAAGCCTCCGACGACGTCCAGCGTGGTGTCGCGGCCCGGCAATCTGGTCACGTGGTGGACCGGCGACACGGTGATGGTGTTCGATGAGGCGACCCTGACCTATCGCTACTCCATTGCGGCCGCTGGGCCTTCCGTCCCGGTGGGGCCCGCAACGATGATGGCCGGCAAGTTGCTCGTTCCAGTCACCGGCGGCGTCGCGGTTTGCGATCCCGTCAGCGGCCAGCCGGAACGCTACCTTCCGGTGAACCGGCCGCCGAGCGGCTCCGCGGTGATCCCCACCGTTTCGGGTTCGCAGCTGCTCGAGCAGCGTGGCAACACCCTGGTCGCGCTCGGCGCTCCACGCTGACCAGACGCAAAGGCCCCCGAGACGCCGATGAAATCGGTGCTTTTGTGGCTGCTCGCGCTAACTAGACGTCGATGGTGAACGTCGGCAGTGCTTTACCCGACTTCCAATGTTTGAGCAGCGCCTCTGCCAACTCCCGGTAGGCGGACGCGCCCTTGTTCTTGCGCGCAGCCATCACCGACGAACCCGACGCGCTGGCTTCCGCGAAACGCACCGTGCGCGGAATAGGCGGCGCCAGCACCGGCAGGTCGTAGCGGTCGGCGACATCGAGTAGCACGTCGCGGGTGTGGGTGGTGCGCGGGTCGTACAGCGTCGGCAGCGCGCCCAGTAACCGCAGGCCCGGATTGGTGATCTGCTGAACATCGGCGACCGTGCGCAGGAACTGGCCGACACCGCGATGCGCCAATGTTTCGCATTGCAACGGCACGATGACCTCGTCGGCGGCGGTCAGCCCATTGAGGGTGAGCACACCCAGCGATGGCGGGCAGTCGACGACCACCACGTCGAACTGGTTGCCGAGTTTGTCCAGCGCGCGTTTGAGCGCGTACTCGCGGCCGGCCCGCATCAGCAGCATCGCTTCGGCGCCGGCCAGGTCGATATTGGCCGGCAGCAGCGTCATGCCCTCCGCGGTGTCGACCAGGGCGACGTCCGGCTCGACCTCACCGAGCAACACTTCGTGCACCGACACCGCTAGCTTGTCCGGGTCTTGGCCCAACGAGAAAGTCAGACAGCCCTGCGGATCCAGATCGACGACTAGCACTCGCCGTCCGGTATCCACCATCGCCGCACCCAGCGAGGCCACCGTCGTCGTTTTGGCCACCCCGCCCTTCTGGTTGGCCACCGCCAGCACTCGGGTCATATAGCGCCGCTCCTCATCATCGCTTCGCTGTTGCCGGAATCATTGGCGCCACTCCTCCGCAGCGGTTCGTCCCGGTCGCCGCTGCGCGGCTGGGGGGACCCCACTGCATCGTCATGGCGCGGATCACACTGCCATCCTGGCACCAACCCCATGGTGCCCGCGCGTGGATCGCGGTGAGTCTCAGGCAGAATCGGTCGGCATGGGCATCGAAAGTCATCGGCTGGTCTTGCTGCGCCACGGGGAAACCGAGTGGTCCAAGTCGGGCCAGCACACCGGCCGCACCGACATCGAGCTGACTGATACCGGCCGGGTTCAGGCCGAGCTTGCCGGGCGCGTACTGCGTGAACTGAAACTCGCTGACCCGCTGGTGGTCAGCAGCCCGCGCATACGTGCCCTGACCACAGCCAAGTTGGCCGGGCTCAGAGTCGACGAGGTATCTTCGCTGATTGCTGAATGGGATTACGGTTCCTACGAGGGGTTGACGACCCCGCAGATCCAAGAGTCGGTTCCTGATTGGCTGATCTGGACGAACGGATGCCCCGGCGGCGAGAGTGTGGCGCAAGTCAGCGACCGTGCTGATCGGGCCGTTGCGTTGGCGTTAGAGCACATGACCTCACGCGACGTGTTGTTCGTGGG
>Ga0335075_10013198_pt1 | contig 12444 bp, 12 predicted proteins | sample Lox_Sample_24_FD_206723 | JGI IMG/M metagenome (GOLD analysis project Ga0335075, IMG submission 206723) | Soil microbial communities from Loxahatchee National Wildlife Refuge, Florida, United States - Lox_Sample_2.4 | ecosystem: Environmental > Terrestrial > Soil > Wetlands | place: USA... | reverse complement strand
ACACGGAAGTGCTGGCGGGACCGAGCGCGGGAATTCCGCAGCACCTGATGGATCGACATCACACGCGAAAGCACGGAGCCAATGCTACCTACGGGCAAATGATCGAGACTGCCCGTGAGCGCGAGGCATAACGTCGCATGATATTGGCGCCGAACGCAGGCATCGCATCAAAGCTCTTCCTGGTTGCTGTTGCGGCGCCTCCGCCGGTTCATGGACAACTGGCGCATTTAACACCGCTCGACGTATCGGTGATTGCGATTTATTTCGCAATGGTGCTGTTCATCGGCTTTTACCTGCGCCAGGCAAGCAACACCGGCGAACAATTTTTTCTTGCCGGTCGAGAAATGACAGCCTGGATTGCCGGGCTAAGTTTCGTGAGTGCGAATATGGGCTCGCTGGAACTGATGGGCTGGGCGGGTTCTGCCTATCAGTACGGCATTCTGGCCACGCACTGGTATTGGATCGGAGCCATCCCGGCCATGTTGTTTCTTGGTCTGGTGATGATGCCTTTTTACTACGTTTCCAAGACGCACTCGGTGCCCGGCTATTTGAAATTGCGTTTCGGCGAATCGAGCCGCATTGTCGCTGCTTTCTCCTTCGCCATTGAAATGATCCTGATGAGCGGCGTCAACATGTTCTCCATGGCTGTGGTGATGAAGGTGGTGCTGGGCTGGAATATCACCTTCAGCATCCTGATGTCGTCGCTGGCGGTGGCCGTGTATGTGGGCTTGGGAGGCTTGCGTTCCGCCATTTACAACGAGGTGCTGCAATTTGTATTGATCTGGGCGGGAGCGTTGCTGGTTCCCATCCTTGGCCTGGTGGAAGCCGGTGGCTGGCACAAGATGGTGGCCAAGATCGCTAGCAATTATCGGGGTCAGGACTATGTTCACCTGTGGCGCGATACGGGGCACTTCAGTGCGAATCCAATGGGGGTGCACTGGACCGGCATCGTGTTTGGATTGGGATTTGTGATTTCGTTTGGCTACTGGACGACAGATTTTCTGGTGGTGCAGCGAGTTTTGGCGGCGAGAAATTTGCGCGCGGCGCAGATGGCTCCGATTATCGGCTCCTTCTTCAAGATGGCGGTACCGTTTATCGTGATCCTGCCAGGGCTGCTGGGGCTGGTGGTATTGAAGAATCCGAATGGCACGTTGTTGCACCTGGTCGGCCAAAATCAAGTCAGCGCCCTGCATCCGCACAGCTTTAATGAAGTGTTGCCGTTGATGATGGTGCGCTACCTGGGCCCCGGTTTATTGGGATTAGGAATCACCGCGCTAATGGCCGGCTTTATGAGCGGCATGGCCGGCAACGTGAGTGCGTTCGCCACGGTGTGGACGTATGACATCTATCAACCGCTGATCCGCAAGCGGGCGACCGACAGCCATTATGTTGCGGTTGGCCGCTGGGCCACGGTGCTGGGTGTGGTGGTGTCGATCGGTGCGGCGTACCTGGTGATGCATGCCGCAGGCATTATGGATTACGTCCAGGCACTGTTCAGCTTTTTCATTGCGCCGCTGCTGGGAGCGATCCTGATGGGAATGTTCTGGAAGCGCGCGACGGCTGCGGGCGGATTTTGGGGATTGCTGTTGGGTATATTGAGCTCCGTCAGCCTGTTTGTGTGGGTGCGGTTGGATCCCTCGGCATTGTCTATCGTGGCTATTTCTCCGGATGCGAAAAGTATGGCGGAGAATCTGTACCGCGCGCTATGGAGTTTTCTAATTTCGATTGCGATTACCGTCGTTGTGAGCATGTTTACGCAGCCCAGGCCAGTCGCGGAATTGGATGGGTTGGTCTATGGGGTGACAAAACTTCCATTTCAGGAACCGGTGCCTTGGTATCACAACCAGTGGTTCTGGGCGGCGATCGTAGTGGTCGTGTTCGCCGGGCTAAATATCCTGTTCTGGTGAGCGACGCGGCACAATGAGAGGAGTTGGAATGCGCAGCGTTAGGATGCCGAGAAATATTCCGATCTGGTTTTTCGTGGGCGTGTTGCTGACCATATATGGCGCACTGATCGGCGGTCACGGAGTGTATGCATGGGTAACCCACGAGAGGAGTGTGGTGGTGCTGTCGAATCTGCATGCAGCGGTGTGGTGGGGAGGAATGATTTTGATCCTGGGTTTGATCTACTGCGCGAAGTTTTTTCCTAGGCGGCAACAGTAAATATGGTGGCCGAAGTATCAGTTAAAGGGTGAGCGCGTTTTTGTGAATCGCGAGCGGCTCACTCAACTGAACGAATTTCCTTAGACGGGAAGAAGACGAAGAATGGCGATTGTTGCAGGTGTAGATTTCGGAACCTTGAGTGTACGCGTGTCGATTTTCGATAGTGAGCGACGAGACGGGAAGCCTGCGCGTCTGGCGACTGCCGCGGTCGAGTATCCGCTGCATCGCAAACGCGAGGATACGGAGTACGCGACGCAATCCCACGAAGATCAGATGCAGTCGCTGATTCGCGCGTGCCATCAGGCAATCGCAGCGGCTGGGATTTCCGGCCAATCGATTGCAGCCATCGCACTCGATACCACGGGATCCAGCGTGGTTCCAGTAGATGCTCGTATGCAACCGCTGGGCGAATACTACTTGTGGTGCGATCACCGCGCCAAGTCAGAAGCGCAGGAGATTACTGCACTCGCGCATCAGCAAAACCTGAAGGCGATTGAGTGGTGCGGTGGTGTGTACTCGCACGAATGGGGTTTCGCCAAGGTATTGCATTGGTTGCGGCACAATCCGGAAAAGCGAACGCAGTTTGCCAGCGCTTTCGAGCACTGCGACATGGTCGCGGCAACGCTGGCGGGTGTGACGGACCCTTCCAAGGTGGTGCGCAGTGTCTGCGCGCTAGGTCACAAGTGGATGTGGAATGAGCGCTGGGGTGGGTTTCCGTCTCAAGAGTTTCTCTCGTCGGTGGACCCACTGCTCAACGGCGTTCGCGAAAAGTTGCAGAGCCCGGTAAAAACTTCCGATCATCTTGCGGGTCATCTGAGCCAACACTGGGCAGAGCAGTTGGGGCTGAAGGCGGGAATTCCGATTCCTGTGGGGGCGTTCGACGCGCATTGGGATGCGATTGGCGCGGGCATTCGCGAAGGGGACGTTGTCAACGTGATCGGCACCTCGACCTGCATCATCGCAATTTCTCGCGAGACAACGTTAGTTCCGGGTGTGTGCGGAATCGTTCCCGGCAGTGTTCATCCCGCATTTACAGGATTGGAGGCTGGGCTTTCCGCAACCGGCGACATTTTCGATGCAATCGCACGGCGTGCCGGAACCAGCGTCAAGGAGTTATCGAAGGGCCTGAAAATATATCGCGGCGGACAGACTGGCCTGCTGCGATTGAGCTGGGATAATGGCGACCGGACCGTGCTGGTGAACGCCGAACTGGGTGGAGTTACGCTCGGTTGGAATTTGCTGCACACCGCACAGGATGAATTATTCGCGGCGATCGAAGGTACTGCTTTCCACACGCGCATCATTCTGGATCGCATGGCGCAACATGGCGTGCGTATTGATCGCGTGATCAATGCTGGTGGCGTTCCGCAGAACAACGCAGTCTTGAACCAGGTGTACGCCAACGTGCTAGGCAAGCCGGTGCTGGTGCCGGACGGTGTGCCGACCAGTCTGGGCTCGGGCATCATGGCATTCCTGGCGGCAAGCGCTTATCCTTCGCTCGAAGCGGCGCAGGATGCACTATGCCTGCCGCATAAAACCTATCAACCGGAAGCGAAGAGCGTCGCCATCTATGAACGCCTGTACCCACTCTATCGGGATGTATATTTCGCGCTCGGGCAACGAGACGCTGCGGCAGCGCAACTCGGAAGGGTTTTGCCGGAGCTGAGAAAGATCGCGACGCAATCTCTGGAATAAAAAATAGTGTGCGGCATTTAGCATGCTGAGCGGTGGAATGCGCCGGCTAGATTGCGCCGGCCGCGGAAGCTTCTGCAATCTGCTGGCGAGAGTAGCCCAGGCTCGCCAGCAACTCTTCGGTGTGCTCTCCGAGTAGAGGCGGAGGTAGTCGATAGGAAACAGGGGTCGCGGAGAGTTGGACGGGATTGGCAATACTTTTCGTGGCGAGCAGTTCCGGGTGTTCAAATTCGACAATCAGCTTTCTTTCCAGAACCTGTCGATCACAAAATGCCTCGTCGACATGCTTCACCATGGCTGCGGGAATTCCAGCTTCAGCCAAGCGGTCAACCCATTCTTGCGCGGGTCTTGAAATTAAATGCTGCTGCAGCAAGTGGATGAGCGCGGCCCGATGTTCAATACGAAGTTGGTTGGAGGCATAGTGCGGATCGCGGCCGACACTTTCCGCAATTCCAAGAATACTCGTGAACTTCAGCCAGATGGGTTCGGTACCGATGCCAACGACAAAGTGTCGATGATCGGTGCCACGAAATAACTGATAGGGAACAATGCTGGGGTGGGCGTTTCCCCATCGTTGCGGCAGTACGCCGGCGTTCAAGTAATTGCTGCCGATATTGGCCAGCAAAGTCAGTTGTGAATCGAAAAGCGCCATGTCCAGGAACTGGCCGCACCCCGATTTTTCACGAGTGAACAACGCAGCAAGAATGCCGAGCGCCGAATACAGGCCGCATATCAGATCGGCCAGGGCGACCGGATAACGGATGGGCTCACCGTCGGGCTCGCCGGTAAAACTCATGATGCCGCTTTCGGCCTGGGCAATGATGTCGTAACCGGCGAGGCCAGCCTTGGGCCCGAAGAGACCGTAGCCTGAAATCGCGCAATAGACCAGCCGCGGAAACTGCGCGCAAAGAGTTTCAGGATCGAGCGACATTCGTTTCAGCGAATCGACTTTGGGCTGATTGGTGATGAAGACATCTGCCGTTTGCAGCAGGCGATGCATCACATCCTGGCCAAAGGGATGATTAAGATCAAGTGTGAGAGACCGCTTATTGCGGTTGGCAGCTAGAAAATAGGCTGACTGCGGGCCGCAGAATGGAGGTCCCCACTTTCGAGATTGATCGCCTACTTTTTTTCGTTCGACTTTGATCACGTCGGCGCCAAAATCGCCGAGCATCATGGCGCAATAAGGTCCGGCCAATGCCTCGGTAGCTTCGACGACGCGAATGGAGTCCAAAACCGGCTGCATCAACGTTGAGTGTATAGCAGCGGATTCATCCACTCCATGTCATTGCTGATCGCCACGCTGGGTGTTGCAACGGATTCCTCAATGGGCCCGGACAGAAGCGACTCCTGATGGGGATGCCTGTTGCGGAGTTGTATGTCTCCTCCTCTAAATTCCAAGGGTAAGCGAAGATGGGTACTGGCAAAAGCTGACAACCGGTTAGCTCTTGTCATCACTACTTCTTCGATTTGCCGGGAAAAAGTTTTGCGGCCAGTTTTTCCAACTCTGCCAGACGGGTTTTTAATTCCTTTACCTCGTCGCTGCCAGCTGGGCTGGCATCGCGCTTGGTCGACTCCGCAGGTTTTTCTGTCGGTGGAGGGGCCGGCTCGTTTCCAGGTGCGCTGCGATTCGACTGCACATACTGCATAAAGTCAAACGGATTCAACTGTGCAGCCACAGCGCGATAGGTGCTTTGATACAGGTTCAGCATGGCCTTCATTAGTTCAGCGCGCTTTCCTGGGTGGCGCGCCCGGAAGCCACCACCATTTGCCGAAGCAGATCGAGAGGGAAACTCGATTGGGGAGTTTTGGCTTCTTTGACAATGATCTGCGCCAAATCAGCCGGGTAATGGTGTCCCCGACGGGGTTTGAACCTGTGTTGCAGGCAGGCTTTGCGCAGACTCATGTTCAGCGATTCGATGGCGTTGGTCATGTAGACGAATTTCAGAGTGAAAGAACGAAAGTACTCCGCTGTGCAACTCGCTCGACCCACTGCGCATCGAACCTTAGGTTCCTGAGTAGATGCTGGGGACAATCGACCCGGGTTTTCGCCGGAGATGTACCGCGGACGAAGCCAGCTGGATACGATGAAATGCCCCAATCCGTCCCTGAAGCCATAGCGCAATCGTGGATCGTACCCTTCTGGCCCACGCTGGTCACGTTGATTACCGGCATCCTCTATCTTCGGGGATGGCGGCTGGCCCGCATCACCCGGCCTCGGGAACTGCCTCCCTGGCGTGTGGTCTGCTTTTTCGCAGGGTTGCTCTGCCTCTGGCTCGCGCTCGCTTCCCCGCTTGATGCGCTCGATCCGTTCCTGCTGGTGGCGCACATGACCCAGCATTTACTGCTTATGTCCGTGGCGCCACCGCTGCTGCTGCTGGGGAATCCCGTGGTCCCAATGTTGCGAGGCCTGCCGCGCAGCTTTGTGCGGGATGAACTTGCGCCCTGGATGAATTCACGCGTCTTCCATTTGTTGCAAAGACTATTCACCAACCCGGTCTTCGCATGGATCGCGATGGATTTGGCGGTCGTACTCTGGCATCTGCCTGCGGCATATGAGCTGGGGCTGCGCTCCAACTTCTGGCACCAGATAGAACATGCCTGTTTCTTCTTCACCTCCTTGGCGTTCTGGTGGTATGTCGTGCGGCCGTGGCCCAACAGAATACGCTCCTCGCGCTGGTTGATTATTCCCTACGTCGCGTCTGCCCATGCGGTCCTGTTCTTCGTCGGCCTGGTGATCGCACTGGACGGGCGAGTGATCTATCCCATGTATGCGCACGTTCCTCGCCTGTTCGGCATCAGTGCGTTAACCGATCAGACGGTGGCCGGCGGCGAGATGATCCTGGTGGGACTGCTGGTCACTGTTGCTGCCCTGGTTCCGATCATGCTGCAGCTTCTGTCGGACAGGCCGCAGGTCGCAGCACGGGAACCGTCGCTCCGCCTAAGTGCAGGCGTTGGTGCCGTGGCGCCCGCCTTCGATTTACTCCGCGTCCCGATAGCCGGATCTGCGCTTCGGTCACGGTACGGACGCGGCGTTCTCCAGTTCTTCAGCCTCGCCGTACTTACCGCGATCATTCTCGACGGCCTCTTTGGCGTGCAGGTCCCGCCACTGAACTCTTCCGGGGCTCTGCTCTGGAACGTTCTCCGGCCGATCAACCTTATCCTGCTGTTGTTTGTTGCGAACATCTTCTGCATGGCCTGCCCGTTTACGCTTCCGCGCGAGCTGGTGCGCCGCCTGGGAATTTCGCAACTGCACTGGCCGGAATGGCTGTCGTCGAAGTGGCCGGCGGCAGTGCTGATGCTGGTGTTTTTCTGGGCGTACGAACAGTTCGCACTCTGGAACTCGCCGCGCGACGCTGCCTTGCTCCTCATCTCTTACATCGCCGTCGCAACTATCATCAACTCCGTCTTTCTCGGCGCGAGCTTCTGCAAATATATTTGCCCCGTGGGACAGTTCAACTTCATCGCATCCTTATTCGCGCCGCTCGAACTAGGTGTGCGCAGCCAGCATGTTTGCTCCAGTTGCTCCACTCACGACTGCGTTCGCGGCAACACCACTCAGCGCGGCTGCGAGCTCAAGCTTTACCTGCCGAACAAAGTAGGCAATCTTGATTGCACCCTCTGCATGGACTGTGTCAAGGCCTGTCCGCAGGACAACGTCTCCATCACGCTTCAGCCTCCGCTCCGCGACCTCGCGCGCGATCCGGTTCGTTCCTCGCTCGGCCGAACCTCCGCGCGCCCTGACCTGGCTGTGCTCATCCTGGTTGTGGTTTTCTCCTCGATTGCCAATGCCGCGGTCATGATCGCACCTGTCGCCGGCTTCCTTTCTAATTTTCGCCAGCAGCATTCGTGGGCCGCGGGTCCGCTGCTTTCTCTGCTGGCGACCGTGCTGTTCGCAGCGATTTTATTGCTGCTTTACCTGGGAGTGGCCAGGCTGATGCAGTTGCTCGCAAAACGTCAAACTCTGCGAACTGTCTTCTGCCGGTTTTCCATTGCACTGCTTCCGCTGGGTCTTTCCATTTGGGTGGGTCATCTGGCGTTTCATCTGGCCAGTTCGTGGTCGTCCATTCCGGCGCTTTTGCAGCACCTGTCCGCGCAGTTTTCGGCGGTCCATCCTGCGGCTGCGCAGCAGACGCTGCTCATGCCGCACAAAATGATGGCGGCATCTTCGTCCGCGATGTTCACCCCGCTTCTCGGCGCGAACGGACTGGATCTGTTCGACCTTCAGATATGGATCGTGAACCTGGGCTTGTTTGTCTCCTGGTACGCGGGACGAAAAATCATCAGGCAGATGGCGAACTCGAACCGCCGTATCTGGTCGATGTCAGCGATGTGGGCCGTTAGCAGCACCGCGATGTACGCCATCGCCGTCTGGATCTTCACTCAGCCGATGTATATGCGCGGAATGGGCATGTGATGAGAAGAGAATTTACCGGCCGATCGATTGCGGGTGTCCTGCTGGTAGTTCTCTTTGTCTTCGGGTGCGTCAACACTGCCATTGCCGACGGCGGACGTCTTCGCTTTCGTCGAGCCGCCGGACCGTTCATTGTCACGCTTTTTACCACCCCGGATCCGCTCACTGCCGGCCGCGCAGATTTCAGCGTTGCTGTGGAACGCGCGGGCATGCCGGGGCTGGTCCAGGACGCACACATCGATCTGATTCTCACGCCCGCGGACGGCGACGGCGGACAGATCGTGCTCCACGCCTCGCATAAGGAGGCGACCAGCAAATGGCTGCAGGCCGCGAACTTTTCGCTTCCAGCGCGCGGAATATGGCACGTTCAAGTGGTGGTGCGGCGCGGCCAGGAGGTGGGAGAATGCTTCGGTGAAGTGCGCGTGAGGGCGCCCGGAACCCGAGACCTGATGTGGGATATCCTTCCTGTGCCGTTGGGTGCGCTATTGTTTGTGCTGCATCAGAACCTGAAACAAAAGTACAACCGCAAGCGTCGCAACCGCCTGGCCTCGTTCGATTCCTAGATCTGTTTCTGATGCATGGCGAGACCGGACAACGCTTAGCGCAGGGTTTCTAGATACGCGGCGGTATCGCGGGCCTGTTTTTCTGACAGCCCGAGATCCGGCATCGCGGTCGCCGGTTTCATTGACGTGGGCGACTTCACCCATTGCACAAGGAAGTCCGGCTCATTTGGGAACTCGCCGGCAATGATACTTCGACGCGCCAGTTGGTTTAGCGGCGGACCAAAGACCCCATTCGCGTTATGAATGCCGGGGATCGTGTGACACGACCCGCACTTGAATTGAACGATTACCTGCTCTCCGCGGGCGACATTGCCACCCGTAGCCACCACCTGAGAATTGCTTGCAGCTTTGGCGCTGGTGCAGCCAGACATGAGTCCGGCGAGAAGAAACAGGCAAAATACCCGAAATAGAATGCGCATGTCAGCGTCCCATGTGCTCAATCACAAAAAGCGAAGGTATAGCTTCGACAATCTGATTGGCACCGATGATGTGGCTGTCTCGCAGCGAGGGGAGCACACTACAAATCGAGAGTACCACCGATTTTTACCGATGCTGGCCATCTCCCGGCTCGAATTGCGTTGGGAGACTATTGCCATAGCAACTAGCTGTGATCCAGCCGGATTAAACATCCATCTATTTGCGCGAGGCATCGAACCACCCGTGAAACCCAGGAGAGCATGGAGCCGACTCTCAAGGCGCGTGAGCGCGGGTTTGTGTCTTGTTCTCCCGTTTTTGTTCGTTACGCACGTAGCGTTCAGTCAACCGGCACTAGCTCAACCATTCCCTCCCGGAAAGGCAATTTTCGAACAACACTGCGCGAAATGCCATGGGGATAGCGGCCAGGGAATCAGCGCTGTCGTGAGTATTGCCGGACCTTGCCTGCAGGCCGAACATAATCGCGGCAAGGTGGTGGCTGCAGTGGAACTTGGGCCAGGGCACATGCCGAGCTTCGTCTATACGCTATCTCTACCACAAATTCATGCGGTCGCCGATTACGTCACCCACGACATCGCCGTCATTCCGCTCGACAATGGCGACTTGAGCGAAGGCGGCAAGCTCTTTCGCCGAAATTGTGCGGCGTGTCATCGCACTGCTGTTCGTGGCGGAGCCCTCGCGTTTATAGGTACGAATGCGCCCGCGTTAACAGGTGACTCGGCAGCGATTGTGGCTGGCGCCATACGTTGGGGGCCTGGGCCCATGCCGGCCTTCCCGGCCGCTGCTATCAGCGACCAGCAAGTAGCATCCATCGTGAAATACGTCAGCTACGTACAGCATCCGGCAAGTCCGGGCGGCAGCCCTTTGAACTGGTATGGTCCGGTAGCAGAAGGATTCGCCGCGTGGGTAGGTGTGCTTCTGCTGGTGTGTCTAACATTCTGGATTGAAAGAGGGGGCAAAGGATGAGCGACGAAGAGAAACGGGAAGGCTGGGCTTTCATTGCTGCCTCGTTGCTTGGCTGGTGGTCACTCGGATTTGTTGCGCGCTGGTTCGTAAAGCCGCCTAAGGGTATATCTGCGCCGAGTGGTTCTGCGGGCTCTTCGCCTCGTCACCTTCGCTCCCAGCCCGATCGGGATGCTGACGCCGGCTCGGAAATTGCTGATCATTCTGACGGTCGAAGATATGACGCGAACACGGGCGCGCACTTTCCGAAGCACCCACAATGGGGAACTGTGCTCGTGGGGCTTTCGCTTGCGGTGGCGTTTGCCGGCGGAATTGGTTTTCTGGTTGCGTACTGGACCGGGCGAAACAATATGCAGCTCGGGGGCACTCTGGCGCTGTTCTTCGGCGGCTTCGGTTTCGCGTTGGTCGTCTGGGCGCACTCGCTCTCCACGAACATCGAAGAGACTGAACCGCGTGAACCTCTCGCGGCGCCTACGCCGGATCTCGGACCCGCGATTGACGATTTTCGCCGTGGCGAGCGAGATATCCAGCGGCGGGGTCTGTTGAAATGGTCGGCTGCGGCTGGTATCAGCGTGTTCGCCGCGATGTGCGTCTCTACGCTGCGCTCTTTTTCGCTCTCTCCCGACTCAACCTTGTATTCCACCATCTGGAAACGGGGCCAGCGCCTGGTCACAGGGGATGGCAAACCAGTTTCCGTGGATGCTCTTCAGCCCGGAAGTACTACCATCGTTTTCCCTGAAGGCAGCATTGGAGCAGAAAGAGCGCAAACGGTATTGATTCGCGTTCGGCAGGATCTGTTGCGGTTGCCACAAAAGCGCGAAGGGTGGGCGCCCATGGGCAACCTCGCTTATTCGCGTGTCTGCACACATGCTGGATGTACGGTTGGCATGTACGAAGCGACTACACACCTGCTCATGTGTCCTTGCCACCAATCGACGTTTAATGTTCTCGATGGCTGCGAACCGACAGGAGGACCGGCGGCACGTCCTCTTCCGCAATTGCCTCTCTATGTCGATGGCCAGGGATTTCTGCGTGCAGCTGGCGGATTTACCGAGCCCCCGGGCCCGGGTTTCTGGGGGATGCCATGATTGAATTCATCGCCCGGGCAATAGATTCCCGGCTGCACATTGCAAAATTCGTGCGCGAAGCCCTTAATCATATCTTCCCCGATCACTGGTCGTTCATGCTCGGAGAGATTGCCCTCTACTCGTTCGTAATCCTCGTCGCTACGGGTGCTTTTCTGGCACTTTTCTACAACGGCAGCTCCGCGCAGATTATTTATCACGGTTCCTATCATCCGCTCGACGGTGTCAAGATGTCGGCTGCCTATCGCTCCATCCTCCACATCAGTTTCGACGTGCCGGCGGGCTTGCTGATGCGGCAAATGCACCACTGGGCGGCGGATATCTTTATTGCCGCAATCGTGGCACATCAGGCGCGCATCTTTTTCACCGCCGCATACCGCAGGCCGCGGGAAATCAATTGGACCGTCGGGATGACCCTGCTGGTTCTGGCCCTGGTCAACGGCTTCTTCGGGTATTCAATGTGCGACGATCTACTTTCTAACGCCGGGCTGCGAATCGGTTATGCGATCGCTCTGTCGATACCGATCATCGGTCCCTGGCTCAGCTTCATCGTGATGGGAGGAACGGTGCCTGCCAGCGCCACCGTTCCCCGCTTTTACGCTTTGCACATTTTTGTCATTCCCGCGCTCATTTCCGTGTTCATCGCAGTTCATCTCACAATTGTCTGGCGCCAATACCATACGAACTATCCCGGCCCGGGCCGCACCAACACTTCCATTGTCGGATCCCGTCTTTGGCCGGTTTACACTCTCAAGTCTCTCGGCCTTTTCATGTTGCTGCTTTCGCTGATCGCTGCGCTAGGTGGATATGTACAGATCGATCCCGTCTGGATTTATGGCCCCGCAAATCCCACCGCCATTCTTCCCGGGGCTCAGCCGGACTGGTATCTCGGTTGGATCGAAGGTGCAATGCGTCTCTTTCCCGGCGTGAATCTGCACTTTGGGCGATATCTTGTCCCGGAAGTCTTCTTCCCTGCAGTCCTGTTTCCTGGTCTCTTGTTCATTGCACTCTATGCTTACCCATTCATGGAAGAAGCGTTCTCCCGTGAAGTTCGCGCGCACAATGTTCTCCGCCTTCCCAGTGAGCATCCATTCAATACTGCCCTCGGTTGCTCGATATTCGCGGGCCT
>Ga0335075_10013197_pt1 | contig 12445 bp, 13 predicted proteins | sample Lox_Sample_24_FD_206723 | JGI IMG/M metagenome (GOLD analysis project Ga0335075, IMG submission 206723) | Soil microbial communities from Loxahatchee National Wildlife Refuge, Florida, United States - Lox_Sample_2.4 | ecosystem: Environmental > Terrestrial > Soil > Wetlands | place: USA... | reverse complement strand
CTGACAGAGCAATGGGAGGCGCGGATGGCCGCGGCGCGTTGCGTGACGCACGGCCGGGGATCGCGCCGGGCACGGGAGATCGCGCCGGAAGCGGGACGTGCGCATGACGCCGCGCGCACGCAGGGCACGACGCATGACGGCAGGGCACGGGACGCACGTCCATCACGGCGTGAAGCAATTAGAACCCCTTGACTGTCGTCAAGGGGTCATGCCGAGAGGAGATTAGCTCCTCTTTTGGCTCCCTAAACAGCAAATAAATATTCGAAAGACCGTCGGGACGGCGGGATTTGAACCCGCGACCCCTTGACCCCCAGTCACGACTTGGCCGTTGCCGGGTGCCGCCTAGCGTCGCCTGCTGAGCCGCTGACCTGCGCGGATCCAGGATCGACGTGGCTAGACATCGCCCAGTATCTGCGATTGTTGGCTCCCCTTTTGGCTCCCCGAAAAGGACGCGAAGAAGGCCAAAGCAGACGCTCCACTGACGCTGTGAACTGGAATTCGAAAGATTCCTCCCATCGCTTCGACGGTTGCGGGCAACGTGCCGACGTTGGTCATGCTCGGGAGCAGCTGTTGCCACGCGCGAGCCGGCCGCGACAGTCAGGAGCACGACGACGACTTCAGCCACGTCAAGCCGATTCGCAGCCCCAGTAGGGCAACGTCACTCACATGCCGATGAGCGCATGATCGTCGGCCAACTCCGGCTCGCGTGCCGTCGCCTGCGGGCAGTCGCGACCGCCACTTCAAGCCGACTCGGTGATTCACTTCGTCTTCTGCCGATGCTCAGCGCTAGGTCCAGCTCGGACCGGTCCGAGCTGGACCTGGCTGCGCACATCGGCGCGTCAAGGCGATCGCTCTCCCCGAAACAGGACATCATGACTGTCATGCCATCGACTGATACCGAATCAGCCGTCCAAGACGCAGTTGCCGCCTCAGCCGGCGAGACTCTCTCAAGGTTCATCACGCGGATCCTAGACCAGCTGAGTTTGAGTTCATGGCTTCCAGCAATCGTTCTAGTGTGCAATTTGGCCATGCTTTTTCAATTGCACGCGCAGCACAATCTCGACGTCGGTACAGCCACTATCGATTTGACTGATAAGCCCGTTGGGATATTAATAGTCCTCACTCTCCTTATCATAGTTGCGAGCATCGTTACCCAAGCCTTCGAATTCGAAGTGATTCGCATACTTGAAGGTTACTGGGGATCGCCAAAAGTTCTGCGCTGGCTCGCAAAATCGCGGATCAGGCGCCATCGGAAGCGTCTTGCATTGCTTGAGCAGCGCTATAAGGACTGCTCCAGCCTTGCCTTCCAGGAGGCCAAGCAGTCATTGCGCCAAAGTCGAACGCCTAAGGACCTAATAGTTATCCTAGAGAAGATGATTGCAGGTAAGCCACTCCGTCGCTACGATCCGGCACGTATCGCTGCAGCTGAGCAGATCGACTGGCGGCAGCATGCGCCACCCGAGTTTCTGAGGCCGATCGATGCAACTGAAGCCCTTATACTGCAGTATCCTGACCCATTTCGAATCATGCCCACGAAACTCGGCAACACATTGCGGTCCGGCGAAGACCGGCTTCACATAACCGCGAATGAAGACCTTGAAAGTTATGTATATCGTCGATATGCCCGGATGGCAGTTGACTTAAGAGGCGAGCATGACCGCTACCGATCTCAGCTCAATATCTACTGCCTGCTCACGTTTATATTCATAACTCTTGCCATAGTAGCCGTCAATCTACTGCCGCACGCGCTGCGATATTTCGTGCCCGAAGTCATCTTCGTGGCTATCTACTTGTGCCTTTCCTTTGTTAGCTACCAGGCTGCGATAGCGAGCGCTCGCGGGTACGTCACGGTTCTTACTTCGATTGACTCGACATGAAGGTATACTGGGCACTCTACCTTCCAGATGGGACCATGCGGACGCCATGGATGTCGCACGTTGGCGCATGGGACGCCAATTGGGTCCGAGGGCACCCTGGCACCGGGCAGGAGTAGGTAGCTAACGGCTTCTTTCCGTTGCCAGGTACCCGAATATCCCTCATGTTGCCGAGTGTCTGCTCGCCCATCAGCTCTGTCAATGCCTCGGGGGCTGCCACGCGCCGGGCACGACTAGATGTCTGACAGGCCGACTCGACAGATTGGCGGACGGGGTGCGAAAGCTCACCGTGCGCTCACAGCAGTCGCATACGCGCGACCTTCCTTTGTTACGCGGTCAACATGCCGTAGTCGTATCAGAAGTCTGATGTTGGGCGTCAGCTAGCCAGCCGGCTCGGACCGCCACCGCTTGCGCAATCGAAGCCGTTGCGGCTGCCCAGTCAGCTAGTCAGCATCGGAGCCCATCATCGAGCTACCTGTTCTGCGCTCAGCCTCTGGCAGGCCTGCCGATGCGAGCACTGCCAACGACTTACGCAGCTTGTGTGTTGTGCTGGCAGTTATATGTCAGGGAAGGCTGTACCGACTGTAAGCCCGCGAGTCGCGCGGAGCCGGGTCTCGGAGCGTGTAGCTCAGGCACCGGCTGCCTCCTGTCATATACGCGTAGTCGCCAGCCCTCTAGGAGTTCCAGTGTTGCAGGTACTGTTCCGGCATCCAGCGCGGTGTGTCTTTGGTGTTCGTTCGCAAGGGAATCGCGGGCGATCGGCCCGTTCAGGTCAACCGTGACGGTCGTCTCGGCGTCGCATCTATGGGCCTGGTTCTGTGACTAATTACGCCCATGAAGGAGTGCGAGAGATCGCTGAAGAAGGCGAGGTTGATCGTGGATGCCCCTCTACCTGCGGGATCTGTCTTTGCTGACCGGTACCGTATCGATGACGTCATTGCCCACGGCGAGCGCAAATGGACCTACCTGGCATCCGATCTGAAGGCAAAGGGACATCGGCGTGTTGCCTTAGCTGTCATGGAGCCGGGTCCTGCCTCTGCCGCCAGCCAGCGTGAGGTGGAAATGATGGGCACGGTCGGAGCCCACGACTGCATCGTCACGCTTCACGATTTCGACCTGGACTCGCCGAGTCCGTACCTGGTGTACGAGTACTTACCGCGCGGCAGACTCCGTGATTACTGCGCCAGCGTTGGAGCCCACGGATCACTGGTGGGCCTTCCCGACTTCTTTCGCACAGCCCGGCAGCTTTGCCGCGCGCTCGCCCATGTACATGAACGCGGCGTGATTCACCGTGACGTCGCAGCTACGAACATCCTGCTCGATGAGCGAGGCGTAGCCCATCTCGGCGATTTCGATATGGCCATCTCGACCGAGGAAGCCCCCATGCCAGGCGTCGTTCCGCTGGCACCGGAAGGATTCGCTGCTCCAGAACTCCTTAGAGGCGTTAATCCTGATCAGCGGGCGGACCTCTATGCTCTGGGCGCTGTCCTGTACGAGCTTCTCACCCTGGCCGCACCGCCCGGCACCGACATCGCAACCCAGGCGGTGCCGCCATCTCACCTGCGCAATGACGTTCCGCCGCGCCTGGACGCGCTCATCTTCTCGATGCTGGCTGCTGACCGGGAGGACCGGCCGAAGAACGCAGAGGCGGTTCTTGACGAGCTCCGCGACATTCAGAAAACGGCGGACCTCGAGCTGCTGATCGCCGGCGGTGAGAACGCTTCGGTCGAGTTCAAGCAGACGATGCGATGGGACACCAAGCTGCAGAAGCGCAACCCGGATGTTCTCAAGGCCTGCATCAGGACGGTGTGCGCCTTCCTCAACACCGGCGATGGAACTCTGCTGATCGGCGTGGCAGACACCGGCGAACTCATCGGCCTGGAGGATGACCTACGGGACTTCGCAGGGAAGAAGACCGTAGACGAATTCGAGCTGAAGTTCCGCGGCGCCTTGTCGGCAAGCATCAAGCCTGACCCGAACAAGCTAGTTACGCTCTCATTTCCCTACGTTCACGGCATACAGATCTGCTGCGTCGCTGTCAGCCAGGCGGCGCGCCCGATGTTCCTGGCAGACAAGGAGCGCAGTGAGCTCTGCGTGCGTAAAGGCAACGCGTCGCAATCGCTGACAGACGTGATGCAGGCATACGAGTACATCCGCGATCACTGGCGGTGGTGAACTACTAACGAGCTCCAATCAGAAGCTACGACGATTCACAAGGCCATGTCATGTCAGACTGCTGTCATCCGCGCGACATCGTCGCCGCGATCACGCGCATCTAGGGGCAGATGATGAACACAGAGCTGATCGTCGCGGTGATCTCTGCGGTTGTAGCAGTGCTTAGTATTCTCCTCAGCGCTAGGGCAGCACGGTCCACTGCCGGGCTGCAGGCGCGCCTGCATGATGAGTCTGAGCTCCGACGTAAGCAAGCCGACAAGGCGGAGCAGTTGGAACTCGTGGTAGCCCGATACAGAGACCCGATCATGAGTGCTGCGTTCGAACTGCAGAGCCGGATCTACAACCTCGTCATCGATGGATTCTCGGGGTACATCGCCAATGGACGCCCCGAGGAGCAGGACTATGCGGTCCGGAGCACTGTCTTCGTGGTGGCCCAGTACCTCGCGTGGGCGGAAGCGCTTAGGCGCGGGGTGCAATTCCTCGATCTGGGCGATCTGAAGCGGAATCAGGATCTGGCAAGTCGGTTGGAGGCAATCCGACATGCCTTCGCAACTGATCGAAATATGGGCCCTGCCTTTCGCATCTTCCGTGTCGATCAGCGAGCTATCGGCGAACTTATGCTAGAGAACACCACAGAGCTCGACGCCGCAGGAGCGCAGTGGCAGTGCACAGGTTACGCTTCCTTCTGCTCTCGCCTAGCGAATGACGAGGCATTTGCCTCCTGGTTCGCTAGGCTTGAGAACGATGTCTTGCAGCCGGGGATGGACATTGGTCCTGCCAGCCCGAGGTTGGTGCGGCTGCAGCACTCCTTAATCGACCTTTTGGACTTCCTGGATGGGCACGCTGTTCGATTTCCGGTTAACCTCCGGTCGAAGATTGCAGAACGCCCTTCACTACTACAGCGAGCGCCTGGTCAAGCAATGATTTGATGTTCCCTAGGCCTGGGATCCGGGTTGACCGTGTCGTACTGTTCTGGCTCTTGCCCGTGTCTGACATGGACATTGGCCGAAGCAAAGTGGCGGGGCGACGGGATTTCTCTGGAGCAAGGTAGCCTTCCTCTGCCCATACCTCGGCAAGCAAGCCGCCGAGGTCCACGATTACCACGACATCGGCACCGGTGTGCTTGCTGCCACGCTGGCCGGCCGTGCGGCTGCATGTTGCCGCGCACGTACGTGCCGGACCTGCTGCGCGAAAGTCCGTTAGCTGGCACGGGAACCGGCCAGGATCAGCGGAGTACCACAGCATGCCGTCCGCCGCACTGACGTCGAAGCCGCCCGGACGACCGCCGTGAGCCGGTCAGCCAGCGTCTCGTTCAGCCGGTCCGCGTGGATATCCATGTCATGAGATTCTTCGCGATCGAAGCCTGCAGGCATAGGACCCGCTCGGGCCGGGCGGTCGCGACCGGGTTGCAAGCGCATCCGCTCAGCTGCACTCCGTACGACGTCGCCTGGATTACATGACGCCGTTGGCCGTGTCCCGAACGTTTCCGCAGAAACGCCTTGTTGCGCGTTTTCGCAAGGTCATTTCGCGACATCGCGCAGGCACCTGGCGACCAGACGAGGCGTTAGGCCCTCCGCTCCGCAGACCGTCCGCATCTGCCGTCGGCCGCATGTGCGACTGGGCGGCCTAGACGGAACGGCGGAGCGCGGTTATTCAGTTATCCAATCAGGCGGTGTGTTGCCGGATAGCCAGTGTCTCGGAGCCGCGATCCGGGTCTTGAGCCGTTCGGGCCGCCTCCGGGTGCTACCTGCCGCGTAGAGCCGGACCAGCTCGCCGTCGAGCGCGCGCATATAGAGGTGGCCGCCGCCAACGGCACATGGTGATACAGGGCCCGGCGCTAGACGAGAAGCAAAGGCTGGAAAAGCACCGATGCAGGCATGGTCCGCACGCGGCGCCCGGTAATCCGCTTTGCTGTCCTGATCGTCATGCTTGCATGGGAATTACCCGCAGGCTGCGGCCTGACCGGAATGTCGTTTCTCGCGTAGCTAACGAGGAGCCAGGCGCTGACGGCCGTTCAGCCTCCGGCGCGCCGGAGCAGACCGCTCCCGGCCCGGTGAACCTGGCCGGCACCACAGAGCTCCGGGTGGTTGGCGTCACGTTCCGCACTGGTGCTGTGGCGCTCGCCTGGCACGGCCTCGGCTCGGACCGGACCACTGCTGCCTTCCTGGTCCCGGACCCAGGCAACAAGCATGATCCCTGGGCGGTCAGGGTGATCATCCGTGGCGAGCATGTCGGATGGCTGTCACGGCATATCAGCCCTGTCGTTCAGCCTGCCCTCAACGCATTCTCGACGGCTCACCAGAGCCGGGCTGTCTCATGTCCGGCCCGGTTCGCCGAGGGATCGCTCGGCATGCGGATCACGCTGCACCTAGACCTGACGCCTCTGGGACTCAGCCCTTCGGACATCGACGACCTGCCCGAGCTGGACCAGGTGATCCTGAACCTCATTTCCCGGCTCGATACGCCGGCAGCGCCCCTGACGGGATGTGACGAGCGAGCGCGTAGGGGTCTGGCCGAGGCCGAGGCGGACCGTGCCAAAGTCGACGGGGACCGCGGCCGCAGTCCCCGCGACTGGCCGCGAGTTGAGCAGGCGTTCCGGTCAGCCGCTCGCCTGCTCGAGGCCGCCGGTGATCCGCTGGTATCCGACGCTTGGCTCGGCGTTGCGATGTCCACCAGGTGGCAGCGCGGCCGGGGTGAGGACATGCTCTCCGCAGCAGTTGAGGCGCTCCACTGGAACATCGGCAATGTCGGGGCGTGGCACGAGCTCATTGGCCGGGCTGCCGCCGCACCGCATGTGCGCACGCTGGTCAGCCTGTTCGCCCGGGTACCCCCGGAGGTCCGGCGGCCCGTCCTCAGTCAGCTTCTGGCGATCTCGCGCGGGCACGACCGCATGGGCCGCATGAGTGACACGGTCGGCGGGCAGTTGCGCGGAGAGCTCCTGGAGCTCGCGCGGGCACAGGGAGACGATATTACGGTCAGGAGACTCAATAACGCCAGGTGATGTGTCCGCCGGCCGGCAACTGGAGCAACGTCTGTCTGGCCGCCCAGGCTCCCCGCGACTTCACTCAGCTGCCGCGAACGCCCGGCCGCGACGGTCAGGAGCCAGGCCGACGACCTGGGCCACGACAAGCCGACTCGCAGCCCCATCCGGCAGCACGGGGCTTCGAAGCCGTCAAGTGGGTTACCCGGCGTGCCATCGGCGGGCGCCGTTTCTCAGATGACCTGCCAGTTGAGCGAGCCAAATCAGTAATCCACCATCATCACGCGAAACTCTGCACGTGAGAACGGATTGGATCGTCGGAATCGCGTTCCGGATGTCCGACGGTAGAGTTTGGCGTACGTACAGCTCCGTCTGGAAGCGGTACTTCGGAGCAGGAGGAACTTATGGTCTATCCGCCTCTTCCGCCTCTACCACCCGGCCCTCCCGGCACGTCCGGGTGGCAGTACAACCAATCGCTCATCCCACCCCCTGCACTTAGCGCCCGACTGCAAGCTCAGGCGGCTACGGGCCAGCGATCCGCTGCAGAAGCGGCCCTAGTGTCGCGTCGTGCGCGCATGGCTGGCCGCTGGTTCACGCCCGAACACGCGTGGGCGATGATCCATGGCGAGATTGCCACGGTCGGCCTAACTGAATATGCCACCGAGGAGCTTCTCGACGTTCTGTATGTGTCGCTGCCTGAGGTCGGGGCCACGGTGAATGCAAGCAGTCCGTGCGGCCAGGTGGAATCCGTCAGAGCGATCTGGGACCTGTACGCCCCCGGCGACGGCCACGTGATCGAGGTCAACGGGCAACTCGACGCCGAGCCGGGACTGATCAACAAGGAGCCGTTCGGCGACGGTTGGCTGTTCCGTATGACGCTGTCGGACTCAGGGGCCGTGATGCATCGGAGCCTGCTCTCCCCGCAGCAGTACGAGGAACTGACCACGAGCGACGGCTGATGCGGCGTAGCGCGCAGAGAAAGGCACTCCCGAATGAAAGTCGATAAGAAACTCAGGGAGCGCATGACGGAGGAAAGCTATCGCAAGAAAGCCGAGGGGCTGGCCCGACACGCCTTGCTCGATCACCGCATCGCCGACAGTGGGCGCCTGGTGAGTGACATGAAGGATCCGCTGCTTCATGGTGAGCTCAGTTCGCGCGGGAGCGGGCCGACCGGAGTTACCTACGCGACCGACGTGGTGCGGCGCTACACGCGCATTATCGCGCAGCGCACCGGCGGCAACGCCCAAGCTGTCGGGGAACACATTGCCCGATTGCTCGGGAAAGAGCACGCCGCCCGGCTAGGCGTCAACCTCCGAAAGCTGAAGGTCATCGACCAGCCTGCCCCGGACGGCGGCACGACGGTCGACATCCGGCTCAGCGACCATGACGTAATCGCGATCGCCGGATACCTCGTCTTGCCGGAGAACCTCAATCTCGGGAATCTTCCCCCGAACCCATTCGGCGGTCAGAGGATCGCGGATCTTATGGAGAGAACTAAGGCGCTCGACCACGCGGCGAGGTGGGCCCCCGACCATCCTTACACTCGGTCCGGCGGTGCGACGTCCTACCAGCTGCAAGCTTCGGCAAACAAGTACGCCGAGATCGCGCTGAATGAGATAAGCAGGGCGATGCCGAGCAACGAAGCCCGCGAGGCTGCGCTGGAGGCGATGCACCTTGAGGGCTGTATTGAAATTTTCACGCCAGGCCGTGGCAGCCATGCGGGCTGTCACACCGTCAAGGCGTCTGACGCCAACCCCGCAACCGGTCGGCCGGCCCAGGACGCGAGGCGAGTTCCCGTGTACAAAACCGTTTGGGTAGCTCCTGGTGGCGGCCCACCAGATATAGAGCACGTAAGAGCGGTTCGATCGCCTCGCTCCTCGTAAACCTCTACGAGGGATAGAGCGGTGCATGTCAGCTTCCCCTCAAACCGGCAGATCATCTATCGCTCAAGGAGCCAGGAACGACTCAGTGGTAATCGTCCGTCGAACCGCCCTGCGGGGCCAGTCGTTGAGCTCGGCGGCCACGGCGGCAAGCCGGTCCGGGCCGTGCACCCCCAGGTCGGTGCCCTTGGGGAAGTACTGGCGCAGCAGCCCGTTGGTGTTCTCGTTGGTCGGCCGCTGCCAGGGCGAGTGCGGCTCGCAGAAGAACACTGGCATGCCCAGCGCCTCGGCGATCTGGCCGTGCAGCGCCATCTCCTTCCCCTGGTCCCAGGTCAGCGACCGACGCAACTGGGCGGGCAGGGGCTTCAGGGCCGCTACCAGTGCGTCGCGGAACGTTTCGGCGGTGTGCCGGCGCCCGGGCAAGTAGACCAGGATGGTGAACCTGCTGGCCCGGTCGACCAGAGTGGCGATCGCCGACCGGTTGCTTGCGCCGGTGATCAGGTCGCCTTCCTTACGGTTCAGGAGTGGGCGTGGTCAGAACCGAGCCGTAGGGTGCTGGTCGCTCGCCTTGGGCCAGCGGGCATGGCTTTCAGGTCGCCCTGCCGGGGCGGCGGGAGCCGGTGACGGCTTACTGGGAATGGCCGCCCGCTGCCCTGCTGTTGGCATGACCGCTCATTGAGACTTGCGGCGAGCAGATAGTTGGGTAAGGACGTGTCGGCGTGGCTGCCAGCCGAGGAGACGCCTGTTGGTGATCTCGACGTGAGGACGGTAGATGGCAGCGGTCTGGGCAGTGCGCTGATCGCTTAGGACGACGAAGCAAGCAGGTAGCCAGCCGCGATGCCGGCTACCCGCTCGCTGCCGCCGCGCTTTGACCGGCGAGCAAACCTGGGCAAGCGGTCTCGGAAGCGCCTGACGGCAGTCAGCGGCCGGGGCGCGCGTGCGCTCCCATGACGGTGGATCGACCGATCAGAAGGCATTGACCCAGATTTGCGACCGGTATACCGTGCTGATAATAGTCGCCTCAGTGGACTATTTATTTCTATCTACTGACTGCTGAACCCCAGGCTGGGGTCGTGGCGAGGAGGCTTGACGGGTGGTTGGAGCTCTTTCCGACATCCGGGTGGTCGAACTCGCCACCGGCGTGGCAGGACCGATGGCGGCGATGCTGCTGGCGGATTTCGGAGCAGATGTCGTCAAGGTAGAGCCTCCAACCGGCGGCGATGATCGGCTGCGGACGGGATTCGCTATGTGGGGTCGAGGCAAGAGCAGCCTCGTACCGGATCCGCGCATCGATAGCGGCCGCAACCAGCTGCAATGGTTGCTCGATCGGGCCGACGTTTGCGTCGCCAGTCCGGCTGTAGCGGCGCTGTGGCCGGGCGCATTGGCTGAGCAAGCGACTGCGCGGAATCCCCGGCTTGTCTACCTATCGATCCCGCCGTATCTCGACTCAGCGCCCTGGGCCGGGGGGCGGGAGTCCAACGAACTGCTGTCCGCGGCCATGGGCGGGTCTCTGCGGCAGTCTAGCTATGACGGCGGCCCGGTAGATCCTGTCTATCCGCACCTGCTGTACATGCAGGCGATCTGGGCGGCCGGCTGCGCTGTCGCGGCCCTATTCGAGCGTCGGAGGTCGGGACTGGGACAGGTCGTTACTGTAGGCGGTGTCCACGGGGCAATGGCCGCCAGCCCGTTGCAGATGGTCGTTCGACCTGGCCAGCCTGACGTCAACACGGCAGCTGGCCCAGGAGGGCATAGCCCGACCTATACGCGTTACCGCTGCGCCGACGGGCGATGGCTATTCCTGGCCGCCCTCACGCCGAAGTTCCAGTCCATAGCGCTGCAGGTCCTCGGTTTCTCGGATCTGCTGCAGCAGGCAGCGACGGAGGGCCTCGACGCTGTGATCGGCCCGGCTCAGCGCATGCGGGTCCGCGCTCGCTTTGAGGCCGCGTTCGCAGCGAGGACGTCGGAGCACTGGCATAAGGCCTTCAACGCGGCCGGTTGCCCGGTCGCGTTGCTGGCTGAACGAGAGAGCTGGCTGGACCACCCGCAAATCAAGGCCATCGGCATGGCCGTCACCGCGACAGACCCGGACCGTGGCACCGTGACGATGCCCGGTAATCCCGTCCTGCTGAGCGCTACGCCTGCACTGCCGTCCCAGCCAGCTCCGCAGTTCGGCTCATCAGGGGCGGCGATGCCGGACTGGCCAGCCCAACCCGCGCCCGCCACTACCGGCCAGGTGGCAGCGGCTGGTCCCCTAGCTGGTATCCGCGTGCTCGATGTGGGCGTGGTCCTGGCAGGCCCCTACAGCGGCACGCTTCTCGCAGAACTCGGCGCAGACGTCGTGAAGGTCGAGATTCCCGAAGGCGACAGTTTCCGCCAGCAAGGCTTTCCCTACATCAGAGGCCAGCGCGGGCTTGCGATCGACCTGCGCGCCGATAAAGGACGCGCAATCTTCCGCGAGCTCGCGCGGTCAGCCGACGTGGTCATCGACAACTACCGGCCCGGCGTCGCCGAACGACTCGGCGTCACCTACGAGCACCTACGGCCGCAGAAACCGGACATCATCTCGATGTCGGTCACGGCTTTCGGGGAGAGCGGGCCACTTCGCGACGAGGCCGGCTTCGACACCATCCTGCAGGCCATGAGCGGGATCATGACTGCGCAGGGAGGTGACGGCGAGCCGGTCATGCTCACCCTGGCTGTCAACGACACAGCCGCCGCAGCCCTGACGGCGCTCGGTGCCTGCCTGGCTCTGTTTCACCGCGCCCGAACAGGAGCGGGCCAGCGCGGATCGGTCTCTCTGGCGGCAGCCTCGGCGCTCATGCAGTGCGAAGAGCTCATCCGGGTCAAAGGCCGACCCGCGCCCATCGGCGGAGGACCCGACTTCCGCGGGCCCAGCTCAGCCGACCGGTTTTATCGCACCTCGGACGGATGGATCAGGGTCCAGGCCACCTCCGAGCCGTCAGTCGCAGCCCTAACGCAGCTAGCCGGCCTCGCCTGCCCAGACGTGACGTCTGATCCAGCCGGCGCGCTGGCCACAGCGCTCGAGAGTCACTTTGCCGCAATTTCGACGGACGAGGCATGGGCCCAACTCGACGCCGCCCACATCCCGGCGGCTAGGGCACGCAGGTGCAGCGAGCTGCCCGACGACCCGCAGCTCACCCAGTGGCAAGTACACCAGCGCATTAGCTCCGGCCTAGGAGGCGAGCTCTACGCCGCCGGCCGGATGGCCCGGTTCTCCCGCACCCAGCGGAACGACGCGCTCATCCCTCCGGGTGTCGGCGAGCACACTGTGCAGCTTCTGCTAGACGCAGGGATGAACGCGGAGGAGATCGGCAGCCTCACGGAGAACGGTGTCCTGCGCGCGGGAGATTCGATGATCATCGCCACGATGACGCCCTACCGGTGACATGAGTGAAACGCCCGTACGAGGAGTAGCACCGATGACGGCTAACGACACGATCTTCGGCCCGGTCCGCACCCCGCGCAACCTTGCCGCGGGCGTCGCGGGCAGCATTCACGACGACGCGACGGCCGCG